>Ga0247727_10005681_pt1 | contig 25087 bp, 22 predicted proteins | sample WisWelCaveWW1625_FD_202498 | JGI IMG/M metagenome (GOLD analysis project Ga0247727, IMG submission 202498) | Biofilm microbial communities from Wishing Well Cave, Virginia, United States - WW16-25 | ecosystem: Environmental > Aquatic > Deep subsurface > Groundwater > Cave microbial mat | place...
TCGGGCCGATCGATTCGCTCGACCATTCCAGCCGCCTCGCCAACTACGGCTCAAAAATGGGCATCGACGCCACCCGCAAGTGGAAGGAAGAGGGCTTCACGCGCCCCTGGCCGCAGGTGATCCGCATGGACGAAGACGTGAAGCGCCGCGTCGAGGCGATCTGCCGCCAGCTCGGGCTGTAGCCACGCCCACGCTATAATTGAAGACGGCATCATGAAGACACCCGAGCAACTGGAGCGGGCGCTGCTTCGCCGGGTCGGCGAGGCGGTCGCCAAATACAAGATGATCCGGGAGGGCGACCGGGTGGCGGTGGCCGTCTCCGGCGGCAAGGATTCGCTGACGATGCTCGAGGCGCTGCTGCTGCTCGAAAAGCGCGCGCCGGTTCAGTTCACCGTCTGCGCCTTCACCGTCGAGCAGGGGAAGTTCCTGCGGCCGGTCGAGCCGCTGGGCGAGTACATGCGGTCGCACGGTATTTCCTGGACCTACTTCCACGACGCGCCGTCCTTCCGCCTGCTCGAGGAGCAGCCCGACCACGGCTGCGACCTTTGCAGCCGCTACCGCCGCCGCGCGGTCTATGAGATCGCCCGGGGCCTCGGCGCCAACGTCATCGCCTTTGGTCACACGGCGGACGATTTGTGCGAGGCCCTGCTCCGCAACATCCTCTACACGGGCCGCCTCAGCGCCATGCCCCCGGTGACCTATTCCGGGGAGCGCGACTTCCGCCTGATCCGCCCGCTCGTGTATGTCAGCGAGGAACTTACTACGGCCTACTCCGCGGCGCAGCAGTTTCCGCTGATTCCCTGCGGCTGCTCGCAGCGCACCGGAACGGTCCGCCGCTCGCTGCGCGAGTTTCTGGCCGAGCTCAAAAAGGATCAGCCGCACGTGATCGAGACCATGCTCGCCGCCATGGGCAAGCTCGACACCGGCCGGCTCCTGGATCCCCGTTTTCTCGACCTCGACGGCCAGACGGCCGGCGCCGGCGAGCCGGATGGGGCGCCGCTTTTGGTGCTCCCCGCTACGTAGTTGACCTCGCCCTTCCAGTCTGTCAAGATGTGACTCCGCGCCACGCCCGGACCAGTCCATGAGAATCCTCCCCAAAGAAGAGAAGTTTTTCGCGTTGTTCGAGCAGCAAAGCCAATACATAGCCGAGGGCGCCAAGATCCTGCTGGCTTGCGTCCTCGACGGCGGCAGCCAGACCGGCACTTTCGTCGCCCAGATACGGGATATCGAGCACAAGGGCGACGAAGCCACCCATGAGATCATGACCCGGCTCAACCAGACTTTCATCACGCCCTTCGATCCCGAGGACATCCACCGCCTGGCCTCCTGCCTGGACGACGTGCTGGACATGATCGACGCCGTCATCGGACGGCTGGCTCTTTTCAAGCTGACCGTGATGCCCCCCGCGGTGACCACGCTGGCCGAGATCATCGAAACTTGCAGCCGCGCCCTGGTGAAGGCCGTTCACGCCATGGCCACGGGCGGCTCCGTCGCCGCGCACCTGATCGAGATCAATCAGCTCGAGAATGAAGCGGACCGCGTCAACCGCCAGGCGCTGGCGCATTTGTTCGAAACCCAGAAGGACGCCATCGAGCTGATCAAGCTCAAAGAGATCTACGAAATGATGGAGGCCGCCACCGATCTGTGCGAGGACGCGGCCAACGTGATCGAAGGCGTCGGGGTGAAGAACGCCTAGCCGCCGGCCCGGCCCTCCTCATGGATCTCACCCTGATTCTGGTTGTCACGATCATCTTCCTGGCGCTGGCGTTCGACTACGTCAACGGCTTCCACGACGCGGCCAACTCCATCGCCACCGTCGTTGCCACCCGTGTTCTTTCGCCCGGACACGCCGTGATATGGGCCGCCTTTTGGAATTTCATCGCCGCCTTCGGGTTCGGAACGGCGGTGGCCAAGACCATCGGCACGGGCCTGATCCGCCAGGACGTCGTGAACCAGCACGTCATCCTGGGCGGCCTGATCGGGGCGATCGCCTGGGATCTCATCACTTGGTTCTTCGGCATCCCCTCGAGCTCCTCTCATGCCCTGGTGGGCGGCTACGCGGGCGCGGCCATGGCGCGAGTCGGCATCGAAGACAGTTGGCTGAAGATCGGCTCGGCGGTGGTTCCCTCCGGCTGGACCCTCACGATGATGGGGATCGTTTTCTCGCCCCTGTTCGGCATGCTGGTGGCCAGCGTGATGATCTTCCTCTGCACCTGGGCGTTCCACCGGCTCAGCCCGAAGACGGTGGACCGTTTCTCGCGCCGCATGCAGCTTCTATCGGCCGCTGTTTTCAGCTTCGCCCACGGCACCAACGACGCGCAGAAAACCATGGGGATCATCGCCCGCGCGCTGTTCGCGGGCGGGTATATGAAGCAGTTTCACATTCCCTTCTGGGTGGTGCTGTCGGCGCACGCGGCGATCGGGCTGGGCACGCTGACGGGCGGCTGGCGTATTGTTAAGACCATGGGCATGCGCCTGACCAAGCTGAAACCGCTGGGCGGCTTTTGCGCGGAGTCGGCGGCGGCCATCACGATCCTCATTCAGGCGCACTTCGGCGGGCTGGTTTCGACGACGCACACCATCACCGGGGCCATCGTCGGCGTCGGCACGGTGCACCGCGTGCGCGCGGTACGCTGGGGGCTGGCCACCAGCATCATCTGGGCGTGGGTATTGACGATTCCCGCGTCGGCGGCGATCGGCGGGCTTTCCTACTGGCTGGTGCGGATGTTCGTTCCTGCCCCGTGAGGCGTTTTTTAACCGCCAAGACGCCAAGACGCCAAGTAAAATGGAGATAGTGCGGGGCGCGTAGCTCAGCTGGAAAGAGCACCGGCCTTCTAAGCCGGGGGCCGCAGGTTCGAGTCCTGCCGCGCCTACCAGTTTTCAACGAGTTACCGATCAAGCGTTTCCCACTGCGGAGGTGCTCGCGCTGTCCGCACGGCAGATCAGCGTCAGAGCCTATCGCTCGCTGGCCGATCTCGGAACACGCGCGGGTAACTCGTAGATGAACCGCAAGAGCTGAATGCTAAGCCCTTTTTCGAAGAACCATCCGGTGATCGTGAGCAACAGGCCGGTGGCGAACAGCGCGAAGCGCACTCCCCTCGAAGTCCACGAGCTAGCCCTTGCTCTGATTTGCATCGGCCTCGATGAAGGCTCAAAGCAAGTGTCGCTACGACCGGAAGATGAAGGCCGGCTCGGTGGCCATCGGCAGATCGAACTTCGCGAGCGTTTCGGCGTTCGCCAGGCGGCGCTTGCGGGCGGTTTCGAGCTCCTGCTCGCGCGACGGGGCTTGGGCCGCGAGGCGCGCGGCGGCGCCGGCGCCCGCCAGCATCCCGGCGAATCCGCGACGGGAAACCTTAGGTTGGTTGCTCACTTGCTCTCCTCCGCCTTCGCCACTTCCTCGGGCTGATACTCAGTTCCCCGGACGTACTTCTCGAACCAGCCGAACTCCTTGTTGATCTTGGCCAGCCGGTGCCGCAGCTCGCCGAGGCCGTGCGGCTCGCGGGGGAAGATCAGCAGCTCCACCGTCGTGCCGTTGCGCTTCAGCGCCCGGTACATCTCGACCGACTGCGGCATGGGCACCCGCTCGTCGCGCTCGCCGACCATGATGAGCGTGGGCGTCGTCACCTTCTGGGCGTGAAACACCGGAGAGGACTTGATGTAAACGTCGAGCGGCGCGTTCTCGCCCCAGGGGTCGCCGCCGAACCAGAAGCCGCGGTGCGAGCGCACGTCGCTCTGCGAAAACTGCGAGAACCAGTTCGACACGCCGGCCCCGGAGCTGGCCGCCTTGAATCGGCTGGTGCGCGTGATGAGCCAGTTCGTCATGATGCCGCCGGCGCTCCAGCCGAGCACGCCGAGCCGGTCGGGGTCGGCGACGCCGTCGCGCACCAGGGCGTCGACGCCGGTCAGCACGTCGTCGGCGGAATTGCGGAAGTAGAAACCGTTGAGATCGCGCAGCACTTCGTTCCCGTAGCCGCTCGAGCCGCGATAGTTCGGCTGAAAGATGGCGTAGCCGCGGCCGGCCCAGAACTGCATCGTCGAGAAGCCGAGCTTGTAGGAGCCGCGCGGCCCGCCGTGAATGTCGGCGGCCAGCGGATAGCGCTTGCCCGCTTCGTAGCCGGCGGGATGAATCAGCACGCCCTCGATCTCGGCGCCGTCCTTGCCCTTCCACCGGTACGGCGCCGCGCGGCCCAGCGCCGCCTTCTCGACCGCGGGATTCAGGGACGTGAGCTTGCGATCGCCCACGAACACTTGCGGCGGCGACGCCGGCGTGCTCACGACCGCCGCCCAGCGATCCGCTCCCGGCGAGTAATGGAACTGTGAGACGGTCTGCCGTCCGGAGGTCACCGCTTGCGGGGCGCGATCCGAGGGCTGTGCGCGGTAGAGCTGCGACTCGACGCCCGTATTCGCCAGCAGCAGAATCCCTTTCTCGGACCACTCCGCCGCCAGGATCTCGCCGCGAAAGTCCGGCAGCAAGGGGCGCGGCTGGCCGCCGGCGGCGGGCATGACAAAAAGAGCAGACTGATAATAGGCGTCGGCTAGCTTGGGGTCCGCGGCCGCGACGAACAGCAACTGGCTGCCGTCGGGCGAGAGGCGCGGGTCGTTTTCGCCGACGCGGTTGTCGGTGAGCCGGGTCTTGGCGCCGGTGGAGAGATCGAGCCGGTAGATTTCCGCCTTCACGGTGTCGTCGAGAAGCGGCGACGGGGCAGCCACGTAGAGAATGGATCGTCCGTCGGGGGCGAGCGAATACTCGCGCACGTCGAAGCCGCCTTCGGTCAGGCGCTTTTCTTTGCGGTCCGCGGCGATCTCCCAGAGGTGGCGGTTGGGGCGGTTCGCCTCGAACAGGTAGGCGTCGTCGAGGCCGCGCGCGCCGGGCGCCGCCTTGTCGGGCGCGACGAAATAGAGCCGCGCGCCGTCGCGCGACACGGCGAGCTGCGTCACCGAGGTTTCGTGCTTGGTCCACTGCTCGCCCTCGCCGCCGTTGAGGCGCTGCTCGAAGGCCTGCGCGGTCTGGGCGACGCGGCGGACAAACGCAAATCGCGATCCATCGGGAAACCACGCCGGATCGGACTCGCCCGCGCCGTTGGTCATGCGGACGGGATCGCCGCCGGCGGTTGAGACGCGCCAGATGTGGCTGACGCGCCGGTTGGCCTTCCAGTCGGCGGTGGAGATCTCGAACAGCACCTGGCTCGCGTCGGGCGACAGGCGCGCGTTCGAGGCGGTTTCGAGCGAGAGGATCTCGACGGCCGTCAGCGGCTTTTGCGCCGCCGCCGGAGCCGCCAAAAAGCACAGGGCCAGCGTCACCCGCTTCATCGTTTGCAACATATGGCTGCACTATACCAAAATGAATCTCCGCCGGGCGCGAAGCGCTACGGTCATTCTAGTGTGCGAGCATTGTCATTCCGAGCGCGGCGAGGAATCTGTGTTTGCGGGGTCGCCCGAAGCGGATCCCTCGCTTTCGCTCGGGATGACAAGGGGCTCGGGATGACAAGGGCTCGGGATGACAAGGGGCCGGTCCGCACCTCGTCGGTTTGAGGAGCCTCGCTAGCCATGCTCCGAACGCTGCTCCTGGTACTGCCGCTGATCGTGGTGTTCGTCATTCTGGTGTTCGGCGTGATGATCCCGGTGACCTACCTGATCCGCGACATCCGTCCTATGTACTGGCTCACGCAGCGCGGCATCCGCGTGCTGCTGCGGCTGGCGGGGATCCGCCTGGAGATCAGCGGGTTCGACCTCCAGCAGGCGCCGCGGCCGAGCGTCTTCCTGTGCAACCACGTCAGCAACGTCGATCCGCCGGCGCTGTTCGCGTATTTGCCGCGCGTCGCGGTGATGGCCAAGGCGGTGCTGTTTCGCTGGCCGCTGCTGGGGCACGCCATGAAGATGGGAGAGTTTATTCCGGTGGTCCGCGAGCGCGCCGGGTCGCGGCGGGACGCGCTCGAGGGCGGCATCGCGCGGCTTCGCAAGGGTCTCTCGGTGCTGATCTTCCCCGAAGGCACGCGCAGCCGCGACGGCGCGCTGGGGCCCTTTCGTCCCGGCCCGTTCAGCATGGCGATCGAGACCCAGGCGCACGTGGTTCCGATCACGATTCTTGGGGCGCGCGAGGCCCTGCCGCGGGGCCAGCTCGGGATCCGCCCCGGGCGCGTGCGGCTGGTGGTTCACCCGCCGGTGTCGACGGCGGGTCTTACCGCGACTCAGCGGGAGACGCTGATGAAAAAGGTCCGCGAGGCTATTGCGTCGGCTTTGCCGCAGCCGCCGAACCCGAGTAGTTGACCCAGATGGGGCTCGACCAGGCGAGCTGGCCGTCGGCCTGCTGCACTCGAACGTAGTAATACTCTGTGGCGGCCTTCTTGCCGGCCTCCTTGTCGGTGTACTCGAAGGCCACGTTCTGTTTGGCGGGCTCGACGCTGTAGACGAGCTTGTCGCCGCGGATCACCTCGACGCGGGCCACCTGGCGCGTGCCGCGGATCTTCACGCGCAGGGGCAGCGGCGCGGCGGCCCGAAACTCCGACCCCATGAAATTCTCGCCCATGCGCACGTCGAGGATGATGTTGTCGGTCGAGCCGTAGGTCTGACGCCGGCGGATGGCGTCGAGGATCCCGGCGCGGCTGACCTTGTCGGTGTAGACCATCGCGTAGGAGTAATAGGTAGAGCCGTGATCGGAGCTGGTGATGATCCCCAGCCGGTATCCCTTGGCCCAGGCGGTGCGCACCATGCCGACGGGGAAGTAGCCGGCGGTCTTGATGTGCTGGGCGTCCTTGGGATCCTCGGCCGCCAGCGGCGCGCCTACGAACTCGTAGTTGGTGCGAGCGCCCTGGAAGATCTCGACCACCGGCTCGAGCTTGGGATCGTTGTCCCGCCAGTCGGTCCCCATGCGCGTGGCCGAGGTGTGGGAGATGGCGATGCCGCCCATTTTGCGAATCTCCTCGTAGAGGAGCTTGGTGTCGTTCTCGACCACGGCGCCGGCGCCGACGCCGGATTCCTGGCCCTGCGGCCCGGCCGGCAGCGCGAACTGCTCGACGCCAGCGTGCATGAAGAACGGCGTGACGCGGCCGGCGCGCGTGGCGAAGAAAATGTTGCGGTGGCCGTGCGGCTGGGTGACGCTGCGCTCGTAGCCGAAGATCGGCACGTAGGCGCCCGGGGCGTGGTACATATCGGTCATCTTCTGCGTGTACCACCACCAGTAATCGTCGGCGCCGCCCTGGTGGTCGGTGGAGGCGCCGAAGTCCATGGCGGCGGCGTCGATCATGTAGCGGTAGAAATCTTGCAGTGAGCCGTCCTGCGCGCCGCCGCCGTCCCAGGAAAGTTCGGTGTGGCGGTGGAAGTCGCCGCGGACGAGGCGGGTGGTCTTGCCGCCTACTACCGAGCGGTAGGCACGAATGGCCTTGAGGTCGGCGGCCTCGTCGGCGTGCCCGGCGGCCGCGTCAACCGACTCGGGCGCCGGCGCCGCGAAAGTTGGGGACGGCGCCGCACCCGCTGCCGCCAGGCGCCCCGCGTAGACTTCGTGGCGGAGCGGGCGGTGGGAGAATCCCTCGGGACGGTTGTCGGTCGACCAGGCGAGCCACAACGCGCCGCCGGAGCGCGCCGCGTTGAGCCGCGTCGAGGAGCGGCCCCAGCTTTTCGGCAGCGCGACGGCCGGACGCCACGAGCCGCCCTCGAGCCGCGTCAGATAGTACTCCCAATATCCACGGGCCCCGCCGCCGCCCGGCGCCGGCGGCTTGACCTGGAACCGCCGCTTGGCCGCCACCCAGACGCCGCCGGCGTCGTCGGTGAAGACGTGCGGCTGATAAACGAACTGCCCCGGCGCGACCTGCCGCGCGAAGGCTCCGTTCAAGGGCGCCGCCGGGCTGCGCCACTGGCCGTTTTCGAGGCACCGGATGCGGACCTCGCGCGCGCCCCCGAGCACGACGCCCGGCTCCGTGCCGCGCGTGCGCAGCGTGTAGCCGGTGTCCTTGCCCCAGTTGGCCCCGCCCGCTTCATACGCTACCCAGATCCGCCCGGCAGCATCGGCCGCCACCGTCGCGCGCGTCTCGAATCGCGGCGTCTCGGCCACCGCCATTTCGGCCGCGGCCACGCCGGACTTCACGCTCGTCAGGTAGACGTCGTAGTTTCCGTTTTTGTAGCTGTCGTAGGCCACCCACACGGTTCCCGTCGAGTCGAAGGTCACGGCCGGCTCCCAATCGTTGGCGGCGCGAGTGGTGAGGCGCACGTCGGCGCCCCATTTTCCGTCTTCGTACATCTTGAGGAAGATGTTCGAATTACGCCCGCGGAAGCCTTGCCACGCAACCGCCAGCCGCCCCTTGCCATCCGACGCCAGGCGCGGGTTGACGTCCGGCAGCGGATCGCGCGTCAGGCGCTCGAGCGGCCCCCAGCTTCCATCGCCCTTGGGATCGAAGTAACGCGCCACCAGATCCCAGTTGTCGTCGCGCTGCTCCGACCAGACGACCCAGGCGCGGTTTTGCGCGTCGACGCCGACTTGCGGCAACCAGACGTCGCCGCTCACGCCGGGCAGGCGCTGCAAGTTCGACCACTGGTTATTGCGATACTGCCGCAGCCCGATGTCATCGCGCCGGTCGGAGTAGGAAAGCCAGGCGGCCCACAGCGAGCCGTCGGGAGAGGCGGCGATGGACGGCAAGTCGTCCTCGCGGCGCTCGGTGCCGATCATGGCCAGCGCCTCGACGGGCGAGCCGCCGGCCTGCTGCGCCACGACCACCGGCGGCTCGAGCGCTTCCGCCGCCGGCCGAAAAACCAGCCAAGAGCCGGCCGTGCCTACCGTCACTATCAGCAATATCGTCGCGTGGCGCATGGGCGCTCCATTCCATTCCGCCGTTATCTTAGCGCAAGTCCCTCGGCCCAGAGGATGCGGTGAATCTCCCCGCGCCCATGATCGGCGACGTAGACTTCGCCGGCCTCGTCCTCTCCGAAGGTGGAGATGGAAAACCCGGTCTCGAGGAGCAGGCTGTTCACCCAGTTCTCTCCCACGCGCCGCAGGCCCCAGATCCGCCCGCTGCAAAGGTCGCCGTAGATGTAGGTCCCCTCCAGCGGCGGCGATTCACGGCCGCGATACACATGGCCGCCGATCACGGCGCAGCCCTGCGTGCGATCGTACTCGATGACCGGCATGGCGAGCGGCGCCGTCAGGCAGTCCGGGCGGAGAAAGCACTGCAAGCCCTCCATGCGGTTCCAGCCGTAGTTTTCGCCGCCGCGGCTCGACGCCGGCTGGAAGTCGACCTCCTCGGCGCGCTCCTCGCCGACGTCGCCGATCCACAGATCGCCGGTGGCGCGGTCGAAGGAAAATCGCCACGGGTTGCGCAGTCCCCGCGCCCAGATGAAGGGGTTCCAGAACTCCTCGTTGACGAAGGGATTGCCCGGCGGCGCGCGCATCTCGCCCGGCGCCGATTCCACGTCGACGCGCAGCATCTTGCCGAGCAGCGAGCCGCGGCTCTGCGCGTGGTAGTGCGGATCGCCGCCGCTGCCGCCGTCGCCGGCGCCTATGTACAAATACCCATCCGGCCCGAACCGCAGGCAGCCGCCGTTGTGGTTGTCGTAGGGCTGCTCGATGAGGAGCAGGATGGTCTCGCTCGACGGGTCGGCGCGATCCGGGTCGGCGGTGACCCGATACCGCGCGATCACGGTGTGGCCCGCGAGGTTGGTGTAGTTGACGTAGAAGTGCTGCTTGCCCGCGTAATTCGGCGGAAACGCCAGGCCCAGCAGCCCCGACTCGCCTTGACCCACGGTTCGGTCGCTGATGTTTAGAAACGGCTCCCGTAACAGGACGCCGTTTCGCAGCACGCGGATGCGGCCTTCCTGCTCGACGATGAACAGGCGGCTGGCGCCGTCTCCGGCGTGCTGGATGTCCAGAGGGAAGCGCAGCCCGGAGGCGACCCGATGCAACTCGATCTGAGCCGCTGATGACGACGCAAGAACCAGAGCTGCAAAAACGGCCTTCACTTCAGGGCCGCGCGTACTTCGCCCGGAGCATCTCGGCCGCCTTCACTTCGTTGCACAGCTTCTTGTACGCCTCGTCGATGGGGATCTCGGCGGCGCTCCCCGGCGCGAAACCGCAATCCGGGTGCAGCGTCAGCCGCTCGGGCGCCACGTACTGCAGCGCTTTCTCGACGCGGGCCACGATCTCGTCGGGCGTGTCGATCTTCTCGCTGCGGCAGTCGACGCAGCCGAGCCCGATCCGCGCTGCCTCCGGCAGCTCCTTGAGAATCGCGTAATCGCCGGCCACCGGAATCGCGAACTCCAGCATGTACTCCTTCACGCGGAGCCGCTGGAGGTGCGCCAGAATCGGCTCGTAGCCTCCCTCGCCGGCCCATCCCTGGCGGCCGCGGTTGCGCCGGCAGAGGTGAATCGCCGTCCACAGGTCGTCGAAGCCGTCCAGCACTTCGTTGAGCAGGTCCACGGCCAGGTCCATCTCTTCTTCGGGATCCTCGAACAGCCGCCGGATCTTCTGATCCACGAACAGGCAGAGGTGCGGATCGTCGAACTGCACGCGGCGCAGCCCGGCGCGGCGGATGGCCTGGAGCTCGCCGCGCAGCACCGGGACGAGCGCCCGCATGAACTTCTGGCGCGTCGAATACGCGCCGGGGCTGGCCACCGCATCCCACATGCGCTGCCCCAGCAAGTAGGGCGACGGCAGCGCCACCTTCGGCTCCGAGCGGGTATGGTCGCGGACGAACAGCGCCTCGCGCGCCACCAGGCCCGGGGCGCGCGGCCGGATCTCGCCGGTCACGACCGTCCAAGGCTGCTCGCCGCGGTAGCTGCGCTCGAAGCCGTCGCAGATGTCAGCAATGATACCTATATAGCTCAGCCGCCGCCATTCCCCGTCGCTGACGATGTCGAGCCCGGCGGCCTCCTGCATGGCGATGACGTAGGCCACGGCGTGGTCCATGCGCCGCGCGAACTCCTCCTCGCCGAGCGCCGGACGCACCTCGGGGCGGAGCAGGTCGCGCACCCATTGCGGCCGCGGCATCGACCCGACGACCGAGGCGGGAAACAGTTTCTGGGTTTTATCGGCGTTCATCGGCGTTCATCCGCGGCTCCAAAACCGCCGCGCCAACTCATAATCCTCCTGGGTGTCGATTTCCATGTAGCCGCCGGCGGTGTCGACGTGCGCGATGCGGAGGCCGCGCTCGATCATCTCCTGGAAGAGTTCGATCAGGAACGCCCTCTCCCGCAGACCGGACTCGCGAAACCTTCGCGCGTGGTCGCGCAGCAGGCGCGCCCCGGCCGCCGAAAACTTCGCCACCCCGATGAACTCGCCGTGGGCCTCGGCCTCGGCGATGGCGCGGTGGATCCGCGTGACCGCGCCGTTGCGCGCCGTCACCTTCTCGGCGTCGCCGCTGGGGTGCTGGCTGCGGTGCGCGTAGCGGGCCTTCCAGTCGGTGTCCACCACCACGGCGATGTCGTCCTCACTCGCGGCCGCCCGGCTCGCCACCTCGGGGGTAAACAGAATGTCCGAGTAGCAGCACAGGAACGGCTCGTCCATCTCGGCCTCGGCGCACATCAGCGACGCCAGGATGTTGTTGGTCTCCCACGCCGTGTTGTGGTGGAAGACCAACGCCGGATACTCTTGGCGGACCTTTTCGATGCGGTAGCCGCCGATGAAGGCCACGCGGCGGATGCCATTGACCGCCAACGCCTCCAGGGTCCAGTCGAGAATCCGCCGGCCACGAACCTCCGCCAGGCACTTCGGCGTATCCGCCGTCGTAGGCATCAGCCGTATGCCCCGCCCCGCGCCAATGATGATGGCCTTCACGTCTGGACTACTATTGTCAGCCCGCGGCGGGGTTCGCAGCAACCTGCCGAAAGGGCGGCGGCCCGCTAGCGCCAACAGACTTAGGCCCTGTAGATTCTACTGATCTCCATCCCAGGCGGATCGTATTCGTGGCTGAAGGTTATCACGAAGTTGTCGAAGAAGCCGTGCCTTCCCAGAATCGCTGCCAACGTCAATGTAGGGCAGAAGCCGGCGACAATATCTATCATGCCGTGCTGTATTCCATCAAACCTGCGACCGGGTCCTGGCAGTAATACTGGGTGGGGCGTGAGTGATCCCCACCGGACGCCTCTCTAACGCAGCGTTGCAGCGGACGGGCAAAACCGCCCGCCGGTGAACGCCAAATCGCCAAGTGAAGCCCTTATGTCAAGTGATCCTGGGCCGTTCGCGAGCGGGAAAGGGGAGGGCCGTAGGCCTCGCCGCGGGTGTTCCACAACGCCGCGACCGCGGCCGCGGCGGCGAAGGCGCAGCCGGCCCAGCCCCACACCGCGATTCGCCAGCCGTAGACGTCCACGACCTGCCCGGTGAACTGGTCGCCGGCGTAGGCGCCCAGGTAACCCACGAAGTTGACGAATCCGGCGGCGGCCGCCGCCGTGCCGGACCGCGCCAGGTCGGCGGGCGCCGTCCCCACCAGCAATACCTGCGGCCCGTAGATCACGAATCCCACCAGCAGCAGCACCGCGACCGTGGCGACCGGGTTACTCTGCGCCACGCGCTCGTAGATCACCGTGAGCACGCCCAGCGCCGCCAGCAGGCCGCACATCACGGGAGCTCGCCGGCTGCCGAACAGCCGGTCGGTCGCCCAACCGGCGGTGTAAGCGCCGGCGATGCCGCCCAGCGGCAGAATGGCGTAGTGGAGCGCCGCCGCGCCGACCCCGCCGCCCCGCAGCTCCTTGATGTGGGTCAGCCCCCAGTCGAGGAACCCGTAGCGGCAGGCGTTGAGCAGCCCGAGGGCCACGGCCAGGAACCACAGCGCCGGATTGGAGAGCGTGATTCGCAGGTTCCGCCAGATCAGGCCGGGCTCGCGCTGCGCGGCGGCCGCCGCCGTCCCGGGCGACTCCTGGAGCGACGCCAGCATGTACACGCCGGCGGCCGCCAGCAGCACTGCTGGTACATATAGGGCGCCGCGCCACCCCAGCCATTCCGCCGACCAGCCGGCGATCACGAAGGTCAGCGCCGCGGCCGCCTGGTAGCCGGTGCCGATCAGCCCAATGGCGCGCCCCCGCCGCTCGACCGGGATCCAGTTGGCGGCCACGCGCATCGACGGCGTCCACCCCAGGGCCTGGCAATACCCGTTGGCCGCCCACACGAACAGCAGAAAATACAGCGCCGTCCCGAACCCGAAGACCACGTTCAGCAGCGCCGAGCCGAACATGCCGAGCGCCAGCAGCCGCCGCGCCGGATAGCGCTCGGCGAGCTGCCCGTTGAGGAACTGGCCGACGCCGTAGGCCAGCTTCAGCCCGCCCAGGATCAGGCCGATCTGTGCCTTAGTGAATCCCAGATCCTGCTGGAGGCCCGGCACGGCGGCCGAGATGTTGGTGCGGCAGAAGTAGAAGGCCCCGTAGGTCGCCCAGAGAACCCAGACGACGCGGTTCATGGGGCGGTCATCTGGCGATCCGCAGCGGCACGCTCACCAGCAGCGGCTCGCCGGCCTTCGCCTCCACATGATACAGAGTCTGCGGCAGCGGCTCCTCGTGCGTCAGCGCGCGCGTCTGCTCGGTGGCCGCCTCCTTTTCCGCCCGGGTGTAGGGCTTGCCGGCCTGGTCGCGCGCCCCCAGCCGCTTCACCTTGGTTCCCCATCGCTTCTCCCAGGCGGCGACCTGGTCCGGCGTCAGGCGCAGCGGCTCGCGCCCGATCTTCACCCCGGCCAGACGCTGCGGCGTCACCAGCACGGTGAGCATTTCCGAGGCCTGGTCCGCCCGGCTCATCCGCAGCGTGAAGCACGGCGGGTTGTCCTCCCAGGCCGGGATCTCGACCAGGCGCCCCGGCGAGACGCGGTTCTCGCCGCCGCGCGTCCGCAGCGTCGGGAAGATGAGCGACGCCGCCCCGTAGGTCCCGTCGGCGTACTGCTCGCGGTCGATCACGTAGAGGAAGCCCGCCCGGGCCGTCTCAATACCTACTCGGACCTTCTCGCCCTCGCCGAGGACGGTGTCGGCCTCGACGCGCTCCGGCGTCAGCTCGCCTTTCTCCCCGGCGCAGCCCCGCACGCGGATCTCCTTGTCGTCGGCCGGCGTCGACGGCCGCAGCCGCCACACGGTGATTCCAACGAAGGCGTCGGCCAGATCGTCGGCGGCGGGGGCTTTGGGTGTCTCGGCCGGCCCCGGCGCTTCCGGTGGCTTCGGCGGCGGCGCCTTCACCGCCGGGCGCTTCTGCGAAAACTTCGTGTTCCACAACTGCCGCGTGCGCAGATCCGACTCCTCCTGCGCCAGCCCCGCCACCCCCACAACCACCAACGCCCCCCAGATCCGCACTCTCATATTCCGCGCCCCTTCCAATGACGGGTTTTCAATCACCAAATCACCAAATCACGAAATCACCAAATTCCCTCAACGATGTACCAGCCGCACCAGCCGCGCGACGACGCCTCGTCCGCGAACCGTGGTCAGCAGGCGGTTCTCGTCCCGCTCCACGTGGGGCGGGCTGGCGGCGGCCTTCTCCAGCACGCCCTGGATGCCTCGCAGCACGGCCGGATCTTTTACCACACCTTGATGCTCCGCGACGGCGAAGCGTCTCATGGCTTCCAGTTCCGGGAGGGCCTCCGCCGACCAGACCAGCCACAACTTCTCGGTGCCCTCCTCTTTATCAAATACGATCCAGTCGGGCTCTTCGGGTATGAGAATTTTCTGGCCGGGGGCCAGGGCCGCCGTGCCTACGGCCCCCGGGAACATCACGTTGTAACTCGGCAGCCCGCCGGCGGCGACTGGCCCTTCGTTCCATACATAAAGGAAACCCGCCTGGGGGCTTTCCGCCGCCAGCCGGATCTGGTAGCCGGCCTCGAAGATGATCTCGCCGGGAAGCACGAACGGGGGCTTGCCGCCGCCCACCTTCTGCACCGTAATCGAGTAGTGGAACTCGCGGTCGGCAACCGGCGGCGCGGGCGCCTCAGGCCGACGCCAAATCCACAGCCCGGCCGCGATGGCGATTCCCGCCACGGCCACCGCCGCGACCACGGCCGCTTTGCGCGCCCGGCTGCGGCCGGCCGCCGCGCGCAGCTTCTTCGGCACGGCCGGATTGCCGGCCTCGGCGGTCGCGAGGTTGAACAACTGCACCCGCACGCCGTGCTTGACCTCGTGCTCTCCAATGTCGCGTAAATACTTAGACCAGCCGCTGAGCTGGGCGATGACCTCGGCGATGGACCGCGACAGCAGGATGTGGCCGGCGTCGCCGCAGTCCATGACGCGCTGCGCCAGGTTGATGCCCCCGCCGGCGACGTTGCGGTTGGCGTTGATGTCGGCCACGCGGTACACCGGGCCGGTGTGCACGCCCATCCGCAGGCGAATCTCAGGCGCGCCGCGCAGCGCCTTGGCCACGGCCACGGCGCACTCCACCGGCGCCGCCGGGTCGCGGAAAAACACCAGCGCCATGCCGTCGCCGGTGGGCAGCCCCACCATCTCGCCGGCGGCCTGGGCCCGCTCGAACTCCGCCGTGCCGCGCACGATCTCTTGCAGCCGCTCGATTACCTCCGTCTGGCGGTCGGTCGGCAGCAGCGAGTAGCCCACCACGTCCAGGAACAGCACGTGGCCCATTTCGAGCGACGGCCCGGCGGCAGCCTTCGTCGCGACCGCCGTCGGCCGCGCCGCGGTGTCGCCGCCCGCGGCCCGCGCGAATTCCTCCCCGAAGTCCCGCGCCCGCGCGTACCGCTGCGCGGCGTCGAAGGCCATGGCCTTGAGAATCGTCTGCTGCGCGGCGCCGGATAGCTCCGGCCGCAGCTCGGCTGGCTTGGACCTCACGCCCTCCTGCTGCAATAGGTACAACTGCGCCGCCGACTCCGGCTCAAACGGCCGCCGCCCGGTGACCATCTCGTAGGCGATCACGCCGAGCGAGTAGATGTCGCTCGAGGCCGCCGGTTTGCCCAGCAACTGCTCCGGCGCCATATAGTGGGCCGAGCCGGCGACGCGGGTTGCCTCCGGCCGCGCCGCCTGCGATTCGAGGACCGTGGCGATCCCGAAGTCGATGATCTTGGCCTGCTCCTCGCCGCCGCCGAGGTCCTGGAGCATGATGTTTTCCGGCTTCAGGTCGCGGTGATACACGCCGCGGTCGTGCGCCGCGGTGAGCGCGCCGCCGAGCTGCCGGACGAGGCGCGCCGCGCGCCCCAGCTCCAGCCGCGCGGCCTGCATCACGGTCCGCAGCGTCACGCCGTCGACGAACTGCATCACCAGAAACGGTTTGCCGTCGGGCATCTGGCCGGCGTCGAGCACGCCCACCACGCCCGGATGATCGATCCGCGCCAGCGCCTCGCTCTCCTGGCGGAACTTCTTCATGTACCATTCGCTGTCGCCGGCCTGCTCCAGCAGCACCTTGATCACCACCGGCCGCCCGTGCAACTGCTCGTCCCGCGCCAGGTAGACGGCGCCGAAACCGCCCCGCCCGATTTCTTTCTCGATGACGTAGCGGTCCTTCAGCCGCGCCCCGGCGAGCGGCGCGGTCTTCGCGACCGCCGTCCACACCGGCGCCGGCCCCCGAGTTTCCTCGTCGCTGCTCATGCGCGCCTACCGCCGCAGCTTCTGGTAACGCTCCACCAGGCGCCGCAGCTCCTTGATCGGCTCCGGATGGTCGTCCACGCGCAGGTCGATGAAGCGGTCCGACCCGAACATCGCCCCTTTGCGCACCACGAGGATCGCCGCCGACTGCTGGCCCCGCGAATCGCCGCCCTCGGCTTGGCCGCCTTCCAGAGCCGCCACCAGCCGCTCGGCCAAAGTGCCCTTGGTTTCCAGGAACGCCTTCTCCATTCCTTTGACCACCGCCTCGCCCGCCAGAATGTTGCCCTGTACGGAGTAGTTCTTCCCCATGCGGTGCCCGGCCCAGGCGTTGCACTTTTCTCCGGTCCAGGCCGCGACGCTGCCCTTGGCGTCAATGACGGCGAGCTGCCGCCGGTCCTTCATGGCGTCCGCGCCCGTCAGCTTCCCCACAACCTCCGACGCCGCCAGCCCCTGCTCGAGCAGCTTGAGACCCTCCGGACCATATGAGTAGTTGGCAAGGGCCTGTGTGGCCACCGCTCCCAGGCCGGCTTTCGCCCACGGCACCACCGCGCCGACGTTGAAGAACCGCGACTCGACCGCCACGCCGAAATCTCCCGTGGCCTCGTCGCGGGCCACGATCGAGAAGGTGCCCATCTCCGGCGGCGCGACAGACGCCGCTAAGAACAACGCCAGCACTCCTAGTCGCATCGCTGTCTCCCAGGGTCAATCTTAGCAGTACGGCAGCCCGCTCCCAACGGGACTGGGACGTCTCGCAGATCGGGAACCGCGCGCCAGGCGCGGCAGTGCGCCGCCCGATCGCCGCGCACAGAGCCAGCCTCGCAGGAGGCGCCCCTACGGTCCAAATGCTTCCACGGACGCCGTGTCATATATATGCTGCGATCAGGCAATGAAGCGAGTCACCCTGGTCTTGGCGGCCGATTTGCACGAAAGCCTCCGCCAGGAAGCTTTCCGGAAGCGCGTTAGCATGGGCCACCTGATCCGGACCCGGCTCGATCGCGGCCTCCGCGAGCGAGTCGCGCGCCGGCGCCGCCAGGCCGCTCGGAGGAAACGATGAAGCGTCTTCGCACCACCGTTTTTCTGCCGGAGGAGATGGAACGCCGGCTCCGCCAGGAGGCGGTCCGCTCGGGAAGGAGCGTCCCGCAGCTGGCCGACGAATTGCTGCGTGACGGCCACGGCGCGCGCGGCGCCCCGCGCGGCCGCGATCCTCTGCTGGATGTCATCGGAATCATCCACGATGGCAAACTCGCTGAGGGGATCGATGAGGCCCTTTACGGGATCTGAGCCGCCTCGTCTATTTATCGACACCTGGGGATGGCTGGTGCTCGCAGACGCACATCCGGCCAATTCCGACGCCGAAGCCGCGCGCCGGCGATACGGACGCCACGGCGCAATCGTAACCACGGACTTCGTTCTGGACGAAACGATCACCCGGCTTTTCGCTCGCGGCTTTTTCTCGCAGGCCCAACTGTACTGCGGCAGGATCTTCGAGGCTGAGGAGACTGGCGGGATCGTGGTGGAGCGGATTACTGCGGAGCGTTTCCGCCGCGCCTGGCGGCTCCGCCTGCGCTACCGCGACAAGCCGCGCATCTCCTTCACCGACCTGACCAGCCTCGCGGTGATGCAGGAGATGGGGATTCGCCACGTGCTCACTGCCGATACGCACTTCGCGCAGGCCGGCCTGGGCTTTCGCCAACTCCCCTAGTACTAGACTAGCGCGCCGCCTGTCCGCGCGACTCCGCCTGCAAGCGCCGCATCCCGCGCAGCCAGCGGTCGTAGTCGCCCGCCTTGCGCTGGAAATACTCCGCTACCTCCGGGTGAGGCAGGATCAGGAACTGCTCCTGGGCCAGGCCCGCGACGACCGCGTCGGCCACTTGCTCGGGCTCGATCGCCGCGTCCAGCAGGAAGCGGAGCTGCGACATCCCCGAATCCCGCAGCATGCTGGTGCGCACCCCCAGCGGGCACAGGCACGAGACCCGGATTCCGGCGTCCCCGTAGGTCACCGACAACCATTCGCCAAACGCCAGCGCCGCGTGTTTGGTGACCGAGTACGGCGCCGAGCCGATCAGCGTCAAAAGGCCGGCGGCCGAAACCGTTTGCAGCAGATAGCCCTCGCCGCGGGCCAGCATCCCCGGCAGCACGGCGCGCGCCGCGTAGACATGCGCCATGACGTTGATCGCCCAGATGCGGTTCCACTCGGCGTCGGCGACTTCCTCGCCGCCGTCGACAGCGATGCCGGCGTTCGAGCAGAACAGATCGATCGGGCCGAACTTCTCCGTCGCCTGCTCGACCAGCTTCCGGAGATCCCCCTCCACCGCCACGTCGGCCCGCACGGCGACGCCGGCCGTCTCGGCGGCGACGCGCTCCGCCCCCGCCGCGTCCAGATCCGCGACCAGCAGCCCGCGCGGTCCCTCGGCGGCGAAGCGCCGGCACAGGGCGCGGCCGATGCCGTTGGCGCCCCCAGTCACTACTACTATCTTCCCGCGAAGATTCACGCCGCGGCCTCGGCCTGCGTCCGGGCCGTCAGCTTGCGGTTCTCGCTCGCGATGCCGGCCGCGACCGCCAACGCCACCACAGCGAGCGCCACATTGACCCCCGCGTAGTGACGCACGCCCAGGCCCAGCACCTGGACCAGCAGAAGCGTCGCCAGCCCCGACAACATGTCCCCGGCGCGCCAGAAAAACGTCTCCACCGCCTGCAGCGCTTTGTACTTGGCCTCGCGGCTGGTCGGCAGGAACAGCGCGCGGCGCAGCGTGTTCTGAAGCGAGTAATCGGTTCCGTTCTCCGCGATCCGGACGATCCGAATGTAGGCCAGCGCGGGCGAAAACGCCAGCGCCGCGTATCCGCACAGCTCGATGGCCGGCAGGAGGAACACGGCGCGGTCCACGCCGAGGTACTTGAAGATCCGCGATACCAGGAAGAACTGTATCAGCACCACCACGACATTCGTGAAGAAGTCCAGGTCGGCGTGGAACTGCGCAATGAATTGACCCGCGTCGAGGCCGCCCGCAGTTCCGGCCGCCACGGCCTCCTTCGCCGCCCGCGTCAGGGTGCTGTCCCGGATATAGTTCCCGTTCGTGTTGATCAACTGGACCGCCACGGTCAGCAAGCCGATGAGCAGGAAATAGTTGTGCCGGAGGACGAGCTGGAATCCGCCCTCGGCGCCCAGCGGCTGATCGGCCCGCTGCCGCGCCGCTCCGGCCGCCCGTTGTTTTTCCCGCGCATGAATCACGTTGCCCAGCGCCAGGCATAGCAGCAAGAGCCCCGCTGAGATCAGCATCGGCACGAAGACGCCCAGCGGCCGGACCAGCGTCCGGATCACCACCGACCCGGCGATCGCCCCCACCGAGGCGCCGAAGCCGACCAGCGCGAACAGCCGCTTGCCCTGCTCGAGCGTGTACACGTCGTTGGCCAGCGACCAGAACTGCGCGATCACCATGACGTTGAAGATCCCGACCCAGAGGTAGAAGGCGATGCCGACCGCCTTGGGCGACGCCCCGGCGTTGCCCAGCGCGAAAAACACCAGCAGGTTGGAAAAGAAAATCAGCGTCACCCAGTTGATCAGGCGGATCCGGCTCATCTTGCTGGCGAAGGCGCCGTAGGCGGGCACGATCAGCAGAAACAGGCCGGCCTGGATAGCGCCCGAGTAGCTCTGGACCTCCGCGCCGCCCCCGGTCAGGATTAGCGCGGAGCGAATAGGTCGTATCACGTAGTAGGCGGCCAGCAGAAGAAACACGTTTAGAGACAACAGCAGGGTCGTCCCGGCTTCTCCGGGCCGCACATCGGCGGCCAGGCTGAGGACGCGCTCCAGCCAATTCTTCTCAGTTTGTGGGACAGGCATAGCGCCGGCCATCGTTACTCGTCCCGCTCGATCCCCACCAGCTCCAGCCCGCCCGCGCCGCGCCGGAAATAGAGGTGCGCCGCCTTGGGGATCTTCGCATTCTCCTCGACCCGCCGCTGGAGGCGCAAGGAAAAATACTCGCCCGGCCGGCCCTGCCCGGCCTCCGCCAGGATCGGAATGGGCGACGCGGCGTACTCCCGCGGCCGGTCGAGCAGCACCTTGCGGTCCCTCGCATTGTCGTACCGATACCAGGTGACCACGTAGCCCGGCGGCGCCTTGAGGAATCCGTACCGCACCGCCAGGTCCTCGAAGTGCAGGCCGCCGGCGCCGATCCGGAAGTTGTCGGCCGAGATCACCTGCGTCAGCCAGTAACGCCCCGCCTTGTCGCGACGCTGCCGGATGCACTCGATCAGATAATCCTCGGCTCGCGGGTCGCTGATGCGGCTGGTGTTGACGACCGCCCGGATCTCCTCGTCGCTGAACGCCATGACGATCTTCGCCGCCCAGTAGGCGTCCTCCGGCAGACAGTTCACGAACGCCGGGTTGGGGTACTCCGGCTTCCACAGCTCCGGCCGGAAGCGCTCCGCCTCGATCTTGCCGATCGAGGGGTGCCGCGGGTAGTTCATCAGGATCCAGGAGCGGTCCCACAGCCCGAAGGTGGCCAGGCGCGTGAAGGCGATGCCTGCCTCCCACACATACTCATTGCCGGCCCGCGGCTTCTGCTCGGAAACGCTGCCGCTGCCCAGGATCGAGCCGAAGTCGATCAGGTGATGGCGGACAAACTGGCGGCCGCCTTCCGTCACCAGCATGTCGAGCGTGTTGATGCTGCGCGAGTCGTCGTGGTTCAGCCAGGCGCTGAACGCCCGCAGGCCGCGCAGCTCGCGCCGGTGCTCGTGCGGGAACACGTCGTTGGGGTCGTCCGGCCGCGTGCCGTAGTAGCGAAACGGCCCCAGGTCCTCCCCCGGCAGGATCTTGCTGGCCACCGCGCGATAGCTGCCGTCGCCCACGCTGGCCACGCGGTTGAGCACCTGCTGGATGTCGATGCGGTCCATGCGGCGCTCGCGGCCGAGCGTATCGGTGATGGTCGCGTCGTCGGCCAGCTCCAGCCGCCCGGGCCAGAAGTACACAATGTAGTTCTCCGGGACGTTGTACCCAATGGCGTGGAGAAACTTGGTCCCGATCACGTCGGCGGAGGTCGCCATTTCCAGGTTGCCGCGCGGATCGAACTTGATGGCGTAGCGGTCGCCGCGCGAGTCCTCGATCCGGAAGCCCGGCGTGACGCCTTCGTTCTTGCCCTTGACGATCTTCCAGGGGCCGTCGGCGGGGCCCGAGCCGCGATCGGGTCCGCGCACCAGCTCGTCGATCGGCAACCGCCGCCGCCCGTGCCGGTTGGTGAACCACGCGCTGTCGGGCGTCTCGCCCAGCGTGTTGACGTTCATCGCCGTGCGCGGCCGCCGGTCGCCGGGACTGCCGAAGCTGTTTTGCAAAAAGTCGTAGTAGTCGCTCAGCTTGTGGCGTCGCGGCGCCGGGATGTTGCGGTCGTCGCGGTCGAGCGGGATGGGGTCGTCGGGCAGGAACTTCTGCGCCACGCCCCCGGCCGGCGCCATCGCCATCGCCAGCAGCACGCTCCCCAGCCAGCTTCTTGACTTCTGACTCCTGACTCCTTGCTTCTTAAAACACATGGCCGAACTTGAAGAAAAACCTCATCCCTTCCCGGCTCCGGCCGAGGTCGACGCGCAGAAACACCGCCTTCGCCTGGTTGAAGCGGAAGCCCAAGCCGTAGGAGCCCTCCAGGCCGGAAAGGCTGAAATCGCTGCGCCGGCTGAACACCTTGCCGGCGTCGCCGAACAGCGCCATATCCAGGCCCGAGAATACCTCCCAGCGATACTCCAGGTTGTACACCATCAGGTTCTTGTCGCGGAAGCGGAATTCGCGAAAGCCGCGCAGGTCTTCGGAGCCCCCCAGGGTCTCCTGCATGTAGAACGGCGCGTTCTGGCCCGGGCTAGTGTCGGTGAGCGAGGCGCGCGCCCGGAACGCGATCACCCGGCGGCGGTTAAAGAACGGAATGTACTGCTGAAACTCAGTCTGGTACCGGCGGAAGGAGTAGAGCGACCAGGTACGGTCCCCGAAATAGTTCCACTCCGCCGCGTAGTGCCCGCCCGAGCGCGGGTTGCCCGGCTCGTCCCGGTAATCCAGGCGCGCGAACCCCCCGAGGCGATAGAAATCCGGCTGCTGCTCGAGCCCCGGCGCCGAGACGGGCGAGAAGACGCGCTCGGTCGAGGGAAACAATCCGTCGGTTCCCGGCCCCGTGTTGGCGTAAACCACGCCGCCGTGCAGCCCGGTCGTAAACCACCGTCGCCAGCGCGCCCCGACGGTCCCCAGAAAGGTGGCGTCCTCCAGCCGGAAGTTGGTCCGGTCTTCCCGGCGGGAGCGCGGCCCCAGGCCGAAAAAATCCTCCTGCGGATAATTGCGCCGCGTGAAGGTGAAGTCCACGAACACGCGCTCTTTCAGCAGCCGCGGGAAACCGATTTGCAGCTCCTGCTTTTGATACCGCTTCAACGAGAACTTCGTCGAGGCGCGCAGGTCGAACAGCCCGCCCCCCAGCCGCTCCCGGCGAAACTCGGCGCCCGCCGCGAAGCCCGAGCCGGTGACCAGGCCGCCGATCTTCGGATGGATTCCGTGCCAGCCGGCCAGGAAGCGCTCCAGCAACCGCCGCTCGCGGAACTCGTAGAGCCCGCGCTCAGCGCCGGTCCGGCGAGGCGGGCTGATGGCTTGCGCCTTCTTCTCCCGCAGGGATTCGAGCAGCGCCGCCCGCGTTGTCGCCGGCGCCGGCTCTTGCCCCGCCGTTTGCGCACCCGCCGTCATCATCCCAAACCCGAAGAGAATCGCTAGGCGGCTGGGTTTTCCAATCACCAAATCACCAAATCACTAAATCGTCAATTCCCTAGACTGGCCGCCGCTTGGTCCGCGCCAGCAGATCTCGGGCCCGATCGATCGCCTTGTTCTCGGCCTCTTCGCGCGTAGCGCCCTGCGTGCGCGCGATCCACGCCCCCGGCTCCACGTTGTCAGCCGTGCAGTGGTAGGTCTCGCCCAGCTTGTAGGAGGTCAGCTTGACCTGCCACCCTTCCAGCTCGAGCGTTCGTGTCGCGTAGTCCTCAGCCTTCATGACGATTGGTTACGGCGCAGCCTTGGCCGCTCCCCTCTCCACCGGCGCCGCCACCAGGTTGCCCCACTCGGTCCACGACCCGTCATAGTTGGTGACGTTCGAGTAGCCCAGCAGGTACTTCAGCACATACCAGGAGTGGCTGGATCGCTCGCCGATGCGGCAATAGGCGACGATCGGCTTGTCGCCGCTGATGCCGGCGTTGGCATAGAGTGTTTTCAGATCGTCGGCGCTCTTGAACGTGCCGTCTTCGTTGCAGGCCTGCGCCCAGGGAATGCTGCGCGCCCCGGGAATGTGCCCGCCGCGCTGGCAGGTTTCCGGCAGCCCCGGCGGCGCCAGGATCTCGCCGGTGAACTCCGGCCCGCTGCGCACGTCGACCATGTCGAACTTGCCCTTGTCGAACCCGTCCTGCACTTGCTTGAGGAACGCGCGGATGGTGTAGTCCGGCGGCGTCGCCGTGTAGCTAACCACCGTCAGCGACGGCGACTCCTTCGACAGCTCCCGTCCCTCGGCCAGCCACTTCTTGCGCCCCCCGTTCATGATACGGACGTCCCGATGGCCGTAGATTTTCATCTGCCAGAACGCCCAGGCGGCGAACCAGTTGTTGTTGTCGCCGTAGAGCACCACCGTCGTCTCGTTGCTGATCCCCGAGCTGCCCGTCAGCATCTCGAAGTCCGCCTTGGGGATGATGTCCCGCCGCACTGTGTCGCACAACTGGGTATTCCAGGCCCAGCCGATCGCCCCGGGCACGTGCCCCTCGTCGTAGGCCTTCGTGTCGACATCGACTTCCACGATGCGAAGCGAGAAGTTCTTCAGGTTCTGAGCCACCCAGTCGGTAGAGACGAGTGTCTCAGGATGCGTGTATTCCGCCATGTTGCCTCCTCATTTGTGGAAACGGGTAAACCGGCGATTCTACCATAGCCGGGCCACGACGGGCCTGGGGGAGTTGTCCAAGGGTGCGCGACCCAAAAGTGACGGTCCTAGCGCTCTCAGCGACGACGGTTCGGCCTTCGTGCCTTGAATCCTATCGGCGTTCATCGGCGTCCATCGGCGGTTTCATTGGTTTTGAAGTCGCGGTCGGCGGCCAGCGTCAGAACCGCCGCGCTGGTGACGGCCACTCGTCCCGTGATGCAGTGGTGCCCGGCCCAGTAGCCGCCGGGGCTCTGCATGTCGACGACCCGCGCCTTGACCTGCGTGTTCCACTGCCGCCAATCCTCGCCGCCGGCGCGGCGCAGGCTGTCGCTGATGTTGAGGTAGGAGAAAAACTCCTCGCCGCCCATCAAGCCGTAGCCGGCGACGAAGCGGGCGTTGCACAGCTCCTTGACGATGGCGCGGATGTCGCTGGCGTTTGTGGCGCGGTCCGCCGCGGTGCGGCTGAGCTGTTCGAGCTCCTGCGCGCTCTGGTAAAGGGGCACACCGGCCGCCGCCGGCGACGCCGCGCCGGCCACGCCCGTGGCGCGCTTCGCCGCGGCGCTCTTTCTTGTGTAGTCGTCGATGCGCGCCAGGGCCTTGGAGTTGACGCGCGCCCCTTTCTCCTGCGCCCGATACAGACTTTGCGAAGCCATCGAGGTGCCGAGAATCGGCGCCCAGCCGCCCGAGGTATTCCAGCT
>Ga0247727_10005682_pt1 | contig 25084 bp, 23 predicted proteins | sample WisWelCaveWW1625_FD_202498 | JGI IMG/M metagenome (GOLD analysis project Ga0247727, IMG submission 202498) | Biofilm microbial communities from Wishing Well Cave, Virginia, United States - WW16-25 | ecosystem: Environmental > Aquatic > Deep subsurface > Groundwater > Cave microbial mat | place...
GCGGACGAGCGCGACGAGGCGTTTCTTGAATTCGGTGGGGTACGGCTCTCTGGACTTCCGGGGCATCGCGGACTCCTTCCTCCCAAAGGGAAGTGTGTCCACGGAAACGGGTCAACTCCACTTACAAGTTCAACACGCGCTGGGACTCCCCCCCCCCCGAGGGCAGATACCGTGACGCGCTTTGTGGTTTCGTTTCCCCTTGAAGGGACTTCCACGAGAGCGGGGAGCGGTCAGACGTAGCGAGCGGCATCGACGCCAAGGCGCGCCAGCTCCGCGCGCAAGGAGGCCTCATCGATTCTCTCGAGGCGGGCGAGACGGCCGACGTCGCCGCCGTGGGTCCGCAGCGCGTGCGCGGCGCTCCCTACCGTGAACACTTCTCGCGTCGAGATCATGGCCGGCACCCTTCGCCCGTTAGAAGCGGATCCGGAAGGCCCGCGTGACGTCCCATCTCGTCGCTCTCGGTCGCTGCATTCTGGTGGTTCATTGTTCCCTCCTCTCGTGCTCTCGCATCGCCTACTGCCAGTAGAAGCCGTTGTACGTTCCCTTGGGGTTCATCGTGTCCTCCTTTCGAATGGGGGGTAAGAGCAACGCGCGTGCCAGCGCGCAGGAATTCGAAACCTCCTGCGATCTCGCGTTCCGGGCACCAGCGCCGGCGTCAACGGGTTCTCGGTTGCTCCGCACACCTGTGCGGCTCGTCGCACAGGTGGCCGCTGTCACAACTGGTTCTCCCAGGAACCATACCGAACCGATTCCGACGCGGAGTGGACGCTCGGGGGAGCTTCCGTCTTTCGTGGGCCTTCGCATCGGCTTCTCCTCCTCTTGAACCCGTTGCCGCCCGGCGCTCCCGCGCGACCTGTTACCATCGCGCCGTGCGGATCGGCTCGTTGTACTCGCTGATCGCGCTGCTCACGGGCCTCGCGGTCGGGGTGATCCTCTTCGCACGCCGGGAGCAGACGCGCGGCAGCGCGCCGCTTGCGTGGCTTTGCTTCGTCCTGGCGGTGTGGCACCTCGGCGACTTCCTTTGGAGCCTGACGCGGGATCCCGCGTGGCGCGTCGTCTCTGCCCTTGGGTCGGCCGCACCGGCGCCCATTCTCGTCCACGTCTTCGCGGCGGCCCGCGACGCGAGGGGGATGCGGCGCGGGCTCCTCGGGTTCTACGGCCTGTCCGGAGTCTTCCTCCTGGGCACGTCGTTGGCCTTCTTCGACGAGCATGCGTACGAGCTCGTCCGGTCGGCGACGTGGGTCGGCCTGTACGTTGCCGTTCTGCTCGTGCCCATGTTGCTGGCCCTCGCGTGGTCCGTCCGCGCCCTGCGCGCGGAAGGCGACCCGACGCACCGGCTGCGGCTGCGTTGGTGGCTCGCGGGCGCGACGATCGGCGTCGGGGGCGGCCTCTTCGACCTCGCACGGCTCTCGACGCACGCCGTGCCGCCAGGAATGGGCGCGATCGGGACGACGCTGGCACTCTTGTGCCTGGCGTGGACGGTCGACCTCGGCGGGGCGAGCGAGCGCGCCCTGGCGACGCGCTCCGCGCTCCTGGCGATTGCGGTCGCGACGATCGCGGCCTTTGTCACCCTGGGCGTCTCGCGCGCCACGGCTGGACGGACCGAGTCGGTCGTGGCGGTGGGGGGGGCGATCGCGATCGGAGCGCTCGTAGCCTTCCGGGTCGCGTCAGTCCGCCTTCAGCGCGAGGCCATGCGCCTGCAGGCGCTCGCCCTGCTCGGGACGTTCTCCGCCGAGGTTGCGCACGAGGCGCGCAACCCGCTCGCCGCCATCCGCGCGAGGGTCCAGCTCCTCGCGGCAAAGATCGACAAGGGCGTCGATCCGGCGACGTTCCGCGAACACCTCGAGCTCATCGACCGGGAAGTCGGCCGGCTCGACTCGGTCGTCTCCGACTACCAGGCCCTGGCCCGCCGTGGTTCGGTGCCGAACGAACGCGCCTCCGTCACCGAAATCGTGCGGGACCTGATGGCGCTCCAGGGCCCCACGTTGCCGCCGACGGTCACGCTGCGGATGGAGCTCGACGAGTCGATTCCTCCGGTCCGGGCAGACTCGGCGCGCCTGCGGCAGGCGCTCCTCAACCTCCTTCGCAACGCGGTGTCGGCGATGCCGGAGGGCGGCACCCTCACGGTGCGGACCGCAGTCGACGGCCGGGCGAAGGTTCTCGTGGAGGTCGAGGACACGGGCGTCGGCATCTCCGCGTCGGACCTCCCGAAGATCTTCCAGCCCCTCTACACCCGCCGCGCGGGCGGCAGCGGCCTCGGCCTCGCGGTCACGCAGCGCATCGTCGAGGAGCATGGGGGGTCGGTCGGTGTCCGGAGCCAGCCGGGCCGAGGGAGCACGTTCACGATCACCCTGCCCGCCGACCCCAACAAGTAGAGACATCCGCAGCCGTGAGGTATCTTGCTCGCGGGGCATGGGCGACAGGGTGCTCGTGGTGGACGACGACGCGTCGGTGACCGCCGCGCTGCGCGAGACGCTCGAGGACGAAGGCTACGAAGTCTCGACGGCGGCGACCGGGGAGGCAGGCCTCGCGGTCCTCGAAAGGGGTCCGTTCGACGCGCTCATCACCGACCTGCGCATGCCCGGCATGGGCGGTGCCTCGTTGCTCACCGAAGCGCGTCGACGGTTCGACGACCTCCCGGTGCTCGTCGTGACGGCGCATCCCTCGATCGAATCCGCCGTCGAGCTCATGCGCCTCGGGGCGTACGACTACCTCTCGAAGCCTTTCCAGCGTGCCGATCTCCTCGACGCCTTGAACCGGGCGATCGTCGCCGCGCGCGTGAGCGGGAGCCGGCTGGCCGCGCCGCCGGCCGAGGGGAGCCTCGGGCGCTCCACCGTGATGGTCGAGGTCGAAGCGCTCGTCTCTCGGGTCGCCCGGACGGATGCGACCGTGCTGGTGACGGGAGAGACGGGCGCGGGCAAGGAGGTCGTCGCACGGCGAGTGCACGAGCTGTCGCCGCGCGCGAAGGGTCCCTTCGTGGCCGTGCACTGCGCGGCGCTGCCCGAGTCCCTGCTCGAGAGCGAGCTCTTCGGCTACGAGCGCGGTGCATTCACGGGCGCGTCTTCGCGCAAGGCGGGCCGGCTCGAGCTGGCCGCGGGCGGAACGCTCTTCCTCGACGAGATCGGGGACATCACGTCCGCCACGCAGGTCAAGCTCCTGCGAATCCTGCAGGATCGGACCTACGAGCGACTCGGCGGGACCCAGACGCTCGTCGCCGACGTGCGAGTCGTGGCGGCGACGCATCGCGACCTCGAGGCGATGCGGGCCGAGGGTCGCTTCCGCGAGGATCTCTTCTACCGGCTCAACGTCTTCCCGGTCTTCGTGCCCCCGCTGCGCAGCCGCAAGGAGGACCTTCCGGACCTCGCGCGGACGCTGCTCGCTCGCTGCGCCCGGCATGCGGACGAGAAGCTCCGGCTCGAGGACGACGCGATCGCGGCGCTGGCCGCCCACGACTGGCCGGGAAACGTGCGGGAGCTCTCGAACGTCCTGGAGCGGCTCGCGATCCTCTCCCGCAGCGGACGGATCGGCCGGTCCGACGTCGAAGGGGTGCTTCCCCGCGCCCCCAGGGGTGCGGCCTCGCTCGCAGCGGGCACGGACCTCGCGGCCGCCCGTTCGGAAGCGGAGCGCGAGACGGTCCTGCGCGCGCTGGAAAAGGCCGGGGACAATCGCAGCCAGGCCGCGAAGCTTCTCGGGATCAGCCGCAGGACGCTCTACTCGAAGCTCGAAGAGCTGGGGATCGGCGAGCCGGCGCACTGAGCGCACTGAGGCTCGGCCGAGGGGGATGGCGGGTCAGCGGCAGTCGGCGTCGCCGTCGCAGCACTCGTTGCAGACCTCCGCGTCGTAGCAGAGGCCGTCGGCCCAGCACGACGAGGTGCCGTCCGGACAGAAGAGACCGCCGCCACCGGCGACGCGATCGCGCGGCGTGCAGTCGATGTCGGTGCCGGTGTCGGAGCCGGTGCCCGTATCCGTGTCGGAGCCGGTGTCCGTGTCCGTATCGGAGCCCGTGTCCGTGCCCCTGTCGGTGTCCGAGTCGGCGTCGGTATCGGCATCGGTGTCCGCGTCAGTATCGGCGTCGGTATCGGCATCCGTGTCGGCGTCCGTGTCGGCATCCGCGTCGGCATCCGCGTCCGTGTCGGCGTCCACGTCCGTGTCGGCGTCTACATCCGCATCGGCGTCCGCTGCTCCGCCACCGCCCCCTCCGTCATCCCCGCAGGCCACCGCGAAAACCACTCCGAGCAAGCCCAGCACCCTTCCAGTCGTCCACATGGCTCTTTCCTCCGGTCCCATGGCAAGAAGCCCGTACTGCGGGGTGAATGGGGGCAGCCGGAGGTCTTTATGATGCGGGCGGATCGCTAGCCGGCCCACTGGTCACCGGCAAGGGTCTCCGCAGCAGTCGGCGCAGACCGCCGAGTCGTAGCAGAGGCCATCGGGCCAGCAGGTCGAGGTGCCGTCAGGGCAGAACAAGCCGCCGCCGCCGGCGACGCGATCGCGGGGAGTGCAGTCGCCGGTCCCCGTGTCCGTGTCTGTTTCCGTGCCGGAATCCGAGTCGGAACCCGTGTCCGTGCCCGTGTCGGAACCCGAGTCGGAACCCGTGTCCGTGTCACTGTCCCCGTCGGAGTCGGTATCCCCGTCCGCGCCGGTGTCCGAGCCCGTCTCCGAGTCCGTGTCTGCGTCCGCGTCGGACGAGGGGTCGCTGCCCAGGCGCACCGGCTCGGTGCACCCGATGATCCACACGAGCGAAGCGAGCCCGATCACGGCTGCGCTCCGACCAGGGCGTCCACGCGGTCGGCGTGACTGGACCCGGCATAGCGCGCGTGGAATCGCACGGCGCGCCCCCGCGCGGCCTCTGCCCGGCCGAGGCGCACCAGGGCGTCGATGACGAAGACCTCGCGCTCCTGGGCGAGCGTCCCGCGCGGGAAGCGCCGACGATGCTCCTCGCCGAGCCGAAGCGCCTCGCTCGGGTTGGACGCGAGGCTGCCCTCGGCCGCACGCAGAAGCCGCACCTCCTCCGCGAGCTCGTCCTGAGGAGCGGCCGTCCGCGCGAGAGACGTGCGCGGCGCGGGGCTCTCGTCGGACTCCGGCGTAGGAGCTGGCGCCGGGACCAGCGCCTCGCGGGCGGGCTCGGCGGGCGTGGGCTCCTCGGGAGCGGAGAGCGCGACACTCGCCGGGCCGGCCGTCGCCGGTGGGGGCGAGGAAGGACTCCGCGTCAGGAAGAAGACCAGCGCGGCCAGAGGGACGATCGCGATCCCGATGGAGACAGGGCGCCACGGAAACGGCGACGTGGAGGCCGGCAGGGCGCCGAGCTGCGGCGCGAGCCGCGCCTCGAGCCGTGCGACCTCGGCGGCCGTCGGTTCGTCCGCCGCCGCGCACTCGATCAGCTTCCTGTATGCCTTCGATTCCATCACACGCTCCCGATCTCGCGCTCTGCGAACACGCGGACCCGCTCCCTCGCCGTGTGCAGACGCGAGTACGCCGTCTGCAGCGGACAACCCACGATCTGTGCCACCTCCACCATCGGCAGTCCCTCCAGCTCGTGCAGGACGAAGACCGCCCGTTTCGCGTCGTCGAGCTCGTCCATCGCGCGGTCGAGGATCGCCCTCTCCTGGGAGCGCATGGCCTGCTCCTCCTGCGGGGCCGGGACCACCCCTTCCGGGGTGTGCGCCGTGGACGTCTCGCGCCGCACGTGCGCGCGGCGGCGGGAGTCGGATGCGACGCGCGTCGCGATGCCAAAAAGCCAGCTCCGGACCAGCGACGTGCCGTCGTACTGGCCCTGCTTGCGATGGACGACCACGAAGACCTCCTGGGCGGCGTCCTCCACGTCGGCCGGTCGGACTCCGAGCCTGCGGAGGGTCCGCATCACGAAGGCCGCGTGATCACGGAAGATCTCGCTCAGGACGAGCGGGCGGGCAGGCGCCTGGCGAACGGCGAGCGCGGTCGAGTCTGCCATCGCGGACCCCACACCCATGGAATGGGGGGAGCAAGCCGAGTTTATCTTCATTTCATCTCATCTCATCGCTTCGCGGGCCACCGGAGGCCCAGGTGCAGCTCCCCCGTGCCGACCAGGGGCGAGACCCTGTGAACGACCCTCCGCCGCCCGGTCGTGGGGTCGTCCACGTAGAACTCGTCGCGGACGAGGGGGACGGCGAGGGCGACGCCGCCTCCCGCGAAGAGCGGTCCCGCGATTCGCACCTCGAAGCGCAAGCCTGCGAAGGGCTCGACTAGCGGACGCCGCGCGCTCTCACCGTTCTCGAGGTCGTGGCCCGCCGCCGTGACGAGTCCGGCCCGCAGGCCCGCCGTGGGCCCGACCTCGAAGCGTTCCGTGCGCAGCAGGACGGCGAAGAGCGAGGCCGCCGCCTCGACGACCTGGAACGACGCCGTACCCCCGCCCGCGGTCTCGCGCCCCTGGGCCCAGTAGACGGCTTCGAGCTCGAGAAGCGGCAGGTCGGGCGGGGCGACTGCGACCGCGACCCGCCCCCCCGCGGCGAGGCGCGGAAGGAGCCCGATGGCCGCCGTCGGCCCTAGCGCGAAGCGAAGGTGCCAGGGTCGCCGGGCGGGCGCGGGACTCGGCCTCGGCGTGGGCGGTTCCCGCGCCGGGGGCGGCGGGGGCTCCACCGGTGGCGGCTGCGGCGGCGGTACGGGAGCGCCCTGTGGTTCGGGCGCGAGCGCTGCGGATGGGTCGATCATCACCGTGAGGACGAGGGCGAGCGCTTCCTGCACTGCGCCGCAGTCCTCGGCATCCGAGGAGAGATCGCGCCGGCCCCGCTCGCTTCCGTCCGGCCCGGACACGACGAACGTCGCACGCCATCGGGGCGACCGGTCGCTCCTCTCGAGCACTCCCTCGACAGAGGCCTCCGCGTCCCGGTCGGCGAACACCGCGCGCCCGAGCCGCGCCTCGACGCGGGCTTCGAGCGCGGGCTGGGAGACGCAGGCCTCTGCGCCGCCCGTGACGCTCAACCGCAAGGTGACGGTTCGCGGCGGCTGGGCGGGTGCGGCCGAAGCGACGAGCGCCAGGGAGAACCCGACGGCAAGAGACATGCCCCGCCGCACTCAGGCCTCATACCGCGTGTTAGATTCGATCGGCAATCGCCCGAAAATACATCCTGATCCTGCCGCTCCTCGTCGCTGGTCTCGCGCAAGCGCTCGCGCCAGGGCTCGCGCTCGGGCAGTGGGTGGACCACCCGGCGGGACTCGCCCCCCATTTCGAGATCCCCCCTGACGCGATGGGGGGCGGCGTCGCCTTCGCCGACCTCGACGGCGACTCCTGGGAGGACCTGCTCGTCACGCACACGGCGCACGGGGTCCTCATCTACCGAAACGGCGGCCCTCCCGGCTTCGCGTTCGAGGACGTCACCGCCGCCTGGGGCCTGCCGGCCGTGACGGCCCAGGTCGTCGGCGTCGCCGCCGCCGATCTCGATCGCGACGGCGATCTCGAGATCCTCCTCGCGGGCGTAGAAGGCGTGCGGCTTTTCGAGAACACGGGCGCCGGCTTCGTCGAGGCGACGGAGCGCGCGCTGCCGAGGCGCCCGGGGTACGCGACGTCCATCACTCTCGGCGATGCCGACGCGGACGGCCTGCTCGACGTCTACGCCACCGGCTACACCGGCTTCTACGACTGGCCGGTCCACGAGTGTGTGCCGGGGCACTTCCTGCACAACCTCGGGGACCTTCGATTCGAGGAGGTCTCCGAGCGCTGGGGAGTCGTGGACGACGGCTGCGGCCTCGCCGCCGTGTTCTCCGACTTCGACGATGACTCCGACGTCGACCTCCTCGTCGCCAACGACTTCGGCCCGCTCGTCCGCCCGAGCGAGCTTTGGCGAAACGACGGGCCCGACGGCGACGGCGGCGTCCGCTTCGCGCGCGCGGGCGAGGCGACCGGCTTCTCGCGCCGCCTGTACGGCATGGGGATCGCCCCCGGCGACGCGAACGGCGACGAATCGCTCGATTACTACATGACGAGCATCGGCCGTGCCGTGCTCCTGCTGGGCGACGGGGGCGCATTCGTCGACGGCACGGACGCGGCGGGGGTGGGGGCGTCGTTCGCCTTCGAGCGCTGGCGCGCCACCTGGGGCGCGGCCTTCGTCGATCCAGACGCCGACGGCCGCCCGGGCCTGCTCGTCGCGAGCGGGAACGTCACCGCGGCGGACGTCATCAACACCGGCAACGTGCAGCCTCAGATCTTCTTCGACCCCGTGACGGACGACCCTGCCGAGGATCTCGGCCCGCAGGCCGGCCTCCTGGGCACCGAGCCCTACCGGGGCCTCGCCGTCGGCGACTTCGACCGTGACGGCGATCCCGACCTCCTCTCTGCCGCGATCGGAGGCCCCGTCGTCCTGCGACGCTGGGACGGAGAGTCGAGCGGCACTCTCGCCGTCTCCCTGCGTGGGACGGTCTCGAACCGTCACGGGATCGGGGCGCGGATCTCGATCTCCTGTGGCGACGCGCGCCGCGTCCAGGAGGTGTTCGCCGGGGGCACCTACGCCTCGATGCACTCGCTGCGTGCCCTCGTGCCCACGGTTTGCGCCGGGCCGCTCGAGGTCCGCTGGCCGAGCGGGGTCGTCTCACGCCTCGCGGTAGACGGACCGGGCGAGGTCGAGATCGTCGAGCCCGCGTTCCTCGAGGTGATCCCGCCCGTCGTGCAGGCCGGCGACTCGGCGACGATCCGATTCGAGCCGCGCGACGGCGCCGGCGACCTGCTCGGTTCCGGTCACGACGTGGACGTCGCCGTCTTCCCCCCGGGCGCATCGGTCTCGGCCGTCACCGATCTCGGCGACGGATCCTACGAAGCCGTCGTCACACCCGCAGCGCCCGGACGCCACGGGATCGAGGTCACGCTCGACGGCGTCGCGATCCCGGCGCGTCCCGTCCTGACCACGTTCGACGTCGATCGGACGCAGGTCGTGCTCTCCCCGGACCGGCAGATCCCCGGCGAGACCCAGATCGTCGCGACGGTGACCCCTCGCGGGCCCGACGGAGCCATGGACGGGCCCGGACACGCGGTCGTTCTGGAGGTCGAGGCCGCGGCCGGGGGCCCGGTGGCCGACCTCGGGGACGGGCGATACCGGGCGACATTGACCGGATCGGGCGGGGACGTCGTCGTCCGGGTGACGGTGGATGGCGTGCCGCGCGGCGGCGCGGGGTACTCCGCTGCGCTGGCGCCGATCGATCGCGCGAGGTCGGTGGTCAGGGCGACGCCCGCGTACTACAGGGCCGAGGACCTCGGGATCGAGCTCGCCCGCATCCTCGTCTCGCCTCGCAATGGTGAGGGAACGGTACGCGACGACGTCCACGACCTCGACTACCGACTCGTCGGCGGGGCAGGGGAGGTGCCGCTCGCGGACATCGATCGCTTCCGGGCGGGGACCGTCACCCTGCGCGCCCTCGCCGCGGACCTCGAGTCCGCGGGCCCGGTCCACATCGAGGTCGACGGAATCCGGCTCGACACCCCCGTCGAGATCCGTGCCTACGACGAGCCCGGGGAGCTGGCGGCGTTCGTCGACCCCTCCCGGTCCACCGTCGGCCCGTACTTCGAAACCGCGGTCGCGGACGGGACGGACGTCGCCTGGTTCGCCGCGATCCTGCGCGACGCCGACGGCCACGTCGTGCCGGTTCCCGAGGACGCCGAGATCCGCGTGGACGAGGCCGGCTTCACGGCCATCGAGCGCTTCGACCCGGAGGTCGGCCACGTCGAGTTCCGGCAACGGGTGGACGACGTCGCCGGCGTCCGGACGGCGCGCCTCTTCCTCGCAGGAATGGACACGGGCGCCAGCGGCGCCGTCGTCCTGATTCCGCAACCGCCACGCGACCTGGAAGGGGCAGGCCTCACGCTTTGCCTGAACCGAACGACGGCCGTCGCCGGCTACCCCGGCGAGATCGGCTTCCGGATCCAGCCCCGCAACGTCGACCGTTTCCTGCTCGGCAGCGGCCTCGAGGTCGTCGCAGACCTGGACGGCGCGCCGACCCCGGCCTCGTACTGGGGTGCCGGCGAGTACCGCGGATCGTTCCCCATCCCCGAGGGGCCCGTGGACGTCGTCGTCCGCGCTGAGCTTCCACACACGGGCGCGATCGCCACGCGGACCTTCGTCGCCCACGCGAGCGGCGACGTCCCGGTCCCACCCCCCGAGCCCTGCGTGGACGCCTGGCCCGACGCGCCGACGGACGACGCCGGCGTGGACGCGGGCCGAGACCCCGAGGTCGACGCGGGTCCCGACGCCTCGTTGCCCCGCTCTCGAACCCTGCGGCCCCGCGGGTCGGGCTGCCGCTGCGCATCTGCTGGCGGCGCGGACCCGTCCGCCGTGCTCGCGGCCATTCTCGTGGCCGCCCGATCGATCGGTCCCTGCGCCCCTCGAGCGCGCAGACGCGTCAGGCGACGGCGATCCGGATGAAGGAGTCCCCGCCGATCGCGCGCTCCGCGTCCGGTTCCCCGGACACAGCGTCGAAGAATAGCTCCCCCTTCTCAAAGCCGAGTCGCTCGCCGCCTCGAGCCCTGTCGTCGAGCCCGTCAGGGCTGGCAGGGTCCATCTGCGGTGCCCACGAGCCGCGCTGCCTCGCACGCAGCTCGCGTGGGATCATCGAGCTCGTCGGCTGCACAGGCGACGAGCGCCGAGTGCAGATCGCATGCGTAGGCGGAGAGGGCGTCCTCTTCGAGCGCAGCGAGCAGGCCCTGGGCGACCTGGCGGCGTAGGTCCGGCGCGGGGTCGAGGCGCAGGCGGCCGAGGAGGCGATCGAGAGCGACGACCTTGAGGTCCGTGCCCGGATAGCGGAGCGCGAGCAAGGCAACCGACGCGAGCTCGGCTCGCACGCCCGCAGGCCAACGCATGTCCTCCATCGCGACGAGGATCGCCTCGAGCACCGGCGTCAGCCCGTAGGCAGGTAGCGGGCCGACCGTGGACAGGCGCGCTGCTTCGAGCACTTCGTCGGCGTCGTCGGAGCTCCGCAACGGTTCATAGTCGTCCGCGAGGGCGAAGGGCTCGGCGCCGCCCACTCGATCGGCGAGGAACCCGATCCCGTCTTCCGGGAGTGCCGCGACGAGCTCCGGCGCCCGCGCGAAGCGCCAAGCCATGCGCTCCGCGCCCAGATCGAAGACGAACGACTCGGTCTGAGCGCGGAAGCCGATCAAGGGGAGCCAGGGGGAATCGAGATCGTGGAGCAGACGAGTGGCAACGACCACGTCCTCGAGAGCCTTGCGGTAGACGTAGACGACAGCTTCGAAGCCCGATCCGCGAGGGCCGTCCCGCTCTCGCTCCGTCCAGCCCAGGGACACGAGGCGCAGGAACGGACCCGTGCCGTCGGCGCGCGCATCGTAGCCGGTCACCTCCCACCCGCCTCGCGTGCCCTCGCCGGCGCACACGCTGGCGGGGCAGTCGCAGCTTTCCGGGTCGAGCCTCCAGCGTCCGGCGAAGCGTTCCATGGCGAGCGCGGTGGCCGCGGCGTCGTCCTCGACCTCGTCCGGCCACGGTAGGTCCCAACGCAGGTCCGGCTCCGTCCGTGCGCAGCCGGCATCCGTCCCTGCGTCGGTTCCCGCCGCGGCGTCCGTGGAGTCGGGCGCGGCGTCCGGCGCCGGAGGGGCCGCGCCGGGGGTTCCGCATGCGGGCGCGAGGGCGCCGAGGAGCCAATACGACACACGCACCGCCCGGATTCCCACGCTCAGCCCGGACACATGTCGCAGCGGGCGCAGAGCGTCACCTCGATCCGACACATCTCGAAGTCGTCGCAGGTCGGCTCGTCCAGGCACGTCTCGAGATCCGCGATGACGTCTTCGCGCTGCAGGAGAGACGCTTCGCAGGCCACCTCCTCGGGGAACTCGCAGTCGGGACGAACCTCGGCGCATGCCTCCACGAACGCCGTGGCCCGGGCGGTCGGCTCGAAATCGAGGTCCTCGACGCACGCTTCGGCGGCGGCGGTATCGCAGGCGTCGATCCCGGATGCGCACCTCATCCGGGCGGTCACGACGTCCTCGCGTTCGAGCGCGGCCGCACACTCGCAGCCCCAGGTGCACTCTTCGGGCTCGACGTCGGGCTCGCACGCGACCAGCGCCTCGCAGAAGTCCGCGCACGTGGCCGGGTCGGTCTGCGTTCCGGTGTCCGAGTCCGAGTCCGTGTCCGTGTCGGCGTCCGTGTCGGCGTCGCTGTCGACATCGGAATCACCGCACAGCTCGTCGCACGTCTGGGCGTCGTCGCCCAGCCGGCATGCCCCGAGCAGCCAGGTCAGGAAAGTCACAGCGAAGAACGAGATCCGCATTGAAGCCTCCTTTGTCGTCATGCACGTATGAGATGCCGCAAGGGCCCTCGGAGCGCACCTTTTCCCGCCTAAAAGAACCTTACGCGGACGAGTGAGGGCGGCGGGGCGTGGTAGAGAAGGGCATGCGAAACCTCCTCCTCTGGATCGGGCTTGCGGCGTCCTCTTGCGTCGGCGACCACGCAAGCCCCGGCGGCGACGTCGACGAGGACGTCTGCGATTCGGCGGAGGGGAGCGCCGACTGCGAGGGGACGATCGCCTGCGTGGACGCCTGCTCCGCCGGAGACGAGACGTGCGAGGACGACTGCCTGCGGACCGCGACCTCTTCGGCGTGCGACGACGCGCGAGGGGTCTTGACCTGCCGGGACGAAGGCGGGCCGGTCTGCGCTTGCCCGTGATCACTCCCGCCGGAGCGCGATGCGCGGATCGAGGAGGTACCCGTCGTCGCGTCGCAGGAGAACCGAACGAAGCCCCAGCTTGCGCAACGTCGCGATCGCGACGTACACGCGACTCGTGACCGACTCGGGGTGCGCCCGCTCTCCGGGCCAGCCCGCGGCGAAGACCTCGTCGACCCCGAGCGCGCGGTCCGGGGCGTCGAGGCGCGCCTCGGCGAGTCGGGAGAGCAGCAGGCGTAGCGCGCGGCGCCGCGGCAGGTCCACGCGCGGTCCACGCGGCGCGCGGAACCACCTCCCGGCCCGATCGACGACGACCGCGTCCGGCTCCTCGGAGGCGATCCCGAGCGCGGCTTCGAGGCTTCGCCGCAGCACTCGCACGTCCTGGCACTGGTCTTCGCCGCGGGCGACGTCCTCCAGGATGCGTCGTGCGGCGGAGGGGTCTCGCGCGCGCACCACGAGCGCGCGACAGAGCGAGACGATCGCCCCGAAGTGCGGCGAGGGGGGATCCCCGATGAGCGCCGCGGCCGACGCAATCTCCCGGTCTGCGGCGCGGGGCTGGGCGCGCTCGGACTCCAGCCACGCGAGGTGGGCACGCAGGATCGCCTGGTGCACCGCGCTCCCGGCCTCGCGCTGCATCTCGAGCGCCCGTCGATAGGTCGCGCGAGCGACTTCGAGCCTTCCGAGCGACTGCTCGGCGCGCCCGAGGTGGAACAGGTAGAAGCGCTCGGCGCGGCGCTCTCCGACGGCGCGCAGCGTGTGCAGCGCCTCGCCCAGGCGGTCGAGCGCCGTCTCGGCCCGTCCTTCCTCCAGATCGATGCGCGCGATCTGGCCGAGCGTGATGCCGGCGGCGCGCGCGTTCTCGCCGCGGCGGTGGATCTCGAGGGCCTCGGCCAGCAGATCCCTCGCCGCGCCCAGGTGGCCTTCGTCGATCTCGACCGACGCGAGGTCTCCGAGCGTGATCGCCTCGTAGATGCCGTCACCCGTCTCGCGGTGGATCCGCAGGGCGTCCTCGAACGCGTCGCGCGCCTCGCCGAGCCGCGCGGTGGGGAGTGTCCGCACGAGCATCGCGCCTTCGAGCATCCGCAGCTGCCCTTCGAGCAAGCGCAGCCCGGCCGCGCGGCAGCGGTCCACCGCCTCGCGGCAATCCCGGAGGGCCTCCTGGAGCGCGCCCGTGTCCGCGCGGGTGCGCGCGAGTCCTCGCAGGGAGCGAACGACCGTCTCGGGATCGCCGATCTGGGTCGCGAGAGACCGTGCCGCCTCGAGATCGGCCGTCGCTTCGGCGGTTCGTCCGAGGACGCGTAGCGCGTCGCCGCGGGCGCGAAGGGCCCGTGCGCGGAGCCGCTGTTCCGCCGCCGTTCCCAGGAGGCCGAGCGCGCGCCCGAGGCGGTCGACATGCGTGTCGAGTGGCCCGCGGTCGTAGAGCAACGGATCGAGCGCCGTCGAGATCTGGAGAGCGCGCGCCGCGTTGCCGTCGGCGGCCGATCGTTCGAACGCCGCCACGTGGTTCTCGAGCTCCAGCGCGAGACGCGCCCTCGCCTCGGAGGCGGCGGGTCCGTCCGCGCGCGCCGCCTGCGCGCGGGCGTGCTCGAGGAAGAACCGCGCGAACCGCTCCGCCGCGAGGGGGGCGTCCGCCGACTCCGCGAGTCGTTCCGCGGCGAACTCGCGGATCGGCAGATCCATCGCGAAGCGGCGCTCGCCTCCGAAGCCGGGCGTCGGCCCCGTTCGCAGGAGCGAGCGGTCGCACAGGGACGAGAGGAGGTCGATCGCTGGGCCCGATTCCGATTCCACGACCGCCTCCGCGGCCGAAAGGTCGAACCCGCCCCGGAAGACGCTGCATCGCGCGAGCGCCTCGGCCTCGTGCGGGTCGAGCGCCCTCCACGACGCGTCGATGGCCGCACGGAGCGACGCCTGGCGCGCCACGGGACGCCGCGCGTCGGCGAGCAGATCGAGCGGGGAGTCCAGGCGCGCGGCAATCTGGGCGGCGCCCAGGACCCGCATGCGGGCGGCGGCGAGCTCGATCGCGAGCGCGTTGCCTCCGAGCGCCCCGATGATCTCGTCGACGCGGGCCATCTCCGCGTCGGGAAGGTCTGCGTCTCCGCGCGCGGAGAGCGCCCGCTCCACGAAGAGTCGGGTCGCAGCAGGACGCTCTAGCGGTCCCAAGGGGAAGAGGCGCTCCCCGCGGACGCGGAGCCGCTCCCGGGAGGTCACGAGCAGTCGGAGTTCGGGCGCGAGGGCCCTCCACGCGACGACCGTTTGCTCGGCGAACGAGACGACCTGCTCGAAGTTGTCGAGGACGAGGAGCGCCGCGCCCCGCTCGGCCAGCGCTGCGCCGATCGCCGACAGCGTTCCCGTGGCGTCGGTCTGCGGCGAGAGCCCCAGCGCCGCGGCGACCGCGGAGACGATCCCGGCGAGATCGACGGCCTCGGAGAGGTCCACGAACCATGCGGGCCCTCGGGCGCCGCCCGCGTGCTCGATCGCGAGTCGCGTCTTGCCAATCCCGGGGGGCCCGACGACGCTGACGGTCCGCGCCCCCCCGTCGAAGAGCGCGCCGAGCGCCGCCAGGTCTTGCTCCCGGCCGACGAGGCTCGATGGGGCGGGATACGGGGCACCGCGCACTGGTAGACCCTAGCCTTCCTCGCTCGGCGAGAGCCAGGGCATGGCTCCTCCTGATTCACGGCACACTGAATCATCCGGGCTTGTAGGAGGCGAAGGTCAGCTTCCTGCCAGTGCACGGGAAGGGGCATCGAAACCGCTGACCGATCGAGTTACCCTCCCGGCACCGAGGTGACCCATGGCAGTCCATGCGCAGTCGAACTGTCCGCGCGACAAGACCCTGCTCCAGGAGATCCAGCACAACGGTGCGTTCGTCGATCGATGCACCCGCTGCACCGGTGTGTTCTTCGATCAAGGTGAGATGTTCGCCGCGCTCGGGACGACCGCGGATCCGTCGCTGTGGGACTCGCCCGCGACAGGCGGCAATGCGCGCCCCGGTACGACGCCGTGTCCGCGCTGCGGCTCGCACATGCTGCTGCAGGACGTCGTCTACGGCGGAGACAAGGTCGAGATTGACCGCTGCGGAAGTTGCAGCGGGATGTGGCTCGACGCGACCGAGGCGGATCGCCTCATGACGATCGGCGCGAAGCTCCTCGACATCGCGCGCGCCGAGGCGGAGAAGGCGCGAAAGGAGCTCGACGCGATGGGCGACGTCGACTTCAACGCCGGCAAGACCGGCGGGATCCTGCATCGCTTCCTGGCGATGTTCCGCAAGAAGAACTGATCGAGCACTCTCACTCGGGAATGCACGGGGCGAGCAACTCGACCGGCGCAGACGGGAAGCCGTTCACCTGGACCTCGACGATCCCGTCGGCGGGGGTCGTGGGCAGGAACGTGATCGTCACGGGGAAGGGACCGCCGTCCTCGTAGGTCAAGGAGCCGCTCGTCGGATGGCATTCGCCCGTCTGCCAGGTGACGGCGTCGAGCGTGAGCGTCGCCGAGACTCCGCCCGTCTCGAGCGTGCCGGACCCCGAGACGGACGCGCTCGTCGCCGTCGCTTCGACCGCCACGTCCTGCAGCACGAGGTGCGTCGAGCTCCCTCCGCTCGTGTAGGTGAGATCCACGTCGAGCGCCGGGCTCGGGCCGGCACCATCCGTCCACGTCAGCGACGCCGACCCATCGAACGAGTCACCGCCGATCGCGAGGCCGTCGAGCGTCATGGTGAAGGCGGCCGGATTCAGAGTCACCCCGAGCGCAACGACTCCATCCAGCGAGTCGCCCGTCATCTCCAGGACGCAGCCCGTGAACGTGACCGTCACGCTCAGCCCCGCCCACGCGTAGGCCACGCACGCGGGGTCGGTCACGACCGAGTTGCCCGAGATCGCGTTCTCCGTCGCGTTGCGCCCGTCGGCCTCGCCCGCGCCGTCGCGGCCGTTCAGGTCTTCTCCGTCCCCGACGAAGGGCGCGCCGAGGCCCACGGCGGCGCCGCCCCCGGCGCTGAACGCTTCGGCCACCGCCGCGGCCGAGGCCGGTACCTCGGTGTCCGAGTCGGTGTCCGAGTCGGCATCCGTATCGGCGTCGGCGTCGCCTGCCGGCGGTGCTTTGCCGTTGCATCCGTGCAGAGACAGGAGAAGCAGAATGGGCAGCGTTCGTTCCTTCACGGGACCTTCCTCGCCGCGCTCGGTCGATGATACGGGTGCGAACGGTCGATTCTACCCCTTGGAGGGTACTTAGGGAGTCGCGAAGGAGGGGTCCGCGTGCCGCGCGCGCTGATGAGGGAGGCGGCGCCAGATCCGGCCATCGACGAAGTAGTGGAAGGGCACGATCACGTACCAGCCGATCAGCACAGCCTCCTGGGCGCGTGCAGGAGAGAAGAGCCAGGCGACCGCGGCCACCGTCAGGGATCCCGCCAGCATGGACAGGACGATGGCGGACGCCAGGGGCACGAGCACGCCGGTCGGGTGAAGGTCGGGGCGCGCTTCGCGCTCACGTTCTGCGAGATACGCGAGGTACTGCACCCCGTGAAACGAGGCCGATAGCGTGTAGATGAGAGTGAGATCGGAGAGCAGCAGCGTGGGCCCCACGAGCGCGGCGCAGTTACCGGTCAGGAGCAACAGCCCCGCGCGCGAAGAGGCCCGCCGACCCGCGAGAGCGCGCTCGCGCAGGAGCATCGTGGCGGGAATCGCCGCGAAGGCGAGCCCGAGAAGCCAGCTCGGCACGGGAGCGTGATAGACGTCCGCGGCGATGAAACGCCACGGCCCGCGCGACGCGACGAAGAGCCACAGTGCGATCGCGGGGGCCATGCACGCCGCCAGATCGAGACGCCGAAGGGCAGGGTCCTGGGCCAGGCCGGAGCGGTGGGCGAGCTCGCGCAGGAAGCCGAAGTTCTGTCGAAGGATGTGCCAGCCGCCATAGAGGAGCGCGAACGTGGCGAGCGCGCGCGGAAGGGCCAGCGACAGCCCAAGGGCGGCCGCGGCCCAGAGCACCCACTGAGCGCCAAGGCGCCGCGGGGACGACGCGCTGCGGTTCCGCTCCGGCGAGAAGGCGTAGAAGAACGATCCGAAGACGTGCAGGAACGGGATCGCGACGAGCGATGCCAGGGGCAGGCACGACGACGCACGCGCCGTCCCGAACGACGCGTAGAGGACGAGGGGCGGCGCGATCCCTGCCAGCGCGCCGATCTGGAGGGACCAGTCGAAACGTCGCGAGCGCAACCAGATCATCGGTGCCACCGCGCAGGCAGCCTGGCCAGTCACGGCGCGTCGATGGTCCCGGGGCCGCCGCCAGCGAGGGAAGCGAGGAAGTCGCTCGTGCGCTCCCGCGCGTCCTCATCGTCGAACACGACGAAGTGATCGCCGAACTGGTACTGCAAAAGCCCTCCCGTCACGTCGGACCCGTCGCCGGCGTGCAGGTTCCCCGTCACGGGACCCGGCTCGATGCCGAGCCCATCCAGACGTATCGAAAGCGCACCGACGGCGTCCGGCCGGGCCGCGGGATGGATGATCGGCAGGCCGATCGCGATCGCGAGCGCTTCGATCCCGTTGGGCGTCGCATACAGGTCCTCGAGGCCCTCGGTCTGGCACACGCTGCGCCCGCCGCCGACGCGCGGCTCGCGGATGATGTACGGGGCGTAGTTCACCGGGTCGGAGGGCTCGGTCCAGGTCTGCACGAGCGTCGCGATCGGATGGAAGACGTCCCATCCTTCTGCGGCCGTGTCGACGTCGAGTACGAGGCCGACGAGCGCGGGGATCGAGACCGGCTCCTCCTTCTCGACCAGCGCGATCGCGATGATTCCCGCGGATCCCGAGAGAACCGCGCCCCGGGCGGCGTCGTCCACGGCCAGGAAGAGCGGACCGTTGAGCCCTCCCTGAGAGTGGCCGAAGAAGTAGATGCGCGCTGGATCGATCGCGACGTCGATCGCGTCCGGGTGAATCGCGGCCGGGACAGCGATCTCGCGGGCAAGGCGCGCCTGGACGACGACGTCGATGGCGGCCTGCCGGTTGTTGTCCCGCCCGGCGAGGGGATTGCCGTAGTTGAAGAAGAGCGAGCCCTCGCCGAAGCCGGCCCCCTCTCGCTCGCCGTGCAGGACCTGATCGATCCCCATCGCCGCCATCCCGCGCGCTGCCATCGCCTCGGCGGTCCGATCGTCCACGAAGGACCGGAAGTCCCCGCCCGTCCCGTGCGCGTACAGGACGAGCGGCCAGCCTCCCGCGGGCGCGGGGACGCGAGGGACCGACAGTGCGAAGCGGACGGACACCTCGTGGTCGAGGATCGGATCCCCGGACGCGTCAAACTCGAAGCCGCCGGATCCTTCGTCGCTGTACGGCGCCTCGCCGTTCTGGAGGATCGGGACGGGGCCGTAGTGGCCCGTGAACAGGTAAAAGTTGTTGCCGGGATCCTCGTAGACCATGTCCTCCACGACCGGCGCGTCCGGTACGCTGCGCGCCCAATCGGCGGCGTCGAACATCTCGCCGACGGGATCCATGGTCGTGAACACCGCGAGGGAGACCACCTCTTCGCGCGGCAGCCCGGCCTCCGCGAGCGCGACGAGGGCGGGCTCGTGCAGATCGTCCCCGCCCGCCAGGACCTTCTCGAAGTCGAGGTCGGCCGCGACCCGCTCCCCGCCCGCACCGCGCAGGCCCGTGGTGAGGGCGCAGGCGTACGTCGTCTCGGGACGCAGGGGGAACCCGTGGACCGGCAAGACAGCGAGCGTGCGCTCGGGCCAGTAGGTCGTCGCCTCGAGCTGCCACCTCAGGCGCACGGGCGTCCGCTCGAGGTGAGTCGGGCTGCCCTTCGTGACGTCGACGAGCCACACGATCGAGTCCGGCTCGATCGACTCGTCGAAGCGCGGGAAATCGCCGGTGTCCAGGTCTCCGTCGAACCGGAAGTAGATCGCGCCGTTCGTGCCGTAGCCACGCAGCTCCGACGACATGAGGTCCAGGTACTCACGCAGTGTCGGGTTGCGTGATGGGTTCGGAAGGACCGAGAAATCGACGAGACCTCCGGCGCCCACGTGGACGTCGCTCGGCCAGGGCAGCGCGAAGGTGTCGACCTCGGCGCCCGGAAGGCGCCAGATCGCCGTGATCACCGGCCCGCCACCCGCATCGCCGGCGTCCGAAAGAGACCCGTCCGTGCCGGCGTCGGCGGGCCCCTTCTTTCTGTCGCCGTCTCCGCAGGCCGATGACAGGCCGATCAGAACGATCAGAGGAAGAAAGGACACCCCCGTAGCGTACTACGCCGCAGTCGCAAGGTATGCCCGCCGAACGAACGGCCGCGACGCGTTTCAGCTCCACACCCTCGCGGCCTCAACCGACGATGAACTCACAGCCCCACTGGACTTCCACCTCGCGGAGCGAGGGGGCCGTGACGCCGTCGAGGGACTGAAGCACGACTCGCACCTCCATGTACCGGGCGTCCTCGATCGACGCTGCATCGAAGGCGGCGTCGAGGTCGAGCTCGCTGCCGTCATCGGGGACGACGCCGAGCGGGGTCCACGGCTGGGCGGCGAGCCCGAGGAGGGTAGCGGCGGTCCGCGCGGAGACGGCGAGGTTCGACCCGGCGGGCGTCAGGCCGTCGACGGTCACGCGCGTCCAATCCGTGTCGTCGTCGGCGCACCCCTCGAAGACCGTGGACCAGAGGCCGGAGGAGGTCTGGAGCGCGTTGCGCCGCTGCAGCCCGGTGACGTCGCCCCGCACGTACGGCTCGGAGAGGCAGTTCGCGCCCGCGCAGTCGTCCAGGACGACCTCGACCTCCTCCGTGTCGATGTCGATCACTGCCGAGTTGCCGTCCCAGTAGTTGAAGGTCCACGCGTGGCGGTCGAAATCCACGGCCAACCCGAAGGTGAGCACCCCCGGCGTCGGGATCGCGTGGTTCTCGAGGTCGTCGGCCGCGCCCGGGTCGTTCGTCACGCGCCAGATGCACTCCCGGTAGGTGCCCACGAAGATCGACCCCTGGCCGTCGGAAGCGAAGCTCGCGGCCCAATCGAACATGATGCCAAAGGCGTCGTCGGGGACGTCGCCGCAGTGGTCCTCGACCGTCACCTTGTCGAACGCCTCCGAGTCGCGGTCCCACCGCCAGATGCCGGTCCCCGAGATCCAGGGCGTGTTGTTCTCGTCGACGAGCACGCGCATGGCCAACGGGAAGTCGCCGACGGCGAGCGCGACGGTCTCGAAGCTGTCCTCGGGGTCCGAGGTGTCGAAGCGGCCGACCCGATCGGTCAGGAGCCCGGGCGTCCAGAGCCAGCCGTCGCGGTCGATGGCGGCCCCGTAGGGCGTGAACTCGGGCGTCGGCGCCTGGGTGCCCGTGAGCTCCCCGGTCACCCAGTCGAACTGCTCGAACCTCTGCCCGTTGTAGAGGCCGACCCACCCTCGCTCTTCGAGAACGCCGTCGAGGCCGAGCTCCGGGTGGAGGGCGACCGCCCGCGGGATCGCGTCGACGCCGCCCAGGGTGGTGTGCCAGAGGATGCACTCGTCGTCCCACTCCTCGTGGCTGCGGAAGGGGAGCCTGTCGTTCCAGGCCGTCGACGTGTCGATGCGACCGTCGCCGTCCAAGTCGACGCAGAGCGACTCGTCGGAGGCGATCTTCGTGATGGACCCCTGTGCCAACCAGGCGCGGTTCGCGATGACGACGCTTCCGGAGTCGTCCACGGCGCTGCGCGACGGGCTGTCCCCGTCAAAGGCGCCGCCTGCCCCGTCCCCGTGGTTCGGGCCCGTCCAGTAGCCACCCTCGATCTCGAAGGTTTCCGTATCCATGCGGAAGATCTCGCCGGTTCCGCTCGACGACGGCCAGATGACGTGCTGCGACACCGCGTCGCTGTCGAGCGTGAGCCACCCTTCGGGCGTCTCGACGACGCCGGACCCGACGCCCTCGCCCCAGCCGCCGCACTCCTCGTCCGGCCCGGCGCAATCGCGATTGCACTCGCCGCAGGTGCCGCATTCCGAGAGCACCCCCTCGTCCGTCTCGCCGTCGCAGTCGTCGTCCATCTCGTCGCAGAGCTCCTCCCGCGGGAGGAGCTGCCCGTCGCAGGTTCCCCAGAGGCCTCCCTCGCAGGTCATCATGCCGGCGCGGCAGCGTCCGACGCCCAGAGTCCCAGCCGATCCGAAGTAGCAGCTGTGCGGCTCCAGGCTGTCGCACGGGCAGCCGGTCGCGAGATCGCCCACCTCGTCGCAGAACGGGTCGCACTGTGCCTCGAGGTGGATCTCGGGGTTCGAGTCGTTGCAGTCGGGGCCGAGACAGCCGTCGCCGACTCCGTACTCGTCCAGGTCGAGGTCCGAGCAGTCGCCAGGCGCCGCGTCGGCGTCCTCTTCGCTCCCGACGCGCACGCTCGAGGCGCAGTCGCAGCCACCCGCGAACGGCAGCCCGAGAAAGACCCACACGCCCGCCCGAATCCGAGACGCCACCCGATCCATGGTAGACCTCCCTCGCTCGAAGGGTGAGCGGTCGCAGGCCGTACTCTTTATGGGGCCGCGCGCTCGAGAAGCTCCTCGACCTTGCGGCGAAGAGCGGACCTCGGGTAGCGCGCCAGGAAGCGGTCCGCCCGGGTCCGCGCCGCCGCGTGGTGACCCACGCGCACGAGCGCCTCGACGGCGATCACCTCGCGCTCTTGCGTGAGCACGCCGTTGGGGAAGCGCCGCTCGTGCTCCGCGACCCGCGCGAGCGAACCCTGCGGGCTCGAGTGGATCAGGTCCTGCGCCTCGCGCAACAGCGCGACCTCATCGGGACCCTCCGGTACGGCGGCGGGCGGCGCGGGCGGCGCGACCAGCGCGACCGCTGTGGCCGGCGCTAGCGGCGCAGGCGACACGGCTCCTTCGGGCGTGGAGCCGTGCGAGCGTGGCCGGATTCGCCGCGGGGCGAGTGGCGCCGGAGGCGCCGAGCTCACGGGCTCGGACACCGCCGGCGCGGCGGGTGCGGCCAGCGGCGCTTCGCGTACCTGGTGCGGGCGCCCTGGCGCCGGCTCGGGCTCGGCTCGCAGCGCTAGGAACGCCGCGCCGCCGGCGGCGAGCGAGCCCACTAGGAGCACCATTCCGACCAGGCCGGCCCCGCTAGACGCCGGCGACGCGGGTGTGGCCGGCGGTGGCGGCTGCAGTTGCGGCACGAGCCGCGCGCGGAGCCGACCGACCTCGTCGGGCGACGGACCCTCGCGGGCCGCATCCACCAGCGCTCGGACCATTCCCTCGGGATCCCGGCTCATCGAGACTCCTCCTCCCCCTGCAGGCGCGCCGCGGCCTCGAGGACCTTCTTGCGCGCGGCGTGCAGGCGGTAGTACGCGGTCTGCAAGGGACAGGACATGGCCTCCGCGACCTCGGCCATGGGGACCTCCTCGATCTCGTGGAGCAGATAGACGGTCCGCTGCTCCTCGGCGAGGCCATCGAGGATCCGACCGAGCAGGACCCACGCGCGGCGGCGGTCGAGTTCCGAGTCCGGTCCTTCGAACGTCGCCTCCTCCGCCAGCTCACCGGTCTGCTCCCGCCGACGGTGGGCGCGCCCTCGGTAGTCGCGGGCGGCGTTGCGGCAGATCCCGTAGAGCCAGGTGCGGAGCGACGAGCGCCTCTCGAAGGCGGCCAGCTTTCGGTGCACGACGAGGAAGACCTCCTGGCAGACGTCGTCCAGATCGTGGTGGGCCACGCCCAGGTGCCTCAGGACCCGCCAGACGAACGGCGCGTGCCCCGAGAAGACGGCCTCGAAGCTCGCTCCCCGGGAGTCGGCCACGATAGGCAAGGGTAGCCGGGGCGTGTCCGCCAGGGAGAGAGATGCCACGCAGGGTGAGCGGACCGAGAAGGCCAGAATTATGGGATGGCGACCCCCAGGCCGAGCGTGGCAATGCCAGCGACGGCATGCATGCGGTAGAGCACTCGCTGCACACCCGCTGGATCCTCGTAGAAGAAGCGATGCCGCACGAGGGGCGCGGTCCCGGCGACGCCCGCCTCCATCATCAGGGGTCCCGCGAGCCTGAAGGACCCGCGCAGCCCGGCCGACACGAAGGCGAGGACCGCCGCCCCGTCGTCGTTGTCGAGGAAGTCGTAGCCGGTGGCCCGGATGGCAGCGGCGCCGCCACCGACGCACGCCGCGACTCCGAGGCGCCGTCCGCGGACGATGGGGGGACAAACTGCGACGGCCGCCTGCCGACCTTCGAGGTCCGCTCCTCCCTGGGCGTCCGAGACCCGCTCGTCCGCCCAGGCGACTCCGTCCACGAGCACCGGCCAGCCCCAGGGCGGATCGACGGACAGGCCGATCCGGAGCCCCAGCGCGAACCCCGGCAGCCAGCCGAGCGCCGTCGCGCCGCCAACTTCAGTCTGGAGGTGCCAACCGCGCGTGCGCTCGCGGCGCACGGGGATCCGCAGCCGGATCCTCTCCTCGGACACGTCGATCATGAGGGCGACGACGAGCGCGAGCGATTCGTCGAGCCCGCTGCAGGACTCGGCTTCCGATCGGATCTCGCGCGTACCGATGGGCTCGCCGCGCTCGGTCCGCATCTCGAGCCTGGCGGTCCACGTGCCCTCCGTGCGCTCGACGCGGCCCTCGACAACCACGTCCGCGCGCGCGGCGAAGACCCTTCGCCGGAGCCGCTCCTCGACGGCACCCTCGAGGTCGGTGGCCGCGATGCAACCGGATCCGGCCGGCGCGCGCCAGATCAGACGAGCCGCCACAGGCCGAACCTCTGCGTCGGCGGTGAGCGGCGAAAATACGAGGGCGAGCGGCAGGAGCGCGCGAACCCGCAGCGTGAAGTTCACGAGAGGCCGGCCACGGGAAACGGGCGCAACGTCCACTACGCCGACGCCGCGAGGTAGGTCCGCCGGACGAACGGCCTCTCCACCGCGAGATAGAACCCGTAGATGCTCGCGTGGAAGACCGCGGCGACGACGAGCCCCGCCTGTGATCCGACCCAGAGCGCGAGCGCGTAGGAGTGCAGGTTGCCGACCCCGTACATCGGATTCGCCAGCCACCGGTAGGGGCCCGTCGCGACATAGCCGCCTGTCGCGCGCCCGAGGAACATGTCGCGGTAGTAGTAGACGTCGAGGCCGGCGATCGACGTCGCCCACAGCTTGGTGAGAAAGCCGACCGGGAAGAGCAATGCAGCTGCGGTTCGGGCGAAGTTCTGCGACAGATCCAGCGTTCCCGCGTCCGCCGCGCACACCACGGTCAGGGACAATCCCTGCACCGCGAACATCGCGCCGATGGCGGTCTCGTACGCGAGCAGCGCAGCCGTCTCGCCGAGCTGGTCGATCAGCCGCCGCCGGATCGGCTGCGACAGGAGGATCGTATTGCCCAGGTAGTAGAACGCCCACCCGAAGACGGCGACCTGCATTCCGGCGCCGGTCCGCCCGATCCAAGGCGCCGCCACGGCGATCGCGAGCGCGATCGGCGCCATCACGACCGCCTGCGCGGGCCGATCGAATCGGACGCCCGCCCAGCCGGCGAGGATGCGCACTGTCTTCACGACCCCCCGGACGACTACCCCCCGC
>Ga0247727_10005683_pt1 | contig 25082 bp, 18 predicted proteins | sample WisWelCaveWW1625_FD_202498 | JGI IMG/M metagenome (GOLD analysis project Ga0247727, IMG submission 202498) | Biofilm microbial communities from Wishing Well Cave, Virginia, United States - WW16-25 | ecosystem: Environmental > Aquatic > Deep subsurface > Groundwater > Cave microbial mat | place...
CACATCGTCACGATCGAGGACCCGATCGAGTACTACCACCAGCACAACAAGTCGATCGTCATGCAGCGCGAGCTGCACGTCGACGTGCCGGGCTTCTCGGAGGGGATGCGCCGGGCGCTGCGCCAGGACCCCAACGTCATCCTGCTCGGCGAGATGCGCGACCTCGAGACGATCTCCGCGGCGATCACCGCGGCCGAGACGGGCCACCTCGTGCTCGCCACGCTGCACACGACCGGCGCCGCGCGCACGGTCGACCGCATCATCGACGCCTTTCCGACCGACGCGCAGGAGCAGATCCGGGCGCAGCTCTCGGTCTCGCTGATCGCCGTGATCTCGCAGGTCCTGCTGACGCGCTCCGACCAGAAGGGGCGCGTCGCCGCCTTCGAGATGATGATCATGACCCCCGCGATCGAGAACCACATCCGCAAGAACGAGACGTTCAAGATCCCCTCCGCGATCCAGATGTCGCGGCGGCTCGGGATGGTGCTGCTCGACGACCATCTCGCGGAGCTCTTCAAGGCCGGGAAGATCGACCGCGAGACGGCGCTGCGCGCGTCGCAGTCGCCGAAGGACCTCGAGGCGAAGCTGATCTGACGATGGCGGCTCCGCGACGCAAGCTGATCGGCCAGATCCTGAAGGAGCGCGGCTGGATCCAGGAAGGCCACGTCCAGGAGGCGCTCGCCATCCAGCGCGAGAAGGGCGGGCCGATCGGCAAGATCCTGATCGGGCTCGGCCGCATCAAGGAGCCGCAGCTCAAGCTCGCGCTCGGGGTGCAGCAGGGCTTCGAGATCCTCGACCTCGACAAGGTCGAGATCCCGGTGGAGCTCGCTCGCCGCGTCGACCCGTCGTCCGCCACGGTCTTCAAGGTCGTGCCGGTGCGCGAGAAGGACGGCGTGCTGCACGTCGCGCTCGCCGACCCCTTGAACGCCCACTTCCTCCAGGAGCTCGAGGTCCTCGCCGGCTGCGCCGTGAAGGGCTTCATCGCCGAGGAGGAGCAGATCGAGCGGCGGCTCAAGCAGCTCTACGGCGAAGGCGGCCCGGGCCGCTCAATGCAGGGCGTGCTCGCCGAGGTCGCGACGGGCGGCCCGATCGACCTCTCCGACAAGGCGGCCGCGGCCCACGCGGCGCCCGTCGTCAAGCTGCTCAACTTCATCCTCTTCCAGGCGGTGCGCGACCAGTCCTCCGACATCCACCTCGAGCCCTTCGAGCACGAGTTCAAGGTGCGCTATCGCGTCGACGGCGTCCTCTACGAGATGGAGCCGCCGCCGCTCTCGCTCGCGGTGCCGCTGATCTCGCGCGTGAAGGTGATGGCGAACCTCGACATCGCCGAGACGCGCGTGCCGCAGGACGGCCGCATCGAGCTGGCGATCGGCGGGCGCGCCGTCGACCTGCGCGTCTCGACGCTGCCGACGCTCTTCGGCGAGTCGTGCGTGCTGCGCGTCCTCGACCGCAGCGTCGTCGCGCTCGACGTCGACCGCATCGGGCTGCAGGAGGAGGACAAGCGCATCATCGAGATGCTGCTCGACAAGCCGCACGGGATCGTGCTCGTGACCGGACCGACCGGCTCGGGCAAGACGACGACGCTCTACTCGATGCTCAACAAGACCAACGATCCCTCGATGAAGATCATCACGACCGAGGACCCGGTCGAGTACGACCTCGAGGGGATCATCCAGGTGCCGATCAACGAGGAGATCGGCGTCACCTACGCGGCCGTCCTGCGCACGATCCTGCGCCAGGACCCCGACATCATCCTGGTCGGCGAAACGCGCGACCTCGAGACGGGGAGGATCGCCATCGAGGCGTCGCTCACCGGCCACCTCGTCTTCACGACGCTGCACACGAACGACGCCCCCGCGGCCATCGTGCGTCTCGTCGACCTCGGCATCGAGAGCTACCTGCTCGCGGCGACGCTGAACGCGATCGTCGCGCAGCGGCTCGTGCGTCGCGTCTGCAAGAGCTGCCGGACCGAGTACGAGCCGGGGCCGGAGGTCGCCGCGCAACTCGACCTCGATCCGGCCGAGGTGGCGGGGAAGCGGTTCGCCCGCGGCGAGGGGTGCGAGGAGTGCGGCCGCACCGGCTACCGCGGCCGCGTCGCGCTCTTCGAGATCATGGTGATCACGCCGCGGCTGCGAAAGGCGATCCTCGAGAACTGGCCGCAGGGCAAGCTGCGCGAGCTCGCGGTCGAGGAGGGGATGGTGACGCTGCGCCAGTCGGGGATCCGCCGCGTTTTCGAGGGCGTGACGACGGCGGAAGAGATCGTGCGAGAGACTTTCCTGGAGGTGTGATTTGCCCGAGAGGATCCAGCGCAAGAGCGGCGGACCGGAGCCGAGGAAGCCCTCGGGCCCGGCGAGCGCGCCCGAGCTCGCCGGCGCGACGCCGGCGAAGCGGAGGTTCCGGCGCTCGAAGATCAAGCCGAGGGTGCTGGTGCAGTTCACGACGCAGCTCTCGACGCTGCAGAACGCCGGCCTGCCGATCGTCCGCTGCCTGCGCATCCTCGCCGGCCAGCAGCGGCCCGGCCCCTTCCGCGACGGCGTCTCCGCCGTGGCCGACGACGTCGAGGGGGGGGACTCGCTCTCCGCCGCGCTCGGCAAGCACCCGCACTTCTTCGACAGCCTCTACCTCAACATGGTCAAGGCGGGCGAGGCGGGCGGCATCCTCGACCAGATCCTCGAGAGGCTCGCCGTCTTCGCCGAGAAGGCCGACGCGATCCGCGGGAAGATCAAGGGCGCGCTCACCTACCCGACCTGCGTGATGGTCTTCGCCGTGCTGGTCGTCGCGTTCGTGATGATCTTCGTCGTCCCGAAGTTCGAGGAGGTCTTCAAGCAACTGAACCAGCAGCTCCCGCCGCTCACGACCGCGCTGCTCGGCATGGCCAACGTCATGAAGAGATGGTGGTGGGTCTTCCTCCTCGGGATCGGCCTGCTGATCGCCGTGCTGCGCGCGCTGATGCGGGTGCACGGCTTCAAGAAATTCGTCCACCGGCTGCAGCTGCGCCTCCCGGTCGTCGGCGACCTCGTGCACAAGACGATCGTCGCGCGGTTTGCTCGGACCTTCGGGACGCTGCTCGGCGCCGGGGTGCCGATCCTCGAGGCGCTCTCGATCATCCGCGACTCGGTGAGCAACGTGATCGTGGGCGAGGCGCTCGACTCGGTGCACAAGAACATCAAGCAGGGCGAGACGATCACCCAGCCGATGGCCGAGAGCGGCGTCTTCGACGACATCGTCGTCAACATGGTCGACGTCGGCGAGCAGTCGGGCAATCTTGACCGGATGCTGATGAAGGTGGCCGATGCCTACGAGCGCGAGGTCGACGACTCGGTCTCGACGCTCTTCCGCGTGATCGAGCCGATGATCCTGCTCTTCCTCGCGTTCGTGGTGGGCACGATCGTGGTGGCGCTCTTCCTGCCGATCCTCAAGGTCATGGACACGCTCTCGTCGCAGAGGTGAGGACGAGGTGTCGCTGCGCGCGCGAATCCTGGTCTCGATCGTCGCCGTGAACCTCGCGGTCGCGGCGCTGCTCGGCTTCTACCTGCTGAACGACCTGCGCGGCCGCGACCTCGCCAAGCGCGCCGCCGACGACCGCCGCGAGCGCCTCTTCGTCAGCCGCTTCGAGCAGGCCTTCGACGGCTACCTGAGCGTCGACGCGACGGCCGAGGAGCGCACCGTCGCCGAGGCGGTGCGGGCGCTGCGCCAGCACCGCGTTCGCACCCTCGTGAAGGACGGGGTCGTGCTTCAGTACGCCGTGGCGAGCGGGCCGCCGCTCCTGGCCCTCGACGCCGACACGGTGCTGCCGGCCAACGCGCTCTACATGAACCTGCCGGGCGCCAAGCACCGGGCGCCCACCTTTGACGACCGCCGCGCGCGCGCCCGCATCCTCGAGGCGATCCAGCTCGGCCGCACCGTGCGCGAGACCGACCCGGCGCTCAAGGGCTGGGTCGCGGCGCCGATCCGGCTGGCGAAGCCGGGTCGGAGCGACCCCGAAGCGCCGATCTGGGGCGGCGGCTACTTCCTGCTCGACCTGCCCGAAGAGGAGGCGTGGGTGCCGACGTTCCAGCCGAGCACGCTGCTGCTCGGCATGGGCGCGGGGACGCTGATCCTCGTCGCCCTCACGTGGCTCCTGCTCGAGCGATTCGTCCTGCGGCCTCTCGCCGACCTCACCGCCGGCGCCGAGCGCGTGGTGGCCCGCGAGTACGGCGCTCCGGTGGCGGGAGCGGGCGGCGACGAGATCGGCCGCGTGATCTCCACCTTCAACCAGATGATGGCGCAGGTGGGCGACGCCGAGCGCAAGCTCGAAGCCGAGGTCGCGCGCGCCACGAAGCAGGCGGAGGAACGCGGCCGCGGACTGGTGATCGCGCAGCGGCTCGCCGCGACCGGGACGCTCGCCTCCGGCATCGCGCACGAGATCAACAACCCGCTCGGCGGGATGCTCAACGCGGCGCTGCGGCTCGAGCAGGAGGCGCAGCGCGACACGGCCGGCGCGGCGCGCGCGCGCTACCTGAGGCTGCTCGTCGACGGGCTCACGCGCATCCAGGAGATCGTCCGGCGCGTGCTCCACTTCACGCCGCGGCGCGTCGAGCCGGCGATCGTCTCGATCCTCGAGCTCGTGCGCGGCGCCGCCGCCTTCGCCGACCACCGCGCGAAGCGGGCGGGAGTCGTCCTCGAGGTCGGCGGCCAGGACGCCTCGGTGCTGGCCGAGCCCGGAGAGATGCAGCAGGTCTTCCTCAACCTTCTCCTGAACGCGTGCGACGCGATGGCCGAGCGCGGCGGCCGCCTGAGCGTGGCGTCGCGCGTCGCCGACGGAAAGGTCGAGATCGCCTTCGCCGACCAGGGCCGCGGCATGTCGAAGGAGCAGCAGGCGAGCTGCTTCGACCTCTTCTTCACCACCAAGGACGTGGGCAAGGGGACGGGACTCGGTCTCTCGGTGGCCCACCACATCGTCGAGCAGCACGGCGGGACGATCGCCGTCGAATCGGAGCCGGGACGAGGGGCGACGTTCACCGTGACGCTGCCGCTCGCGGCCGCGCGTTGAAGAGGGGCCCGACCGGCAAGCGGCTGCCGCGACGAGCGCTGCCTCATTAACCTCTGCCCTTCGCCCCTTGGCGCTTCCGGGGTTACCGGGGCTTCGCCTGGAAGTAGGAGACGAACCGTGAGTCCTCGCCTTCGAACGACCGCGCTTCTCGGACTCGTGCTGCTCGCCGGCCTCGGCGGGCTGGGGCTCGCCCGCCTCCCGGGGGGGAGCGGTCCGGCCGCGGAGGGGGGGCCGATCCTCGTCACCTCGTCGCTCGGAGCGACGAGCGCGATCCTCTTCGTGCTCGATCCGGGGACGAGGAACCTGGCGGCCTACGAGGCGACTCCGGGGGAGGCGGGCGGGCTGCGCCTTCTCGGCGCGCGCAAGATCGAGCATGATCTCGAGCTCGCCAAGTACCGCGACCTCTCCGAGTTCAGCTTCTTCCAGCTGCGCGATCGGAAGCGGCAGGGTGGCGGCGACGGCGAGCCCGCAAAGGACGACGAGACGAAGCGTTTTCAGGCGGGGGATCGGCGCTAGACTCTGCCGCGCTCTCCTCGCAACGTTTTGACGGAGGCTTCTTTCCGTGGCTGACGAGTTCATCTCATTCGACAAGGTGTTGCGCGAGCTCCAAATGCAGGAAGAGGAGCTCAAGAAGCTCGTCTCGGAAGGCGAGATCCGCGCGTTCCGCGACCAGGACAAGATGAAGTTCAAGAAGGAGGACGTCGAGCGCTTCCGTCGCGCGCGCGATGCGTCGAACGACAAGACGCTCCCGAAGGAAGAGGTCCCCGAGGAGCTCGTCTTCGACGAGGACGACGCCAATCAGGAGGTCGGGATGGCGACGGCCGCGATCGCCGACGACTCCTTCCTCGAGGAAGAGGCCGCGCCGGCCCCGTCGGCTCCCGCGGAGAGGTCTTCGGTCCGCACGTCGCGCACGGCCGCCGCTTCGCGCAAGCGCGTGACGGTCGAGGACGAGATGGAGGCCGAGGGGCCGTTGTGGAAGGTGGCGATCATCGCCGCGACGCTCGTGCTCGTGCTCGGAATGATGGTGGCGATGGACGCGACGCGCGCGATGCCGAGCGGACTGACCCGCGGCATCGCCAACATGTTCAAGGAGAGCCGCTGACCGGCGTCGCCTGAGGCGACGTCCGCAGCGAAGAACGCAGACCAAGCCGCGTTCGTCGAGGAGCCGTGGCGGATCCTCGACGGCCGCGCGGAAAAAGCGAAAGGTGGACGATCCGTCGCCGCGGTCCTTCCTGCCGGAACGGACGCGGCGGTGGGCATGGGGAGGTGCTCATGAAGCTTTCGAAGTTCGTCTGGGTGGCGCCGCTCGTCGTGGCGGCGGGGTGCGTGGTGCCTCAGTCGCGGTATGACCGCCTTGCGACCGAGTACCACGCCGAGAATCAGGCGCGCCGTCAGCTCGAGGACGAGGTCCAGCGCCGCGACTCCGAGGTGACCGACCTCAACCGGGTGCTCAGCGAGAAGTCGACGGCCTACTCGGCGCTCGAGCAGGATGCGGCGCAGTCGAAGGAGCGCCTCGCGCAGCTCGAGACGGCGCTTCGCGACGCGCGAAAGGACGTCGAGCAGTACGGCGACGGCGTCGAGATCGTGCGCACCGACACCGGCTTCGCCTACCGGATTGCCGACCAGCTGCTCTTCGACTCGGGCTCGACCGCGATCCGCGACGGCGGGAAGAAGGCGTTGTTGCAGATCGCCAAGGAGATCTCCGAGAAGGGCTACAAGGCGGTCCGGATCGACGGCCACACCGACGCCGACCCGGTCGTGAAGAACCGCGACAAGTTCCCGAGAGGCAACTACGAGCTCGCCATCGACCGCGCTCTCGCCGTCTTCTCGGTTCTGGTCAACGACGGCAAGTTGCCCGAGACGTTCTTCACGCTCGCTGGCTACGGCCCAAGCCGGCCGGTCGCCAAAGGCGACTCGGACGCGGCGAAGGCGAAGAACCGCCGCGTGGAGATCCACGTCGCTGTTCCCAACAAGAGCTGATCGAGGCGGCGGCCGTCCGTGCGCTCGAGCCGCAGGCCGGGCGCACGGACGCGCGGCGTTCCTCGTACCGGCCTCCGTCCTCGTCGTTGCCGGCTGCTCGCCTCCCGGATCGGGAGCGCGGCCTGCTGACGCGACGGCAGGGGCGCGTTTCCAGCGGCTCGTCGACATGGTGCTCGTTCCCGCGAGTTCGGAAGCGCGCGGGACGAGCGAGCGCGACCTGCTGATCGACCGGTTCGAGGTCACCGACGAGGAGTTCGCCGAGTTCCTCCACCAAAGCGGCTACGTGCCCGACGACCCGGTCGGCTTCCTCTCGCATTGGCGGCGCGATGACGGACGCCTCAAACCACCGCCGCCGTCCGAGCACGACCTGCCGGTCCGCCACGTCTCGTTCGAGGACGCGCTCGCCTACGCGCGCTTTTGCGGCAAGGAACTGCCGAGCCGCGACGAGTGGTTGCGCGCCTGCCCGAGCCTGCGAGACGGCGCGCTGCCGTGGCGAGGCCGCGCCTTCGCCGGCGCCTGCAACTCGGTGTCGAGCGGGCTCGACGCGCCGATGCCGGTCGGCTCCTACGAGCTCGGCCGCTCTCCGGCCGGCTGCTACGACGTGATCGGCAACGTCCGCGAGTGGTCGTCGACGCGAGCGAGCCCCGAGAAGCTCTTCGTCCTCGGCGGATCCTTCCGCCAGCTCTGCCGTCGCGGCGACGAGGATCGGCCCGGCAACGCCGTCTCGAGCCTCGTGCGCGAGCTCGGCCCCGCCGCCGGCGAGCACGACGCGCGGCTCGAGCCGTGGGAGAACCGCGCGGCGCCCGGCGCGCGCGCCGACGACCTCGGGTTCCGCTGCGTCGTCCGCGACGCCGACCGGGTGCTCGACCTGGCGCTCGCGCAGATCGAGCCGCTGCGAGGCCCCGATCGGCGGGCGGCGATCGACGAGCTGCTCCGCACCGGCGAGCGTCCCTTCGCCCAGAACGTCCTCCTTCCGATCGTGCGCGGCCGCGCCTTCGACCGGCGCGTGCGCTGGGCGGTCGAGCTGACGTCGGGCGAGGAGGCTCCGCTTCGCGACGACGTCGCCCGCCTCCTCGCGCCGCCGGAGGGCGGGATCGACGAAGTCGTCGTCGCCGGATCGCGTTCGATCGTGCGGCTCGACGCCGCCGACGGCCGCGTGGTCGGCCGCGTCTCGGTGCCGCTGCCCGACGGCCGCCTGATCGAGGAATGGACCGTGGCGCCGGGCGGCTCGCCGGCGCTGTGGGCCGAGGGACGCCGCGGCGAGCTCGTGCTCGTCGAGTTCCCGTCGGGTCTCGCGCACGAGGTGGCGGCGCCGAGCGAGGGGCGGAACGTCGTCGGGCGCTGGCTCGCCGGAGAGTCGAGCGACGACCCCTCCTCGCCGGCCGGCGCGACTCCCTGGATCGTCCAGCAGCTCGATCTCTCGCCCGACGACGACCAGGGCGGCCGGCTGCGCGGCGACCTCCCGCGAGCGCGCGTCGTGCGCGTCGATGGTCGCGGCGTCGCCGAGCGCACCTTCGCGGGCGAGGTGAGCGTGGCGCCCCCGCCCGCCGGGAGGGACGGCCTGCTCCTGCTGCTCCATCATGAAGTGGACGTCTCGCTGCCGGTCGGCGGCGCTCGTCAGCGACGCGGCTCGACGTTCACGCCCGGACGCGACGTCACGTTCGACTGGGCGTCGCTCGAGTTCGTTCGGGCGGCCGACCTCAAGACGTCGTCCTCCTGGCTCGTCGCGGTCGAGCCGCAGAGCCTCGCGCTTCACCTGCCGCCGAACGCCGAGACGCGTCTGCGCTGGCTGCGCTGGCGCTTCGTCCGCGAGCTGCGCGGCCGTGCCGACGTCTTCGAACTCGACGCCACCGACGACGTGGTCCATCCCTTCGTCTCGACGACGCGGCGGGCGAGCTGCCTCTTCGACGCCGGCCTGGGGCGCTGGTACCTGCTGCAGGCCCGGCAGGGAACGATCGCGCCGCCGACCCGGCTCGAGGCCGAGGGCGCTCCCGACGCGGGGTTCCGACTGCTGCCTGCCGGCCCCGACCTGCGGTGCGTCCCGCTGCTCGTGCGCATGGACGGGAGCGAGCTCCAGCGGATCGACGAGGAGGAGCCGGCGCTCGCGCGCGTCGCCTCCGGCCTCTCGATTCCGGAGCGGCTCTCGTGGATCGGGCTCGGACGCGATCGCCGCCGTCTCGTCGTCTACAGCCGCGGCGGACGGTGGCTCGGCATCGACCTCGAGCGCGCAAGGAGCGGCTTCGAGCTGGCGCTCCACGACGAGGCATCGATCCACCCGGAGCTCGTCGCGGTCGACGGCGACGACCTGCTGGTCTGCCAGTCGACGCCGACGGCGGCGTGGCTGCGCTCGGCGCGCGACGGCCGGAGCCTCGACGAGTTCGGCGTCGCGCGGACGCCGATCCGGCAGGTGCTCGTGGCGAGGGCGAACGGCGGGCGGGCCGAGCCGCTCGTGCTGTTCGACGACGGCCGCCTCGTCGCGCTCGGGCCGCCCGAGCCGGAGAGCGACGGGCTCGTCGAGGACTTCCTCGGCGCCGCCCGCGACGATGGCGTCGTCGCGGCGCGCGGGGGTGCGAGGGGAGGGCGCTGACCTTGGTCGCCGACGGCTTTCTCGAACGGCACGTGATCGCCGTGCGGCACGCGCTGCGCGCCCGCGTCCACGTGGCCCGGAAACGGTTGGCGCAGCACTTCCTGCTCGACGCCCAGCTGCTGCGCCGCATCGTCGCGCTGGCGGGCGACGTGCGCGGCCGCGAAGTCGTCGAGATCGGGCCGGGGCCGGGCGGGCTGACCGCCGCGCTGCTCGAGGCGGGCGCCGACGTGACGGCGCTCGAGCTCGATCCCGAGTGGTCGCGCGCCACCGCGCTCGCGCTGGTCGGGCGCGGGGTGCTCGAGCTCAAGACGGTCGACGCGCTCGCGGCCGCCCCGAGGGTCGTCGCGCAGATCGCGCAGCGGGCCGGCACGCCGCCGATGGTCGTGAGCAACCTGCCCTACGCGATCGCGTCGCGGCTGCTCGTCGATCTCGTGCGCGCCCCCGTGCCGCCGTCGCGGATGATCGTCATGGTGCAGCGCGAGGTCGCCGATCGGATCACGGCGAAGGCGCCGGACCGCGCGCGCGGCCTGCTCTCGCTGCTGATCCAGATGCGGGCGACCGCGCGGCGCCGCTTCGTCGTGCCGGCCGGAGCGTTCGCCCCGCCGCCCAAGGTCGAGAGCGCCGTCGTCGAGATCGTCCCCGACGCGGCGCGCGCGGAGCGGGCGCGCGCGCGCCCCGGCCTCGACCTGCTGCTGAAGACCGCCTTCCAGGCGAGGCGCAAGACGCTGCGACGGGGTCTCGCGGCGCTGTTCGACGAGGCCGCGCTCGCGCGGGCTCCGGCGGAGCTCCTCGCGCGCCGTCCCGAGGAGCTCACGGACGAGTCGTGGATCGCGCTCGCCGACGCGGTCGCGACGCAGAACGGAGCTTGCGCGCCCAGTTAGGATCGGCTCCTTCGTTCGAAGGGACGCGCGCCGCCGGATGGACGACTTCACTCGGGTCAAGGACGCCGTCGACCTGGTCGACGTCGTCTCGCGCTACGTCCCGCTCAAGCGGGCGGGCACGCGCATGGTCGGGCTCTGCCCGTTCCACGCCGAGAAGACGCCCTCCTTCGGGATCAAGGTCGGCGAGCGCTTCTTCAAGTGCTTCGGCTGCGGCAAGGGAGGCGACGTCTTCACCTTCGTGGCCGAGGTCGAGCGCATCGAACGGGTCGACGCGCTGCGCCGCCTCGCCGAGGAGGCGGGGATCGAGCTCTCGCGCGGCGACTTCGGCAACCGCGACGAGAAGGAGCGGTTGCTTCGCGCGCTCGCGGCGGCGCAGGAGCAGTACCGGCGCGCCTTCGCGAGCCCGGTCGGCGAGACGGCGCGCGCGCTCATCGGCGCGCGGCGGCTGAAGCCGGAAGTGGCCGACGTCTTCGGGCTCGGCTTCGCGCCGCTCGCCGCCGGCGACCCGTTCCGCTCCGGCGTCATCGCCAACCGCCTGGTCCATGCCGGCCACAAGCGCGAGGACGTCGTCGCGGCCGGCATCGCGTACGAGCGCGACGGCGAGCTGATCGACGCGATGCGCGAGCGCGTCACGATCCCGATCCGCGACGACCGCGGCCGCGTGATCGCCTTCGGCGGGCGGCGCATGCGCGACGGCGAGGAGGTGAAGGAGCCGAAGTACCTCAACTCGCGGGAGACGCTGGTCTTCGGCAAGAGCCGGGTGCTCTACGGCATCGACCGCGCGCGGCCGCAGATCCTGAAGGAGGGCCGCGTCGTCCTGGTCGAGGGCTACATGGACGTGATCCTCGCCCACCAGGGAGGGCTCGACCTGGCCGTGGCGGCGCTCGGCACGTCGGTGACGACCGAGCACGCCAAGCAGCTCGCCCGCATGGCGCAGCGCGCGATCGTCTTCCTCGACGGCGACGACGCCGGCCAGCGCGCCGCGGAGCGCGCCGTGCCGCTGCTGCTCGCCGAGCGGCTCGAGGTGCGCGTGCTCGTGCTCACGAGCGACAAGGATCCCGGCGACTATTTCGCTCGCGGGGCGACGCGCGACGACTTCGAGACGTTGCTCTCGAAGGACGGCGTGGCCGGCCTCGACTACCTGCTCGCGCGCGCCGGCGGGCGCGACGCCCGCTCGATCGACGATCGCATCCGCGTGGCACGCCGCGTCGGCGAGGCGCTCGCGCTCGTGGCCGAGCCGCTCGCTCGCGCGGCCGCGGTGAACCACGTCGCGCGGCAGCTCGACCTGCCGGCGACCGAGCTCGACGCCGCGCTCGGGCTGCGGCCGCGTCGACGGACCGACGCTCCCGCGGCGAACGACGGGAAAAACGCTCCCGTCGTGGCGGGAGCCGCGCCCGCACCGGCGGCGCAAGCCGTTGCAGAAGAAGAACTTCTGATCTCCCTCATGCGCGAGCCGGGGCTGCGCGCGATGGGCGGCCGCCGCGTTCCGATGAGCACGTTTGCGGACCCGGTTCGGGCGAGGCTATTCCAGGGGCTCGTCGAGGAACCCTCCGCCGACCTCGGGACGACGGTCGAGTCGCTGCTCGGCAAGCTCTCCGGAGAACCGGACGCTCAACAAACGCTCCTGGATCTGGTACACCGGCCTGTTTCCGCCGACCCCGGCAGGCTGTTCGATGGCGCTCTGCGCTACTTCGAGCGGCAGCGGCTGCGGCAGCAGGCTCACGAGATCCGGGAAGGTTTCGAGAAGCGCCTGGGCGCCGGCGATCCAGCAGCGACGGCTGAATTCCTGAAGCAGTACGAAAGCTTCCGCCGCGGCGGCGCGGGTTGACAGCGACAAGAATGGCGCGGGACTCCCGCGCGGACGGAGAACGGATGGGCAAGGACCCGACTGAGACGCGCGATCGCGACCGCATGGATCCCTACGTGCGGGCGCTGATCGACAACGCGCGCAAGAAGGGATACCTGACCTACGACGAGCTCAACCAGGAGCTGCCGGAGGACGCGGTCGACAACATCGACCACGTCCTCTCGACGCTCGAAGAGCACGGGATCGAGCTCGTCGACGAGTCGGAGATGGAGGAGGAGGGAGTCAAGCGGCGCAAGGTCGAGGAGGACGAGACCGGCCGCTTCAGCAAGACCGGCGGCAGCGAGAAGATCGACGACCCGGTCCGCATGTACCTCACCCAGATGGGTGAGATCCCGCTCCTCACCCGCGACCAGGAGATCAACCTCGCGCGGCAGATCGAGGAGACGCGCGCCGCCTTCCGGCGCATGCTCCTCAGCTCGGGCTTCGGCGTCCGCCAGGGCATCCAGATCCTGGAGGACGTGAAGGACGGGAAGCTCGCCTTCGACCGCACGCTCAAGGTGCCGACCAGCGGTACCGAGCCGGCGAAGAGCGAGATCCAGGAGCGGCTGCAGGAGAACCTGGTCACGCTCCGCAAGCTCTACCTGAAGAACCAGGCGGAGATCGAGGCGCTGCTCAAGGGCGAGATCGCGCAGCGCGAGCGCAAGTCCCTCGTGCGCCGCAGCGCGCGACGGCGGCGCAAGTGCGCCCGCCTGCTCGAGGAGCTGCAGATCCAGCTCAAGAAGGTGAAGCCGCTCATCGACCTGCTCAAGGACGAGTGGGAGAAGGGGCGCGAGCTCGAGCGGAAGTGGCGTCGGCTCAAGGCGCGCGAGAGCGACGCGACCGGCGAGGCGCAGGCGGCCTACGAGGCGTGGTGCCTGCGCGCGATGGAATCGCCGCGCCGGCTCGAGCGCCGCATGACCGTGATCGAGACGCGCTACAAGGGCTACGACTTCGCCAAGCGCGCCCTCTCGTCAGGCAACCTGCGGCTCGTCGTCTCGATCGCCAAGAAGTACCGCAACCGCGGGCTCTCCTTCCTCGACCTGATCCAGGAGGGCAACACCGGCCTGATGAAGGCGGTGGAGAAGTACGAGTACCGCCGCGGCTACAAGTTCTCGACCTACGCGACCTGGTGGATCCGGCAGGCGATCACGCGCTCGATCGCCGACCAGGCGCGCACGATCCGCATCCCGGTCCACATGATCGAGACGATGAGCAAGCTGCGGAACGTGCAGAAGCGCCTCGTCCAGCTCATGGGCCGCGAGCCGACGATCGAGGAGGTCTCGCAGGAGGCCGCCGTCCCGCTCGAGGAGGCGAAGCGCGTCACCAAGATCGCGCGTCACCCGATCTCGCTCGACCGGCCGATCGGCGACGGCGAGGACAGCTACTTCGGCGACTTCATCGAGGACGAGGCGATCGAGTCGCCCGTCGAGGGCGCCGGACAGGAGATGCTGAAGGACCGGATCAGCTCGGTGCTCCAGACGCTCTCGTTCCGCGAGCGCGAGATCATCAAGCTGCGCTACGGCATCGGCGACGGCTACACCTACACGCTCGAGGAGGTCGGCCGCATCTTCAAGGTCACGCGCGAGCGCGTGCGGCAGATCGAAGCGAAGGCGGTGAGGAAGCTCCAGCATCCGATCCGCAGCCGTCTCCTCGAGGGGTTCCTCGAGCGGGAAGGCCAGACGAGCTGACGCGGCGTCCGCCAACCCGGGCCGGCCGCACGCGAGAGGGAGGAGGATCCGGATGGCGACGGTCGACCCGAAGGCGACGCTCCTCGGCCTGATCGGGCTGCAGAAGCTCGACACCGAGATCTGGCGCATCCGCCAGCGGATCGCCGACGGCCCGCGGTTCGTCGAGCGCCGGGCCGAGCGCTACCGGCAGGCCGAGGCGCGCGTCCAGCAGGCCCACGCGAAGATCCTCGACCTGCGCAAGCAGGCCGGCCTGCTCGAGCTCGACGTCAAGACGCGCGAGGGCGAGATCGGGAAGATCCAGCTCGCGCAGGGGCAGTCGCGCACGAACGAGGAGTTCCGCGCGTTCAACGAGCACGCCAACCGCCTGCGCAAGGAGAACCGCGCCGTCGAGGACCGCATCCTCGAGTTCGAGCAGCAGATCGAGGACGCGAAGAACGACCTCGCCGACCTCGAGAAGTCGCGCGACGCCCTCAAGTCCGAGTCGGAGACCGACGCGACGCAGTGGGCGAAGGACGCGGTCGAGTACAAGGCCGACCTCGAGCAGCGGCTCGCCAGACGCGCCGAGTTCGCGCGGGCGCTGCCGCCCGGCCCGCTCTCGATCTACGAACGCGTGCTCCCGGCGCGCGAGGGCAAGGGCGTCGTCCCCGTCGAGGGGAAGATGTGCGGCGGCTGCCAGATGAGCATCGTGCCCAACGACATGGCGCGGCTGCAGAGCATGAGCGGGATCGTCTCGTGCCGCAGCTGCGAGCGGATCCTCTACCTGCCCGAGCTCGCCAGCGCGGCGCGCTGAGATGCCCGCGCCCGCCTCCGGCATCGCCAACGTCGTCGTCGGCACGGCCGGCCACATCGACCACGGCAAGTCGAGCCTGGTCCGGACCCTGACCGGGATCGATCCCGACCGCCTGCCCGAGGAGCAGGAGCGCGGGATGACCATCGACCTCGGCTTCGCGCGCATGGCGACGAGCGACGGCCGGACGGTCGGGATCATCGACGTGCCGGGCCACGAGCGCTTCGTGAAGAACATGGTCGCGGGCGCCACCTCGCTCGACATCGTGATGCTCGTCGTCGCGGCCGACGACGGCGTGATGCCGCAGACGCGCGAGCACCTCGAGATCCTCGGCCTGCTCGGCGTGCAGAGCGGCTTCGTCGTGCTCACGAAGATCGACCTCGTCGACGCGGAGATGCGCGAGCTCGCCGTCGAGGACGTGCGCGCGCTCGTGACCGGGACCTTCCTTGAGGGGCAGCCGGTCGTCCCGGTCTCGAACGTCACGGGCGAGGGGATCGCGGCGCTGAAGGGCGAGATCGAGCGGCGCATCGCCGCGGCCCGGCCGCGCTCGACCGAGGGGCTCTTCCGGCTGCCGATCCAGCGCGTCTTCTCGGCGAAGGGGCACGGCACCGTGGTGACCGGCGTGCCGCTCTCGGGCGCGGTCGAGATCGGGACCGAGCTCGAGATCCTGCCGCCCGGCCTGCGCGGCCGCGTCCGCGGCATCCACGCCTACGGCGTCGCGCGCGAGCGCGCCACGGCGGGCCACTCCTGCGCGCTCAACCTCTCCGACGTCGACTACCGCGAGATCCGCCGCGGCATGGTCGTCGGCGAGCCGGGCAGCTTCCACGCGGCGACGCTCTTCGAGGCGAGGATGCACCATCTGCGCGGCCGCGAGCGGCCGCTCGAGCACCGCACGCCGGTGCGGCTGCACGTCGGAACCTCCGAGATCCTCGGCCGCGTGAGCATCGTCGACAAGCCGGCGCTCGCGCCGGGCGAGGAGGGGCTCGTGCAGATCGAGCTCGACGAGCCGGTCGTCGCCTGCGCCGGCGACCGCTTCCTCGCGCGGCAGGTCTCGCCGATGGTGACGCTCGGCGGCGGCCTCCTCTTCGGCGCCGCGCGCACCCATCGACGCCGGCTCAAGGCGCACCACATCGAGGCGCTTGAGCAGCGCGAGCAGGCGCTCCACGACCCGCTGGAGGCGGTGAAGTTCGCCGCGGAGCAGCGCCGCTTCGAGCCGTTCGCCGCGAAGGAGCTCGCCTCCGACGTCGCGCTGCCGCTCGCCGACGCGCAGGGGCTCGTTGCCGAGCTCGTCTCGCGCGGCGACCTGATCGACGGCGGCCGTGGGCAGCTCCTCTCGAAGAGCTTCGCCGAGCAGGCGAAGGAGTCGATGAAGCGCGCGCTGAAGGAGCTGCACAAGAGCCACCCGCTGAAGAAGCTGGTGGAGATCCGCGACCTGCGCGCACGGGTCGGCGAGCTGCCCGAGAGCGTCCTGCAGCTCGCCAGGGAGCTCCTCGTGAAGCAGGGCGTCGTCGTCGAGGAGGGGGCGCCCGGAAACCTGCGGCTCGCGTCGCACCGGCCCGCCGTCTCGGCCGACGACGAACGGCTGCTCGTGGAGCTGCGCGCGCTCTACGCGGCGGCCGGGCTGCAGCCGCCGGCCACGGAGGAGGCGGCGGCGAAGCTCGCGGCGCTGCCGAAGAAGATCGCCGGGCTCCTCGAGCTGCTCGCCGACGAGGGCGAGGTCGTGCGCGTCGGCCCGCTGCGCTTCGCGCGCGCCGCGATGGAGCGGGCGCGCGCCGAGCTCGTGCGAGTCGCCAAGGCCCACGGCGGCGAGGTCGTGATCCCGGAGCTGCGCGACGCGCTTGAGACGTCGCGCAAGTTCATGATCCCGCTGCTCGAGCACTTCGACGGCATCGGCCTCACGGCGCGCAGCGGCGACAAGCGCTTCCTGCGCGAGAGCCGGCTCGAGAAGACGGCGTAGCGCCGCGTCGCTCAGCGCCCGTCGCCGCCGGTTCGCGGCGCGCCGGGGTGCTTGTCGAGGAGCTCCTCGATGCGCTGCAGGGCGACTCCGAGCTCGTTCAGCGCGGAGATCCCGAGCGCGCGGCCGTCCTTCAGCGACGCGGCCATCGTCTTGAGCGCCTCCTCGGCCATCTTCCGGAACTTGCGCGCCTCCTCGAGCAGCTCGCTCGCGCGCTGCTGGAACTCCGGATCGGTGCTCGCAGACTGCGCCTGCGCGAGCCGGCGCGTGAGGTCGGCCACCTTCACGACCTGCGGGCGCAGCTTCTCGTCGAAGCTCTTCATCTCGCCGAGGCGCGCGTGGAGGTCCTCGGCGTCGCGGCGGAGCTGCCAGAACTCCTCGGCGAGCCTTGTCAGCGTGCGGCGGCGCTCCTCGCGCGGCCGGGACTCGTCGTCGCGGGCGGCGAGCGCCGCCTTCTCGAGCGACTCGAAACGCAAGCGCAGTCCCTCGAGCTCGCCCTTCTTCTTCTCGGTGGGCCGGCGATCGGCGAACCAGCGCACGAGGTCGGCGGCCGCGGCGAGCTCCTTCTCGATCGCCGGGCGCTCGCGCGCGGCGGCGTCGTAGAGGCGCTCGAGGTCGGCCTTGGTCTCGCCGGCGAGCATCACGGCGAGGAGTGCCGCCGTCGCCGCCAGTCCGCCCAGGATCCAGAGGCCCTTCATGCCGATCGGATCCTAGCGAAGCGGGGGCCCGCGACCGGAGCCGCGCGAGCGCCGGTCACGGAATCGCGCGAGCGCACTATCCTGCAGCGACGGAGATCGATCGATGGGCGTTTTCGTGCCGTGGCTCCTCGCGTTCGTCCTGCTACAGCAGGCGAAGGATCCGGCGCAGGAGCAGATCGACGAGTTCCGGAAGTTCTACAAGCCGAGCCGCACGACCCACGAGCGGGTCGAGGCGATCCACGTGCTCGACGGGATCGACCGCGTGGCGGCGGCGGAGCTCCTGCTCGAGGCGTGCGGCGACCCGCAGTTCCCGGTGCGCGAGGCCGCGCTGCAGGTCCTCGCCGGCTACCGCAGCGACGAGGTGCGCGAACTGCTGCGCAAGGCGGCCGCCGACGACAAGGGGACGAAGACGGGGCGCCGCTCGGGCGCGATCCAGACGCTCGGCACCCTCGGCGACGCCGCGTCGCTGCCCGTGCTCGTCAAGACGCTCGCGCAGAACGACTTTGAGCTCCGGCGGGCGTGCATCGTCGCGCTCGGCCAGCTCAGGAGCGCGGAGGCGGTCGAGCCGCTTTCGAAGGTGCTCGCCGATCCGGAGCCGGCGCTGCGCACGGCCGCGCTCGACGCGCTCGGCCTGATCCGCGCGCCGGAGAAGTCGCTGCCGGCGATGGTGCCGCTGCTCCAGGCCGACGAGTGGCAGGTGCGGGCCGCCGCGATCCAGGCGATCGGCAAGCTGCGGTCGAAGGAGGCGATCCAGCCGCTGATCGACGCTCTGGTGCGCGAGAAGGGGCGGCTGCGCGAGGACGCGGCGGCCGCGCTGCTCCAGACGACGACCTTCGAGTTCGACGACGACGCGGCGGCGTGGCAGCGCTGGTGGGACGGCGTGAAGGATCGCTTCCAGGTCCCGAGCGACGAGGAGCTCGCCAAGCGCAAGGAGGCGATCGAGAAGAACCAGGCCAAATACAAGAACAAGGCGGCCGAGTTCGTGGGCGTGCCGACCAAGAGCCGCCGACTCGTCTTCGTGATCGACACCTCGGGCTCGATGGAGGACCTGATCGGCGACACGAGGAACTTCAAGCTGAAGGACCGCGGCTACAGGTCGTACATGAAGATGGACATCGTCAAGGACGAGCTCTGCCGCTCGATCGACGGGCTCGAGCCGACGGTCCGATTCAACATTCTCACCTTCGCCACGGAGGTGAAGAGCTGGAAGAGCGGCCTCGTCGTGGCGAACGTCGTGAACAAGACGGGAGCGATCAAGTACGTCCAGGACCTGAAGGCGATCGGCGGCGCCTCGCAGGGCTTCAACGCGCGCGCCGGACTGGGCGGGACGGCCGGCCTCTCGGCCGGGAAGACCAACACCTACGCCGCGCTGATGACCGCGCTCGACGCTGGCGGCCGCGGCCTCTACGACAAGCACTACGACTCGCAGGTCGACACCCTCTACTTCCTCTCCGACGGCGTCCCCTCGACCGGCGAGTACGTCGAGAAGGAAGACATCCTCGCCGAAGTCCGGCGCGTGAACACCCTTCGCAAGCTCGTGATCCACACGATCTCGATCGGAGACATGGATCACGATCTGATGGAGCATCTGGCGAGGCAGAACGGGGGGACGTTCCTGGACCTCGGCAAATAGGCCGCTGCAGCCGACGAGCTTCGCTCGCGGCTGAGCTGAGTTGCTTTGCGCGACGGCCTGCGGCCGCGCGCAAAGCCGCGCATGCAGCTGACGCCGGGTACGGCGCGGCTGATGCGCGATGGATGAAGAGGCGGACGGCGAGGGAGAGTGCCAAGGGGATCGTCATCCATTGGCAGCTTCCGAGCGCCGGGCTACTTGCAACCCTCGTCTCTTTCGAGAGAAGTCGACTGCCCTCGACGCATGAGGGTGGACGCTCTCTCCGCACGTCGGAACGACCGAGTCGGGAAGGAGGAGCGAGCCCATGGTCGCGCATGCGAACCTCCTCGATCCCAGCCCGAGCCAGGGGAAGTTGAACGTGACGATGCTGGACGGCGACGATCTGCTCGGGACGGGAAACGGGATCGGCCCCGGAGTCCTCGGCGTCAGGATCGACGACGTCGACGGCGACGGGACGAACGAGATCTGGTGCTGCGACGCCGTCGGGCACGTCTACCTCTTCCGCTACCTCGTCTCGGTGCCGGTTGGATCGCCGTGGGCGGTTGGTTGGAACTGTGTCTACCGATCGGGAGATCTCGGCATCTATCCGGGCTTCTACAACAATCTCTTCCCGATCAAAGGAGGCGTGGATGGACGGCAGACCGTGAAGCTGGCCGTCGTGTCGCCGGGTTACGTGATGGCGTTCGGCGTCGACCCGTCGGTGCTGCCATGAGCGAGGGAGAGAGAACCATGCGATCAACGCTCGTACTGTGCGTGACCCTGGGTGTGTTATCTCCCGTTTCGCGCGCCCAGGAACGGATCTGGTACGCCGACGGGACCAAAGACATGGAAGGGTTCGGGACGGCGTTCGACTTCGTCCAGGATCTGGACGCCGATGGACTCAAAGAGTTACTGATCGGAGTGCCCGGGCGCTACTGCAGCTCGACCAATCTGCCGGACGGAGTTGCCGACTTGTTCTCGATTCCCGGAGGGCAGTTGAACGAGTGGTGCGGCGAGGAAGAGCTCCTCGGCAACACCGTGACCGCACTCGGCGACGTCGACCTCGACGGGGTCGACGACCTCATGCTAGGGGCACCTTCATACGACGATCCGAGCCTTGGATCGGACAGCGGACGTGTCTTCGTCATCTCGGCGAGGACCGGCGCGCAGCTACTGGAGGTTCGTGGAAACGATCCCGGGATAGCGTTCGGGAACGCAATCGCAGGGCTTCCGGATTACGACGGCGACGGGTATCCCGAGATGCTGGTGGCAGCTTGTGGCTACTCTTCGGCTCGAGGCGAGGTGTACGTCCTCTCGACGAAAGACGGCTCAACCCTGCGCAGGTACGAGGGCGCCGCCGACGGCTTTCGGTACGGTTCTAATGTTGCTGCCCTCGGGGACGTCGACGCGGACGGAGTCAGCGACTACGCGATCCAAGCATGGCTCAACTTTTTCGGTGGAGGACAAAAAGGTCGAGTCTATGTCTATTCGGGCGCCACGGGCGCGTTGCTCTGGAAGGTCACGGGCATCGCTAACAGCGATCGCCTTGGCACCTCGATCGCCGACGGCGGTGACATCGACGGGGATGGCCATGCGGACGTGCTTTGCGGTGGCGAAATCGGCCTGAGTACAAACGGACACCTCGACGCCTATTCGGGGACGACAGGTGCCCTTCTGTTGCGAATCGAAGGAGATCAAGTGGGGGAGCGATTCGGGTACTCCTGCGACATGGTGGGCGATGCGAACGGCGACGGAGTCGGTGACTACCTCGCCGGCGCAATTGCCAACAAGCACGACGGCAACAACGCCGGCCGAGCGACTCTGTTCTCCGGAAAGACCCTGCGACCGATCTACACCTTCTATCCCGGCTACAACGGGGCCGGCTTCGGCTGGAAGGTGCGCGGCGGCTTCGACTTCAACCACGACGGCATCAACGATTTCGTGATCTCCGCGCCCTACAGCCGCAACTATCCTCCCAAAGGCGGCCGCGTCTCGATCTTCGCCGGCAATGACCTCTATCTCCAAGCCGATGAATCCAATCCTCTGCCGGGCGACTTCGTCACCTTCGACACCCGCGGCGGCGCGCCCGGATCCTTCGCCGAGCTCGTCCTGGTCGACATCAACGGGACACTGATGTTTGCACCGCTGGATTACGGCTTCCTCGACGCCAATGGCGAGCTCGCCTCGACGTTGTGCGTCCCCGACGACGCGAGCGGCCTTGAGTTCACGCTCATCAGCTACGCCGTCAAGCTCACCCACAGGCCCAAGTGGAACGACTCGAGCCCGGTGGTCATCTCGGTCCAGTGAATCCGGTTTCCACGGAGACTCTCCAATGACCTCAGGCAAGACTCTCTATGCCGCAATGAAGCACGGATTCAACCACTGCAGACGCTCGTCCGGCCTCGTGACCTCGCGGCCCTAATTCGGCCACGCCGGGAGTTGTCCGCGACCGTCTTGGAAACTCATGAGATGCGGATCCGTTGCGGGCGCTCGAGTGCCGTGCGCATCGCCGATCGAGATCGCGCGCCCGCCAACTGCATCCGCCGAGCACGAGTTCCCTTGACCCGATCGGCTTGATTCGACGCGGGAGCGGCTCTAGGCTGCTCGCCCCTTCCCGACCCTTTCGGGGCGTAGCTTAGCTTGGCTAGAGCGCAGCGTTCGGGACGCTGAGGCCGGAGGTTCAAATCCTCTCGCCCCGACCAGTTCACGCGCTCCGGGTCTTCGGGCGCGCAGGTATCCGTCCTCGCGCTCGTCTCAATCACGGCTCGCCGGCACGGCTCTTCGGGGTCCACGGTGCGCGAGCCGGGACGATCGTCACGGTCTCGCCGGCCGCGGGCGGGCGCCACGGTTTCAGGCAGTCACGCTCCCACGCGAGCCAGCGGACGTGCGGGTCGTCGAGCCGACGCTCGAAGACGAAGCGGGCGGCGCTCGGGCGACCGTCGTCCGTAGTGGCCGTCACCTCGACCGCGAGGCCATCGAGCGCCACGCGTTCACCGACGCGCATCGGATGTCCCGGACCTCGGAAGAGCTGCGAGAGCGGGTCGACGAGCAGCCCGCCCTCGAAGACGAGCTCGAGCGCGTGGTCGTCCCGGCGCGTCGCGCGGATCGGGACCGGTCCGAGCGAGAGCGGCCGCAGCCGGCGCGGTCGCGGCCCGCCCTCGTGCGCGCGCACGAACGGCAGCGGGCCCACGAAGAAGAAGTCGGGCGCCGAGACGACGACGACGTCGTCGTCCGCGAGCGCGGCATCGCGCGGGTAGCTCGCCATCGCCTGGTCGATCGTCCGGCCGAGGAGCCGCGTCACCAGCGCCATCGCGGGCGCGAGGAGCGGCCCGACGAGGAGGTGCGCCGCCGCGAGCAGCCCGAGCAGCAGGACCGCGAATCGGCCGCGTCGAGCCGCGACGCCCGCGGACGCCGGCGCCGACCCCTCCGCGTGGCGGGCCAGCGCGATCGCCAGCACTCCCGCCGCGGCGAGGCTCACGAACGGCAGCGTCCGGTTGGTCGGGATCGTCGCGCAGATCGGCAGCAGGGAGAGCGCGCCGCCGAGCGCGAAGAAGCGCGCCGCGGGCTCGCGGCGCAAGAGCGGCGCGAAGAGCCACGCGAGCGCCGCGACGAAGAGCGCCGCGCCCGCGGAGAGCGCGACCAGCTCGCCGCGACCGAGGAGCAGCACAGCGTCGACCTGCGGCAGGAGAAAGGTCCCGAGCAGCAGGAGCGGGGCTCGCGTCAGGAGCGCCTTCGCGAACTCGAGCGGCTCGCTCGCGGGATCGAGGTAGGGACCCGACCCGAACGCGCCGAATCCGTGGCCGCGATACCAGAGGTGCCACGTCAGCCCGACCGCGAAGCACGGCAGCAGCGCGAGCAGGCGGCGCGCGGCGCGGCCGTGGTCGAGGAAGAGCGCGTGGGCGACGAGCCACGCGAAGAGCGCGACCGCGCCCTCGCCGGCGAGGAGCGCCGCCGCCGCGAGCGCCGGCGCCAGCAGCGCTCCCGCGCGCCAGCCGTCGCGCCGCCAGCGGTCGTGGGCGATCCACGCGAACCAGGCGAGCGTCGTCGTGATCACCGAGTTGCGGCTGGCGATCCAGCTCGCCGGCGTCACGTGGGTGCAGTCGACGGCGTAGAGCAGCGCCGCGAACGCCGCGGCCGCGGAGCCGGCGCCAAGCGTCCGCCGCGCGACCAACGCCGCGCCCGCGACCATCGCTCCGAGCCAGACGAGGCTGTGCAGGTGCATGAGCCACGGCGAGTCGGGCCACAGCGCGTAGTCGAGGCGGTGCGTGAGCTCGGAGAGCGGACGGAAGAACGAGAGGCGCAGCCCCGGGAGCGTGAACCACGGCGCGAAGCCGATCTCGGCGAACCGCCTCACCTCGGCCGGATCGCCGTGGAACCCCGAGAAGATCCCGCCCGGCGCGTACGGCTGCCCGTCGAGCGCCGGCCGTCCCAGCAGGAAATGGCGGTGGAAGAGGTCGTCGAACGCGAGGCCGGAGCCGAGCGACGGCGACGCGATCAGGATCGCCAGCGCACCGAAGAGGAGCGGTCGGTCCGCGACCGGCGCGAGCCAGCCGCGCAGTCGCACCAACAGTCGTCGCATGACGCGGAGTATGGTACGGCCCCTCGTCGCGGAGAGCCGCGCCATGCTGCCGACGCCGATCCGACTCCTCGTGCTCCTCTCGCTGGTCGTCTTGCCGCTTGCGTTGCGGGCGAGAGCGTCAGGTGAAGCCGGTCGAGACTCGCCGCTCGCTGCGCCGTCGCCGACGGTGACCGAGGTCGCGCCCGGCGTCTTCTTCGCCGAGACGGCGACGCAGCCGCAGTTCCTCGGCTCGAACTCGGGGTTCGTCGTGCTGAAGGACGAGGTCGTCGTCCTCGACGCGAGCTACCCGGTCACGGCCCGGGCGCTGCTCGCGGAGATCCGCGGTCGGACCGATCGTCCGGTGCGGCTCGCGTTCGACACCCACTACCATCCCGATCACAGTTTCGGGAACTCGGTCCTCGCCGACGCGGGCGCCTTGATCGTCGCGCAGCGGCGCTGTCTCGACGATGAGCGGGCGCGCTGCCCGGCAGCGTTCGAGGAGCAGGCGCGCTCGCCCGACGCGGCGCGGCGCGCGCCGATCGAGGGGGCGAGCTGGCGCGCGGCCACGGTCGCCTTCGACGATCGCTTCGAGCTCGACGACGGCGCGCGTCGGGTCGAGCTCCTGCACTTCGGCCGCGGACACACGCGGGGCGACGCGGTCGCCTGGCTGCCGCAGGAGCGGGTGCTCTTCACCGGCGACCTCTGCGTGAACGGGGCATTCAACTACCTGGGCGACGCCGACTCGCAGCACTGGATCGAGGTGCTCGACCGGCTGATCGCGCTCCGGCCGAAGGTGATCTGCCCGGGCCACGGCGGCGCGGCGGGGCCGGAGCTTCTCGAGAAGCAGAGACGCTGGCTCGTCGAGCTGCGCGCCGCGGTCGCCGCGGGGCTCGACGCCGGACTCGACGTCGAGGGGATCCGCGAGCGGCTCGACCTGCCGTGGTACGAACAGTGGACCGGCGCGGCCGCGCGCTCGCGCGTGGAGAACCTGCGCCACGTCCATGACGAGCTCGCGGGACTGATCCCGCCGCCGCTCCTGCTCGACGATCTCGAGCTCAAGGCCGCTCCCTCGCCGCCGCGCGACGCGAAGGAATGGAGCGTGCCCAAGCGCGTCCTCGTCGTCGGCTCCGACGAGGCGGAGCTGGCGAAGCTGCGGCTCGTGGCGCCCTCCGTCGAGCTCGTCGCCGTCCGCGGCGGCGTCGATCCGGCGAGCGTCGTCGGCGACGCTGACGGCGTGATCGGCGCGTGCAGCGCGGCGCTGCTCGAGGCCGGAGGGAAGCTGCGCTGGGTGCAGGTCGGCTCCGCCGGCGTCGAGCGCTACGTCGGGCTGCCTCGCATCGCGTCGCGCGCGGTCGAGCTCACGAATGCGCAGGCGCTCTACGGGCCGCAGATCGCCGATCACGCCGTAGGAATGCTTCTCGCGCTCGCTCGTGCGCTGCCGGCCGCGGTCGAGAACCAGCGC
>Ga0247727_10005684_pt1 | contig 25082 bp, 40 predicted proteins | sample WisWelCaveWW1625_FD_202498 | JGI IMG/M metagenome (GOLD analysis project Ga0247727, IMG submission 202498) | Biofilm microbial communities from Wishing Well Cave, Virginia, United States - WW16-25 | ecosystem: Environmental > Aquatic > Deep subsurface > Groundwater > Cave microbial mat | place...
CCCAATATTCTCAGGTGGTATTAGACATGGAGCAGAAAGTACGCGCTGGGGACATAGTCGGGAAGGCTATTATCAGCGAGGAAACCGGTCGCAAGTTCGGCATCGTGAGCAACATAGACTTCATCACGGAGAGTGGTGAACTTCTCAACCTCATCATCGAGCAGCCGACGAAGCACCTTTCGGACCTGAACCTTAAGCAGGACGACAAGGGCCGCTTGCTGGTTCCCTTCGCAGCTGTAAAGTCCATAGGCGACTTCGTGATAGTAAGCGAGAATGAACTGATCTAGATCCAATTCACTTGGACCTGGTCGGCTCGCCAGTTCTGGATTATTCCGCTAGACTTGTCTCTCGACTTTCTGGCCAGGATCCCGGCCCACGCGATGTTCGCGCCGTTGTCGCCGGCGTACCTCGCGGGCACGACGAAGCATCTGGCGCCACGGTCCTTGCACATCGCGTCCATCATCCTCTGCAGCCTCCTGTTCGCCGCGACGCCTCCAACCAGCAACAACTCCTTTTTCCCGGTGTGGGCGAGCGCCCGCTCGGAGACCTCCGTCAGCATGGCGAAGCACGTCTCCTGCATGGAATAGCACAGATCCTCCAGCCTGGCGCCGGACACCCTCTTCCTGAGAGCGTCGGTCACTATACCCGTGAAGCTGAGGTCCATGCCCTTGACGACGTAGGGGAGCTCGATATATTTTCCGCGCTTCGCAAGTCTTTCAACCTCCGGTCCACCGGGAGTTTTCAGCCCAGCCTCCCGCGCGAAGACGTCGAGAGCGTTCCCGACCGGTATGTCCTCCGACTCGCCGAACACTCTATATCGCCCCTCGGTGTAGGCGATTATCTGCGTGTTGCCGCCGGACAGGTAGACGACAACGGGGTCCTTGCACCCAGTCGTCAGCTTCCCGATCTCTATGTGGGCCACCGCGTGGTTCACTCCGACGAGCGGCTTCCTGTATTTTTCCGACAGATACCTCGCCACACTGGATCCTACAATCAAGGCGTTCGGTATCCCGGGCCCGCGCGAAAAAGAAACAAGATCAATTTTCCTCATATCTATCTTCGAAAACATGTCAGCAGCGACTTTGTTGTGATGATCTGCGAGGTCATTGGGTATGAAGCCAGAACCAATTTCCGGCCTGAACATGTCTCGCGCCTCGGAAATTATTTTTCCGTCAGACGAGACAACGCCGACACCGAACGTGTGTGCAGTGGACTCTATACCCAAAGACATCATGAATTAATCTTTGGTATTCCAAGTAATAATTATGCCAGAATTTAGTTATGCAGCATTTGTCATAGAAGCAATTGCTATACTATCCATAATCGCCGTGTCCGCCAAGGAAGCAGCAGTCTCACTGAGCGCCAGTCCAGAACGCGTGCAGTATAAATCAAACATTGGAGTGTATCCTCACAGTTCCATGACAATTCAAAAAATAAACTACGTCAACGACTTCTACAAAACCAAGATATAAGCCTGTCCGACTCAGAATACACTCGATGAAGGTAGACGAACTGCTCAACTACGGCGTGCCGGAATCCTACATAAACAAGATCCGCGAGGAGCAGGTCAACGAGCTCTACCCGCCACAGGCTGACATAGTTAGAAAAAACCTGTTGGGCGAGAAGAACCTCGTCATCTCGATCCCGACGGCGGGCGGCAAGACGCTGATGGCATCGCTCGCTATAATCAAGAAATTTTCGCAGTCGAAGTGCAAGGCGATCTACATCGCGCCGCTCGTCGCGCTCGCTAACGAGAAGTTCGATTATTTCAAAGGAATGTTCGGTGACGACTACAGGGTCGCGATGTCCGTCGGGGACTTCGACTCGTCTGACACGTGGCTGGCCGAAAGAGACATCATCGTGTGCACGACTGAGAAGCTCGACTCTCTGACGAGGCACGGAGCCGGCTGGCTGTCGCAGGTAGGTCTGATCATTGTCGACGAGATACATCTGATGAACGACCCCCGCAGGGGGCCGACGCTCGAAATCCTGCTGACGAAGCTCAGGGACCTCGCGCCGAAGGCGCAGGTACTCGGACTCTCGGCAACCATTAAAAATTCTTCTGAGCTTGCGAAGTGGCTCAACGCGAACCTCGTGATGAGCGACTTCAGGCCGGTAAAGCTGCACGAGGGCGTGACGCTAAACAACAAGATACAGTTCTTCTCACACACCACATACGAACTGCCAGACATGGAGACGGAGGCGGCGATAGCGCACAACACTATCCAGATGAAGAAGCAGGCGCTTTTCTTTTTGTCGTCAAGGAAGAACGCGGAGAGCCTCGCGGAGAAGCTTGCAGCGACAACGACCAAATTAATTTCAGAAGAGGAAAAGGCGAAGCTGAATAAGCTGTCCGGTGACATACTGGACGTCCTAGAGACGCCGACGAAGCAGTGCAACAGACTCGCGTTCTGTGTCAAGCACGGAACGGCATTCCATCACGCGGGTCTCATGGGGAAGCAGAAGAGGATGATAGAGGACGGATTCAGGAGCGGCCTGATAAAAATTATAACGTCGACGCCGACGCTCGCGCTCGGGGTGAACCTTCCCGCGTTCAGGGTCGTGATAAGGGACGCGAAGAGGTACTATCCAGGAATCGGGTCCGCTTACATTCCGGTGATGGAGTACAGGCAGATGATCGGGCGCGCCGGCAGGCCGAAGTACGACGAGTTCGGCGAGGCGATACTCGTGGCGAAGTCGGAGGACGAGGCGGCCGAGCTGATCGAGAGGTTCGTCCAGGGGGACGTGGAGGAGATCAGATCGAAGCTGGCGGTCGAGCCGATACTCAGGATGCACGCGCTGGCATTGATAGCGAGCGGATTCGTCGGCACGGAGGAGTCCCTCCTGAGCTTCTTCTCCAGGACTTTCTACTCGTTCCAATACGGCGACAACTCCGAAATATCGGACAAGATAGTCGAGATACTCGGGCAGCTCGTCGAGTGGGACTTCATAGAGTACTCGCGGGACAGGGTGGAGGCGACGAAGATAGGCAAGAGGGTCTCGGACCTCTACATCGACCCGCAGACGGCGCACGACTTCGTGGAGAACCTCAACCGCGCGACGGAGCAGAGGCACAGCCAGTTCAGCTTCCTCCATACCGTGTGCAGCGCGAAGGAGATGGAGCCCAAGCTGTCGCCGAAGACGAGCGAGTTCGCGGAGATAGGAAACATGCTCTCCGACAGGGACAAGGACTTCCTGCAGAAGGTCCCGGAGGAGTGGGACCTGGAGTTCGACGACTTCGTGAGGTCCGTCAAGACCGCGACGCTGTTCGAGTCCTGGATGGACGAGAGGACCGACGACCAGATACTCGCGGACTTCCGCATAGCCCCCGGCGAGATGAGGAACAGGCTCGACACGGCGGACTGGCTAGTCTACTCGATGCAGGAGCTCGCGCTCCTCCTCGGCCACAAGGAGCTCCTGAGCGAGATAAGGAAACTAAGGGTCAGGATGAAGTACGGTATCAAGGAGGAGCTGGTCCCGCTCGTGAGGCTCGAGCAGGTGGGCCGCGTGAGGGCGCGGAGGATGTTCAAGTCCGGCCTGAAGACACTGGAAAGCCTGCGCAAGGTCCCGGTCGAGACGCTCTCGAAGATCCTCGGAGCAAAAGTCGCGGCGTCGATCAAGAAGCAGGTCGGAGAGACGAGGATAGCCAGCAAGAAGACTACTTCGGACGACGTCTAGAGCCGTGGAACTTCTTCACATAGTAGTACACTCCGATTCCCACGGCCACACCTACGGCGACGCCGCCCAGAATGTCATTCAGGGTGTGCAGGCCAATCGCTATCCTCCAATAACCTACGAGGGCGGCCGCGCCGAAGGCGAGCACGCCAAGATACCTCCTTCTCACGACGAGGGCGATCGTCGTAGCGGCGGCGAACGCCACGCCGGTGTGCCTGCTAGGGAACGAGAAGGTGTCCGGGCAGGAATCGAGCAGCTCGCATGGCCTCGGCTCCGCGAAAACAAGCTTCATCCCGGTTACAACCATGAAAGAGATTGACGAGGCCAGGATGATTTGTATCAGAAGCAACCTGACGAATTTTCGGTCGAGATTCACGAAAAGAATTTAGAATTCAAGACATAAGGCTTCGGATAGCAGCTGAAGATACAGATTTTAGAATCGCTGGTAGTCCCTGCTTGCAGAGTTCAAATCTGTAGTTGAACCCAATTTCAAACAATGTCTCACCATCATACTTTGATATGGTCTTGACGAACAAGTCTGACAGCTTCTGATTCAATGTTACCTTACCGAACGCCAACCTCTGTAGCCATAGGGAGATTTTCCACTTGTTTCCAATGTAGTTTTTCCATAAACCGTTGTAAGCCGCAAGATCCTTTTTCATCAAATTTCCCTTGATTATTGCTGCATCAATTGTTTTGGCAGCGAACCTTCCAGAATAAAGCGCATGTCTTATTCCCTCGCCGGCCAGCGGGTTAATCTGCGACGCCGCGTCGCCTATCACTATGAATCCATCAAGTACATGATCTTTGATCCCACCATTAGCGAAAAGAGAGCCAGCGTGAGTATCTGTCTTTATTGCATTAGAAGTCTGAGGATTCGTCTCAGAGAACTTCTTTAAGGCGTTCATAGTATCAAGCCTCTTCTCCGTTGGTACAAGTACACCAAGACCGACTTTTGCAGTAGTGTCTCCGCTCGGGAATATCCAAGTATATCCTCCAGGAGCGTAACTCGGACCGATATAAAAATCCATCCTCCCTTTTCTATCGAAATTAACATTTTTCATATGATATTCCACACCGATTGCCAGATTGTTTTTGTCAGGTTTCATTAGTCCCAACTTTTGCGAGAGAAATGCCCTACCACCACTCGCATCAACAACAACCTTGGACCGTACTTCTTTCAGTTTGTCGTCGTGATTGAATTTGACACCGTTGATTTTTCCGTTTCTATAAATAACATCTAACACGTGAGCGCCAACTACAACCTCAGCACCCTTCTTCTCTGCCTGCTTCGCAAGGAATTGTTTGAGCAGCATGTAGTTGAGTATGTAGCCCATCTTCTTCCCGAAGGCAAACTCCGCCCTCTCATTCACACTCGCAACAAGGAACGAGCTCCACGGATAATCCGTAACCTTTTTCGGCAAATCGAAAACTTTCATCGTCTCATTTGTCGTGCCGCCGGTGGAGAAGTTCGGCAACCCAATAATCTTCGACTGCTCAATAAGTAACACGCTCCTTCCTGAAGCTGCGAGTTCCCTTGCGCAGTTACCGCCAGCTGGACCCGCGCCAACAATTACCGCATCATACTCTTCCATAATTAGTTTTGTGGGGTTGCTGGGATTTGAACCCAGGTCACGAGCACCCGAGGCTCGAAGCCTAACCAAGCTAGCCGACAACCCCCAATAGGAATTCATCACGCTTCAATAAATTTAAGCGTCAGATTTTCCTCGCGAACGTGAGGAATCCGGTGTGCATCATGCCCATCGTCTTCGGCCTCACGGTCTTTATCGCCTGCCACTCGCGCTCGATGTTCTCCACGATCTTCATCTCGCCGAACTTGGCGCCCTTCACGACCTTCGAAATTCTTATCAGGTGGTCGACCGTCGGCGAATAGACGGCGATCCAGCCGCCGACCTTCAAAGACCTGTGGGCGTGCTTGATCGCGAGGCTGGAGTGCTTCAGGTCCAGGACGACGAGGTCGACGTTCCTCTCCTGTATGCCCTTCGTCACGTCCTTGTTCTTCATCTTCACGTTCCACACGTCTGCGGACCGCATGTTCTTCTGGGCAATCTTGAAGAACTCCTTGTCGGCCTCGTACGTCACTACTATGCTCTTCGGCAGGAGCTTCCCAAGGAAGACGGCGAGGTAGCCCGTCCCGGTGCCCGCGTCGACTATCAGGCTGTCGCTCGGGATGCCGGTGTTCGCGATTATCGACGCGATGTCCTTCGGCAGCATCACCTGGGCGGACCTCTTCATCCTCTTCCTCAGGACGTCGGTGATGCTCGGCTTCACAAGAGTGAAATATTTTCCCGTGCTCGTCTTGTACTTCTCCCCGAAGTCCTTCTTCTTTATCTCCGACATGTAGAACCAGCCGTCGGACGTGTTGAGCTTCTCGTTAGCAGACACCTGGAACAGGTATGAGGAGTCCTTCGACAGCAGGAGCACGAGCTCGCCGACTCTCATTTCGCCATCTTCTCCTCTAGCTCGTGGAGCGCCCTTATCCTCTTGAATGTCAGCGGGTGCGTTCGGAAAATCTCCGAGAATTTCGCGAACAGGTTCTTCTTCTCCCAGTCCATTGCCTTCTTCACCTCGTCCTTGCTTATGTGCATGTCTGAAAACTCCTTCGCGAAGTGCGACACCTCGAAGTGGGACGTGTACGGGTCCGCTATGTAGAACGACCTCGCGGCCGAGCCGAAGTCGGACTTGCTGATGCCCAGCCCGTACGTGATCTTCGCGAGCGCGCTGGCGAGGGCGATCGGGCTGAAGTTCTGACCGCCGAACCTGTCGGCGTAGTACTCCCTGATCCTCGAAAAGAACATCACAAGAAGGTTCGTGACGAAGTAGACCACCCAGGCGGCGACGCCAACCATTATCAGATAGCCCATGTCCTTCTTCTCGCCCTGCTTGGGCGCGAACAGCAGGAACCTCGCGACGAAAAACGCTATCATTGGAATCGCGGACACGATCACCATGAGGACCATGTCATTGTGCTTGATATGGCCGACCTCGTGGGCGACGACTCCCTTCACCTCGTCCTTGTTGAGCCTCTGCAGGAGGCCCTGGGTGACGCAGAGCGTGGCGGAGGAGTTCGTCCTGCCGAATACGAACGCGTTCGGGCTGCCGTCGTTAACAACGCAGAGCTTCGGCATCTTCAGCTTATGCTTCTTACACAGGTCCTTCACGAAATCCTCTATCCAGGGATACTCACCGTGCTTCATGTCGCGCATGTTCGTCGTCCATCTGATTATTTTCGGGCCGATGAACCACTGCACCGCGACCATGCCGACGGCCATCCCCACCACTAGGAAGCCGTTGAGGTCGAAGTACAGCCCCACGACCGCCAGCAGGCCGAACAGGAAACCGAAAAGCATCAGCATAGTCAGCGTCATTGTAAGAACAAGACCGATTGGCATAGAATCAACCTACATTATTAAACCTATCTGAATAATAAATAAGTCGCAGGTGTCACCATGAAAGCTTACCTGGTGCCGACGATGGTCGGCGTGTTCGGAGTGGACGAGAAGAATAAGGTCCTGTCGTTCAAACCTTTCCCGAAGGACCCGAGGATCGCCGCGGAGAGGCTGAAGAAGTCCGAGATTGAGTTTTTAGACGAGGAGAAGTTCGTAAGGGACCTTCTCGGAAAGAAGGGATACAGGGAGTTCGTCTCAGGATATAGAAAAACTGGGATAAGGCACGTCGAGCCGAACAACCCGGCAGAGCAGTTCATAAGGGACAACCTGAGGAAGCTCGCGGTGGACTACCAGTTCGTGAAGGATCAGCAGGAGTTCACGCAGTTTTTGACGAAGGCGACTATCGAGCTCGCGAAGGTTCATATCAAGAAGGCCGTGCAGAGGGACAGCGTGGTGGTCCAGGCGAACGGCGCCCTGGAGGACCTCGACAAGTCGATAAACATCTCGATGGAGAGGCTGCGCGAGTGGTACGGTCTGCACTTCCCGGAGATGGACAGGGCGATCTCGAGCCACGAGAAGTTTGCTACGCTCGTCTCGAAGTTCGGCAGCAGGGACGCGATATCGGAGCCGGAGGTGGAGCAGTTCAAGGCGAACAGTATGGGAGCCGACTTCAAGGACGTCGACATCATAATGATGCAGGAGTTCGCCACGAAGATTCTGAGCATGTTCAAGCTCCGCGAGGACATCACGAAGTACGTCGAGTCTGTTCTGAAGGAGGTCGCGCCCAATCTCTTGGACCTGGCCGGGGTCGCGCTCGCGACGAGGCTCATCGCCAGGGCCGGTGGTCTTGACAAGATGTCCAGGATGCCCTCATCAACGATTCAGCTAATCGGAGCCGAGAAGGCTCTGTTCAGGTTCTTGCATGGCAAGGGGAAGTCTCCTAGGCACGGGATAATTTTCTCGCACCCGCTCATACAGAACGCAAAGGACCAGCACAGGGGAAAATTGGCGAGGCTCGTCGCGTCGAAGCTATCGATAGCCGCGAAGCTGGACTATTATTCGAAGGAGTACAAGGGCGACAAGATGAAGAAGGAAATGATGGAGAAGGCAAAGATTATAGTATCGCAGAAGTGATTTCGTGAACAAAATATTCGACGGTGTCTTTGTGAGGCAGGGGGAGTTCCTCACGAAGAATCTTATTCCAGGGGAGCGCGTGTACGGGGAGGACCTCGCCAGGAGCCAGGGGATAGAGTACAGGGTCTGGGACTACACGAGGAGCAAGCCGGCAGCAGGATTGAAGAACGGTTTGAAGAACTTCCCGATAAAAGAAGGGACAAAGATTTTATATCTGGGAATCGCCAGTGGCACTACGGCGTCTCATTTCTCGGATATAGTCGGAAACACCGGGATAATTTACGGAGTCGACATAGCGGAGAGGGTCTTGAGGCAAATAATTCCAATAGCCGAAAAGAGAGGCAACATAGCACCGATTCTAGGCGACACCAGGAAGCCCGAAGAATATGAAAGCCTGATAATGGAAAAGGTGGATGTTGTTTTCGAGGACGTCGCGAGCGACGACCAGATCCCGATCCTGATCAGGAACTGCGACAATTTTCTAAGGTCTGGCGGATATGCCATGATCGCGATAAAGTCACAGAGCATAGACGTGACGAAGAGACCGAAGGAGGTCTACAGGGAGGCTCTGTTGGAGTTGGAGAAGCATTTTGAAGTCGTGGAGAAGGTCGAGCTGGACCCATATGAGAAGCATCATATGTTGGTAGTACTACTCAAGAAGTAAATTGATGGAAGGCCTCAGTACTTGCAGCTCTTACAGGTTATTGTTCCTCTCTTCTCTATCAGGTCTCTGACGTTCACGTCGTTGTTGCATGCTGGGCACACGACTCTACCCGTGTCAGAGTAGTACCTTTTTGTCGGAGAGTTCCAGCTGAGGTTTCTGCTAGCCTTCTCATTTTCAATTCCCATAGCTCTCATAATTGATGAACCATATTTTATAGATATATACTTTTTCCTCCAAGATTGATACATATGTTCAGAAAAATCAGGAGATTTGGCACAAACGTATCAAAAAACGTCAAAGGATTGAACATTAGAAAACAGGAAAAATCTGGTCAAGAAAAGCTGAAACTTGACGAAATAGACAAAAAAATATTGAGGGCGCTAATGTCAGATCCGAGAATGTCTCTCAGGGACATCGCCGCCTTCACAACCAATTCTGTGGGGACGATTAGGGAAAGACTGGGAAAGATGCAGAAGTACCACGTGATTAAGGGATACACGGCAATCATCGATCCAGCAAAAGTAGGCTACAGGATAACCGCGGTGATTGAGATTTTTGAGAGCAAGAAGGGACTGGGACTTATAGAGGATAACATCAAGAACATGCCAAACGTTTGCGGGGTGTATTCTGTCACGGGAAGCACGGACGTGATCGTTATAGCGAGGTTCCACGACTCCGAGGAGCTGAATGACTTTGTGAGGAAGATTCTGAGGATGAAGAACGTATCGAGGACGGAGACACTGATAGTTCTCGACACATACAAGGAAGACTTCAGGCCGATGGTTTGAGGAAGAAATAGAGGGGGCGGGACAACAAAACTAAATTAGTTTGTCGGAACCCTCCCGGTTGCTCGTCCCAGACCCCCATCCCGAAAAGGAATTAATAGGTTTTAGGAAACCAGTGATCTTGCCGTCCTTGAAAATGTTCACGCGCATCTTCTTCACACCGCGGTCGATAATGAGCGCTATCTCCGCGCGGGCTATCGTGTTAATAAGAATCCATACTCCTGACCGCGCTGAAGTTCATGTGGACGCTTTTTCTCGGGTCGTCTATCCTAGATTCGGGGAAGCTGACCCAGCAGCTCCTGCAGAACACCCTCTTGTCGCCGAACGTGTCTATGAACCTCTCAATCCTCGGTGACTTGCAGGTGACGCATTCCATCAATTATCACTAAGACTACTTTCTCGCCGAGTCATAGCTGGTTTCTGTCGGAGTAAGCTTCCGGTCCTTAGAGCTGCTTCAAAAACCTAGCAAGATTTTTAATTGGTATCCTCGCACCAGACGCCGCCTCGTGGCCGCCGCCCTCGCCGCCCGGTATACCTTTGACGGCCTTCTTGGCCATCTTGTTCAGGTCCGTCTTCATGTCGTCCCCCCGCCTGAAGCTGATGTCGAAGTTGCCGTCCTTCTTCTGCGCCAGGACGAGGACCTTGTTCTTGTAGAACTGCGCGAGGTATCCGGACAGGCTGGACTTGATCGACAGCTTCGACGGTATCTCGTAGAAAATTATGTCACCCTTCAGCAGGTGCTTCTTCTTGTTGAAGTCCGTGACGAGCCTCTTGAACTCCTTCCTTACGATTTCGGACCACGTCATCAGTTTCTTTGCGTCCTCGCTCCCGGCGTTGATTATGCTTTTGTAGGACTTCACCTGCGAGAGTACCCTGGTGGCGATGACGGACCCGGACCTTCCCTCCGCGACCCGCGCGCTGTCGAATATTTTCGCAATAGTCCCGAGAATAGAGTAATTGAACAAATCCTCTTCCCTGAAGTCTGTCTCTCCAACGAGCTTCGGATCTATTTTCTTGATATATTCGAAAAGGTCGTGGGAGACGGAGACGCCGTGGTCAGACAGGACGCCGACACCCGCGATCCATGCGACTCTGACCGGGTCGCCGAAGCTCTCGTACAATTTGTAAACAACATAGCTCACCGGCATGTAGATTCCCTTCTCAAACAAGCGCGGGTTGCAGTAGATGACGTTCTTCATCTTGACTGGTTGGTGATGGTCGAGGAACAGCGTGCTGTTCGACTCCAGAATCTTCTGGGCGGGTCCCTCGTCCACGCGCGCTATGTCGACGATGATTATGTGGTCCGGGCGCATCTTTGCGATGCCATCCGCGTCCTTCTCCCTGATCGCGAAGTTGTCTCCGAGCGGGAAGAGTTCCGCGTCGACGCCCTTGAAGTCCTTCAGGAGCCTCTGCACGACGACCGCCGAGCATATCGTGTCGTTATCGTGGCCGTGCGCTATGACGACCTTCTCGCCTGATTTAATTTTGTTCACGAACTCTATCGCAGGTTTTATCGTGGATCCGACCACGTCGATCTTCTTCGCCAGATTTCCCACCTACGGACCTTTCCTCTCCATGTCCTTGAACCTGATCTCGAGCTCCTTCACCTTTTTGAAGTAAGCCTCCTCGAGGTCGACCTTGAGGACCCTGCTAGCTAAAATTGTGTAAATGAAAACGTCAGTTATCTCCTCCCTCAACATCTCCATCTTCTCCTCGTCCGGAAGGCTACCCTCCGGGAAGTTCTTCCTGAGCGCCTTCTTCACGACGTTCGCGAACTCGCCCACCTCGCCGCTGAGGGCGATCGTGACGTACTTCAGCCTCTCCAAAACCTCCTTGTCGCTCTGGCCCTCCCAGGTCCAGCCGTGCTTCTCGTCGAACTTCTTCTGGAACGCGATTATCTCCTTCAGATCCATAATCAAGCACCCTCGATATGACTTCTAATTTTCTCCGCTATAAGTTCCATCTCGTCCTGCGGTATGTCCTTCACGCTGTTCCAGTCGAGCACCCCGGGGTGCCCGTCGTCGGGGAACCTCGGCACGATCCACACGTGCGCGTGCCTGACCTCGTGTCCGAGCGTGACGACGGAGAAAGAGTCGGCGCCGAGCGCGGATATCGCGGCGAGGCCGATCTTCTTCACGGCCTCGAAGTAATCGCCGTAGTTCGGCACGTCGTAGGTCCACCTGTAGTGGGCCTTCGGAATCACGAGGGTGTGACCGGGGTTGAGCGGCCTGATGTCGTGGAACGCCAGGAAGTCCCCGTCCTCGTATATCTTGTGGCTAGGCAGCTCTCCGCTGACTATTCTACAAAATACACAGGCTCCAGTCTCTGGCAAATTCCCACCGATTTGGTCTTTAGCCAAACAGTGCGCTCAGTCCCGCGGCCGCTTCCTCTGCCTTCTTACCTTCGTCCTCTGCAGGGGCCTCCTTCTTGGCCGGTCCTGCGGCAGGTGCGGCTGCTGCGACTGCGACGGCTGCTTGCGATATTGCCTCGTCGATGTTCACTCCATCGAGAGACGCGACGAGCGCCTTGAGCTTGGTCTCGTCCACGCTGACTCCAGCGCTGGACAGGACCTTCTTCAGGTTCTCCTCGTTTATCGGCTGCTTTGCGTCGTGCAACAACAGTGCGGCGTATACTTCTTGCATCTAAATCGTACCTCCAGATTGGCTATCTTGCGATTGTGTTTGCTCGCTTTTCTCCGTTTCGGTCTGCGCCTTCTCCGGCTGTGCCGCCGGCTCGGGCGCAGGCTCCTCGGGGATTTTTATTTTCGTGCCTATTGCTTGGGATTCCCTGTAGGCCTTAGCGAGCAGTAACTTTATGTTCTCCTTCGTCGGGTAGCCCGCTGACACCGACAAGTTCATCGCGCGCTGGTGCGCGAGCAGGGTCATGTCTATGTAGCCCTGCCCCGCCATCGACAGCACGTCCCTCAAGTAAATGGTCCCGCCGTCGTAGACCGCCACTATGTTCAGTCCGACCCTCACGGGCTGTATCTTGAGTTTTCTAAGTATGTTCGCAAGATCCTTAGAAATGACATCCCCCTTCCTCGCGACGACCGTGTCCTTCTTCACTGAGATCTTTCCCTCCTCGACACCGGCAGGGATCTTCACCTTCGAGAACTCGCTGATGACAGGGCCGGGCATGAGCCCCGTCGGCCCCGCGCTGACGAGTATCTCTTCCTCGGCGAGGTCACCGTCCTTCGCGTAAGTCGGCGACTTCATCTTCGTCGCGGTCATGTAGAAGTTGAACGGCGCGAGCTCCGTGAAGATCAGCGCTGGCTGAGTCGGCACGAGCTTCTCGAACTCCTTTATGTTCGGCTTGCTCATCCCGTCGAGCGCGTGCATCAGGATGGACTTCTTCGTCATGATGACGTGCACCTTGTCACGGATCTGCTTCTGGATCTCCTGGTACTGCTTCGACGGCAGCTTGTGCATGTCGAGTATCCCGATGACGTCGTGCGCCTCGAGCTTCTTCCTCAGGTCCTGTACGGCCTTCAGCTTCTGTTCCTTCACCATAACTACGCGACCTCCAGCTTCACCGGCTTGCCCATCGTGAGCTTCAGCGCCATCTTCGCGATGTTCGCCTTGCCCCTCGGCAGCTTTTGCTCTAGGAACTTCACAAGCGCCTCCACGTTCTCTGCGACGTTCTCGTCGCTCATCTTGTCCGTGCCCACCATGCAGAGGATCACCGGGTCGTTCTTCACTCGCACCCTCGTCGAGCGTATGTGGTTCTTCACGAGGTTCGCCACGTCGCCGGACAGAAGCTTCGGCACCTTTCCCCTCGGGCCGAGCAGCGTACCGAGCGACTTACCCACGAGCGGCATCACCTTCGGGTCGCCGAAGAGGAAGTCGGCCTTCTTCGCGAGCTTCTTCGCCTCTCTCTTGTTCCTCGCGAGGCTGTCGATGTCGCCGCTCGTCAGTACCTCCGCGTCCTCGTTCTTCACCGTGTCTGAAAAAATTACAACGTGCGCGTCCTTGCCCCTACCGTGCGGCAGGGCGAAGCTCTCGTCGAACTTGCTCTCGGCCTTCTTCATGTCGAGCTCCTTCAGGTTCACGATGAGGTCGAATGTCTGTGAGAAGTTCCTCTTCTCGGAGGCCTGCTTCACGTCCTGCACGGTCTTCAATATTTTCTCGTTCATCTTTCACGCACCCTCCTGCACAAGGCAGTCCAGCGGGTAACAAGTCTTTGGTCAGCTGCTTATTTAAACTTTGCAGGAAAACCACTTTTAATGGAGCTGAAGGTCACCTTTGTCTGCGACTCAAAGCAGAGGGTCGTGCACACGCCGAGTTCGACGAGCAAGTCTAAGATAAATTTCCCAAAATATGAGAAGAGCTACGAGGTATCGCCTTCCGCGATCGGCTACGTCCACAAAGCAACCTATGAAATACCGGACGGCCTGAGCATCATTCCCGGGACGAACACCTACGAGGGCATGATGAGGCGCGCCTTCACCAGCAACATCAGTGGAAATGGGGCAAGGAACATAACCTTCGAGTAAACACCATTTTATAGAAAACAACCGCCTCTTCTACAGAGTATTTAAAACTCCTCGGCATGGTCTCTATTGAGAGACATGAAAACACTTCTCGCAGTCATACCAGCCGATACAAGGACACCACTGGGCATCAGGCAAAAGAGCAAGAAGCCCGAGTCATCAAACTTCCTTAGAGCCCTCAAGTCGTACGAAGTCTACAGCAGAGCAGACTTCATGAAGAAGTACCCGAACGACCTCAACCCGTTTTTAGAGGCGATGTACAGAAGGGGGTCGTCATACATCCACGTCGCCATGTTCGAACTCCTGGAAGGGAACGTGACAATCGGTCACATGTCTTACAACGGCAAGATAACTTCAAGTTTCAGGAAGATGATGAGCAAGTACAAGACCAATGACAACATGTACACGAAAATATACGAGGGGGACAGACCGGCACTAACAGAGGCGCCCAGTACCACGGTTTAATTCAGACAAACCAAACTCATTTCATGTTCTACGTGCTGATATTCGGCCTTCCGAAGGGGAGCGCCATGCTGAACGTGAAGATCAATCGCCTCCTAAAGGGGATCGGCGCGGAGAAGGTCCAGAACTCCGTGTGGAAATCCGACAACCTAAAGGAGCTAACGAGGATCGTGGTGTGGGTCAGGAACGCCGGCGGAAACGCAACAATTTTAGAAGAGAAAATAGTCTACTGAATCTGCGAGTCGTACTTGCCCTGTTCGATCTCCTTTATCACTTCGATGGCCTTCTTCCCCTCGATGGTGATCGGCATGCTCGCGCATGTCCCGACGACCTGCTTCACGCACGCCTTCAGGGAGTTACAAAAGAGAGCCGGCTGCTTCATCTTCGCGATCTTCACGATCTGGTCCATCTTGATGTCGCCGCAGGAGACCTTCCCGGCGGTCTTCTCCTCCTCCGTTATCTTCGCGAGGTCGATCTTCATCTCCTTCTTGATGAGGCTCGAGACGGGAGGAGTGCCGACCTTCACCTCGAACGTCTTGTCGTCCGGGTTCATCTCGACCTTCACCGGGACCTGCATGCCCGCATAGGCCTTCGTCTTGTCGTTGATCTCCTTGAAGATGGCGGCGACGTTCATCTTCAGCGCGGACAGCTTCGGGGCGGAGTTCGCGCCCGGAGCGGCCTTGCCGCCCTCAATCAGCAGATCTAAAGTCTCTTTCCTCGCCATGACATTTCACTTAATCTATCATACCGAGGTACTTTATTAATCTTTGGTATCCAGCCAGACTAAACGGCTGTGTCGAGACGGTACACCCTCGGATTCCTGAAGTACTCCTCTGCGAGGAGGATAATCGAGACGGCGAGCGTCAGGGTGCGATTTACCCCGAGGATCTCTCTGGCGCACACGGATATTTTGTTCATGTACGGGTCCCTTCCATGTATGCCGTAGGCGCGCTCCGACTTCTCGTAACTGCTGATCTCTTCCAAAAACAAGCGCTCGTCTTTCTTCAGGAGATTTCCGGATCTGAGGCTTGATTTGATTCTCGTTATCGAGTTCGGGACGTCCGCCAGGAACATCGGCCTAAGCACCAGACTTCTCGAGGACCTTGATGAACTCTACGGAGACGGTGACAGGGATGGGCACCGCGGCCTCGAGGAGCTCCATCGTGACCTCCCTCTTCACCTTGTCGTACCTGGTGACCTTCCCCCTCTCGCCCTTGAACGGGCCGCCGACGACCTCGAGTATGTCGCCGACGTTCAGCTCGATTATGACCGTCTTCGGCTGGAGGTACCTCTTGACCTGCTCCATCTCGATTGGCTTCTTGATCAGACCGCGCACGTGAGGGACGTCCTGCACGGCCCTCTCGATCTCCTTGATGTCGCCCTCGACAAAAACATAACCCTTGATCTCCTCTGGGTGGATGAACGCCTTGACTTCTGTGAGATTCTCGCTCCTGGCCTTCGTCGCTACGTTGTCGATGACTATGTTCTCCCTGCCGACTACGGTTTTTATCGTGAACAGCATTTTTCTCACCCGATAAAGAGGATCGACATGGCGTACGTCGCGAAGCCTATGACGCCGATGGCTATCATACCGAGCGCGCAGATCTTCGCTATCTCCTTGAACTCGTCGACCGAGGGCTTCCTCGCGACCTGAAGCACGCGCCTGTAGGCGGCGAGCCTCTCCTTGACGTTGATGTTGAGGTTCATAGGATTCCGAAAACAACTTTCGGCTCGGGGATTTAAATCTTTGATGAAAAGGAGGGTTTCAGTCGACGAAGTCGACGCCGAGCAGCTTCTCCATGTCGCGCCTCTCCGACTTGGAGACGCGGGTGTCGTCCGCGAACACCTTCGCCTGCTTCACGCCGGTGATGACCAGCACCGCGCGTATCGTGTCGCCGAGGGACTTGTCGACCGTGGCGCCCCATATTATCTTCGCGTCCGGGTCGAGCCTCTTCGAGACGGCCTCGACGATCTGCTGCGACTCGCGGATCGAGATGTCCTCGCCGCCGACCACGTTCACGAGCGCCCCGCTCGCGTTGTCGATGTCCAGCGCGATCAGCGGGTTGTTCAGCGCCTTCTCGACCGCCTCGAAGGCGCGGTTGTCCGTGTCGCTCTCGCCCATGCCTATCATCGCGATGCCGGAGCTCCCCATCACGGCGCGCACGTCTGCAAAATCAAGATTGACGAGGCCGGGCTTGGTGACGAGTTCGGTGATCCCCTTCACAGCGTTGACGAGTATCTCGTCCGCGACCTTGAACGCGGTCTGTATCGAGACGTCCGGGACGACCTCCATGAGCCTGTCGTTCGGTATGACTATCAGGCTGTCGACCACCTGCTGGAGGTTCTCGAACCCGATCCTCGCGTTCTTCATCCTGGACTTCCCCTCCATGGTGAACGGCAGGGTGACGACCGCGATGGTCAGCGCGCCGAGCTTTTTCGCCTCGGCCGCAACGACGGGAACCGATCCTGTCCCAGTGCCTCCCCCAAGCCCGCACGTCAAAAACACCAAATCGGCCCCCTGCAGCGCGCGCTTGATGTCCTCCTTGCTCTCCTTCGCCGCCTCCATGCCTACCGTCGGGTCCGCTCCCGCTCCCAGACCGGATGTGAGTTCCTTTCCAAGTAAAACTTTCTTGTCCGCGTCGCTGAACAGCAGGTCCTGCGCGTCGGTGTTCATCACAATCGTCTCGGCGCCGACGATTCCAATCTGGTTTAGCCTCGTGATCGTGTTGTTGCCCGCCCCGCCGCATCCGACAATTTTAATCTGCGTCTTCTTCGACTCGATGAGCTCCTTCAGCTCCTCGTCCTCCTTCGCGGAGCGTGCCTGAGCGTTGTCCCGGTCGGCGAGCTGCTTGATTCCCATAGAAACCTATTACTGGATTCGCGGCGGAAAGATAAAAGTCTTACTTGACGTACTCGTCCACGAACCTAACCTTCTCCACTCCCGCGACCCACTTTATCACGAGGTCGGCCATGCTCTTCTTCGCCTTCCCGGGGAGCTCCTCCTTCACGTCGACCTTAATGTCGGCCTCCTTCTCCGCGAGCTTCACATCGACCTTCTCCATCTCGACGCCGACGGCGTAGCCGACGATGGCCCTCACCTTGTCAGCCGTCTCGGTTATCTCCTTCTTGACCTCGAGCTCGTACTCCAGCTTCTTCCCGGCGAGCGGATGATTAAAATCAACACGAATCCTCCCGCCGTCAGCGCTCAGTATCCTGCCGCGCACGTTGTTTATCGTGATCCAGCTCCCGGGCGTCGGGTCCACGTTCTCGCCCTTGAAGTTCGAGAGCGGGATCGGCCTGACGAAGTTCGGGTCCCTGTTCCCGAACGCCTTGTCGGGTTCAATAATGACGACTCTTTTCTCTCCGACCTTCATCTCCTTCAGCGCGTCGTCGAGCCCCCTGATGATGAAGTTGGCGTCGACCACGACGTTGATCGGCTTGTAGACGACCTTCGAGTTGTACACCTTCTCCCTCTTCGCGACGTCCTCCATGGTAACGTCGAATATCTCGCCCGACTCCTTCACGCGCCCGACGTAGTCGATCGACACGAAGTCCCCCGTTTTCATTATAGGAAATTGCCCGACAAGCATTTAAATCTACGGGGCGATTAGGGAAATCAGATTCATATGGGATTTTTGGGGATAGGCGACAGGAAGACGAACGAGTGGAACGAGGTCACGAAGACCCAGGAGAAGACCGACTGGACGCACTTCCTCTCCGCTGAGGCCGCGAACCTCCTGAGGTCCGTCCTCGAGGCCGCGTACAAGCACAGGGAGGCATACTTCAAGGCGGACGACATCAAGAACGCGCAGCTCTGGTCCGCCCTCATCGAGCAGCAGCGCGAGATAGCCGAGCTCAGGGCGAAGATAGAGAGCATGACTCCTAAGACGACCTCGACGATGAAGCTCGGGACTGCCGACGACAGCGTCGTTTTGAATAAAATAAAAGCTGTTATGCAGCCGACCGTCGAGGACAGCAAGGAAGCCACCGACGCGCTCGTGGACAGCCTGATGAAGTTCTAGGACTTTCCCGCGCAGTTCTTGCAGCTGAGCTTCTCGACTATCAAACATCTCGGGCACGACCTCTTCCTGCATACCTTGCACCTGTACGCACCGAGGGTAGGCAGGCCGCACACCTCGCAGTTCGTCTGTATCGTCATAGTGCAGGGGGTGGGATTCGAACCCACGTAGGGACTAACCCAGAGGATTTCTTCCATCATCTTTTTTCAGCACTTAAGCCATGACGACTTAAGTCCTCCGCCATTGACCGGACTAGGCGACCCCTGCAAATTAGAATTCGTCTCGCTCGGACTTTACTTTAACTTCTTGACGGCCTTTCCGAACTCGTCGAACTTCGTCTCTAATAACTCGGCCGACCTCGAGACGAGCTCGTCGACCTCGATGCCGGAGATCGACTCGACGTTGAAAACGAACGAATCCTTCTTGTTGTCCTCGACCTTGTAGCCCACGACCGCGCCCTGCCACTTCGCGTGGTCCCTCCCCCTGCCGAGCTGCGCGACGGCCTCGAGCTGGACCTCCTCGTCTTTTACAAAAAGCTCCGTTATCGGGATCTTGTCGTGGACCGGCCTCACGCTCCTGTCGGTCGACTTCATGTCGCCGGAGTAGACGACGCACGGCCCCTTCTTCTTCAGCACGAGCGTGACCTGGCAGCTGCTGCACCCCTTGCCCTCGCACTTGCACTCGCCCGGCAGGCTGTATGCCTTCGGGTCGAACGTGAGCGGTATCATGCCCATCCTGTTCGCCATGATCTCGTCGGTGAGCGCGGAGTCGTTCTTCTTGAAGTCGACGAACTCTATCGCCATCGTAGGCACCTCGCTGATCATTATCCTCCTCAGCGCGCTCGCGAACGCCGGCTTCACGCCGTCGACGGAGAACTTCATCTCAGGACCCTTACGAGAAAGAACATCCACTTTCATAACAGTAGATTGGGGTTTTGAAGGAATTTAAAGCTTTACTCAGACATCTCCATTTCATGGAAGGTCTGAATGGCAGGCAGAGAAAAATCGTCAGGAAGATAGAGAGCCTGGCCAACTGGGAGGGTTTCTATGTTCTCTGCAGTCTCATGCTGGACGTCAATACTAGCAAGCCAGTCGGCAGGGACGGGTTCCCGACGAACATGTTCTTCCACACCTCCACATACGAGGCCATCGCAAAAACACACGAAAGAGGGGACAAGGAGGATTACAGGAGGAAATATGACGCGAAGCTCGCTGAGGTGAGGTCGGAGATGAGAGATTATTTCAAGATGGCCCGTGATGACGGGTTGCTAAAATTCTCCAACCTGAAGCTGCACTACGGTCTGTATACGGGAAGGAAGTATCGCCGAATCTGAGGCGTCAAATACAATAGGAAAGAGTAAGTAAAATTTTCAATCAGTCAGCTATACTCTGCGTCCCCTTCGTCCGCCCTTCGCGCGCATCTTGCCGTGGATGATGGGCGTAACGTCCTCTATCATCCCGATTCTGAGACCAGCGCGAGCGAGCGCCCTTATCGCTGGCTGCGCACCGGCACCGGGAGACTTCGACTTCGTGCCGCCCCACGCGCGCACGCGGATGTGTACTCCGGTGACGCCCTTCGCGACCGCGAGCTCCGCGGCTTTTCTAGAAGCTTGCATCGCAGGGAACGGGTTCCCCCCCTCGCGCGCCTTGTCGGTTATCATGCCCGACGTAAAACGAGAGATAGTCTCGGCCCCGGTCAGGTCCGTCACGTGGATAATCGTGTTGTTCGACGTGCTGAAGATGTGGGCGACTCCCCAACGGTCTTCCTTACGCTGCGGCTGCTTCGCTTCCTGCTTCTCTTCCGCTGGCTTCTGTTCCTGTGTTTCCTGTTTCTGTTCCTTCTTCTTCGGCATGCTTCTCCACCTTTGTCTGCTTCGCAACGACGATCCTTATCTTACCTTCCTCGCCGCGCGACACTATGTAGCTGGGGTAAATCACTTTCCTGTCCGATATCTTCACGTGCCCGTGCACGATCATCTGCCTCGCGTGCTTCACCGTGTTGGCGAGGCCCTTGTTCTTCAAAACTGTCTGCAGCCTCCTGTCGAGGAACCTCTGGGTCGACATCGAGAGTATGTCGTCGAGCCCCGCCCCCTCGTCGAGGACGCCGAGCTCGATGAGCTTGTCGATAATTAATTTCTCCTGCTTCGAATCGTGCTTCGCCGCGAGCGCACGGGCGAGCCTCCTGTACTTCCTGATCGTGCCCTCGGTCCTCCAGAGCTCCTTCTTGTTCTTCAGGCCGAAGGACTTCAGCGTCTCGCGCTCGGCGTCGATCCTCTGCCTGTCCCACGGACGGACGGGCGTCTGGTACTTTCTCTTGATGTATCTCACTCAGATCACTTCTTCTCCTCTTTCTTCGCCGCCGCGGGGGCGCCAGGCGAGCCCTTCACCTCGGCGCCCGCGCCGAGCTGTATCCTGACGGACTTCCTGAGGACTCCGACGACCCTCCCCTTCTCACGGAACTTGGACCTCGTCCTCTGGCCGCGGACCGGCTGGCCGAGCATGTGCCTCCAGCCGCGATATGTCTTCAGGTCGACGTACCTCTGCACGTCGAACCTCGTCGCGACGTCGAGGTCCGAGCTCGTCAAATGAATATCCTTCCCCGTCTCCATGTCGCGCTTCCTGTTCACCATGAAGACGGGCACGCCGAACCTCGTCGGCTCCTTGATTATCTCCTCGATCTTCGCTATCTTCGCGTCGTCGAAGTCCTTCAGCTTCTCCTCGGGGTCGAACCCGCCCGCGAGGCATATAGCGTTCGACATCGACCACCCAATCCCCTTGATCCCCAAAATCGCCTTGGATATCGTCTTGTCCCCGTTCAGGTCGGTGCCGGCCACTCGCACGAGCGAGTACTGCTCGACGGGCTTGTCGACTCGCTTCGGCTTCTCCTTCTTCTGGTCGGCCTCCGCCTTCGAGTCCTTCTGCTGGTCGAGGTCCTTCAGCTTCTTTCCTGAGCCACCCATTGAATCACAACAATATTAGATAAGGAGAACTTTTAAAGGTTGGGTTTTCATACTATCCTGTATGCGAGAGACTCTCACGCTGCAGGACCTCTTCACGGTCTATCGGAGCGACCTGGAAGGGATGGAGCCGGACGACCTTTCAAGCACTCATATCATTGTAAAGAACAAGAAGTACAAGTCCATCGACGGGGAGACGAACTCGGTCATCCCGAGGCAGTAAGGCAGCGTGAAGTTCGAGCCCGGCTGGATGGTCCTCACGTTCTCCCACGAGGAGGACAAGAAGGCGCTGTACAACATCTTCCACAACAGCGGCATGCGCGTGCCCCTGCAGTATGACAGGAACCAGGCGCTGACGGTGTACTACGACGGCCCGAGGCACGTCGGGTCGATCGACGCGCCCGACGCGATAATCGACAACGACGTCATCGAGGTGAACATGATGTCCGACCCGTCCGGGATACTCGAGGTGCTGGACGCGTACTTCGTGCAGAAGGAGAGAGTCGTCGGAACCAGGTGAGTGGACCGGACGGGATTTGAACCCGTGGTCTCCCGCATGCCATGCGGGCGTTATACCGGGCTTAACTACCGGCCCATCGTAAAACAAATTCGTCTCGCTGGATTAATATGTCGCGGTCTCAGGCGGCGCTCTTGGTCCACTTGAGCTTCTTCTTCTCGCGGCCCATGCCGTAGTTCTTCTCGCATTTGCCCGAGCAGAAGTAGAATATCGAGCCTTCCTTCTTCACGAACATCTTGCCCGTGCCCCTCGCCATGTTGCTGTCGCAGAAGGAACATCTCATGTGGCTCACCTGGACTCGAACTTGCCGGCGCTTTCCATCTCGGTCTCCCTCAGCATCAGTATGTCCTGCTCCTTGACCGGGCCGATCACGTTCCTCGTCAGAATCTTTCCCTTGTCCGGACCGTCGAGGACCCTGCAGCGCACCTGGATTACCCCGCGGACCCCGCTCCTGCCCATCACCTGTAGGACTTCGGCAGGGAAGGACTCTGAGGCCACTCAGATCACTTCTTCGCGGCGCCCAGGCCGGTTATGACTTCCTTCAGGAGGCTCTTCCCCTCGCCCGCCTCGACTATCGCCGCGGCCGCCATGGACTTGTCTATCCCGGTGGCGCGCCCGAGCTCCTGCTTGCTCGGGACAAAAACATATGGGACCTTCTTCTCGTCGCACAGGGCCGGGAGGTGCATGACGATCTCCTCGGGCTCGACGTCCTCTGCGATAACGACTATCTGCGCGGTGCTCTTCTCGATGGCCTTGGTGGCCTCGTTGGTGCCCTTCCTGATCTTGCCGGAGTTCCTGGCCATCTCTAGAAGTTGGAGGACCTTGTCCGAGAGGTCCTTACTCACGCTGAACTTTACATATGATTTCGGCATAGGGCCACATCTTCACTCAATTGTATGTGAAAAGAGGATTTAAATAGTTTATTTGTGCGCGAACCAGAGCGTGACCTCGCCGCCGACCTTGTCCACGCGGCAGAACCCGATCCTGTAGAGCTGGACAATCTGGTTCACCTTCAACCTCTTCATCGCGGGCTCGCCCACTCCGGTCCTCGTCGTTCCGTCCGGCATCACGACCCTTATCCCCACGTTCGGCTCGCCGACCCAGTGGATCTTCTGCGTCTCGTGCAGGATCTGGTTCGTCACGTACCTGACGACCGTCCCCATGTTCGCGGTGCACAGGAACATCAGCGCGGCGTTCTGTCCCATGAGGTTCCTCGCGTCCTCCTTGTCGATGTACACGCTGTCCGACCTGATGGGGATCAGGCGCTTTTTCTTCTTCGACCCCGGCCTCGTCTGGACGCCGATGGACTTCATCTTCGGCAGCCCGTCGATTTTTATTTTCACCGGGTCGATCACGCCGAAGTACCTGTCGGCCACCGGGTCGACGGCCTTCCTGTTGAACGCCTCGACGACCTGCCACTCGTAGACGGACTCGGTCTTCGTCACGCCGGTCGACAGCAGAAATTCCCTTATCGCCTCGGGGGTGAACCCCCTCCTCCTCAGCGCGATCAGCGTCGTGAGCCTCGGGTCGTCCCACCCCGAGAACAGCCCGGCCTTTATCCCGCCGCGGATCTCCCTCCCCTGCGTGACGGCGTCCTTGACCTGGAACCTGCCGATCTCCGTTATCTGCGGCGGCCTGAGGCCGAGCATCCTCATGATGCGGTCCTGCAGCTCCTTCCTCAGCTCGAACTCCTTCGTCCTAACGCGGTGCGTGACCTTCTCCCATCCGTCGAGCATCGACGTCCCTAGATCGTAGACCGGCCACACGCGGTACCTCTTCCTCGTCCGCGGGTGCGACACCTCGATGATCCTCGCGATCGACGGGTCCCGCAGAGTAGTGTTCGGGCTCGCCATGTCGATGCCGAGCCTCACCGTCGCGCCGCCGGCCTTCATGCCCTTCAGCATCTTCCCCCACAGCTCCGTGTTTTTTTCGACGGAGTGCTCGCGGTGCGCGCACGCCTCGCCGTCGGAGCGCATCTTCTTTATCGTCTCCTGGTCGCAGAGGCAGACGTACGCGTTCCCGTTCTTCATCAACTTCTCGATCGCCTTGTAGTATTCGGGGATGTGGTCGGAGAGGTAGTCGAGCGAGTCCCACTTTATCCCGAGCCACTTCAGCCCGCTGATTATCGCGTCGTAATATTCCTTCTTCGCGACGTCTGGGTTGCTGTCCTCGAACCTCAGGACGAACTTCCCGCGGTACTTCTTCGCATACTCAAAGTTGATCAGCGCGCTCTTGGCGTGGCCGAGGTGCGGGTACTTGCTAGGCTCGGGCGGGAATGCCGTGACGACCTTTCCCTTGACCGCGCCCTCGAGTTCGGGCAGTCCGTGGACCTCCTCCTTGTCGTCCTTGTGAAGGAGCTTCTCGACGGCCTGGTGGTCGCCGATGAGGTGCCTCTGGTCCTGAACGGTCGTGTTGTTGACCGCGTCTACGATATCCCTGATAATCGGAATCAGTTCCTTGATCCTGGGCTTCCATCCGGGGTTCTCCGAGATTATCTTCCCGAGGACGGAGTTGACCTCCGCGCGTCCCTCGTGCTCGATCGCGTTGAGAAGCGCGAGCCTGCGGATGTAGTTGCGCTCTTCCATTCTATCTAATTCTCCCTACTGGACTAAAATGGATGCGTATCCCGCCGCGGACTTGGAATCCTTCGTGACCTCCGCCGAGCTGGCGTACTTCAGCAGCCTGCTCCTCTTCGCCCCCATCTCCTTCGCGGCGGCGAGGGCGGTTATCACGGCCCCGTACCCGCACACGTAGGACGAGTTCTTGTGGACCGCGTCGAAGAATTTTTTCTCGTTGAGGTTCTTCATAGAATTAATTAAAATCTTGTCGACCTTCTCGACCTCCTCCCTCTTCCCCTTTGAGAGGTCGGTCGTCGCGACGATTACCCATTTCTCCTTCTCGGGCATTATCGAGTGCGCTATCGACTTTCCCAAATCCTGGCACTGCTTAACGAAGTCCTTGTCGTCGAACG
>Ga0247727_10005685_pt1 | contig 25079 bp, 22 predicted proteins | sample WisWelCaveWW1625_FD_202498 | JGI IMG/M metagenome (GOLD analysis project Ga0247727, IMG submission 202498) | Biofilm microbial communities from Wishing Well Cave, Virginia, United States - WW16-25 | ecosystem: Environmental > Aquatic > Deep subsurface > Groundwater > Cave microbial mat | place...
GCCTACGAGGAGCAGCTTCGGGTCATCAAGAGGGCGGTGGAAAGGAATCCGGGGGCGGGGGTCCGCTCGTTCGTCTCGCAGTCGGCAGCGGGCCAGAGCGGCGCGGTCTTCTACCTGTCGTCGCTGCACAGCTCGATGGCCGGGTTCGACGCCACGCCGCCGGGAGGGCTCCGGCAGTTGCTGGGCGATTCAGCCTACCAGCAGTATCTGAGCACCATCGCGGAGGCGGTGCAGGGGACCGAATCGGTCATCCAGCGCTACAACGGCGAGCTGAGCAACGCGCCGGAGGAAGTCGCCTCGGTGGCGCCGGATTTCTGGCGGCCCCAGCCGCCCGCCCCGGCCGCCAAGCCCAAGCCCAAGCCCAAGGCGGAGGCGGCCAAGACGCAATAGCCCAGCCAAACGCACGTGCGCGCCAAGGCTGGCCTAGTGGTTCGCCAGCGCGTTACGGCCAACCCCGCGGTGTTCGGGATGGTCTTGCCGGAGCCCGACGCCGGCGCGCCGCTCAAAGAAACGCCATCGTCTTCATGCCGGAGACGTCGAAGCGCTTGCGGCAGCGCAGGTTGCTGCAAGCCACTTTGTCGTCGACCAGCACCATGTAGGACTGGGCCTTGGCGAACCGGGCGCGGTCGTGCTCGTCGGCCCGGCCGGGCAGCCGATCCCGCTTCTTGCGCACCATCCAACGTAGCGGGTACTCCCCCGCCTGCCGGCAGTGAGGGCAGCTCAGAGTAGCCGGGCGGGTGGATTCCGACTGGGTAAAGAAGTCACGCTCGTCCATGGGGGATCAGTCTAACACTTCGACCGTGGTTCCGGCTGCGGCCCCGGTGGCGGCGGCGGCCGAGGCCTGGTTCATCGAGATCTCGATGTAGCCGGAGCTGCCCTCGAGGGCGAAGACTTCGCCGGGCGGGGCCTGGGCGTAGGCGGTTCGGCGGGTTGCGACGAGCGTCGGCCCCAGCGCCAGCCGGCAGCCGGGCGGCAGGTCGGCGGACCGCAGGTTGGTGAGCAGGTTGCCGAACCGGTCGACCTTCAGCACGCGGCCCACCAGGCGGCCCGTCCCATCCCGGCGTGGAGCGGGAATGTCGAGCCGGACGTAGTCCTCGATGGGGTCTCCGAGCCGCTGGGGGTCCTGGCCCCGCGAGAGCCGGCCGGCGGCGGGGGCGAAGACGTCGCGTCCATGGAACGTATTGCTGATGGGCTGGCGGGCGAACGTTTCGGCCGAGAGGGCGAGTACGCGGTGCGCCCCCCGCCGGTACACCAGCTCGAGCACCCCGTTGTCCGGGGCCAGGAACAGCGAGCCGGCCGCTAGGGCCAGGATCGGCCGCCGGGGGCCGCCCACGCCCGGGTCGACCACTGCCACGTGCACCGTGCCCTCGGGAAAGTAGGGCCAGGCGGCCTCCAGGGTCAGCGCCCCGCCGAGCACGTCGTAGGGCTCCACCTGGTGGCACAGGTCGACAATCTGGGCCTGCGGGTTTTCTGTCAGGATCACGCCTTTCATCACCCCTACATAGTGATCCGACAGCCCGAAGTCGGTGGTGAGGGTGACGATTCCGCCCGGCACGACTGCTATAATAGCCCTAAAGCGCCCCGGCGGCCGGCTTCCTATGGATCGCTATTACTTCGATCACAACGCCACCACCCCCGTGGCCCCCGAGGTTCTGGCGGCCATGACGCCGTGCTTCTCGCGGGTCTACGGCAACGCCTCGAGCATCCATAACTTCGGGCGCGAGGCGAAGGCGCTTCTGGAGCAAGCCCGGCGGCAGACGGCGGCCCTGCTCTCGTGCCGCCCGGCGGAGATCGTCTTCACCGGCGGCGGCACGGAGGCCAACAACCTGGCGATCCTGGGATCGGTCCGCGCCTCCCCACGCCACCGGCGCCACCTGATCACCACCGCCATCGAGCATCCCTCGGTGCTCGATGCCTGCCGGCAACTCGAGAAGGAGGGCGTGGAGGTGAGCTATGTGCGGGCGGGATCCGACGGGGTGGTCTCCCCGGACGACGTGCGAGCCGCGCTCGGCCCCCACACCGTGCTGATCTCGGTGATGCACGCCAACAACGAGATCGGAACCTTGCAGCCGGTCCGGGAAATCGCCGCCATCGCGGGCGAGGCCGGAGCCCTGATGCACGCCGACGGAGTGCAGTCGGCGGGCAAGGTTCCGGTGGACGTCGCCGGGCTGGGTCTCGATCTGTTTTCTCTCAGCGGCCACAAGATTTACGGGCCCAAGGGGACCGGCGCGCTGTTCGTGCGCCGCGGGACGCCGCTCGAGCGGGTGCTGTTCGGCGGCCACCACGAGCGCGACCGGCGGCCCGGCACCGAGAACGTCGCCGGCCTGGTGGGGCTGGGGCAGGCGGCCGAGCTCGCCGGCCGGAGCCTGCCGGCCGAGGCGCCGCGGCTTGCCGCCCTCCGGGACCGGCTGGAGCGGGCGCTGCTCGACGGCGTTGGCGCCTGCGGGGTGAACGGGGCCGGCGCGGCCCGCGTGCCCAACACCGCCAACCTGTATTTTGACTACCTGGAGGGCGAGTCAATGGTCATCGCGCTCGACCTGAAGGGTATGGCGGTTTCGACCGGGGCGGCCTGCTCGAGCGGATCGATCGAGCCTTCCCACGTGCTGACCTCGATCGGCCTGGGCCCCGAGCGAGCCCGGGCATCCCTGCGGTTTTCCTTCGGCCGGCTGAACACCGCGGAGCAGGTCGAAGCGCTGATCGAGGCCGTCGCCGGCGTGGTGGAGCGGTTGCGGGAGCTTTCGCCGTGCCTGCCGAGATGATTGCGGTGGCGATGTCGGGCGGAGTGGACAGCTCCACGGTGGCGGGCCTGCTGCACCGCGCGGGGCGTCCCGTGGTGGGCCTCACGATGCAGCTCTGGAACCAGCGCCGCCTGCCGGAGCTCGTCCCCGAGGGGGCCACCAGCGGCCGGTGCTGCTCCCTCGATGACGTTTACGACGCCCGGCGCGTTGCCGAGCACCTGGGTTTTCCCTACTACGTGGTCAACTTTGAGAAGCGTTTCGAGCAGCAGGTTGTCGAGCCGTTCGTGCGCGACTACCAGGCCGGGCGCACGCCGATCCCCTGCACGTTGTGCAACAACTTCCTGAAGTTCGACCAGTTTCTGGAGACGGCCCGCCAGGTGGGGGCCGACCGCATCGCCACCGGCCACTACGCGCGGGTGGAGCTCGACCCGGCCGGCGGCCGCTACCTGCTGCGCAAGGGTCTCGACGACGCCAAGGACCAGTCCTATTTCCTGTTCGGGCTGACCCAGCAGCAGTTGTCGCGGACGCTGTTTCCGCTGGGCGGAATGCACAAGGGCGAAGTGCGAAAGCTGGCCGCAGAGATGGGGCTGCCGGTGGCCGCCAAGAGCGACAGCCAGGAGATCTGCTTCGTCCCCAACGGCGACTACGCCAGCTTCGTGGAGGCGTATCTGGCCCGCAGCGGCACGCCGCTCCAGGCGGCCGCCGGAGAAATCGTCACCCAGGACGGCCGCGTGTTGGGGGAGCACGCCGGCGTTCATCACTTCACGATCGGCCAGCGCAAGGGCCTGGGCGTGGCCGCCGCGCGGCCGCTGTACGTTCTGGAGATCCGGCCGGCGACCGGCCACGTCGTGGTCGGGGGCGGCGAGCAGTTGTTGCGCCAGAGTTTCTTCGCCCGGAATCTGAACTGGATCGCCTTCGAGCGGCTGGAGGCGCCGGTCCGCGTGGAGGCCAAGATCCGCCACCGCTTCATGCCAGCCCCGGCGACGGTTCGTCCGGCCGGCGACGCCGATCGCGTCGAGGTGGAGTTCGATCAGCCCCAGCGCGCCGTCACCCCGGGCCAGGCGGCGGTGTTCTACCAGGGCGATCTGGTGGCGGGCGGCGGCTGGATCGAGTAAGATGAAGAAGCAACTCGAGCGGGAGTAGTTCAGCGGTAGAACGTCAGCTTCCCAAGCTGAATGTCGCCGGTTCGATCCCGGTCTCCCGCTCCAGAAATCGAATGGCGGTGAGGGTGGGATTCGAACCCACGGAGGCCTTTTGGACCTCAACGGTTTTCGAGTTCACATGCCGCCATTCCCGAGTGTACCGCACTGCCGCCGAGTCCGAGTTCTCAAACACATGCGGGGATCGGCCTGCCGTCTGGTCCCGCCAGGCGCGGCGCGTTTCGGGGCGTTCGTTTGCAGAAGGTTTGCAGAAGGTTTTCGGCCCGGGCTGCCTCCAGGCGTGGGATAATGAAGGCGGTCATGACTGTAAGGCTGGAACTCAAACCCGACGTCGAGGAGAACCTGGCCGCCCAGGCGCGCGCTAGGGGCGTTCCGCTCGACACATATCTCCAGAGCGTGATCGAGAATTTGGCGCGGGCTGAAACGGCGCCTCCGGCAAGCCCCCAGGACATCGAGGCAACACTCGATCGGCTCGCTGAGATGGGCAGAGATCTCCCTCACTTGTCCTCGTCTGCTTTCAGCCGCGAGAGCATCTACCGGGACCACGACTGAGGTCAGGTTGACAGTCCTGGTAGACACCAACATCCTGTTGCGCTTCGTCGAGCCGAATGACCCAGAGCACGCCCTAATTCGGAAAGCCGTGAGGGCCCTCACGGCCAGAGGGGAGAGCCTCCGTTTCGCGTCCCAGAATCTGGTCGAATTCTGGAACGTGTGCACTCGCCCCCTTTCCAGGACTCGGCTTGACGCCAGCTCAAACGGTTGAACGAGCCACGTTAATCGAAAGCAGCTTCCAGCTTTTTGCCAGATAATGAGCGGGTCCTCGCGGAATGGCGTCGGCTCGTAGTCGCTCACTCAGTGGCGGGCGTCCAGGTGCACGACGCCCCGCAGTTACTCACTCTCAACGACCGCGACTTCGGGAGGTACGCCGGCATCTCGGCCGTCCATCCGCGCGGCCTTGTGGCGACCGTACCTGGCCAGTGAGTCGTCACGACGTTTAGGAGAGACGTGGGATTATCCCTCCATGCCCGGCAACGGGGAGAAACGCGATCAAATCGAATCCATGCCGCGAACCCGAGACATCGGGCCGGTCGCACCTGAGGAACTTGCTTTCGCCATCAACCTTACATACGCGGCCACTTCGTACAAGATGCCCATGCGTAGCCCGGCCGACCGCGGGTTTCGCCTTGAAGACGAAGGTGAAACAACGGAATTTCAGTTCACTGATGCACCTTTCAACCGCTGCCTGTTCGCGCTGGCCGAACACGCAAGCGGGGACACCCAGCAGTTTATAGAGTTTCATTCCGGGTCTTTGCGCTCAGCCACATTATGCGCGCAAAGGAAGTGCGGCGCAGGCTGGAGCGCAGCGGCAGCGAATCGTTTTTGAATGCCATCATTGACGTGGCCTCCTCGTTTCCGCTCAGCCCGGGCGGTCGTTTTAAGGAACGAGCCTTCTTGCAGCGCGTCGAGGAAATCTGCGGCCGGTCCCCAAAGCTCATCGGAGATAGAGCGATTTCTCCTTCTGATCCAGCAGCTTGATGAAGTTGCGCTTGATCTTGTACTTCACGCGCAGGGCTTCCAGTTGGCGCACGAACTCCTCGCTGCGGTCGATGCGCTTCATCACAGCCGCGGCCTTCACCAGCAGGCCAACTGATTCGCCATAGCGTCCATTGTGGACCTTGCCGACGGCCTGTTCGGCTTGCTTAAGATAGACGGGCGCAGCGTCTTCGGGGTGATCCTTCTCGCGCAACTCCGCAAGCCGCAGCCACAGACCGTCCGAGCAGCCTCCATCCCGCGCTTCGCGCCACGCGGCATCGACACCGCCTTCGTAGAGGAAGATCTCCACCAGTTGGGAATGGTCGTCATTGGGCTGCATCCAGCGATGCGGCGTCTTGCCACGTGACTCTTCCTTGGCCCTGGCGATGCGCTGCCGGATTTCAGCCACTGCGCGTTCCCGCCACTCCGGCCAAGTCTTTGCTTTTCTGGCATGACGTTCCAATGTCTGGTAGGTCGCCAGATAAGGCCGCTCCGTAAACTCGGCCCACATCAGTTTCATCGCCTCATCGTGACGCCGCCAGCGATGATATTCCTCGGCCGCGAATTCCCGCAGCCGCCCGTCGGTTCGCTCCGGGAAAGCCTGCAAACCCTTTTCCGCCCAGAGCAGTGCCTTGTCAAACTGGCGTGCTTCGCGGTACACCTCGCTGATTTTCAGGTAGCCGTAGGCGTGGGAAAGATCGCGGCTCATCACCTCGACGAGCTCTTCGACGTCGCCCGAAGCCTTGGCCAGCGACTCCATGATGTGCGTGATCCTGAAGTGCCGGCCCGAATCGGACCGCTCATGCTTGGCGGTTCGCGCGGGTACCTTCTCCCATTCCGCCTCCCCGAGGCGGCGGTAATGCTGGAGGCCCTTGCCTCCGAGGACCTTCGCGTAGCTCTCGGCGGCTCCATAGAACACTTCAAGTTCGCTGCGCATCTCAAACTGGAAGAGCCGCTCTGCCAGCGCGACGGGGTCGGGCCTAGCCTCCGTGCTCGCCCGGAAGTGGATGTCCTGCAAACGGTCCCGAAGTACAGTGAGATGCCCATCGGAATCGTCGATGGCCCCCACTGATGCGTCCAGATCCTTCAGAGCGGACTCGCACAGCTCAATGACAGCCGCGGCTTGTCCGTCTTCGAGCAACTGCGCGATGTTGTCGATGGCGTCATCCACGCCGCCCGCCCAGGAGTACGCCTCGCGGTAGTGAACGAAATCGTGCACCCGCACAGCCTTCTTGAACGCCTGGCGTGCGGCCGCGACGCCGGTTTCGGATCCCGAGCGGCGTGCCGCGTAGAGTAGAACCCGTTGGCGCAGTCGGTCGTCGTCCTTCGCCCACTCGAGCACCATCCGCACCAGTGCGTCTTTGTCCTCGCCCTGGAGTATCTTTGCGGCGTCGGCCAGCTTGACCTCCTTAACCTTGCCGCGACCCTTCGCCTTGGTAGGTTTCGCATCGCGATTCAGCCAAGCGACCGCGGTGGCGACGCAGTGCTTGCAGAAATCGCCGTCGCTGCCGACGGGACAATCGCACGAGTAATCCAGGACGCCGTCATCGGAGGAGAGATCCACCGTGTAATCCAGCGTGCCCCTGACCAGGGCCCGAATGCCGCCGGCGCGGCCTTCGAGCGATTCGACATGTCCGTGGGAGTAATAGTCCAGGCCGCGCTGGTAGGACTGCTCCCCTGCCAGGCGGCGGATCATCGCATCGTTCATAGCGCTGAGAAGATCGCTCATCATTAACATGATCTACCAGATGGAACACGATTTACCAGCTGGGAGACGTCCGCCGCTTTTCTGCGGCTGCTGCGCGACCTGAGGACAGCCGGTGCGTAGAGGTTTGCAGAATGTTTGCAAATGGCCGTTACGGGAAAAACGCCCGCCGTGCGGAATCTCCCGTAACTTTGAAAACTGGCGGTGAGGGTGGGATTCGAACCCACGGAGGCCTTTTGGACCTCAACGGTTTTCGAGACCGCCCGATTCAACCGCTCTCGCACCTCACCGCGGTCTCCTTTCACTGTACCTGAGCCAGGACCTGCTGCGCAACAGCCCCCAAGTCCGGTGGTGTAAGCTGTAAGGAATGCCAACGACGAGGTGGCATCGGTCCGGGTGGGCGCTGCTGGCGGCGGCCGTGGTGATGCCGCCGGCGGGCCTGGTGTTGCTGTGGATGAGGCCGGGAACCCGCCTGCTGAGGAAGCTGCTGGGCACGGCGGCCATTGCGGCCCTCGGGGTGTTCTATCTGGTGCGGTTCTTCGGGCTGCGCGCGGAAATGGACGGCAGCGGACTGACGCCGATCCTGTCTTTCTACAAGAAGGAACAGCACTACGCCGCGGTCGAGCGAGCGCGGGAGGAGACGAAACCGCCGGCAGACCCGGCGCCGCAGGCGGCGGAGGCGACGGACGTTCGGCCGGCTACGGCGCCGAGCCTGCCGGCAAAGCCCTACTGGACCGACTTCCGCGGGCCTGGCCGCCTGGGACACTACGACGAAACCGAGATCCTCACCGATTGGCCGGCCAAAGGACTGCCGTTGCTGTGGAAGCAGCCGGTTGGCGGAGGGTACGCTTCCTTCGTCATTGCTGATGGGCAGGCGTTCACCATCGAGCAGCGGCGGGACCAGGAGGCGGTGGCCGCTTACGACCTTGAGACGGGGCGCGAGCGATGGATCAACTCCTGGCCGGCGGAGTTCCGGGAGTCGTTGGGCGGCGACGGTCCGCGGGCCACGCCGGTCTGGCACGAAGGACGTCTCTATGCGCTGGGGGCGGAGGGGGAACTCCGCTGCCTGGACGCAGCCACCGGCAAGGTGCTGTGGCGGAAGAACATCCTCCAGGACAACGGCGCGGCCAACATCACCTGGGGGATGGCGAACTCCCCGCTCATCGTCGACGAGAAGGTGATCGTGTTGCCCGGCGGACCGAACGGCAAGTCCGTCGTCGCCTACCACAAGCTCACCGGGGAGCCGCTGTGGCGCGCGCTCGACGACAGGCAGGCCTACACTTCCCCGGCCGTGGTGACGCTGGCGGGAAAGCGCCAACTGCTGGTCGTCAGCGCCCGGCGCGCGATGGGACTCACGGTCGAGGACGGCCGGCTGCTCTGGGATTACCCCTGGACTACCGAGTATGACATCAACAGCGCCCAGCCGATCGTGTTGGGAGAGAACCGGTTCTTTATTTCCGCCGCCTACGACCACGGCGCCGCTGTGGTGGAGATCACGCCGGCCGGGGACCGCTTTGCCGCCCGCGCGGTCTGGCAGAACAAGCGGATGAAGAACAAGTTCAACAGCTCCGTGCTCTACCAGGGGCACATCTACGGGTCGGATGAAGGCATCCTGGCGTGCGTCAACGCCCAGACCGGCGAGCAAAAGTGGAAGGGAGGCCGGTATGGTTACGGGCAACTGCTGCTGGCGAGCGGTCACCTGGTGGTGCTGACCGAGTCGGGGGACCTGGTGCTGGTGAAGGCCACGCCCGAGCGCCACCAGGAGGCGGCCAGGTTTTCCGCCATCGAAGGCAAGACCTGGAATCACCCGGCGATCGCGGCGGGACGGCTGCTGGTGCGCAACACTACCGAGATGGCGTGCTTCCGGATCTCAAAACAGCAGCTTCAACCCTAACTGAATCCTGCGTTCCCCCTGGGCCGAGGAGATCCGGCCGAAGGTCGGGGAGCCGAGGAAGATGTCGGGCAGGTCGAAGTTCGTCCGGTCGAACAAGTTGAAAGCCTCGCAGCGGAACTGGAGGGTCAGCCCTTCCCGGAGCGAGGTGTCCTTGAGCAGGGACACGTTGACGGAGGCGAGGCCGGGTCCATCGAGGATGTTGCGGCCGGAATTGCCGAAGCTGCCGCGAGCCGGGATGGAGAAGGCGGCGGTGTCGAACCAGCGGTCGGGGGTGCGGCTGGACGACTCGCCGCTGCGGAGGCGGTGGGGGCGGTCGTTGGCGCCGAATCCGAGAATAGACCGGCCGGTGTTGCTGTTGTCGAGCTCCGACAGCAGGGCCACGGTGAAGGGGCGGCCGGCCTGGAAGGTGAGGATGCCGTAGGTCTGCCAGCCGCCGAGCCACCGGCGGCCGCGGGCGATCGGAAGGTCGTAGGAGTAGGCGAGAGAGAGCCGCTGCCGGACATCGAAGTTTGAGCGGCCGCGCTCGGCCCGAACGTTGTTGCTGTCCTGGGGATAGTTGGGGTCGCCGGCGCTCGAGAAGAAGCTGGAGGTGTCGTCGAGCGACTTGGACCACGTGTAGGAGCCGAGCACGGAGAGGCCGGAGTCGAGCCGCTGCTGGAAGCGGACCTGCAAGCTGTTGTAGCTGGAGTTGCCGCGCGATTCCAGGATGTTGATGTCGTCGAAGGAGAGGACGGGCCGCGGGTTGGGGTCGCGAGGACTGGGCTGCGGCTGGTTGATGTCGCGGGCCGACAGCAGCTTGGTTCCCCTGGAGCCGACGTAGGCGGTCTCCAGAGTCCGGTTGCGGCCCAGCCTCTGCTGGACGCTGAAGTTCCAGTGCTGGCTGTAGGGGCTGCGCAGGTCGCGCTGGAAGCCCAGAGCGGACGACAAGGGGAACTGGCGCGGAAACGGGTTGCTGAGCGTCAGCGGCGGCAGGCCCGGGAACGGGACGTACAGCTTGAAATCGAAGTAGGGGGCGTTGAAGTAGAGTCCCTCGCTCGGGGCGAGCGCCGATTGATCGAAGTAGACGCCGTAGCCGGCGCGCAGGACCGTGCCGCCGTTGCGCGGGGTCCAGGCCAGTCCCAGCCGGGGGCCGAAGTTGTTGCGATCGGGGTGGTAGCCGCTGCGGGGAACGCCCCCCGTGCCCACCGGGACCAGCGCCCGGCGCGAGGCGTCGTAGACGTTGGCGCGGTCCTGGGCGTCGACTCCGGGGGAATTGTACTCATAGCGAACGCCCGCCGATACGCTCAGGTCCGAACGGGCCCGGTAGTTGTTCTGGAAGAAGAAGTTGTAGCTGCGGGCGCGCAGGTGTTGGGGGTTGTCGAGCAAGGCGCCGCCGGAGACGGAGGGGAACCCCTGGAGCATCTCGGCCAGGGCGTTGCCGGTGAAGCCGAGGAAGTTGAGGAAGCCGCGGGACTCCACGTCGCGGAAGGCGTTCTGCTGGACGGCGCGGAAATCGAAACCGAATTTGAGCAGGTGCCGGCCGCGGGCCCAGGTAGCGTGATCCAGCGCCTGGTAGGTATTGGAAACACTGTGCTGGGGGTTGTTTCGCTCATCGCCCAGCGGGGAGTACCCCGGGAGCGTGATGAAGCTCAGCCCGAAGTCCCGCGGGTTGGAGGAGAGCTCGGGCAGGCCGACGCGCCGGTTGACGCTCGATCCGGTGTTCTGGTGAAAGGAGCCCGCCGAGACGCGGTGGAACGCCAGGCGAACCTCGTTGAGCAGCACCGCGGAGAAGGCGTGGGTCTGGCCCAGCATGACGTTTTGGGCGCGGCGGGGCACGTCGGTGCCGAAGCCGGGAACGGCGGCGAAGGTGGGGCCCGAGAAAGGCTCGAACAGCGACCGGTCGCCGAAGCTGTACCGAAAGGAGAGATCGGAGGAGCGGGCCAGCGCGTGGTCCAGGCGGATGTCGAAGTGGTCCTCGCGATCGCGCAGCGCCGGCGAGGAGGCGAAGTTCTGGCCTGCCACCTGGCGGTTGGGCAGCGGGTAGAGCGCGGCGATGTTCCGGCCCACCGGGTGGAGGCGCCCTTCCGGGATGCGGGCGTTCGGGAACGGCTGCTGGGTGAACAGATCGATGACGAAGGGAGGGTTGCTGCGGGAAAAGTCGCCGATGCGCTCGAGCGCGGTCGGTACGTTGGTGGCGCGAGTGATTCCCTGGCGCACGCGGCGCCCCTCGTAGTCCCCGAAGAAGAAGGTGCGGTCGCGGCGCAGGGGCCCCCCCAGCGACGCTCCGAACTGGTTCCGCTGGTATTGCGGGTCGGGCTCGGCCGCCGGGACGAAGTAGTTGCGGGCGTCGAGCGCGGCGTTGCGGAAGAACTCGTACGCCGTTCCGTGGAGACTGTTGGCGCCGGACTTCAGCACGGCGTTGACCTGGCCGCCGGCGTTGCGGCCAAAGGAGGCGTCGTAGCTCGAGGTCAGCACCTCGAACTCCTGGATGGCGTCGACCGGCGGGTTGATCCCGACGCCGTTGAGCTTGGGGTCGCCGTTGTAGACGCCATCGAGCAGGTAGAGGTTGGAGTCCTCGCGGGCGCCGTTCACGTGGATCGCGAAGTCGCCGCGCACCGAGCCGGCCGAGCCGGGAGCGGCGGGAGCGGCCCCGGGAACCAGCAGGCTCAGCTCGAAGAAGTTGCGGCCGTCGAGCGGCAGGCCGCGGATCTGGCGGTTCTCGATGACGGTGCCGAGTGAACCGGCGTCGGTGCGCAGCAGGCCCCGGGAGGCGGTCACGGTCACGGCCTCGCTGAGGCTGCCGGGCAACAGCGGAACTTCCACCCGCACTTCCTGGTTCACCTGCAAGGCCAGTTGCTGGACGTGCTTGCGGTAACCGGATCGCTCCGCTTCCAGGCCGTAGGAACCGGGCGGCAGCAGCGTGACCACGAATTCCCCGGCCGAGTCGGTGGAGGCAGCGCGCTTCTTGTTGGTCTCCTGGTTCACCAGCGTGATCTGGACGCTCGCCAGCGGCTTTGAGGAGTCGTCGGTCACCCGGCCCGCGATGGAGCCGAGAACGGTCTGGGCCGCGGCCGGCCCGGCTGCGGAAACAGCCAGAAGGAATGCAAGTATGGGTCGCACGAGGATTCTCATTATCTCAGAATTTCCACGCGGTCGTCGCCGGTCCGCGCTGCGCATAAATCAACTCCCGGCTTTTGTGATTCTACCGAACAACGTGCCGCCGTGGTTCTTCCCGCTCCAGGTCCCGGCGTACTGCCCGCGGTAGAACAGCACCCGGGCGGTGAAGGTTCCCAGGCCGGGAATCGCCAGGTCGGTCAGGGTGACGACCGGCGTGTCGCCGGCCCACTTGACGGTCAGCGGCAGCGGCACGGTGACGTCGCGGGAACCGTACTGGATGCGGGTGTGAAACAGCCAGGTTTCACCGGCCACCTTCGAGACCTTCTGAATGGTGTACTTGTCTTCGGCGAGGTCGGTGGATTTGCCGGCCGTAAAGCGGCCGACCAGGGTGGCGCCGGAGAGCGATTCCTCGAACTGCTTCTCGAGCGCGGCCTGGGCCGAGGCCGGATCCTTGCGGGAACAGCCGGCGGCCGCGAGCAGGGCAATGACCAGAATGCGGCGAGACATGAGGGCATTATCTCCTATATTGGTGGGATGCGGAGATGGGCGGCGGCGGGACTGCTGGCGGCGGGGCTGGCCCCGGCCCGGAACGGCTCGACGGAAGGACTGACCATCCAGCCGAGCATTTCCACGAGCGTATCGATGGTGAACTTGGCGGTTTTCTTATTCACTACGTCGGACACACGCGGGCGCGAGACCATCAAAATCTCGGCGGCCTCGGACTGCTTCAAGTGATGTTTCGCAATCCAGACAGACAGCTCTTCCATCAGTGCTGTTTCAGCAGGCGCGTGTCATGGATCTGTTTGCGGGACGCAGCCTGTAGACGTTTGGCCTCGTCCGGTGTAGAACCCAGTTCCAGGAAGAGGTTCGCGCCAGGCTTTGTCACATGGCGGATTTCGGTGTCGATCTTCATTTCTTTTCCTTCCTCACGTTGACCACGGCGCGATGGCTTCCTCGAACTTGGCGACGTACACCACGCGGTAAATACCGCTTGCCTCCCTGATCCGAATCTCCCTCGTGCCCGCACCTACCTCGTCGAACGGCTTCCAGGCGGCTGGCTCAAGCCCGGCCTGGACCTTCCCCAACTGGAAGCCCGCTTCCTTCCGGGCGTCTTTTGGGAATGCCAGCAGATCGGCGTAGGCAGACCCTATCCAACGGATCTGTTTTTCATCGTCCATATAGCCAGGGTTCCCCGAGAAACATGGTATCAAACCACCTCTCCGTCCATAGGCCGCTGCTTCTACGTGGGAGATCTCGCCTTGCCTTGACAGGCCACGCCGAATGGAATAACATTGTTATCACTATGAGAGCTGTGCATGTCAGTATTAGACAGATTGGTAATTCACATGGTGTTGTCATCCCCAAGCCGGTCCTGGCGCAACTGGGCCTGAACAGCGAAGCCGGAGCGGAGATGACCGTCGAGGATGGTGCCCTCGTGTTGCGCAGGCCGACGAACCCCGTGCGCACCGGTTGGGCGGAGGCAGCCCGGAAGATCGCCGAAGCCGGTGACGACGCACTGGTGATGGGCGAATTTTGTAATTCCGCGGACTCGGAGTTGGCCTGGTGAAGCGTGGGGAGATTTGGCTCGTAAACCTACATCCCACTGTCGGGAGCGAAATCAGGAAGGCACGTCCGTGCCTCGTGGTGTCACCTGCCGAAATGCACGATCATCTGCACACCGTGATCGTCGCGCCGATGACGACGGGCAGCCGTGCGGCGCCGTTTCGCATCGGTGTCACCCATGGTGGACGGAAGGGGTTGATTCTGCTGGATCAGGTGCGCGCCGTGGACAAGGCCAGGCTGGCGAAAAGACTGGGAGTGGTGTCTCCAAAGACACTCACGTCCACCTTGAGCACGCTGCAAGAGGTCTTCGCAGAGTGAGATTCAGTCCGGCTGCTGGGCGCGGGTTCGGACCATCCCGGCAGATGCAAGTCAAGTTGAACGATATGTTAGGAGCTGTCTTGGACCGCGTCGGGCGCCCACGCCGACATGGCGGCGACAAGTAACTTCCAAATCCATTTCATTAAGCCGCTCTTGCTTGCCGGTCTCACAGCTCTGGTGGTGGGGGGGGCAGCAGCGGCGAATCATATACCCCTCGCCCCCCCGTCGACCCCCACATGACTTTTTCGAGGGCATTATCGCCTATATTGGTGGGATGCGGAGATGGGCGGCGGCGGGACTGCTGGCGGCGGGGCTGGCCCCGGCCCAGGATTGGCCCCAGTTTCTGGGACCGGCCCGGAACGGCGCTGCGGAAGGACTGACCATCCAGCCGTGGGGGCCGCAAGGACCCCCGGTGGTTTGGAAGCGGGACGCCGGGCAGGGGTTCAGCGGGCCGGTAGTGGCCGAGGGCCGGCTGATCCTGTTCCACCGCGTCGGGGGACGGGAGAAGGTCGAGTGCCTGGATGCCGCCACGGGGAAGCCGCTTTGGTCCTATGACTACCCAACCAGCTACCGGGACGACTTCGGGTTCGACGAGGGCCCCCGCGGCACGCCGGCCATCGCCGGGGGGCGGGTGTACACCTACGGGGCCGAGGGCGCGCTCCACTGCCTGGATTTGACGAGCGGGAAGAAGATCTGGAGCGTCGAAACGCAAAAAACATTCGGCGCCTCGAAGGGTTTCTTCGGGGCGGCGTGCTCGCCGCTGGTGGAGGGCGACCGGGTGCTGGTGGGCGTCGGAGGAAAAAGCGGCGGGATCGTCGCGTTCCACAAGGACACCGGCCAGGTCCTGTGGACCGCGACCACCGACGAGGCCGGGTACTCCTCGCCGGCGGCCGCCACGATCGGCGGGGAGCGCCACGCGCTCTTCTTCACCCGCAGCGGGCTGGTCGACCTGGACCCGGCCGCGGGCAAGGTGCGGTTCCAGTTCCCGTGGCGCTCACGGGGCCAAGCTTCCGTGAATGCCGCGACGCCGCTGGTGGCGCCCGGCGGCCTGGTGTTCCTTTCGGCCAGCTACGGGACCGGGGCGGCGGTGCTCGAGGTGAAGGGAACGACGGCCAGGAAGCTGTGGTCGTCCGACGACGTGTTGTCGAACCACTACGCGACCAGCGTGTATCGGGACGGCTACCTCTACGGCTATCATGGCCGGCAGGAGGAGGGACCAAGCCTGCGCTCGGTCGAGCTGAAGACGGGGAAAGTCGCCTGGAGCGAAGATGGATTCCGCGCCGGGACGGTGACGCTCGTGGGGGACCAGTTGCTGGTGCTGCGTGAAGGCGGAGAGCTGCTGCTGGCAGCGGCAACGCCGAAGGGTTTCCGCCCCTCGGCAAGGGCGCCACTGCTGCCGGCCACGATGCGGGCCTACCCGGCGCTGGCCGACGGGCGCCTGTATGCCCGCAACGAGCGGACCCTGATCTGCGTACGACTTAAGTAGTTGATTCTGTTGACCTTAACATGGTGGCAAATTTGCCACCAGGTCTCCCGGTCAGTTCGTCTTGCCCAAAGCGGCCGTGGCATTCGTCGACGCCACTGCCGCGAGCAAGAGGATCCCGGCGGTCATGGTTTCCCGGCAAAACAATACAGCGCGCTGCGCGTGCGGAGGTAGATCCGGCCGCCGGCGATGGCGGGGGTGGCGTAGCACTCCTCGTCGAAGTCGTTGATGGCGAGGACATCCCACTCGCCGGCCGCCTTCAGGACAAGGACCTTGCCATTTTGGCTGGCGATGTAGACTTTGCCGTCGGCGCCCACCGGGGAGGAGTAGTAGCCATCGAGCGCGCCGGTGAGCCGGCCCTGCTTGAGGACCTCGCCGGTGGCGGGCTTGAGCGTGGTGAGGATGCCGCCGGTCCGCACCAGGTAGAGGGCGTCGCGGTAGAGCAGCGGGCAGGCGACGTCGGGCAGGGATTTCCCGTAGCGCCACAGGAGGTGGGTGGCGGTCACGTCGCCTGAGCCGCCCAGACGCACGGCGATGGTCGAGTTGCGGGCCGCGCGGCGGGCGCTGAAGAAAATCCAGTCGCGCTCGTTGAGCAGGCCGTCGCGGTCGAGGTCGATGGCCTCCCACGAGCCGGTAGGCCCATAGGGCTTGGGCAGCTCGTCGCGGGCCATCTTGCCGTCCTTGTTGGCGTCGTACCGGGCGACGACCTCGGAGAACGGCGGCAGGTCGAGCTGTTCGCCGGGGTCGCCGCCGGGGGCCCAGCCGTTAAAGTAGAGGACGCCGCCGCCGATCACCGGCGCCGACTTCACCTGCCAGGTCGTGCCGCGAACCCACCACAGCTTGCGGCCGTCCTCGATCGAGTAGGCGATCAACTGGTAGGAGCCGGGGACGATCAGTTGCGCGGGTCCCGACGGGGGCCGGTGCACGATGGGCGTGGAGAAGCCATGAGTGACCTCGGGCCGGGGCGTCTTCCACAGGACGCGCCCGTCGCGCGGGTCGAGCGCCATCAGGTAGGAGTCGACGTTCTGGTCGCAGATCATCAGCAGCTTGCCGCCGGCCAGCACCGGGGAAGCGGCCATGCCGTGGAGGTTGGTGAAGGGGCCAAGGGGAAGCTTCCAGCGCTCCTCTCCGTCAGGGCCGTAGGATGCCAGGCCGAAGTCGCCGAAGAAGACGTAGACGTTGGCGCCGTCGGTGACGGGCGTGGAGGACGCGCGGTTGTTCAGCTTGTTGAGCGGCTCCTCGCGCGCGGCCGCGATTTCGCGCCGCCAAAGAATCCGGCCGGTGGCACGGTCGAGGGCGAAGGTCAGGAGCTGGCCGCCCTGGGAGCCGGTGAGAAAAATGCGATCGCCGGCCAGCACGGGGGAAGAAGCGCCGAACGGCAAGGGCGTCTTCCAGACCACGCTCCGATGGGGGCCGAACTCGACGGGCAGTCCGGTGTCGGGGGAGACGCCGCCAGCATTGGGGCCGCGGAACTGGGACCACTCGGCGGCGGCCGCGGCAGCCAAAAGCAGCAGCAGGGGCGCCGTCATGGCTTCCGGGCGAAGCAGTAGAGCGCGGTGCGGGTGCGGATGTAGAGCCGGCCGTCGGCGATGGCCGGCGTGGCCTGGCACTCGTCGTCGAGGTCGTTGGTCGCCAGAATCTCCCACTCGCCGGCGGCCTTCAGCACGGTGACCTTGCAGGCCTGGCTGATGGTGTAGATCTTGCCGTCAACGCCGACCGGGGATGAGAAATACTGGTCGAGCGCGCCGGTGAGCCGTCCCTGCTTGATTACCTTGCCGGTGGCGGGGTCAAGACTGGTGAGGATGCCGCCCTCCTTCATCATGTACAGAACGTCGTTGTAGAGCAGCGGCGAAGGAACGTTGGGAAGCGACTTGGTGTAGCGCCACAGCAGGCTTTTCTCGGTCATGTCGCCCTGGCCGCCGAGCCGGAAGGCGTTGAAGGCGTTCTGGACCGCGCGTTTGGAGCGGTAGAAGCGCCAGTCGCGGTCGCCCAAGGCGCCGTCGTCGTCGAGGTCGGCCTCGCGCCAGCTCTTGGTAATTCTGGCGTCGGGGATCTCCTCCCGGGAGAGCTTGTGGTCCTTGTTGGCGTCCCACCTGGTGAGGACATCCTCGAAGGAGCCGACGTCTTCCTGCTGGCCTTCGTCGGCGCCGCCGGCCCAGTTCTGCACGTAGACCACGCCGTCGCCGAGCACCGGGGTGGGCTTGATCTGCCAGGTCAATCCGTTGACCCACCAGATGCGGGCGCCTGTGTCGACCGAGTAGGCGGTGAGCTGGTAGGCGCCGGCGATGAGCGCCTGCAAGGGGCCGTCCTTGGGCTGGTAGAGGACGGGCGTGGAAAAGCCGCGGGTGACGTCGGGGCGCTCGACGCGCCACAGGATGCGGCCGTCGTTCTTGTCCAGGGCGACGAAGAAGGAGCCGCTTTCCTGATCGCAGATCATGAGCAGCTTGTCGCCGGCCAGGATCGGCGAGGCGCCCTGGCCGAAGGGGTTGTTGAAGGGGCCGAGCGGCCGGCGCCACCGCTCGTTGCCGTCGGGGCCGAACGAGACCAGTCCGAAGTCGGTGAAGAAGCTGTACACGTTGCGGCCGTCGGTTACCGGGCTGGCGGAAGCCGGATGGTTGGCCTTGTGCTGCTCCTGCTTGCGGGGCCGGGGAACCTCGCGACGCCACAGGATCTTGCCGGTGGCGCGGTCCAGGCAAAAGGTGAAGAGCTTTTCCCCTTCTTCGGCATTGAGGAAGATGCGATCCTCGGTGAGCACGGGCGAGGAGTGGGCCGCCGGCAGCGCCGTCTTCCAGACGACGTTGCGGTCGGGGCCGAACTCCACCGGCAGATTCCGCTCGGCGGAAACGCCGGACGCGTTGGGTCCTCGGAATTGAGACCAGTCGGCGGAGAACAGCGTCGCGGAGGCGATCAGAGCCGCGGCCGGCCAGCAGGAGCGCTTGGACATGAACCTCCCTCCATAGCCTATACTATGGCTGATGGCAAAGATGAATCTTACTACATCGATGGACCTGGAAACAAAGGGTCGCGAGGCCAAAGACCGGCTGGACGCCTGGGTGCGCGAGATGATGGAGTGGCACTTCAACGCGGAGACGGGATGTCCTTTCTGGCTGGATTTCGCAAAAGGTCTGGACTGGGACCCGCGCCGGGAAATTCGCGGCTACCAGGACCTGGACCGCTTCGGTCCCTTCCAGGACGAGTGGCTGCGGGGCGGGCCGGTTCGCAAGTGGGTGCCCAAGGCCTATGCCGGACGGCCGGTATACGTTTTCGAGACGGGCGGATCGACCGGCGTTCCCAAGGCCCGCATCAACATCGAGGATTTTCGCATCGACTACGAGACGTTCAGCGAGACGCTGCCGGAGGAGTTCTTCCCGAAGGGGTCGGACTGGCTGTCGATCGGGCCGACCGGCCCGCGCCGGCTGCGGCTGGCGGTCGAGCACCTGGCGCAGCACCGCGGCGGCATCTGCTTCCTGGTTGACCTGGACCCGCGGTGGGTGATCAAGCTGCTGAAGTGGGGCAACATCGAGATGGCCGAGAAGTACAAGCAGCATGTCATCGAGCAGGGGCTGATCCTGCTCCAGGCTCATCCCAACATCCGCTGCCTGTTCACCACTCCCAAGCTGCTCGGCGCTCTGTGCGAGAAGGCGTCGTTGAAAGAGCTCGGTATCACCGGGGTGTTCTGCGGCGGCACGGAGATGACGCCGCAGTTCCACCGCTTCGCTGTGGAGGAGCTGATGGAAGGGGCGTACTTTGCGCCGACTTACGGCAACACGCTGATGGGGCTGGCCTGTCACAAGCCGCCGGAGCCGGAGGACAACTACGCCATCATCTACTACCCGCCCTCGCCCCGCGCCATGATCGAGGTGGTGGACCCCGACCAGGCGGATCGCGTCGTCGGGCACGGCCAGACCGGCCGGGTGCGGCTGACGACGCTGACCCGCGAGTTCTTCATGCCGCGGTTTCTGGAGCGGGATGAAGCCGAGCGGGAACCGCCCTGCGGCCTGTATCCCTGGGACGGCGTGCGCAATGTGCGGCCGTTCACGCGCTTCCAGACCACCGTGGTGGAAGGGGTCTACTGATTGCGGATACTCTCGATCACCGCCGGGGCGGCGAGCATGTACTGCGGCAGTTGCATGCGCGACAACGCGCTGGCCGCGGCGCTGCTGGCCAAGGGGCACCACGTCACCCTGGCGCCCCTTTACACCCCGACCCTCACCGATGAGCAGAACGTCAGCGTGGACCGGGTGTTCTTCGGGGGGATCAGCATTTACCTCGAGCAGCACGCTGCGCTGTTCCGCCACACCCCGTGGATGCTCGACCGGCTGTGGGACTCGCGGCCGGCGCTCCAGGCGGCGGCGCGGCGGTCGATTCCGGTGGATCCGAAACTGCTCGGGGAACTGACCGTCTCCATCCTCAAGGGCGAAGAGGGGTTCCAGCGCAAGGAAGTGCAGAAGCTCCTGCGCTGGCTCGCCAGCGAACCCCGGCCGGAGGTGGTGAGCCTGCCCTACACCCTGCTCATCTCGCTCGCCCGTCCGATCCGGCGCACGCTCGGCCGTCCGGTGTGCTGCTTCCTGCAAGGCGAGGATTCCTTTCTGGAAGGCCTGCCGGAGCAGTACCGGTCGGCGGCGCTGGAGCTGATTCGGGCGAACCTGGACCACGTCGACGCCTTCCTGGCGGTGAGCGAATTCTATGCGGAGTTCATGATCCGATACCTGGGAATCCCTGCCGGGAAAATGCACGTGGCGCCGCTCGGGATCAACCTGGAAGGCTGCGACCCGCGTCCGCGTCCGCGCTCGGATGTTTTCACGATCGGCTACTTCGCCCGCGTGGCCCCGGAGAAGGGGCTGCACGTGCTGTGCGAGGCTTACCGGCGGCTTCGCGAGCGTCCGGATGCTCCCCGTTGCCGCCTGGAAGCGGCCGGCTACCTGGCCCCCGAGCACCGCGCCTACCTGCGAGGCATCGAGCAGCAGATGCAACAGTGGGGGTTCGCGGAGGAGTTCCATTACCGGGGCGTCCTGGACCGCGAGAGCAAGTTCAGATTCCTGCAAAGCCTCGACGTGATGTCGGTGCCCGCGGTCTTCTTCGAGCCCAAGGGCATTTCCGTGCTGGAGGCGATGGCCAACGGGACGCCCGTGGTCGAGCCGCGGCGCGGATCGTTTGTCGAGATGCTGCGGAAGACCGGGGGCGGAATTCTGGTGGAGCCGGACGATCCGGGCGCGCTGGCCGAGAGTCTGCTCGAGATCTGGAGAAACCCGGCGCTGGCCGCGGAGCTGAGCCGCAAGGGGGCGGCCGGCGTGCGGGAGCACTACTCGGCCGCGCGCATGGCCGACCGGGCGCTCGAGGTATTCGCCGGCCTCCGAGGGGCCGCCGCGCCGCGGAGCGCCGAAGTTGCTCAAAGCCGATAAGCTGTCGAAGGAGTATCCGGCGCCCTCGGGCCGGCTGCGGATTCTCTCCGATGTGTCGTTGTCGCTCGCCCGGGGCGATGCGGCTGCGATCATGGGACCCTCCGGGAGCGGCAAGAGCACGCTGCTCTACATCCTCGGGGCACTCGAGACGCCTACCGCCGGCACGGTCACCCTGGACGGCCGCGATCCGCACCTGCTGCCGGAGAAGGACGCGGCCGCGTTTCGCAACAGTCAGATCGGGTTTGTCTTCCAGGATCACTGCCTGCTGCCGCAGTGCTCGGTGCTCGAGAACGTGCTGGTGCCGGCGCTGGTGGCAAATTCGGGCGACGACTTCGTGGCGCGAGCGCGAAGCCTGCTCGATCGCGTCGGGCTGAGCGGCCGGATTCACCACCGGCCGGGAGAGCTTTCCGGCGGCGAGAAGCAGCGGGTGGCCCTGGCGCGAGCGCTCGTCCGCCAGCCGCTGCTCTTGCTCTGCGATGAGCCGACCGGCAACCTCGATCGCCAGTCGGCCGAGGTTGTCTCCTCGCTGCTGCTCGACCTCGACCGCGATCGCGCTACAATCCTGGTGGTCGTGACCCACAGCGCGGAGCTGGCGGGGCGTTTTCCGCAGCGGTTCGAGCTGCGGGACGGCAGGCTCGAGCGGAGGTAAACGTTGAGCGCGCCGCGACGAAAGCTTCGGGCGGCCGGGTCCGAGATCGACGGTGGTGGGGCTTACAACAGGCTCGGCAACAGGCAAGCAAGCTAGTGGTGCGGAGCTGACCAGGCTGATGCGGGCATCCTCTCTCGTCCGGCGCAACCTCACCTACTACTGGCGCACCAACCTGGCGGTGGCCGCCGGTGTGGCTACGGCGGTGGCGGTGCTGGCCGGGGCGCTGCTGGTGGGCGATTCGGTGCGGGCGAGCCTGCGGGACCTGTTCCTGCTGCGGCTGGGGAACACGGACTCGGTCGTCAGCACGAACCTGTTTTTCCGCGAGAAGCTGGCCGAGGCGCTGCCGGCCGGCTGCCCGCTGATTGCGCTTCAGGGGATGGTCACGCACCAGGAGAGCAACCGCCGCGGCGCCGGGGTGCTGGTCTACGGAGTTGACGAGCGCTTCTGGCGGTTTCACGGACGCAACCCGGCGGACTACGCGCTGACCGACCGGCAGGTCCTGGTGGGCGAGGTGCTGGCCCGCGAGCTGGCGGCCAAGCCCGGCGACGGGATCCTGGTGCGGATCGAGAAGCCGTCGGCGACGCCGGCCGAGTCGCTGCACGGCCGCAAGGAAGACCTCGGCGAGACGATCCGGTTCTCGATGCGGCGGGCGCTTCCGACCACCGAGCTCGGCGAGTTCTCTCTGCGGCCGACGCAGGCAGCCGTGCGGGCGGTGTTCGTGCCCTTGCGGAGGCTGCAGCGCGACCTCGAGCAGCCGGCCAAGGCGAACACGATCCTCACGGCAGCCGGCCCGATCGAGAAGCTCGTGAGGGAGCACTGGGCGCTCGAGGATCTGGGCCTGCGGCTGCGAGTGCTCGAGGGGCGCGGCGCAGTCACCCTCGAAAGCGACGGCGGGCTCCTCAGCGACCGGCTGGCTGACGCGGCCCGCGCCGCAGCGGGGAAGCTCGGCCTGCGGACCCAGGGGATCTTCACCTATCTCGCCAACGCGATCCGGGTGGGCCGCCGGGAAATCCCCTACTCGCTGGTGTCGGCGGTGGACCAGTACGATGCTTGGGGCGGGACCAGCGCTTCCTCGATCGTCCTCAACGACTGGGCGGCGAGGGATCTGGGGGCGCGTCCGGGCGACGAGGTCTCGCTCGACTACTACTACTGGACGCCGGCCGGACGCCTGGAGACACGCACGGCGCAGTTCCGGCTGAAGAGTGCAGTGCCCATCGCCGGGGCGGCGGCCGACCGCGACCTGGCGCCGCACTACCCAGGCATTACTGATTCCGACAACCTCAGCGACTGGGACCCGCCCTTCCCGCTCGACCTGAAGCGCGTCCGGCCCAAGGACGAGGACTATTGGGAGAAGTACCGCACCACGCCGAAAGGTTTCATCCTGCTGGGCAAGGGCCAGGAGCTGTGGCAGTCGCGCTTCGGCAAGCTGACGTCGCTGCGGTTCACCCCGCCGTCGCTCGCGGCTTATGAGAAGGCCTTGCGGGACGCGATCGACCCGCTCGAGTCGGGCATCGCGGTCTATCCGGCGCGGAGCCAGGGACTCGAAGCCTCGCGGGGGGCCACCGACTTCGGCGAGTACTTCGTCTACTTCAGCTTCTTCCTGGTGGCGGCGGCGCTGCTGCTGGCGGGGTTGTTCTTCAAGCTGGGAATCGAGCAGCGGCTGCGCGAGGTGGGACTGCTGCGGGCGGTGGGCTTTCCACCGGCGGCGATTCGGGGTCTGTTCTTGCGGGAGGGCATCGTGCTGGCGGCGGCGGGGAGCCTGGCGGGCTCGGCCGGTGCGGTCGGCTACGGAGCGCTGATCCTGCACGGACTGCGCACGTGGTGGATCGGCGCCGTGGGGACCGAGCATCTGCGGCTGCACCTGACGGCGGCGTCGCTTGCGGCAGGCGTCGCCGGGGGCATCGCGGCGGCGGTGCTGGCGATCTGGTGGACCTTGCGCGGCCTCGATCCGGCGTCACCACGCAGTCTGGTGTCGGGAAGCGATACCGGCGGCGGCTCGTCCAAGGCCTTGCGGGCAGGAGTTGGAAGCGCCGTGCTGGGCTTCGGTTTGCTTGCCGCCGCGGCGGCCGGCCGCATCAGTCAGGAAGCGGGATTCTTCGGGGCCGGCGCGCTGCTGCTGGCGGCGTTGCTCTGCTTTCAATGGGTGTGGCTTTCGCGGCAACACCGCAGGCTGCTCGGTGGTCTGCCGGGGCTCGGCTTCCGCAACGCCGCCTGGCGGCCGGGACGCAGCCTCGTGTCGGTCAGCCTGATCGCCTCGGCGGTGTTCATCCTGGTGGCGGTGGAGGCGTTCCGGAGGCCGGAGCAGAAGGGGCCGCAGGAGTTCCCTTACCTCGCCGAGTCGCTATTGCCGGTGGTGCAACTCTCCGAGCTGGGCGACGCGCGGTTTGTTCCGTTCCGCCTGCGGCCGGGCGACGACGCGAGCTGCCTCAACCTTTACCAGCCGAGGAATCCGCGGGTGATGGGGGCGCCGGCCGAGTTCCTGCGGCGGGCGGATCCCTGGCGGCTGCTCGAATCCGCGCCCGAGGCCGGCGGCGCAATCCCCGCCATCGCCGACGCCAACTCGATGACCTATGTACTGCATCGCAAGGTTGGAGACGAGATCCGGGTGGGTCCGGCCCGGCTGCGCCTGGTGGGGGCGCTCGACCACAGCATCTTCCAGGGGGAGCTGATCATCTCGGAAGCGAACTTTGTCCGCGCCTTCCCGGAGGTGCGGGGGTATCGCTTCTTTCTGCTCGACCGTGCAGCGGAACTCGAAGAGAAGCTCACCGACTACGGCTTCGACGTCACCCCGGCGGCCGATCGTCTGGCGGGGTTCGATCGGGTGGAGAACACGTACCTGTCGACGTTCCAGGCCCTGGGCGGACTGGGGCTGGCGCTGGGAACCCTGGGCCTGGCTGCCGTGCTGCTGCGCAACATTCTCGAGCGGCGCCGCGAGCTGGCGTTGCTGCGGGCGGTGGGATACCGGCCGAGGGACCTGGCGGTGCTGGTGGTGGCCGAAAACGCGTGGCTGCTCGCGGCCGGGATGGTCACCGGCGCCTCGTGCGCCTTGCTGGCGATTACGCCGGCGTTTCTTGCCCGAGGCGGGCATCTCGCGGCGGGGTCGATCGGCCTGCTGCTGGCGGCTGTGCTGGCCACCGGGACCATCGCGTCGCTGGCGGCGGTGGCGGCTGCCGTCCGCTCGCCGCTGCTGCCGGCTCTGCGCGCCGAGTAGATCCTTTTTGAGCCTTGACGGCGGCGCCCAGATGAGGTGGCGCACGCTTCAGCGTGCCGGGTCGAGACTCGTCTCGACCCTTGTTTCGCAGGCCAGCGGGCGCCGAGACGAGTCTCGGCGCGGCACGCACGAGTGCGTGCGCTACATCGTGGCCGTCACTGTATCTTGCGAGGCTCAATAGGGTTGTGAGGACGGGCCAGCCTACCACAGGAGTTTGAGGCCCAACTGAATCTGGCGGGGCGTATTGGCTTGCGTGGTGATGACCCCGAAAGAGCTGGAAGTGACGCCGGTGTTGGGGTTGCCAAAGCGCGGGGTGTTGAAGGCGTT
>Ga0247727_10005686_pt1 | contig 25079 bp, 22 predicted proteins | sample WisWelCaveWW1625_FD_202498 | JGI IMG/M metagenome (GOLD analysis project Ga0247727, IMG submission 202498) | Biofilm microbial communities from Wishing Well Cave, Virginia, United States - WW16-25 | ecosystem: Environmental > Aquatic > Deep subsurface > Groundwater > Cave microbial mat | place...
CAACCATTCGCAGTGAACATATAGTTTTTAAACCGATTTTGTCCAATTATTCACGCTTTTCGCTTCAAACCCTTGTCAAATGCGGCTCAAACAACAATTCTAAAAACGAATCTGACGAGGTCTGAAAAGAATAGTTTTGCCGGTAATTGTTTTGTCGTGCGATTAATTTTTTTCTTGATAGCTCGCTGCAAAATCGGCCACACACATGCTTTTGAAAGCGGCGTGCCCGCCAAACGAAACGCCGGCCGTTTTAAAATCCGCATTGAAGAGATTATCCCGATGGCCGCGCTCGGGAACGCCGTCGTCGATAATCCAAACGGCCACGATCATGCGCGCGTGGCTTTCGCCGTAAGAAATGTTCTCGCCGAACGCGGTTTGCCAACGGCCGTAACGCTTAATACGATCTGCAATCGAGCTGCCGTCGCGGCTGCGATGACCGATGGCGCCGCGCGGCCCTTGCTCGCGAACGTGATCTCTTGCTGCCGATGATAAGCCGCGCGAAGGCACGAGCGGCGGCAGGGGTTTCACTTTGCGCAGAAACCGCACGGCTTCTTCTACAGCCGAGCTTCCTTCTTCCGTGAGAACGGTTTCCTCGCCCGGACGTTTGAAGAGTTTGCCTTCATAATAGGATTTCATCTGTTCGAGCACGTCCGCGTATTTGGCGGGCTGTGTTCTCGCGAGATTGATTTCACGAAGAATCTCTTTTTCTAAAGGGGAAAGATATTCGGCGGTTGCGATGGCATCAGCTTGCGCTTGAGTGCGCACAACATAGAGCGTGATACACAGCATGAAACCGTTCGCAAGCAGCCGTTGCAAGCGCGTGTTGAATTTCATATCGACTGCCATGAACATATGGTGACGAATACTCATTGAGGGATGGTTTGTAACGCCGCTTCCATTTTGTCATTCCGCAGGAACCTTCCCTAGCGCTTGAGGCACATCATGTTTTTAAGAGATGTTCCAAGTGCGAGGGAAGGTTCTTCCAGAATGACATTTTAAAAAGGCAGCATTACAAATGAGCCGAGAAAAAATATGGCTTGAATTGCCAATTGCGAATGATCAATGGTTAATTGCCAATTGCTCCAGTTGCAGGTTGGAAGCCTGCGCTACGAAACTGACTCAAACCGGTTTGATGAGGCCCAACAAAACGCCAAGCGGAACCGAGATGAAACCGAGGCACACGAGCCACGTGATCGCCGGCGCGGCGATTTTGACGATGCGATTGAGTTTGGGATGATTCCAACCGAGCGATTGCAACCAGCTCGCCGCGCCGTGACTCAAATGCGCGAACAGCAGCGCCATTGCGAGAATATAACCGCCGGAGACGAACACGTTTTGAAAACCATACACGACCATATTGAACACGTCTTGGCGACGTTGCGCATCTTCGAGCGCAAAGTGCTCGGGGTTGGTTACGCCGAGAGTGAAGTGCAGAAGATGATAAACCAAAAAGGCGAGAATAATCAAACCGCTGATCGCCATCGTGCGCGAAGCGAGCGTGGCTTTTACGGTGTTCTTGGAAACATAGGCCACGGACCGCGCCGCGCGATTTTGCAGTTTGAGGCGGAGACCGTCGAACACGTGAAAAACAAAAAAGCCGATGAGCCCTAGGCGCGCGGTCCAGAGCAGCAACGGCATTTTTCGGAGAGCGGCGGCATAATCGTTCATGGCGGCTTGCCCGAGGAACATCTGTAAATTGCCGGCCATGTGAATGATGACGAAGAGCACCAATCCCAAGCCGGTGAGCGCCATGATCACTTTGCTGCCGATCGAAGATTTCAGCGCAGCAGAAACTTCATGCATCCACATCCTCCTTCCTTCAAACGAAATGACAAAACCAAATCACCATTGATAAAACAGAAATCCCTCCGAATGCCAAATTAAAACTCTCGGCGAGAGTTGCAAGGAATTTTCGGCAGAGGCAAACGCTCCTCGCGCAAGCGCAGCGAAAGCCTTGCAATTTGACGCATATTTTTCTATACATGCGTCCGTGAGAAATCCCGTTTTTTCGGTGTCTTGCCATTGGCGCTTCGCACTAGAAAAGCTCATGCTCAACCAAATCATTCATAAATATCGCGTCGAACAAAAGCTCGGCGAGGGCGGGATGGGCATCGTTTACAAAGCGTGGGATCTCGACTTGGATCGCCCGGTGGCTTTGAAGATGATGAACCCCGAGCTGGCGCAAGATGAAACGTTCTTGCAGCGTTTTCGCGCGGAAGCCAAGGCGCTCGCGCAATTGGAGCACTCCAACATCGTCACGGTGTTCGGCTTCGAGCGCACGGAGGCGGGCTTGTTCATCGTGATGCAATACGTCGAAGGCGAAACGCTGGCCGAAAAAATCCGCGGCCGCGGCCCGCTCGCGCCCGGCGCGGCGCTGCCAATCTTCAAACAAGTGCTGACCGCGCTCGCGCACGCGCACCAAGTCGGCGTGATTCATCGCGACATCAAACCCGGCAACGTGATGATCACGCCCCAGGGCGTGGTGAAAGTGATGGATTTCGGCGTCGCCAAATCGCGGCACGGCATCGATCTCACGCAGTCGCGCGATCTGCTGGGCACGCTGCCTTACCTGCCGCCGGAGCAAGTGCAGGGTCTGGCGAAAGCCGATAAGCTCGGCGATATTTACGCCGCGGGCATGACATTCTATGAAATTCTCACCGCGCGGCTGCCCTTCAACAAGCACGAAAGCCTTTACACGCTGGCGAAAGTAATCGTTGAAGAAGAATTTCCACGTCCGGATTTTTATAATCCCGCGACGCCGCAAACGCTTTCCGCGGTGGTGATGAAAACCATTGCCAAAGCGCCGCAAGAGCGCTATCAAACCGCGGAAGAAGTCTTGGAAGCTTGCGCGCGTCTTGAATCTTCTGCCTTGTTTGCCGCGCCGCAAAGAGCGCGAACCCGGCGCGCACCGCAAAACCGGCGGCTGATTGCGTCCGTCGCATTGCTCCTCGTTTTGGCCGTCTTTTTTCTTCTTAGAATGATCTCAACCGATCGCGTGGCTTCCAACTTTTCCAGCTCCAGCCTGTCGCGCTCCGATTCCGCCGGGGGCGTGGACATGAAATCCGATACCGCGATTGCGTCCGGGCAAAACATAGAAGAAGCGCGCGAGACCCCGCCGCCGCAACCGGAAACCGGCGCACCAACGCAGGCTTCTCCTCTAGCTGAAGTGCTGAACGATCGCGCTCGAACTTCGGAGGCGAACGCGCGCCAATCGCAAACCACGCAACCCTTCATTGCCGCAACCGGCAAGCTAAAAATCATGTTGCAGCCTTCCGGCACTCTCAGCCTCGATGGTGCAAGCCCGGTTGCGCTTTCCGGCTCTCCCTATGAAATCAACCTCCCCGCAAAAATTTATAAGATCAAACTGGAAAGCCCGGGCTTGGGCTTTTGGGAAGAAACAATTGCGCTGACTGCGGATCAAACACACACGATTACGATCGACTTCAACCAGAGCGTGACGTTCGCCGTGGCTTCCGGCGAAACTTGGGCGCACGTCTTTGTCGACGGCAAACCATATGGCCAGGAAACGCCTTGCACCGTCACGTTGCGGCCGGGCACGCACACGCTCGAATTGCGCCGCGAAGGTTTTGAAGCCGTGCCGCTCACGCGCAATTTCAAAGAAAATCTTTCCGAGCCGATCGAGTTCGTTTTGAAAAAAACGCACTAGCGGTTTGTGATCGTGATATTCTTTTCAACGTTTGGGCGGCTCGAGCCGTCTCATACGTGAAAAAACTTTGCGCGCCTTACACGTTACAACTATGCATGCGTAAGGTGCTCATGAAGCAAAATCGTTCGCAGGAACAGATGAACCCCAAACTTTTTCGCTCGCCGCTGTGTTTGTTGTTGTGTGCCGTCTCCTCGTTCGCCTCCGAAACCGAGAACGCGCCGCAACTGCGCGCGCACCGTATCAATTCCAACGTGCAAATCGACGGTTTGCTAACGGAATCCTATTGGCAGGAAGCGCCGTTTGCAACGGGCTTTCGGCAAAATCAACCGCGCGAAGGTGAGGCGGCAACGGAGAAAACCGAAGTGCGCGTCATGTACGATGCCCAAAACTTGTACGTCGGCGTGATGTGCTTCGATGCCGAGCCGCACAAAATCGTGGCGCAAAAACTTCAGCGCGACGGGGGCCTTGGCGATGACGATATGTTTGCGTTTTTGCTCGACACATATCACGACAAGCGCAATGCCTATTTCTTCGCGACGAACCCCAACGGCGCGGAAGAAGACGGCCAGCTTGTTGATGGCGCGTTCATGGCGGATTTGGATTGGGACGGCGTGTGGGAAGTGCGCGCGAAAATTCATGAGCAAGGCTGGTCCGCGGAATTTAAAATTCCGTTGTGGAATTTTAAATTCAATTCGCTCGCGGAGCAAAGCTGGGGCGTCAATTTCACGCGCACCATCAAACGCAAAACCGAGCAGGCCAATTGGGCCTCGTGGTCGCGCGATAATAACGGCGGCTTCTTGCGCGTCTCTCGCGCGGGCGGCTTGCTCAATCTGCAAAATCTCACGCCCGGCCGCAATCTGCAACTGAAGCCCTATGGCCTGGGGAAATCTTCACGTGATGCGTTGCTCACGCCTTCTCCCTTGAAAGATGAAAAGCTCGATGCGGGCCTCGACGTGAAATACGGCGTGACTTCGAATCTCACTTTGGATTTGACCGCCAACACGGATTTCGCGCAAGTGGAAGCGGACGTGGAGCAAGTCAATCTCACGCGCTTTCCGCTCTTCTTTCCGGAGAAGCGCGAGTTTTATTTGGAGAGCGCGAACACGTTTCAATTCGGCGAGCAGAATTTTTTCGGCCCGCCGCCGATTCAACTTTTCTACAGCCGCCGTATCGGTATTCAAGGCTTCGGCGAGATCGTGCCGATCATTGCCGGCGGCCGGCTCACCGGCAAGGTAGGGAAATATGAATTGGGCTTGCTGGATATTTTGACGGATGAAAAGAGCGCCGCGCCGCGCTCGCACTTCTCCGTGGTGCGCGTGAATCGCGACGTGTCGCAACGCTCCAAGGTTGGCGTGATCTTTACGAACCGCGCCAATCTCGGCCGAAATCATCAACAAGCTTACGGCGCGGACGCCAATCTGTGGTTGAGCAACCCGATGGTGTTTCAATCTTTCTTTGCGCAAACGCACGACTCGCAAAACGGCGCAACTAAAACCGCTTGGAAGCTGGGATTGGATTTCACGAAGGATCATTGGGGCTGGTTCGCTTCGCACATGGCCATTGACAGAGGTTTCGACCCGGGTGTGGGCTTCGTGTTGCGTTCGGATATTCGGCGCACGTTTTTGACGTTCCGCGTCAGCCCGCAGCCTAACGGCAGTTTCCTGCGGCGCAGCAACATTTTTCAGAATCTCTCGCGCCTCACGAACATGGACGGCCGCTTGCAAGATTGGGATTATCGTTTGACTTTTTTCAACGAGCTGGCGAACGGCGACAATCTCAATTTCGGCTATGGCCGCATCTTCGAGCGCCTCGAACAAAACTTTGGTTTTCGTCCGGGGATAGTAATTCCCCTCGATGCTTACAACAACAACATGCTGCAAGCCAACTATCAGAGCAGCGCGAAACGCAAGCTCACGGTTTTCAGCAGCGTGTTTTGGCGGGAATTTTATGACGGTGAATTGCTCAACTACGGCGGAGGATTCGGCTATAGCCCGAACGCGCACTGGTCCTTCGGCTTGAACTACGATCGCAATCAAGTCGATTTGCCGCAAGGCGAGTTGAACACGGATTTAGCCGGGCTGCGCGTGAATTGGGCTTTCAACACGCGCTTCATCATCAACACGCTGCTGCAATACAATAGCGAGACGAACGAGTTGAGCACGAACCTGCGCCTGAATTTCATTCACAGCCCGGGCAGCGATTTGTTTATCGTGTACAACGAGAGCCGCGGCCGCGAAGGCGAAGATTTTTCCGAGGGCCTGCCCAGCCGCAATCGCGAAGTCATTTTGAAATTCACGCGGCTGTTTCGGCTTTAAGGCGTGGCCGCAATCGCGAAGCTTGCTTTTCCTTGAAGCGGAATTTGTCGATGCAACGGAGAAGGCCATGCGCAACAAAGGCGTGTTGTTTTACAAACTCGGCAGTTACTACTCGGAGCACAAAATAGGTTACACTTCGCGCCTCTAGTGTTGTCATTCAGGAGGAATCTTTTTAAGCGCTGGGCAGCACCTCCAGCGCGTAAAAAGATTCCTCCTGAATGACATGCGGCGAGGAAAAGTGTAACCTAGATTTCGCTCGAAGTAGCATGTGTGGATACTCTTTGCCGTTTTTCATTCACGCAGTTTCTATAGCGATCCCGCGCAGATGTTGACGAGCGACGAAGACAAGCGCGTGTGGCAATTGCTCCAAACGCACGCCTTTCACATTCAAGGCATGGCGATCAACATTTCCGAATTCTGCGCGGCTTCAATTTTTTATCTCTCCATTTTTACTTTGGGCCTGGGCGCGCTGAACGTGTTGCTTGTCAAAAATCTTCCGGACAACCGCTCCGCGCTCAACAAGCTGGCGGCGGTGAATTTGATCATCGCCACGGTGCTGCTCGCCGTCACCGCGCTTTTCTTTCATCTCCCGCCATTGATCTTGTTCAGCCTGGTCACGCTGCTTTTCCTCACGGCGTTCTTCACGCTCGCTTAAAGGAATTTCGCGAAAGGTGTAATAGAAGATCAAGCCGAAGCGCTGCTCGTGAAATTGTTTTGTCAAATTCACGTTGCTTTTCAACGCGCGCTTCTTTTATTGCGCCCCGGCGCAAGAGAAAATAACTCTGCTCTCGCCGCCGGATTCATTGTCATCCCTTGATCAGGAGGGTTGTGTCATGAAGGTTCTAAAAATTCTGCTCATCGCAATCGGCGCGCTCGCCGCGTTGTTCCTGCTCGTCGCGGCGTTTCTGCCTTCGAGCTACACGGTCGAGCGCGCCATCGAGATCAACAAGCCGCCGGAGGTCGTGTTTGAGCAAGTGGCGGATCTCAACAATTATTTGAAGTGGAATCCCTGGTCGAAAATGGAGCCCACCGCGAAGAACGCCATCACCGGCGCGCAGAAGCAGGCCGGCGCAAGTTGGAAGTGAGAAGGTCAAGAAATCGGCACGGGCAGCTTGACCCTCGAAAAGATCGAGCCGCACCGCTCAATCGCTTTTAAGCTCGCGTTCATCGCGCCCTATGAATCGGAAGCCAGTGATAGTTGGACCTTTGAGCCAACCGCAAACGGCACAAAAGCCACATGGCACAACACCGGCGCGTTGGCTTATCCCATAATGCGCTACATGGGGTTGATGTTTGAAGGCATGCTCGGCCCGCAATTCGAGCAAGGCTTGCAAGGCCTCAAAGAGCTTTGTGAAGCGCAAGCGGATCCCATGTCGATGAACAGCGCAGCGAGCGATAGCTTATGATGCGAGATACGATTTTACTTCTTGCCCTTCTGACGGCATTCGCCTTCGGCCAATCCGGCAAAAAAGACGAGACGTGGACGGCCTTCAAATTTTTCATCGGCGCATGGGAAGGCACGAGCAAGGGCCAATCCGGCTAGGCGCGGATTGAGCGCGAATATCAATTCGTGCTGAACGAACGCTATTTGCAGGTCAAAAACAAGTCGGTCTATCCTCCACAAGAAAAAAATCCCAAAGGCGAAGTGCATGAGGATTGGGGCATGATCAGTTACGATCGCGGCCGTAAACGCTTTATGCTGCGGCAATTTCACGTCGAAGGTTTTGTCAATCAGTACGCGCTCGATAGCCTTGCCGCGGACCACAAGACCATCGTCTTTGTCACGGAGGGTATTGAGAACATTCCGGCAGGCTGGCGCGCAAAAGAACGCTACACGATTTTGAATGACGACGAGTTTATCGAAGTCTTTTCTTTGGCAGAGCCTGGAAAGGAATTCGAAGTTTATACGGAGAGCCGGTTCAAGAGAAAGAAATAAACGCGGGCCGGTGTTCGGCAAGTTTTCCCGGCGAAAGAGAGGAGTTCGGGCCCGGCCCGGATTTGCGCGATATTCTATTCGCGGCCATTGAACGTGCTTGTTGGTCCGGCCGTCATTAAACTGGAGCCGTTAAGGTAAAAGATCGGCCCACAGAATTAAAACTTCGGAAATCATTTCTGTGGGAGTTCGTTTCAGTGGGAGAATTTTTCTATTGGCTGCGGCTCGCCTTGTGTAGAATGAGGATAAACCATGACATCGGAGCCTTCACGTCGCGAATTTATCAAACAAAGTTTCGGCGCGGTTTGTGGCTACCTTTTGTTTGAAGCGCTCTTCACGCGCGACCTCTTCGCTAAACCAATCCGTCCGCTCACGCAACATTGGGCCAAAGCGTTGCACGCGATGTGCTTGGATTTGCGCAGCCACGCGCTCACGCTCGCGCAATGGCAGGAGCATATCGAAACCTTGCTCAATCAAATCGAGCTGGCCGAGTTGCTGCGCTTCATTGAAGCTGTCCGGCAATTTGCTGCGCGTGCGCAAGCTCAGCATGGCAGAGGCGTTGAAGAAATACGGCAAAGAGATGCATCATTGAAGTTGAACAAATGTCCGCGCCCGCGGTCGATTCTTCGCGTCTTCGTTCGTTTATAAAATGAAATCGGGCTTGCGCTCGAACGCCAAAGCGTGGCGCACGCCTGCTTTCACCATCAATAACTGTTTCAACTATTCATTCAGGAATAAGGAGGTTGTTATGGCAGCAGCGCCGGTGGTGTGGTTTGAAGTGATCGGCCAAGACGGCAAGAAGCTACAAAACTTCTACAGCAAACTTTTCGATTGGAAGATCAATGCCGACAATCCGATGAATTACGGCATGGTGGACGCCGCGGGCAACGGCGCCGAGGTCGGCAAGGGCAGCATCGGCGGCGGCATCGGGCCCGCGCAACCCGGCTCGCCCAATTATGTGACTTTTTACATTCAGGTCAATGACCCCGATGCTTACTTAAAAAAGATCGAAAGCATGGGCGGCAAAACCGTCGTGCCCACCACGGAAATTCCGAACATGGTCACGTTCGCGTTTTTCTCCGATCCCGAAGGCAACATGGTCGGCTTGGTGAAAGGCTGAGATCGTCGCTTGATGATGAATCATCAAGCTAGAAGATGCAAGCCAACTGAAGTTGGCACCTTTTAGCCTGCTCCCGCCGTGGCGGGATCAACCGCAGGCGGAGGTTGGCGCGTGTACTCGTGCAAAATTCAGGTAGAAACAAAAAGAGGATTCTGCCGAGCAAGTAGAACCCTCTTTTGTTTTATCCCTCCAAAAATCTTCCCGAAATATTTTTTCCATGCAACCCTAACGCGTGTTCGAGTCACTCATCTACAAAACTGCAGGCTTCTCATTTTTTCACGGAGGCAAAAATGTTGCGCCGTTTGTGGAGCAGTGGCTTGAAAGCGTCGCGTGGTTTGAGGCTTATTGGGTTGGTGGTGTTGCTCGCGAGCAGTGTTTGGCCGCAGGAAAAAGCCGCGCAAGATAAGGGCTCGAATTTCACGCCTTATGTTTGGGCGCTCGAATACGGCGTTTCCGATTTGCGGCAAGCCGCAGATTTTTATACCGGCGCTTTGGGATTCGAACGCGAGGAGAACCCATGCTGCGCGCCGGCGTTCGTGCTGCGCAATCGCTCCGTGCGTCTATTGCTGCGCGAAGAGCAAGCCTCGGCGCGGCCAAAAAATTCCGCGGGCGTGAATCTAAACATGCGCGTGGGCGATTTGAAAGCCGTCGTCGCAGCCGCGCGCATACACGGCGCGCGAATCGACGATCCCACGCCGCAGCCTTTTGCGTTGGGAATGCATGTCAGCATCTGCGATCCGTTCGACAATGTGATTCATCTGCTCGACGTTGCGAACGACGACATGACCGCAGAGAGCAAGCCGGCAGTGTTCAATCTCGGCGTGTTGCTCGAAAATCTCGAAGCGGGAGAAAAATTTTATACGAAGCTCAACTTTCAAGTTTATAGCCGCGAGTATTTGCCCGATCTGCCTTTTCAAAAACATGGCGCGGTGTCGTTGGTCATGCATGGCGAGGCAAGCAATCCCGCCAAAGCGGGAACGCGCAACGGCGCTCTCATTCTTGCCGTCGATGATTTGAAATCTGCAACGAGCGTTTTGCAAAGCCTCGGCGTCGAAGTGAAGACCGACGCCAAAACGAATTGGGCAACGCTAAAAGATCCCTCGGACAATATTTTGAAACTCATTCCGGATTTGCCGAAGGTGCAAGCCGCGAACGCTGCCAACGGCAAAGCACATGCTTCTTCGCCAGAGTTTGCGAAAGCCGCTTTCGAACGCTTCAAAAAGCTCGAAGGCAAATGGCAAGGCAAGAGCACCAAAGGTTGGGAAGAGGCCATGCACTTCAAAACCATTGCGCGCGGCTCCGTGGTCGTAGAAAATTCTTTCGATGCGCACCCGAACGAGACGATGATGACGATGTTCCTGTTGGACGGCGACCGCTTGCTGCTCACGCACTATTGCGTTGCCGGAAGCCAGCCGCGCCTGGCCGCCACGTCGTTTGAAGAAGACGGCCGCAAGATCACGTTTACTTTTCTCGATGCCACGAACCTGCCTTCTCGCGACAAAGGCCACATGGACAAAGCCGTGTTTCATTTCGTCGATGAAAATTATTTCACCTCACGGTGGACGTGGTATCAAGACGGCAAAGAAAATTGGATGGAAGAAATTCGTTTGGAAAGGGCGCCTTAACGCAGCATGCCCGCTTTTTCTGAGTTACTCTCCCGCTGGGAAGACCGCCGGCTCGTTGCCGCCTTCCTCAAACAACGCGAAGAGCAGGCCTTTCGCCGGCTCTATCGCCGGCATACGCCGCGACTTTATCAATTCGCGTTGCGCCTCGCCGGCGGCATTGAACATGAGGCCGAAGAGCTCGTGCAAGATACGTGGGTGCGCGCCGTGGAGCGTTTGCCGGATTTTCGCTGGGAATCGCAGTTGCGCACCTGGCTCGCAGGCATCGCAGTGAATCGTTGCCGCGAGCTTTTTCGTCAACGCAGCAAACAGCACAACGCGCTCTCCGTCGATACGCTCACAGAAGATAGCGCGCCGCTGGCTTTGGAAAATTCCGAGTACATTGATCTTGAGCATGCCCTGGCCACATTGCCGCACGGCTATCGCGAAATTTTGTTGCTGCACGACGTCGAAGGCTACACGCACCAAGAAATCAGCGGCATGCTGGACATTGAAATCGGAACCAGCAAGAGTCAGTTGCATCACGCACGCCGCGCCATGCGCGCGGTTTTGCGTTCATAGTTCTTAGCTGAAACGCAGAACTTTACACGTTACACTTTACACCTTTCACGAGCGACCTATGACGCCTGAAGAAAAAGACCATCAATTCTCGCCCGAGGAGCAAGCCGCGTTCGCCGCTTTGCCTCGCGAACAAACGTCGCCCGCTGCGCTTGAAGAAAAAACCGTGCATGCGCTCAAAGCCCAAGGCTTGTTAACCGCGAAAAGCGCCGTTGCTTTTAGAACCGCACCGAGATTCGCGATCGCCATGGGCGCAGCCGCGTGTTTGCTCCTCGGTTTCATTGCAGGAAAATGGCAGACGGCTCCATCTTCCTCGCACCTTACGCAACCGCTCTTTGTGCTCTTTCTTTATGGCGCGGAAACCGAGCCGATGCACGAAGCGGAGCGCATCAAAGAATACGGCCGATGGCTTCATGGCCTCGCGGAAACCGGACGCCTCGCGAGCGGCGAGAAATTGAAAGACAGCGGTCACGTTCTGCGCAACCTCGCCGGCCGAATCGAGGTTCACAACTCTCCGCTTGTGGAAGAACCCGGCGTGCTCGGCGGTTATTTCATCATCGCCGCCGCGAATTACGAAGAGGCCTTGAAAATCGCGGCAGAATGTCCGCACCTCAAACACGGCGGCGTGATCGAGCTGCGTGAGGTCGATCCAACTTGAGCGTTCGTATTATCCGCTTACAGTGCGCTTTTGATTTCGGCTTGCCCGCGTTGCGCATTCGCGTTTTTTGTCCCTACTTCACCTCCGCAAAAATCCTCTTGAACAAATCTTCTCAACCTTTGTATTGTAAGGGCAATGCTTCATGCGCTTTTCTTTGCGTCTCTGCGCCTTTGCGTGCGCAGCTCTTTTAATTTACGGGCTGTTCAGGATCCCATGTCCGAAGCTTCCCTTAAAACTGCGCAACCCGAACACGGCCGCCCGCTGCGCTGGCTGTTTCTCGATCTCAATGCATACTTCGCCTCCATCGAGCAAGAGTTGCGGCCGGAGCTGCGCAACAAGCCCGTTGCGGTTGTGCCGGTGATGACCGACAGAACGTGCTGCATCGCCGTGAGCTATGAAGCCAAAAAGTTCGGCCTCAAAACCGGCTCGCTCGTCGCCGAGGCGAAAAAACTTTGCCCGGGCATTCAACTCGTGGAAGCGCGGCATCGCATGTACGTGGAGTATCATCACAAAATCGTGGAGGCGATCGGCAATTGCCTGCCCATCTCCGCAGTGTTGTCGATCGATGAAATGGCGTGCCGCTTGATGGGCAGCGAGCAAACACTGGTGAAGGCCACGCAGATCGCGCAGCAAATGAAAGCCGCGTTGCGCGAACAAGTGGGCAGCACATTGCGTTGCTCCATCGGTCTTGCGCCCAATCGTTTTCTCGCGAAGGTCGCGACCGATATGCAAAAGCCCGACGGCTTGGTGGTGATTCAGCCCGCGGATTTGCCGCGTGTTTTATACGCGCTGCAATTGCAAGATTTGCCCGGCATTGGCGCGCGCATGCTCAAACGCTTGCACAAGCATTCGATCTATTCCATCGAGCAGCTTTGCGCGCTGTCAAAAATCGAGATCATGAAAATTTGGAACGGCATCATCGGCGAGCGTTTTTGGCATTGGCTGCGCGGGGATGATTTGCCCGATCCCGAAACGCAACGCCGCACCGTCGGGCATTCGCACGTGCTGCCGCCGGAATTGCGCAACAAAGAAGGCGCGCACGCAGTGGCTAAAAAGCTCGTTCACAAAGCCGCAACGCGCTTGCGCAAAATGAAGTATTGGGCCGGCGGTTTTTCCGTGTTCGTGCAATTCATGGGCGACGGCAGTTGGAGTGACAAGCTCGGCATGATCGAATGCCAAGACACGATGACCATGCTCGAAGCATTGGAGCAATTGTGGAAAGAATGCCCGGCCGGCAGGCCGCTGGCGGTGGGTATAACGTTACTCGATCTCGTGCCGCATCATCTGCACAATCTTTCTTTCTTCGACGACCCCAAGCGTTCCAAGCTCGCGCACGCGATGGATGCGATCAACGCGAAGTACGGCATAGACGCGGTGTACTTCGGCGGCATTCATGACGTGAAAAACTCCGCGCCCACGCGCATCGCGTTCACGAGCATTCCGGAGTTGGATACGTTGGAGGAAGGGCGAGAGAAATGACATTAAAGAAAATTGCCGCTCGAACAGCAACCCCCAGGTTGGCTGAAAATCGTTGCTTGCTTTTATACTGCTTCAGAGTTAGCTTGGAATACCGTTTTTGACATGTCATCCTGCAAGGAACTTCCCTAGTCCTTGGTTCGATTCCCAGCGCGAGGGAAGGTTCTTCCAGAATGACAACTTGAGGGGAGTTACAAACAAAACCGCAACGAGCATATCTCGACGCCGGATGCGGTTGCTCGTCATAACGACGATCGTTTCACTGAACTCAAAACTCTCGCCCATGTCTCTCACGATTCCTCTCGGTGTTTCCAATCGCCACTTCCATCTCGCGCAAAGCGATCTGGAGAGATTGTTTGGCAGCGGTTATCAACTCACCAAGCTCAAAGACATTTCTCAAAAAGGCCAGTTTGCTGCGAAGGAAACGCTGACTGTAATTGGCCCGAAAGGGAAGATTGAAAACCTCCGTATCGTTGGGCCCACGCGCGGACAAACGCAATTGGAAATCTCGCGTTCGGATGCGATCACGCTGGGCATCGATCCGCCGGTGCGCTATTCCGGCGATCTCAAAGGCTCGGCGGGTGTGCGCTTGATCGGGCCGAAAGGCGAATTGGAATTGAAGGAGGGGGTCATTATTCCGCAGCGCCATGTTCACATGAGCCCAGAAGACGCGAAGCGTTTCGAGGCGCGTGATCGTGAGCGTGTGATCGTCGCGCCATTGCCTAAAATGTTGGCGGCGGGTAGTGAAGATCGCGCCGTAATTTTTGACAACGTTCTTATTCGGGTAGATAAAAACTTCGTGCTCGATTTTCACCTCGACACCGACGAAGCGAATGCCGCAGGCTTGGTCAATGGCGATAAAGTTCGTATCGTCGGCAAGTCGTCGCACGCCGGCGCGGAGGAACATAAAAAGCTCATCACCGAGAACGACGTGCGCCGCGCGATTTTGCAGAAGCGCAGAATCAAAGTTCCTCCGGGCGCGAAGATTACACCCGCTGCGGCGGAGCTTGCCAAGTCGCACAAGGTTTTCATCTAGCATCCGTCCGAAAAGGGTCTCGTCCTGAAAAATTTGACCTCCGCCATGGGTGTAAAGTTCTCAATCGGCATTGCTACTACTCCCCTAAAATAATTTCCACCGGCAGCTCTTGCTGCTCGAACTCCAGCCAAATTATTTTTCCCGCGCTTTTCTTTTGAATCGGAACCGGGCTTCTGCCGCATTGTGCGGAGACCGGCCCATCGCCGTTTGGAGAATAAAGCGTCAAGCGTGCGAGCAAACGCGCCGGGCCGCGCGCCGTGAAAGTATAACGCGCGCCGTTGCGCTGTTCGTTCGTGATCTTCGCGGATCCGGCGAGCACTTGCGCTTTTGTGCTGTCGCATTGCGTCAAATCCAACAAAAATGCTTGTTCGCCCGGTGCGAGGTGCTTTTCGGAAATTCTCGGCAGCGTCACGTCGAAGAGATCGAGCCAATCACCGCGCAGGCGCAGCGCGGTTGAAATCGTGGTTTCATCAAAAGCCGCGGCCAGCACATACGGCCCGTGGTGCAGCTTGAAATAATTTTGCCGCCGGGCTTGCCGGCCGTGCGGCATCGCGCTATCCAACAAGGCCAACACGGAATCCGGACCACTCGCGCTGTGCGCATACTTCACGGGATTTTCGGTGACATAGAGCAACGTGCCCATGCCGGCTTTGTTGCGCCCAAGCTCCGGACCGTTGTTCAATCCCAAAGCTTGAAATAAATGCTCCGAAGGACGCGCGAAATTATTCGGCTCTTCGCGCCACCATCCCGGCGCATGATTGAAAGCGTCTTTTTCATCATCAATAAAAATGAGCGTGCCGCCGGTTTTCACCCACGTTGCCAAACGCTCGTGCCATTTCGCTTGCTGCGGCTTCATGTACCGATAGCTCGAGAAAATGATTTTGTAGCCCACGAGATAATTCGGGCGCAAAAGGTTTTCCATGGCCAGCGGCTCGACGTAAATGCCGTGCTTGATCAACGGCAGCGCGATACCGTAAAAAGAAGCGAGCGTGCTGTCACTCGCTTCGAGCGCAACACGTTGCAACATGAGCGCATCGCTCGTCAGAATGCCGATGCCGCGTTCGCCGGCTTCCCAACGCGCAGCCGCTTGCGGCATGTTCTGCACGGCGTGCTCGAAGATGAGCGTTTGCAGTGCAACCGCTTCGGCCTCGGATAGAACGTGCGCGCCGCCGTTCGTGGACGAGGTTGTAAGGGCGTGCCCGCCGTTCGCAGCTGCGCCCGTTTTTTCCGTGCGCACGAAAAGCTCATCGAAGCGCAGATTAAATTCATAGCGCGAGCACGCGGGATAAAACAAAGCGGCGAGCGCTTGCGCTTCCAAAATTCTCTCGCGCTCTTCCCATGAAGCGGCGCGCGAGAGATCGAAAGCGAATGCGAGCGTTTTATCGTGCGTGCGCACGGACTGCGTGAAGATGCCGTAACCCAGCCACGCGGTTTCGAACGGGCGCGGCCGTGTTATGCCGGCATATTGCGTCGGCTTGACTTCGGGCTCGACTTCGCCGATAAGCCCGTCACATTCCGGAACGTAGAGCAGCTCGGCTTGCGGCCCGACTTTGCCCGCGGCCGCGGATTGCACGTGACTCGACGTCGCAACATAACATTGCACCTCGCGGCCCCGGCTCTGCGCATAAGTTTTCGCGTGGCTCAAGAGGCTCGATACGGCGCGCAGCCCCAGCTCGTATTTGAGCCGTTCGGAATGAAACTGCGCCGCCATACTTGCTGCCGGCGCTTGCCATTCGGTTTGATAAAAACTCTCCCATTCACGCTTGAAGCCGTCGCCGTATCCCGCCTTGCTCCACATGAACGGCTGCTCCAAACAAATCGACGCAGCGCCCGCGTCGATCGCGCGCGAGATTTTTTGTTTGAGATAAGCGAGATGAGTTTCGCTCGGCGTCAAATAATAACCGCCGCCCGCGTGCTCGATCTCCAAACTATCCGGCCCGGTTTGAATTTCATCGAAATGGCTTTTGCCGTCCCACACGCCGGTGATGTAATCCATGAAATCGCCCCATGCAATGTTGACGAGCGCGTGCGCCGCATAGCCTTTTTGCTGCCAGCTTTGAGCGCGTTCCGCGAATTGCTCCGCCGTGCCACGCAACATGACGCTATCGCCTCTCTGCGCGAGTTGCGGCTGCCAGGAAGAAGCCGTGTGAATAATGATCGCGGGAGGTTTCGCCGTAGCCTGCGCCAAAATGTGCGCTGCAAGCAAGAGTGAGAAAAAAGCAACGATGGGTTTGATGCGGGTCATCTGTTCGCGCTCCTGTGGGTGCCCTGAAAACGATTGGTGTAAAATACCGGCAAAGCCGTTCGTGCGCGTGCCTCGCCTGATGATTTATCATCGGGCTTTTAATAATTCGCTTGCGCCTCCGGCTCAAAGCATCTAAATTAAAACGCACGCTCGCGCACCGGTTTGAATTTTACGAGCACAGCAGCACACTTGCGCTTCTCGCCAAATGTTATATGCAAGGATCAAGGCCTTGACGTTTCATAAGAATACTCTTGTGTAAAGTTTGATCCGAAAATTTACATATGGCCTTGAAGCGAAAAACGAGGATTAATTGACGCTTCGATAACCATTAGGTTTAGTGAAGGTGACTATCCGACGCCCCACATTTTGGCTTTTGCTACTTGGTTTTTTTTCCGCTCCCTCATTGCTCGCTCAACCGCGCGAGTTGCGTTTCGAACGCGTCTCTGTCGAGCAGGGTCTCTCCAATTTTACCGTCACTTCCATCGCGCAAGATCAACAAGGCTTTCTTTGGCTCGGCACCGCAGATGGATTGAACAAGTACGACGGCTACGATTTTAAAATTTACAAAAATGACCCCGCAGATACGACGGGCTTGCCGGGCCAAGACGTCACGTGCTTGCTCGTTGACCGCGCGGGCACGTTATGGGTTGGCGTGGGCACGAACGGCAGGGGGCTGTATCGCTATGATCCGGACACTGATCATTTTGTGCGCTTCTCTTCCCACGCGCCATTAGCGGATAGCCTCGCTCATTACGTCGTCGGTTTGATCTATGAAGATTCGCGCGGCGAGCTGTGGCTGGGCGCCTCTGCCGGACTTTTTCGCTACCATCCCGAGATGGATTCTCTGCGGCGCTATCCTCACAATCCTCACGACGCAACTTCACTCAACAGCAATGGCATCAACACCATCGCAGAAGATCGCGCCGGCGAAATGTGGATTGGAACGGTTACCGGCGGCGTGTTTCGTTGGGAGCGCGACACTTCCCGCTTCACGCACTATCGCATCGTGAATCGGCCGGGCAACGACACGGTGGCGAGAAAAATTCTCGCCGACCGTCGCGGCACGATATGGATCGCCACGGTCGAAGGTTTGTATCGCTTCAACCAAGCGGCCGACGCTATCGAGCGCGCCCCGGTTTCACCCGACCATCCGCTCACGTTCGATCACATCGTGACGCTCTACGAAGACCGCCGCGGCCGGCTTTGGATCGGAACCTTCGGCGCCGGCTTGTGGCGCTATGAAGCTGCCACCGGCCGTTTTTTTCAATCCCTCCACAATCCGAATGATCCCAACTCGCTCAGCGCGAGTCGCATCGAATTTTTGTTCGAAGACCGCTCCGGCATTTTGTGGATCGCCACTTATCGCAACGGCCTCAATCGTTACAATCGCAAGCAAGAAACTTTTGCGTATTATCCGGCTGCCAATTCGGTCTACGCGGCGCTGGAAGCGCGCAGCGGTGAAATTTGGCTCGGGGCTTATTTCGCCGGATTGTTGCGCTACGATAGCGAAGGCCGTCTGCTCCGGCAATATCGGCGCGATCCGCAGGACCCGCACAGTCTCGGCAGTGATTACATCATGGCGATACACGCGGATCCGCTTTGGCCGGATGACCTTTGGATCGGCTCCGAAGCAGGCTTGAGTCGTTATGACGCAAAGCGCGACCGGTTTGTGCGCTATGCTTTTAGCAAGAGCGACTCCCTGCCGGGAGAGGGTAATCACGTCAAAGCGATCTTTGTTGATGAGGCGAAAGAAATTTGGTTCGGCACCAAAGGCGGCGGCTTGTTTCATGTTGATCGCGCCACCATGCGCCTGGTGCGAGAACCGCAGAGTTTGCAGCACGAGTCGATCTGGAGCATCGCGCAAGAGCGCGGCGGCGCGCTTTGGCTGGGCAGCTTCGGCAACGGCCTGTTTCGTTTTGAGCGCAGCACGCAGCGCATCGCGCACTTTCATCGCGATTCGCCAGAGGGTTCGCGCTTGAGCAGCAACAACGTTTATGCGCTCTATGCCGATACCGCCGATTACGTTTGGGTCGCCACCACGAGCGGGCTGAACCGGCTCGACACCAAAACCGGCCGTGTGCGCTATTGGAAAGACCGCGAGGGATTGCCGAATAATTTTGTGAAAGGCATTTTGCCCGATGATCATGCAAATTTATGGTTGAGCACGGACAACGGACTTTCGAAGTTTGATCCGCGCACGCAAAAGTTCAAGAACTATACGGCCAAAGAGGGCTTGCTCAACAACACGTTTTTATCGGGCGCATATTTTAAAGCCGAGGACGGCCGGCTTTTCTTCGGCTCGGAAGGCGGCGCGATCGCGTTTCATCCGGACAGCCTTGCGGAGAATCCGCGGCCGCCGGAAGTGGTCCTCACGGCGTTCAAAGTTTTTGACCAGCCGATGCGTTTGCCGCGCGCCGTGGCTGCGACGCAGAGCTTGCCGCTTTCTTATCAACAAAATTTTTTTTCGTTTGAATTTGTAGCGCTGGATTTCAACAATCCCGCCAAGCACCAATACGCTTTCATGCTCGAAGGCTTTGATCGCGATTGGATTCAAGCGGGCGCGCGGCGCTATGCGAGCTACACCAACGTCGATCCGGGCCAGTATACTTTTCGCGTGAAAGGCTCGAACAGCGACGGTGTGTGGAATGAAGCCGGGGCGGCCATGCGCATCGTCATTGCGCCGCCGTTTTGGAAAACGTGGTGGTTTCGCGGTCTTGCGACACTCATTCTCAGCGTGGCGATATTCGGGCTGTATCGTTATCGCGTCAATCGTTTGTTGGAGCGCACCCGCCTTGCGGCGCATTTGCAATCCGCGCGCGAAACCGAACGCACGCATCTCGCGCGCGAAATTCACGACGAGCTGGGGCAATATCTCACCGGCTTGAAGATGGACGTCGCGTTCATGGAGAATATGATTGCAGAGCAAAACGGCGAAACGCCTCGTGCTTCTCTATTGAACAAAGTGCAAGCGATGTCGAGTTTGCTGGATACGACGGTGAAAACCGTGCGTAAAATTTCTACCGAGCTGCGCCCGGCGGTGTTGGATAGTTTAGGCTTGCTCGCGGCGATTGAATGGCTCGCGGAAGAATTTCAAAAGCGCAGCGGCATCGCGTGCGAATGCTATCTGACCGCGAGCGAGGTTAATCTCGAGCGCGAGCGCGCGACCGCAGTGTTTCGCATCATGCAAGAGTCGCTCACCAATGTGATGCGCCATGCGAAAGCCACGCGCGTGACGATTACGTTTGAAAAAGAAGCGGATCACTATCGCCTCGAAGTGAAAGACAACGGCCGCGGCGTGCAGTCGCAAGAGCTCCGCAAGCGCGACTCGTTTGGCGTGCTCGGCATGCAAGAACGCGCGCACGTGTTCGGCGGAAGTTTGGCGCTCGTAGGAGAACCGGGAAAGGGCACGACGTTGCGGGTGAAGATTCCTTTTCGATGAGAGTTGTCGAATTAGAGGATCTACCTCAGAATAATTCCGCAGCGACGGGACTGAAAGTTTTTGGCAGAAGGAAAAGAAGAGAACGAGTCTGCGATTGCATCAGTCGTTTTTTATTCTATATTCAAAGCCGGAATAATAGGAGATTGAGAAATGACGACCCAATTTACCATTGCGCTCCCCGATGATCGCCTGCTCAAGTTGCAAGAACTGGCGACACGGTTGCACATCACGCCGGAAGAATTGGTGCGCGCCAGCATCGAAGACATCGTCACGCGCCCCGAAGGTGAGTTTCAGCGCGCCGCCGAGTTTGTGTTGAAGAAGAATGACGAACTTTATCGCAGATTGGCGTAATGCGCTACCTCACTCTAAATGAAGTGCTGGAACTGCATCGTCGCATCATCGAGCAGTCGGGCGGCGGCGCGGGCATTCGCGATTTGAACGCAGTGGAGTCCGCGTTGGCGCAGCCGCGTATGACCTTTGGCGGTGAAGAGCTTTATCCGACGGTCGTTGAAAAAGCCTCGGCGCTCGGTTTTTCGCTCATCCAAAATCATCCTTTTGTGGATGGCAATAAACGCATCGGCCACGCCGCCATGGAGACGTTTCTCGTGCTCAATGGTTTTGAGATCAATGCACCAGTAGATGAACAAGAGCAAATCATTCTGAAAGTCGCGTCGAGTGAATTGAAACGCGCGGCATTCACCGATTGGCTGCGCACTCATATTGCACCATTGCAAAGAGGCGCTACAGTATGATCAAAATCCTCATCGCTGATGACCACCCGGTCGTGCGCGAAGGATTGAAGCAAATCCTCGCGCGCTCCTCCGATATGACGGTCGGCGGCGAAGCGTTGAATGGGCAGGAAGCGCTGGAGAAAATCGCCGCGGAGGAGTGGGACGTGATCGTGCTCGACATCGGCATGCCGGGCCGCGACGGATTGGAAGTTTTGAAGGACGTGCATCGCGAGCAGCCGGATTTGCCAGTGCTCGTGCTCAGCATGTATCCCGAAGAGCAGGTTGCCGTGCGCGCGCTCAAAGCTGGAGCCGCGGGTTACATGAACAAGGAGACCGCTCCCAAAGAATTGGTCAATGCCATCAAGAAAATTTACGATGGCGGCAAATACGTCAGCGCCGCGCTCGCGGAGAAACTGGCTTCCAGTTTGGATACGCACGCGAAAGCCGAGCCGCACGAGTCGCTTTCCGACCGCGAATTTCAAGTGTTTCGTTTGCTCGCCTCCGGCAAGGAAGTCAGCGAGATTGCGGAGGAGCTTTTCATCAGCGTCAAAACCGTGCGCACCTATCGCGACCGCATTCATGAGAAACTCAATTTGAAGAACGACGTCGAGCTGGCGCGCTACGCGATGAAGTATGGGCTGTTGGAATAAACCGAGGCGAGTTCGTTGTACGGAATGATTCATCATCAACCTGCGCTCGCAGGAACTCCTGATGGTCTTCACTTCTTGCCAACTCTTTCAAAGCTTCCGCCAACTTCTGCGGCGGGGCTACCAATTTACGCTGCGATAAATCCAACCAACCTCCGGTGCTCGAAACTCTTGCCACGAGCTTTCCATCTTCTTTGAAGAATTCGTTTCGCATGCAAAAACGCGAAGCATCATGGCTCAAACCGGCTAACGCGAGAGTGACGGTGACGTGTTCGAGCAGGCGCAGCTCGCGAAAGTATTCCAACTCGTCTTTCATAATCACCGGCCCGAGGCGCAAACGCTCGAACTCGCGCATCGAGAAGCCGTGCTCGGCGAAATAAATCATGCGCACGTCGGCGGAGAGATCGAGATACGCGGTGTTGCGCATATCTGCGTTGAAATCCATATCGCCCCAACGCACGTGAAAGGTTTTGGTGAATAATTCCGGCATCGTTGAAGCTTCTTCAAAATTTATTCATTTACAAGTTCTATCGTTGCAAAAAAAGCAAAGACTTTCACGCAAAGCCGCAGAGCCGCAAAGGGATCGCAAAGAAAAGCTTTGCGGGTTCTTCGCGGCTTCTCGTGAGGCTTTTTCTTTTTAGGTTCCAGCTTGTCCGGTCTACGAGTGTGTTTGATCAAAAACTTCCGTCATCCGGCCCCAACGCGCCCATTCGCGCGCAACACCCGAGGGTATATCCTCCGCGTTGCCCAACATCCAACCGGGAAAATATCCGAGCCACGCCGTGGCGATGGGAATCGCCAAATGCCACAGCGCGAAAACCATCATGCGTTCTTTGCCGCTCCAGAGTTTCCAATAGCCGCTTTGCGAAGCCACAAAATGAAAGCCCATAAGGTGCGCAGGCCGCGAGACGAAATCCATCTACGGCGGAGAGGGCGGGATTTTTTTTGGCGATGAAATTTTTTGAGTCAGAACTTTGCACTTTGATAACCGCCGTAAGTTTGCATTGCAACCAGAATAATTGTTCAGAAGATGATTATACGAGAGCGCGGGAGTTGTTTCGGCAATGGCAACCGTGTGGCGGAGCAGTTCGCGTTTGGGTCGATTAGATTCATGAAATTCTTATTTTTTTGTTTGAATCTTTGGATTGTGCAGATTGCAAATTTTATTTGCAATCTGCACAGGTTTTTTTATCATTTTAATTATGAAATACATAAATCGCCAAATCGAAGTCCGGATCGAGCAATTCGCGATCTTGGCATTGACCGGCCCGAGACAAGCCGGCAAATCGACTCTCCTAAAATTTCTTTATCTCATCTTCACGGCCAGAATCGTCATATCATCGTGTAGCGCGCGTCCGTTGGCCCAAGACTTTGCCGCTTTGGCCAAATGCCGGACGATCATACGAGGCCGCCGACAGGCTATTTCCGTGAAGAGCTCGATCACCCGTTTTTCTTCCAGCATCTCCTCTTGCGCGTTGAAGGTTTCGTGCAGGCCGTCGCTCACAAAAAGCACGACGTCACCGGATTGCAATTGCAAAGTTTTTTGCCGGTATTTGAAATCCGGAAAACTTCCCAAGGGCATGGCTTTGAGAATGACTTGTTCCGTGACGCCGGTGGCGGCGCGATGCACCAATGTAAAAGGCATGCCCGCAGCGGACAGGGTCAAACGATAGTCGTCGAATTTTGCGACGGTCATCGCCATGAACATTCTGCAAAAGCCCATGGATTTCAGCGCGCGCGACATTTTCTTTAGAACTTGCGCAGGAGCCGGCTCATCCACCAAAGCTTTAAACAGGCTCTTGCTCGAGGCGACGATGGTTCCGGCTTGCAAGCCGTGCCCGGTCGCATCCCCGATTGCAACGGTGAGCGTGCCTTTGGTATCCACGTTGAAATCATAATAGTCGCCGCCGACCTCGGTGGCCGTTTGCATGAATACGGCGATGTCGAGGTTCGGCAGCTTGGGGACGGTCTTGGGCAACAGGGCAAGCTGCAATCGGCGCGCTTCTTCCAGCTCGCGGGCTTTGCGCGCGTTCTCTGCCTCCAACTTATTTTGCGTGATTTTGAGTTGTTGCAACGCGGCTTCCAACTCGTCGTGTCTTGCTTTCAGCTCGGCCAGCAGTTCGCCTTTGACATGATTTGCAGCTTCCGCGCCTTCTTTGGCTTCGCGCAACTCTTTCTCCGCGCGCTTAGGCTCGGTAATATCGCGCAGATAGGCAGTGAAGATCGGGTGCTCTCCCAAATGAATGGGAACAATGGCCAGCTCCACGGGAAATTCGGAGCCGTCGGCGCGCATGCCCTTGATCTCGATGCGCTTGCCGAGAACCGGGCCTTGGCCGGTGGCGAGATAGCTTGCGAGCCCGCGCCGATGCGCCTCGCGCAGAGAAGGAGGAACAATGGTCGCCGCCAATTCTTTGCCGACAACCCGGGCGCGCTCGTAGCCAAAAGTTTTCTCGGCTGCCGGGTTGAACTCGATAATCTTTCCTTCATGATCGATGGTGATGATACAATCGAGCGCCGATTGCATCATCGCATCTTTGCGTGCTTCGCTTTCTTTTAGTTGGGCCTCGGCAAGCGCAACGCCGATAAGGTTTGCGACCGAGAGCGTGAAATTCCGCTCGTCAACCGTCCAGGCCCGAGCTCCGCCGACGTGTTCAGCGCACAGCACACCGACCAGCGCGTCATTTTGCCGTAAGGGGACGTCCAACATTGCCCCAATGTTGGCGGGGCTCAGATACGAGTCGACGAACTCCCGCGTCCGCGGATCACGACACGCATCGTTTGCCACAATAACACGCTCGCGGACGAGCGCCTCAAAGTACGCCGGAAAGTCTTCCTGGCGCAGAAGCTCGCCGGAACTGTGGCGCGAAGGTCCGCGTTCGTACAGATCCACGCAGCGGATGGCGCTGTGGCTGCTTTCAAAGCGCCACACACTTAGGCGCTCGATCTGCAATGTGTGCGCGGACATTTCGAGGATGGCGCGCAGGCGCTCATTGAACGCCGGCACCTTTCCCGGCTCCCATGCGGTCAACTCGGTCAAAGCGTGGCTCTGGCCAGCCAAACGCTGTTTGCTCGCGAGCAGATCGTGATGCTGCTTCGCCAGCTTGGCGTTCGCTTCATGCAGTTTTTTCGCCGCCGATTTCTGTACGCTGATATCCGCAACCGTGACGATGACGAATTGGCGTTGGTTCGGGTCATGGAATGTGCGGCTGCTGATGATGGTCGGCACCTTCGCGCCCTCCTTGTCCAGCACGTAATACTCAAAACGAACGTGGCCTTCGCGTTCGCGCAGCGCGGTCTGCTGCTGAATGAAGGGCAAGTCTTCCGGCGCAAAAAAGTCGATGTGGCCGCGGCCGATCATGTCCTGGCGTTGGAAGCCGGTCATGCGCAACATGGCCTCATTGACGAAGAGCACACGCCTGTTTCCAGAACAGCCACGCCCTCGCTCATGGCTTCGAAGACGCTTTCAACTTGAAGCAGCCAGCCGGGCTTTGAAAGCTGAGGCGCTATGGCTTTTGCCGAAGAAAAAGTTTTGGCATTCATCACGGGAACGGCATCAGAAAAATATGCCGAGGCTCGAGACACGTTGTGTACAGTTGCCTCTAAATGCAAATCAAACCTTTTTTCAATGGAAG
>Ga0247727_10005687_pt1 | contig 25068 bp, 23 predicted proteins | sample WisWelCaveWW1625_FD_202498 | JGI IMG/M metagenome (GOLD analysis project Ga0247727, IMG submission 202498) | Biofilm microbial communities from Wishing Well Cave, Virginia, United States - WW16-25 | ecosystem: Environmental > Aquatic > Deep subsurface > Groundwater > Cave microbial mat | place...
AAAGAAACCGGGAGTTTGGGAGGCTTGATAGGTCTTCATGCGGCAAATTCTATCAGCACCTTTTTCCAAGGCGACTGGTTTCGTTCTTCTCCGTCATTTTTTGCTGAGTTACCGGAGGTGCCCATAATTCACCTTTCGGCTGATTCCAGCGGGAAATAGTTCACCGCATTGCGATAGCAGATGTCGCGCACCAGGTTGCTCAACAGCTTAATGTCATGGGGCAGTTCGCCGTTGACGACGTCGCGGCCAATCAGGTCGCAAAGCAGCCGGCGGAAATACTCGTGGCGGGAGTAGGAGAGAAAACTGCGGGAGTCGGTGATCATGCCGACGAACCGGCTGAGCAGGCCGAGGTTGGAGAGCGCATTGAGCTGCCACTCCATGCCTTCCTTTTGGTCGAGAAACCACCAGCCGCTGCCGAACTGGAGCTTGCCCGGCACGCTGCCGTCCTGGAAATTGCCGATCAGCGTGGCGAAAACGTAGTTGTCGGCCGGATTGAGATTGTAGAGGATCGTCTTCGGCAGCCGGTTGCTCTGGTCGAGCCGGTCCAGAAACCACGCCAACTCTGCCGCTTGCGGCCAGTCGCCAATCGAGTCGAACCCGGTGTCGGCACCCAGCGTGCGCAACAACCGGGTGTTATTGTTGCGTAGCGCACCCAGATGCAACTGCATGACCCAGCCCCGCGCATGGTATTGCTCGCCGAGCCAGCGCATCAGGAAACCGCGGAACTTGGGCAGGTCGCTAGATTTGCCGGCATAGATGCGCGCCGCCTCCGCTTCGGTGCAGGGTTCGGCATGACAATGATTCAGCCCATGATCGCTGAGCCGGCAGCCATTGGCGTGGAAGAACTCCAGCCGCTGGTGCAACGCGTCGAGAAAGGCCGCCAACGTACCGGGCGCGCCGAGTTTGTCCAACCATGCCTTGTCGAGGGCCAGCGCCTTGTCCGGCCGGAACGTCGGATAAACGCGGGTCTTGAGCTTGGCGGCCTTGTGGATTGCCTGATGATGTTCCAGCGAATCGGTCGGGTCGTCGGTCGTGCAGACGACAGCGACCCGGTTGCGATGCAGGATCTCGTGCGCCGGCATCTGCGCCAGTTGCCGGTTGGCCTCATCCCAGATTTCCTTGGCGGTCGATTCGTCGAGCAGCTTCTCGATGCCGAAGAATTTTTTCAGTTCAAGGTGCGTCCAGTGATAGAGCGGATTGCGCAGGGTCTGCGGCACGGTGCGCGCCCAGGCGAGGAACTTCTCCCAATCGCTGGCGTCGCCCGTGCAGAAATTCTCGGGCACGCCGTTGGCACGCATCGCGCGCCATTTGTAATGGTCGCCCGCCAGCCAGATTTCATAGAGATTGCGGAAGGTCTTGTTCGCCGCGAGCTGGTCGGGCGGCAGGTGACAGTGGTAATCGAAGATCGGCTCGTGCCGGGCGTGGTCGTGATACAACTCTCGCGCCACGTCACTGTGCAGCAGAAAATCCTCGGTGATGAACGAGTTCATCGGCGCTGGAATTGTAGTGGCCGCCGTCCCCGGCGGCAAGAGTGGTCTGCAACGTTCCGGCGCGAGATCGGTCTTACCTCCCGGCGTTTAGCGATCTCCTTGTCTGCGGGATCAGCACCGTCCAGATTCCGCCTAACGGGTAGCGCAGCCGTCCCGGCTGTCGAGTAGGATAGGCGTCCCGCCTGTTCATGTCGGCCGCCCGGTCAGTTCAACCGCGAATGAACGCGAACGGACACGAATCATTGGATGGCTTGGTTCAACCCAAACTGCAGCGCCGCGCGGATGTCCTCAACGGAGAGGTCGTATTCCCGCGCCACGTCCTCAAAGCTCATGCCGCCGGCCAAGCCACCGACGACGATCGAAACGGGCGTTCGCGTCCCGCGAATCACCGGCTTCCCGTGACAAATCTTCGGATCGATGACGATGCGTTCATTCATTGGACACTTCTGAGAGTAGGCGAAATTCTTCGACCGTGCAAGCCGAACGGCGCGAGATCGGTCTTGCCTCCCGGCAACAGTTCGCTATCTTCTCGCCGTTTCCCGATGAGGGGTCGCAACGGAGGCTGATATGTCACTGAGTCCTGAACAGGTGAACGAATTCAAGCAGCACGGCTACACGCTCGCGCCGGGGTTCTTCGACGAGCGCGAGGTGCGGGCGCTGCGGTCGGAACTGGAGCGGTTCGTGCGCGAGGGGCTGCTGCGCAACGTCGCCACCGACAGCGACGGCAAGACCCACTCGAAAACCAGAATCAACCTGCAGATTTGCCCGATCTGGTCGAAGAGCCGGGTGTTTCGCGCCGTGCCGTTCGCCAGGAAATCCGTCGAAGCCGTGCGCGCGTTGATCGGCGACCCGGTCGTGCAACAGCTCGACCAGATTTTCCTCAAGCCCGCCCGCAGCGGCGCGCCGACCAACTGGCATCAGGACAATTCCTGTTTCAAGATCGCCAACCCGCTCAAGGGGACGGCGATGTGGATCGCGTTGCACGACGCCCACGAGGCCAACGGCACGATGCGGTTCGTCCCGGGTTCGCATCTCACCGCGCTGGAGCACCGGCGCGACCCCGACAGCGACCATCACATCCGTTGCTGGCCGGACGAATCCAAGGCTGTCCTCTGCGAATTGAAAGCCGGCGGCGTGGCGTTCTTCTGCTACGGCACGCCGCACGCCACCGGCCCGAACCGCACTGACAAAGACCGCGCGGGTCTGGCCCTGCATTTCCTCAACGTCGATCAAGCCGGTCCCGAATTGCTCGCCGAGCCACGCGACTGCCGTCCCTACATCACCGGCCCCAAAGCCAGCGATGGGCTGAACGAGTACGGTGAGGAGATTGATTGGGAGCAGGAAGTGGACGGTATCCTTGGGCAATCGGTGGCGTCTACGGCCGCTCACTGACGCGATTCAAACTGGAGGGACGAGCTCCGCGAGTCCTTCCGGTTTGGGTTCGGACTCACAGGAGTTCGTCCCTCCATCTCGGCATGACAAGCGGCACCACCTCGGCGATGTCGCGGATGAAGTAATCCGCCGGCGCGCTTTGCAACGATGGCCCGGCGAAGCCGTAGAGCGCGGCGATCGTTTTCATCCCGGCCGCTTTGCCCGCCTGAATGTCCGCCAGCGTATCGCCGATCATCACCGCCTCCGCCGCGTTGACGCCCAAACGCTCCAACGCCAACAACAGCGGATCGGGATCCGGCTTCGTGCGCGGCGCGTCCTCGGCGGAGATCGTGACCTCCAGTAAACCGCTCAGCCCGGCGCCGTCGAGCGAGCCGAGCGAGCTGACTCGCGAACGCGACGTGACCGCGGCGAGTCGGACGTGGAAGCTTCGCAGTGTTTCGAGCGTGGCGAGCGTGTGGGGAAACGGCACAACCAGCTTGAGGCGCTCGCGCTGCCATGCCCGGTGCGCTTCGCATAACGCCCGAAGATCCGCGTCGGGAACAAATTTCCGGTAACACTCTTCGAGTGGGGGGCCAATGGTTGCTGCCAGCGCGACCCGCGCCGGCACGGGAAGCTGGTGCGTTCGCAACGCATGCTCCATCGCCCCGAGCACGAACTCCCGCGAATCCACCAGCGTCCCGTCCACGTCGAACAGCACCGCCTGGAAGCGTGGGGTCATTGCGTGGTTGTACAACGACGGGGAGCCGGGGTCGAGATGACTGTAACCTTTCGGGGTGGATTTCCGTATTCAGCAGTGACAACATTGAAAGGACGCCAACTATGAAAACTTCCGCCGCATTCACCTCCCTCTGCGCCAGCATACTAATTGCCACAGTCGCGTCTGCCGGCACGCTGTCGCGCGACACGATTGCCAACGACGCCACGTGGATCGCGCACGTGGACTTCGACCAGCTCCGCGAAACTGCGCTGGGGCGGCATCTGCTTGACGAAATGCAGAAACCGGAGGCGGAAACGAAGTTCACGGCGTTTCAAGCCATGTTCCGCTTCGACCCGCGCCGCGATCTCCGCGCCGTGACGATGTACGGCGTCGGCGCCAACCACGAAGACGCGGTGGCGCTGATCAACGGACGATTCGACGCCGACCATCTGGTCACACTCGTCAAAGCCAACGACACGTATCAGTCCCGCGCGCACCGGCAATACACCATTCACAGTTGGATCGACGACAAGAAGAAGAAAGCCGACGGCACCGGTCCACGCACACACGCGGCGGTGCATCTGTCCGGCAACATCGTGTTCGGTCGCACCGCCGAACTGGTCGCACTCGGACTGGACGTGCTCGATGGTCATACGGGCAGCCTCAAGGATGGCACCGCGTTCCCCGAGCTCGGCGGTGTCGATAACGCAGTCTTTTTGCTCGCGACCGCAGATTTTTCTGCCCTTAGCACCCTCGATCCCAAGGCTGCCATCTTGCAGAAAACCAAATCGGGCAGCCTGACCGTCCGTGAAAACGGTGATCACATCGAAGTCACTGCCCGCGTCGAAGCCAACGACGCCACCACGGCTGGCCAGATTCAGTCCATCGCGCAGGGACTGGTGGCGTTGATGAATTTGCAGACCCAGGATCCCAACGCCACCCGCATCGCCCAGGGCATCTCCCTCAACTTGAACGGTCATGTCGTGACCGGCACGCTCCGTCTGCCCGCGGCTGATGTCGTCCGCATCTGCCAGGAAAAGGAAGCCTGCAAACATCGTGCGCCTTGAATCGCCAGAACTCTCCGACGAGGAATTGGCTCGCCAAACACAGGCCGGCTCGCTCGTAGCGTTCGAGGAACTCGTCTATCGTTACGAGGCGCGCCTCTACCGGTTTGTGTTCGCCCGCACCGGCCATGACACCGATGCTCGCGATCTCACGCAAACGGCGTTTGTCGCGGCCTACCGCGGAATCAGTCGCTTCAATCCGCAACGCCGGTTCGCCCCGTGGCTGTTCAGCATTACCCGGCACGCCATGATCGACCACTTCCGCGCCACCCCGGTGGCCACCGACGAACCCCTGCCGACGCTGCTCGATCCGCGCGATCCGTCCGTCGTACTCGCCGAGCGCGAAACGCATTCCGCCATCTGGCAGCTCGCGCGTCGGACGCTCACGAACGACCAGTTCGCCGCGCTCTGGCTGAAATATGAGGAAGACCTGCCCGTCAAGGACATCGCCCGCGCCATGCGCAAGACCGGCCTGCACGTTAAAGTCCTGCTCCACCGCGCCCGGCAAAAACTGCTGCGCGAACTGAATGCCGACCGGGCGTTTGTAGTGAGCCACGGAGTCGGCGGAGTGGCGTTCCGCAGCCCCACGGCACTCCGCCCCGAAACAACACGGGGCTGCGTGCCTGACTACAAACCTTGAAACGGAATATGCCATGAACCGTTACTCAACCGACGATCTCGAACAACTGCTGAGCAAGTCCCGGCAAGCCCCACGCGCCAGTCCTCCCGTTGATTTGCACGGCGACATCATGCGCGCCGTGCGCCAAGCGCAGCCGGAGCCGCAGCGCCCGGTCGTCATCCGCAACCTTGGCTGGGCGCTCGCCAGCGCTGCAATCCTCGCGCTCGCCGTCGTGATCGTTCTTCCTCCCCGGCAACAGCCGCACGAGCCCGTCGCTTTGTCAGTCGAAGAACCATTGAACACGGCGCGCACGCTCGCGCAACAACTGCGCACGTCCGCCCCGCTCCAGGATGAAGCGACCAGTTTGGCCGACGACGCCCGCACGGCCGCCGATTTCCTTCTCGCCAACCTGCCGTCGATTTGATCGACCGAGCGCCCATGACACGCGACGCGTCAACGAGATCGGTCCGACGGCGCAAGCGCCGCGGGCTTTGGTTGATTCTGGGCAGTTCGCTGGTGCTGGTGGGGTTGGTGGCGGTCGCGGTGTTCGTGCGGCGCCCCGAATCCGACGATCAACGTTTCGCCCGCCTGTGGGAGCCCGGCGCTCGCGAGCAGATGACGGAGACGGAGCGAGAGGAGTTGAGGCGACAGTGGAAACAACTCGACCCTGAAACGAAAAAGCGGGTCAACCAAATTGTGTTCCATCAAGAGCTGGATCGAGCGCGGCAAGAGTTTGCCAGGAAATCGCTGGATGAACAAAAGGCCTGGGTGGATGGCGAGATCGTCCAGATGCGCGAACGCGTGCGCAACCTGAGCCGGGAGGAGCGCGCCAAGATCGAGCAGCAACTGAACGCCGAGGAGGGGCAGACTTACCTGAAAAACATCTTCACCAGTTATCATCAGGAATTGAGCGCCCGCGAACGGGCGGTGTTGGAGCCGCTGGCGCGGGAGTTTATCATTCAGTTGGAGACCTTCCAATGAAAACGCCAAACGGAAAGCCAGAGCGCCGGGCCTGCGTTGCCGACCGCCAGGCATTCACGCTGGGGGAGCTGCTGCTGGTCGTGGCGATCATCGCCGTGCTGGCAAGTTTGCTGTTGCCGGCGTTGAGCCGGGCGCGCGCGAAAGCCTGGCGGGCGCGGTGTGTTTCCAACCTGCATCAACTCGGATTGGCGGTCGAGCTGTATGCGCAAGCCAATCGCCACTACCTGCCCGTGGCCGCCATGCAGCCCACGGTGAACACCAACTTCCCCGCCATTGCCGGCTTGCTGGCAGCCTACGTGGCGCAACAAAGGGCCGGGGTGTTTCAATGTCCCGCCGACCGCGACCCCACGGACAACGGCCTGACGTTCGTTGCGGCGGAAGGCAGCAGCTACAGTTGGAACAGCCTGCTCAACGGCCGATTCATCGATCGCACCCAGATCAGTGTGGGCGTCATCAGTCTCTGGCCGCCGATCATGGGCGATTACGAACCATTTCATGGCGCCAGCGATAACGGCCGCAACTATCTCTACCCCGATGGGCGCGTCGAACGCGACCTGCAATCGCTCATCAACTAAATGAGCACCGTCGTTCTCCAGACTCGGAAACTGACCAAGCGGTACAAAGGCCGCGCCGTGGTCAATCAACTCGATCTCACCGTCCACGCGGACGAAATCTATGGGTTCCTCGGTCCCAACGGCGCCGGCAAGACCACCACCATGCGCCTGATCCTGGGTCTGGTTCTGCCCGACGAGGGCGTGATCGAAGTCGCCGGGGTGGACGCGATCCTGCACCGCCAGCGGGCCCTGCGGCAGGTGGGGGCGGTCGTCGAAGCGCCCTCCTTTTACCCCGATTTGTCCGCCCGGCACAATTTGATGCACCTGGGCGCGCTGTCCGGTGATTGCCGCCGGCCGCGCGTCGAGGAAGTGTTGGAACTGGTCGGGCTCCAACACGTGGCCGATGACCGCGTGGGGACGTTTTCGTTTGGCATGAAACAACGGCTCGGCCTCGCCCAGGCGCTGATTCCCGATTCCAAACTCGTCTTGCTCGACGAACCCACCAACGGTCTCGACCCGCATGGGATCAAGGACACGCGCGAACTGATGCGGCGGCTGTGCCGCGACCTCGGCGTCACCATTTTCCTCTCGAGCCATCTGCTGAGCGAGGTCGAGCAGGTGTGCGACCGGGTGGGCATCATCGACCAAGGCCAGAAAATCCTCGAAGACCGAGTGGCGGCGCTGCTGAAGCTCGAACACGTCTTGTACGTGGAGGTTGGCGACCCGGCGCAAGCCCAAGGACTGTTGTCCGCCCGCGGCTGGCGGTGCGAGCCAACCGGTCGCCACAACGGCTCGACTGGAAGGTTGAAGGTGCACGCGGATTCCGCGACGGCGGCCGAAGTGAACGAATGTCTCGTGCGCGCCGGCGTGCGCGTCCACCAGTTGTTGCCGGCCACGCATTCGCTGGAGCAGTTGTTCGTCACCCTCACGGAGAACCTGCGGCGCTGAGCGGATCGTGGTTATGAAACATCTCCTGTGGTTTGAACTCGTCAAATGTTTCAACCCGAAACGTTCCGCCGTCAGTTTTCTGCTGGTGGTCGGGTTTGTCGCGGTCATCCTGCTCGGCCTCTGGCTTCAAGATCGCGCCCACGGCAAGCGGAAAGTCGCCGATGCCACGCTTTCCGAATACCTCAATGCGCCGATGTGCGTCCTGGTCGCGGAGTCGCCGGGGCTGTTTTTGTTCCTGCCCATTCTGGCGGCCATCTTGGGCGCCAGTCAGGTGGCGGGCGAATGGCAGGGCGGCACATTGCGCATGATGATGATCCGCCCCGTTTCGCGGAGCGGGTTGCTGCTGGCCAAGTTCGCCAGCCTCGGCGTCTATTTGCTGCTGCTGGTGGCTTGGTTGTTTGGGCTGACTTTCCTGATGGGTTGGGCGTGGTTCGGAAAGCTCGGCTCCCTGGTCGTGCCGAACGAAATCCTCGGACTCGGCGGCGGCTTCATCATCCTGCCGGCCGACGTGGCAATTCAACGGCTGCTGTTTTCGTATTTGCTGGCGACGGTGAGCCTGTGGTCGCTCGCCTCCCTCGGTCTGTTGTTTGGCATCGTTTTCGAACAGACCGCCAGCGCCGCCATGGCCGCGCTGGGGGTGTATTTCATCAGCCATATCATCTCCGCCACGGGCCTTTTTTCCGAGCTGCAACGCTATCTGCCCACGCATCACTGGAACTGGTGGAATCGCATCTACGCCTCCGAGATCCCCTGGCACGATCTCCTCCAACACGGTCTCTGGATCGCCGTCTATACCGCCGCTTGCCTCGGTCTGAGCATCGGCCTGTTCCTGAGAAAAGACATTCATTCATAGTGCGCGCCAGCCCGACCGGACATTCGCAGGCTGGACGCTTGCGCCGCTTTCAGACATGCTGTCGCACATGACGTTTCGGATCGGCAACTTGCCGTGTTCTTCAAATCTATTCCTCTCGCCCTTGGCGGGCTACACGAACCTGCCGTTCCGGCTCATCATTCGCGAAATCGGTGGCGTGGGACTCTGCACGACCGACCTGGTGAACGCGCGGTCGTTGCTGGAACGAAACCGCAAGGCGCTGCAATTGATCGAGACGTGTCCGGCGGACCGGCCATTGGCCGTCCAACTGTACGGCAGCGCGCCGGAAGAGATGCGCGACGCGGCGCAGTTGCTGGAGTCGCTCGGTGTTGACGCCCTCGACGTGAACATGGGCTGTCCGGTGCGGAAGGTCTGCCGGACCGGCGGCGGCTCGGCGTTGATGGCGGATACCGACAAGACTGCCGGCATCGTCCGCGCGATGGTTGCGGCGGTGAAAATTCCCGTGACCTGCAAAATGCGGCTCGGCTGGGACGAGGCGAATCTCACCGCGCCCGATCTCGCCCGCGCGCTCGAAGACGCTGGCGCCGCGGCGATCATCGTGCACGGTCGGACCCGGCAACAAGGGTTCAGCGGCCGGGTGAATCGCGCCGGCATCCGCGCGGTGGTGCAAGCCGTGCGGCGCATCCCGATTGTCGGCAACGGCGATATCACGACCCCGCATGCGGCGAAACAGATGTTCGACGAAACCGGCTGCGCGGCGGTGAGCATTGGTCGCGGCGCGTTTTACAACCCGTGGATTTTTCGGCACACGGCGCATTTCATTTCGACCGGCGAAACACTGCCCGACCCGCCATTTGAGGAGCGGCTGAACGTGATGCGCCGGCATCTGGATTTGATGGTCGAAGTTTTCGGCGAGGAGCACGGCTGCCTGAAATTCCGCAAAGTCGCGCTGCAATATTCGCGCGCGTTCGGCCCGACCAAGGAATTCGACAAGCGCATCGTCCTGTTGAGCGCGCGGGCAGAGTTCGAGGAGATTGTCGTGGTCTACCGGCAATGGCGCAGGCAATTTCTGGACGAGCACGGCGAGTTGTTGCCGGGCTACCGCTCGCGGGTGCTTGAACCGTCGCCAGTAGCCGTCCCCGCCGGGCCGAATGAGCGGTGGTGAACCGTCCCGGCCGAATTCCGTGTTTTGATGTAACAATTGTTACACGAAAACACGGAATTCGGTGCCGGCGAAACGCGGCCAAAACTCGGACAGCAGGATGCTTGCGCCACTGGGAGGCGTTGTGTAGGATGCGCGGCCATGCGAGTTTGGATCGTCGCCCTGTCTCTTGCGACGGTCGTTGCGGGTGAGGTGTTGGCGCAGTGGCCGCCCGCGGCGCCGGTGCAACAGGCGGCTCAACCGGTGGAGAAATCTACCACGCCCGATTTGCATCTGACCGCGCTTGGGTTTGGCGCGAAATTCCGCAACCGCGCTTGGGCGCCGTTGCGTTGTCGGATCGAGAATCCCGGCGAAGAACGCGCGGGCGAGGCGATCGCGGAGGCGCGGGAGGAGTTTTCCGGGCAGGTCACGGTCTATTCGCGGCCGTTGCGAATGCCGGCGCGTTCGACGCGGCTCTTCGAGTTTCCCGCTTTCTGTGATTTGCCGATCAATTGGGATCCAAAGGCCGGGCTGGCACGCACGGCGTTGAAGGTCAGGATCACCGACGGCAGGCTGAAGGTGTGGGACGAAGGGACGGCGATCGGCGCGTATGTGACCGAGGAATCGCTGTTCGTGCTGTGCGCGGACACGCGCTTGCCGAGTTACAAGTTTTTGGATGAACTGTTGGTGGGCGCGGGCAAACGGCCCGTGGGTCGCTCGGTGATCGGGCCGGTGGATTTGCCGCGGCGGCCGATCAATTATCGCGGCGTGGATGTGTTGATCCTCGGGACGTTGGAGAAGGTCGAGCTTTCGCCTTTGCAGGTGTCGGCAATTCGGGACTGGGTGGGTGGCGGCGGTTTGTTGTTTCTCGTGCCGGGCGTGGGTGGACCGCTCGCGGATTTCGATGTGTTGGGCGATCTGGTGCCGGTTCAGTACGTTTCGGCCGGTGCGGTGTCGACCCTGCCGGCATTGGAACGCTGGAAGTCTCCGCCGGAGTTTCCGGAAGGCCTGCGGTTCACCCGGATGCTCGCGCGGAGCGGCGACGTGATGCTCGGGACACGCGAATCGCCGTTGGTGGTGGCGCAGCATTACGGCTTGGGGCGGGTGGTGGCGGTGGCGTTTGATACGGGCGACATGGTCGTGCAACGCTGGGCGGGTTCGACTCCGATGTGGACGGAGTGGCTCGGCTGGCGGCCGCAATTTTTCCAGGACGCGGAGCGGGTCGTGGAACGCGCGGAGCAGACCGACACGATTTTGTCGAACCTCGCCGGGATCAAGGTCGTGACGCGGGCGACGATGAAATTCTATCTCGCCGGGCTGGCGATCGGACTGACGGCGGTGTTGCTCTTGTTCCGGCTGACGCGCACGCCGGAGTGGGGGTGGGTGGTGATCGCGGCGCTGGCGCTGGGCGGGGGCGTGGTGGCGGCGGTGGCCGCGCAACGCTGGAAAGCACAGCCGCAAGCCTACCTCAACGAAGTGTACGCGGCGGTGACAACCAGCGGCTCGGACCGCTTGAACGTGTACGGCGTGTTCGGGTTGTTCTCACCAAAGGAAGCGACCTACCGGCTGGCGGTGACGGATGAGACCGTATCGGTCCAGCCGGGGCGCACCGCGACGGTGCTGCCGCAGACGTTCGCGATGTCGTACGAGGACAAGTTGACCGTTGCCGCCGTGCCGGTGGCGGAGTCGGGGATGCGCCCGTTGAGCGGGCGGGCGACGGTGGTCGGCCTGGCCGCGCCCGTCGTGCGCGCGCGGCTGACCGGCGACGGGTTGGACGTGGAAGTGGTCAACTCCGGCGCGGAGCCGCTGACGGATTGCTTCTTCAAATTCAACCGGCTGGTACTGCCGCTCGGCGATGTGCCGGCGGGCGGCACGTGGCAGGCGCGCGGCGCGAAAGGCAGCGAGCCGGGCGCGGACATCCAGTTCACCTCGCGCGTGGTGCAGGGGGCGGAGGACGCGGTGCATCAGTTGTTCCGGTCGATTTTCTTCCCCGACCCGACGTACTCGGCCGAGCGGAAGTTTTCGCCTGACATGCTGGTGATGCGGCGGTTTCGGACGCAACCGACCGAGCCGGCTCTGTTCGGCTGGACTGACCGGCCGATCTTTCCCGTGGCGGAGGTGACCCCGGCCGTGGCCCGGCGCGGTGTCGGTTTGTGGGCGGCGCGGACGACTGCGAGCTACGAAGAGGGGCGGGTGTGGCTGCCGAAAGGCGTGATGCCGCTCGCGCATCGGAACAAGGGCGCGTTGATGACCGAGCAGGCGGAAGGCCGTTTCGGCGGCAACTACGGCCAACAGGTGCTGGTGGAATTTCAACTGCCGCCCGGCTGTCCCGACCTGCGCGTCGAGGAAGCGACGCTGTTCGTGGCGTTTCGCGCCACGGCATTCGAGTCGCGGGTCAGCATCGCCCCGCGCGAGCTGGTCACGGAAGTTGAGCCGAACACGGCGACGTTTACACGGCTGACGGGCGATGGCCCCGGCTACCGGCTGCCGCAGCCCGCGCGGTTCTACAATCCCGACACGCGCAGTTTTCTCGTCGCGGTCGAGATCGAGCCGCTGCGCAGGCCCGCGGCCGGCGAGGCATGGCAGACCAGCGTCAACTACTGGCAGATTCGTGATCTGGATTTGGAGGTAAAGGGAGTGACCCCATGATTCGCACCGAGAACCTGAGCAAGAAATACAAAAACATCCTCGCGCTCGATCGTCTGAACCTGACGATCGGGGCCAAAGAGATCTTCGGCTACATCGGCCCGAACGGCGCCGGCAAGACCACCACCATTCGCATCCTCTGCGGTCTGATGCGACCCAGCGATGGCAAAGCCACCATCGCCGACGTGGATGTGGTCGCCAACCCGCAGCGCGCCAAGGAACTGGTCGGCTACATGCCCGAGCAGTTCGGCGTGTACAGCGGCATGCGCGTGTGGGAATACCTCGATTTCTTCGGCGCCGCCTACCGGATGGGCGCGCGCCAGCGCAAACAACGCGTCGACGAGGTGATGGGCGTCACCGGCACCGATGAGATGCGCGATTACTTCATGGAATCGCTCTCGCGCGGCATGCAGCAACGGGTCGGCATCGCCCGCGGCCTGATTCACGATCCCAAAGTGCTGATTCTCGACGAACCGACCTCCGGCCTCGATCCGCGCGCCCGCATCGAGATTCGCCAATTACTCAAGCGCCTGAAAGACATGGGCAAAACCATCCTCGTTTCCTCGCACATCCTGCCGGAACTGGCGACCGTCTGCGACCGCATCGGCATCCTCGAACAAGGCCGGCTGCTGTTGTGCGACACGATGGAACACGTCCTCCAACAGGTCGAGTCCCGGCAAATCCTCGAAATCGAAATCCTCGGCGACTCGGGCGAGGCGGCCAAGTTCCTCAAGAGCCACTACCCAGCCACGCAATTGGAAGTTCGCGAGGTCGTCGGCCGGCTGTTGCGGCTCTCGTTCGAGGGCGATGAAAAGGCCGTGGCGGGCTTGGTCGGCGCACTCGTCGAGAACAAGTACGGCGTGTTGTCCTGCCGGGAAGAGTTGCTTGACCTCGAAAAAGTTTATCTGCGCGTCACCGAGCAGGCCAAGGCCGGGAAGCGAAGGGTGGACGGCGCATGAGACGGCATCTGGTCAGCGTACGTACCGCAGCCGTCTCGGCTGCGAGTTCCAGCACCGTCCCGGTGCCGGAACCAACCGCGTCAAGGCGGCGAGACGCCGCCGGAACTCGCAGCCGAGACGGCTGCGGTACGGTCGTGCCGCGGCTCCGACACACGCTCAAGCGTGAACTCCGAACGCCGGTGTTTGGAGTTCACGCTTCAGCGTGCTTCTGGAATTCGACTCGATGATCAACAACCCGATTCTCCGCCGCGAATTGAAATCGGCCCTGCGCACGCGGGTGGCGCTGGTGCTGGCCGCGGCGTACTTGGCGATTCTCGCCGGGGTGATCTGGGTGATGTGGCCGGCTTCGGGGATTTATTCGCAAGCGGAACAGGCGTCGCGCTCGATCGTGCTGGCGTTCACGGTGACGCAACTGATGCTGGTGATTCTGTATGCACCGGCGTTCGCCGCCACCGCCATTACCGCGGAGAAGGAGCAGCGCTCGTACGAACTACTGTTCGCCACGTTGTTGCGGCCGGTGGACATCGTGGCCGGGAAGTTGTGGTCGTCGATCCTGTGTTTGGTGGTTTTCGTGGTGGTGTCCTTCCCGTTTTTCGCGAGCTGTTTCTTCCTCGGCGCTGTGTCGGCCCGCGAGACCATCATTATCTATATGATCTCGTTGGTCAGCGCGGTGTTCTTCGGATTGCTCGGGCTTTCGATCAGCGCGTTGGCGCGACGGTCGCAATCGGCGCTGATCTGGACGTATCTCGCGATTCTGCTGGTGTGCGCGCTGCCGTGGGTGCCGTACGTGTTGCTCCAGAACTGGGCCGAGGGCGCGACGCTGGTGTACGGCATCCGCTCGATCAGTCCGCTGGCCGCGGTGGCGACGGTGATCGTGCCGACGTTTCGCGCGCCACCCGGACTGGCGGCGGGCGCGCTGCCGACGGCGTGGAAAATCTATTTCCTCTTCGTCGGCACGTTCTCGCTCGGAATGCTGATTTTCTTGCTAATCAACGCCTATTGGCCGGTTTCGGGTCGGGCGCGGCCGCAGGCGCGGACGATTGACGATCCGAAGGAACTGGCGCGGCGGAAACTGCAGTTTCCATTTTACCTGTTCGACCCGATGCGGCGGCGGCGAAACATTCCCGACTGGATGAACCCGATCTTCGCGCGCGAGATGCGCAACAAAGCGTTCGGGGGCGGCATCTGGATTTTCCGCAGCGCGTACCTCTGTTTCGCGGTCTCCGTGGTGCTGATCGCGCTCGTCGCCGGGCAACTCGGCCGGCAGACCCCTGACGTGATTCGCACGGTGGCGCTGGCGTTTCAGATCATGTTGATTGTGCTCGTGGTGCCGTCGCTGACCGCCGGCGCGATCACCCAGGAGCGGGAACGGATGAATCTCGATCTGCTGCGGCTCACCCGGCTGCGGGCCGGCCAGTTCCTGCGCGGCAAGATGGAAGTGGCGATGGTGTTCCTCGTGTTTCTGGTCATCGGTTTCCTGCCGTTGTGGTACGCGGTGCTGTATCTGGAAACCAACACGCTCGGCCAAATCCTCCGCTGCTGGGCGGTGATCATCGCGACCATGATTCTCGCGCTGACGACGGGGCTCTTCTGCTCGGCCATCGCCCGGCGAACGGCGGTCGCCACCGCGTCGTCGTATGGGATTCTGCTCCTGCTCTCGATCGCGACGCTCTTCCCCGCGCTGGTGCCGGGCCGGATCGGCGGCACGCTGGCGGAAGTGATCTACGCGCTAAACCCGTTCGTGGCGGCCATCCAGGTGTTGACGAGCGAATTTTTCCAGCGGCTGCCGGACTTGTGGGAGCGACATCTGCAGTTGTCGCTCGGTTTATCCGTGGTCTTCACCCTCGCGGCGTTTATCCGGGTGCGGCGCATGTTGGCGCCGGAATCATGAACCGGCGCGCGTTGATCTTCGGATTCATACTGGCCGCGTGGACCACGACCGCGGCTGACACGAATTGGGTCGGCGTCGTCGTGCATCCTGTGAAAGACGCGGCGACGCACGACATGTTGCGGTCGATGCTCGCCGAGAAGGACCCCGTGGCGCGCGAGGAGGCGTTGCGGGCGCTGGGACGAATTGGGGATCCCAACGATGCCGGTTTGGTGCGCGAGCGGGTGCGCGACCCGCATCCGCAGGTGCGTCTGGCCGCGGTGCGCGCGGCCGGGACGCTGGGCTTGTCGCTCACCCCCGAGGAACTGGAGGCGTTGAGCCGCGATGCGTCACCCGCCGTGCGCGCGGCGGTCGTGGCGGCCATCCCGTCGCTCGCGGCGCCCGGCAAACTCGATCACTGGAAACGCGGGCTGGCCGACAAAGATGCGCCGGTGCGCCGCGCGGCCGCGCTGGCGGCGGCGCGCCTTGCCGGCAGCGCGAAGTTCGTTCAGGAACAATGGACCAGCGAAACCGACGGCGCGGCGGCCGCGGAGATGTTTCGCGTGCTGCTGCGGGCGCAACGGGCGACCCCGGACCGGTTGCGCTTGTTGCCGCCGGCGTTGGCGAGCGAACACCCGGGCGTGGTGGCGGCCGCCATCAGCGCGATGGAAACCGCGGAGACGGAAGCGTTGGGGGAAACGATTTTGGAGAAGCTCGGCGATCCGTATCGCGTGGTGCAGGACGCCGCGGTGCGCGCGGCCGGTCGGCTGAAACTGGAGGCGAGCGTGCCGGCGTTGCTGGAAATGTTGGACGATGCCGACGCGGCGTTGCGACCCGCAATCTGCGCGACGCTCGGCCTGATGGGCGGCAGCGACAGCGTGCAGGCGTTGGCGCAGCGGTTGGCCGATGATCGCGATTTGTTCACGCAACAGGCCGCGGCGGATGCGTTGCGCAAAATCCATTCCGACGAAGCGTGCGAGGCGTTGGTGTTGATGCTGGAAAGTCCGCGGACGACGACCCGGCGCGAATCGGTGCGGGTGCTCGGTCAATGGGACGAACCGGGGCTGGCCATCAACGTCAACCCGCTGCTGAAAGATTCGGAGCCGGTGGTGGCGGCGGAAGCCGCCCAGGCGTTGGGACGATTGAAGCATGCGTCGTCACGGCTGTTGTTGCTGGAGCGCTTGAAGAAGGGACCGGCCGCGGTGCAAGAACGGGTGGCCTGGGCGCTGGGGCAATACCGGGCGAAAGAAGCCGTGCCGCAGTTGAGCAAACTGTTGTCGTCGAAACACGAGGCGCTGGAAGCCACGTCGGCCGAGGCGCTGGGATTGATTGGCGACAAAACCGCGTGGCCGGCGATGCGCAAGATGCTGTTTGCGATGTTGGAGCACGGCGCGACGGTGCGGATCAAGACGCTCCACGCCCTGCAACGCATGGGCGACCGCGAGAGCCTGCCGCGCGCGTTTCAGATCGTGACCGAGAAGGTGATTCCGCCGACGCCGATGATGCCGTTGCCGACTTACGACGCGACGCCCGTGCGCGAGGCGGCATTGCAATTCGTGATCGCGCACGGCGATGCGGCGACGGGCGAGAAGTTGCTCAAGAGTTTTGCCGATACGCCGCCCAGCGATCTGCGGCCCACCCTGGCCGCGGCGGCGACGAAGTTGACGGGCCGGACCTACCAGCCCATCCCGGACGAATCGCACACCCGGTACTCGGTGGAATCGCTCGGACCGCCCCCCTATCCAACCGTTCCACCCACGCCGGGGCTCCGCCTGGTTGAAGAGGAAGAGAGGAAAGTCACTGATGACGATACCGCGATTAACCGATGATCAACTGGCGCAGCTGCGCAAAGTCGATTCGCCGACGGTGGCGAATGTGATCGAGCTGTTCGATGTGCAGTCGCGCATCGCGGGCTATACGAACCACACGTTGAAGGCGGTGTATCCCGAGTTGCCGCCGACGGTGGGGTACGCCGTCACGTCCACGTTTCGCTCGGCCTACGTGCCGCCGGGGGGCGATGCCTACGGCGGGATGCCGCAACTACTCAAGGATGCCGAGACCGTTCCCGCGCCGCGGCTCATCGTGTTTCAAGACCTCGACGAAATCCCGCGCGCGGCGACGTACGGCGAACTGATGGTGTCGAGCTTTCAGAAATTTGGTTTTGACGGTCTCATCACCAGCGGCGCCGGCCGCGACATCGAACAGGTGCGTCGGCTGAAGTTTCCCTGCTGGACGTCGTCGATGATCGTGTCGCACGGCTACTGCTCGATCTTGGCCAGCAACGTGCCGGTCTGCGTCGGCGGACTCGACGTGCGCCCCGGCGACCTGCTCCACGCCGATGGCAACGGCATCGTCAATATTCCGCACGCCATCGCCGCGGGCGTGGCGGAGTTATGCGATCCCTTCATTAAGGCGGAGCAGATCCTGCTGGACTACCTCCAGACGTCATCACCCACTCAAGCCGGCTACGCCCGCGCGATCGGCGAGATGCGACAAGCTCTCGGGAAACTGCGCGAGCGCGCGAAGGCGATGGTGAAGTAAGCGGAAGGTCATGGTCGATACCGTTCTGATGGTTCGTAGTCAGGCACGTAGTCCGCGAAGTGCCGTCCGGGCCGCGGGCAGAGCTCGGGGACAGCGCCACTCCGCGGACTCCGTGGCTCACTACGAACACCGGCAAGAATTTCACGGTTTGGACGGGTCCTAACATGGCGGACACGTTGGTTGCCTTGGCGATTGCGGCGCACCCGGATGACATCGAGTTTCAGATGGCCGGGACGTTGTTGTTGCTCAAGAACGCCGGGGCGGAAATCCACATGTGGAATCTGGCCAACGGTTACTGTGGCACCACCCAGCATTCCCCCGAGGAGATCGTCGCCATCCGCTGGAAAGAAGCGCAGGAGTCGGCGCGCCGGGCAGGCGCGAAGATTTATCCACCACTGTTCAACGACCTCGAAATTTTCTACGACCGTCCCGCGCTCGGGCGCGTGGCGAGCGTGATCCGGCAGGTGCAACCGAACATTGTGCTGACCCAGCCGATGGTCGATTACATGGAAGACCACCAAGACACCGGACGGCTGGCGGTCAGCGCGGCCTTTGTGCGTAACATCAAGAACTTCATCACCGACCCGTCCGCGCCTCCCTACTTTGACCCCGTGCGCGTGTATCACTCTCTGCCCCACGGCTTGTGCGACTGGTATGGCCGGCCGGTCGTGCCCGAGTTTTACGTGAACATCGAATCGGTGCTCGCCGGGAAACGCAAACTGCTCGCCTGTCACCGCAGTCAGAAAGAATGGCTCGACGCCAGCCAAGGCATGGACGCCTATCTCGACGAAATGGAGCGCATGTCGCGCGAAGTGGGCGCGCGCAGCGGCGTGTTTAAGGTCGCCGAAGGTTGGACGAAACACTCGCCCACAGGTTTCTGCGCGCCGGATTACGACCCCATTAAGGAAACGCTCGGCAAACTGGTGAAATCATGAAAGCTCCTTGCTTCGTCCGTAATCTCCTTCACACCCCGCTTCAGCGGGGTGTTGTCTGGACCGCGACTGGCTCGCAGCCGTTTCAACGGCTTTCCCCGTTGCTCGTCTTGGGCAAACCGTTGAAACGGTTCGGCCCGATTGCTGGCTTGAAAATCACCCCGCTGAAGCGGGGTGTGAATCAGAGTTCCGCCGCATGATCTCAAGAGAACGTGTCATGACCAAATCGCGCCCCCTCAGCAAACTCGCCCCCGATTGGTGGGACTACACGACGTTGGACTCGGAGATTCTCGACGATGCCGCGCGGTTGGACGCCAAGAAGCTGGCTGGACTTTCCCGCACAGGTTTTCAGGTTCACTTCTACGACACCGTGGAAGAGTTCTACACCGCCGAGGCGCTCGAATACATCGAAGCGTGGCGTCAATCCACCCCTGATAACCCCGCGGGCATCTGCGGTCCGATCGGACCGACCGAACAACTCCCGCTCGTGGCCCGCATCGTCAACGCCACCGGCCTCAAGCTCCATTCCGCCCACTTTTGGGGCATGGACGAATGGTACGACGGCCAAGCGCCCGTGCCGGTCACCCATCCGTTGTCGTTCGCCAAGTGCGACAAGGAATTGTGTTTTGATCGCATCGACAAGAAACTGCGGATGCCCGACGCGAACCTCCATTTCCCCACCGGCAACCTCGAAGCTTACAGCCGGACCTACGACCAGGTGCGCTGCGTCATCATGCAAGGCGGCCAGGGCGAGATCAAACACTGGGCGTTCAACGATCCGCCCAAACGCGAAGGCAAATACAAAGACGCGCCGCCCGCGCCTGCCGAATACCGCAAACTGAAAACCCGCGTCGTGGACCTCCACCCCGTGACCATCATCCAAAACGCCCGCACCTCGGGCGGCGGCAACGTCTCCATGGTGCCCACCAAAGCCGCGACGGTCGGCCCGGTCGAGACCTGGAAAGCCGAGCGCGTCTCCATCTGGCATCCCGGCCACCACGACAACCCGTTCGGCATCCGCCTCAGCGCGCTGATGATCGCCCAGCGCCTCCCGGATTCCGCCGTCCCGATGTCGCTGCTTGCGGATCACCCGAATGTCCATTTCCACTACCTCCGCTCCGGCATCGGCAGTGTGGCGGTGGAAATGCACTAGCCCAGCCGATACAGCGCCATGTGGATCACCTTGTCGTCGGCGACAAGAGCGGACCCCGCCACCTTCCTGCTCTCGAACCGGTAATCCTGTCCGTAACCGATGGATGGGTACTTGGTCTCCTTGCACTCAGAGGCTGCTTTGAAAAAGGCCGTGGCCTTGTCGATGTCCCACAGGGGCGGCCATGACTGAGCAGCACCATCCAATTCCAAGAGTGCATCCAGTGCATAACTTTTCACCAGCGTCGGATGGAGAAAGCGATACGCTCGATCCAAGGACACAATGTCCAGCCCAGCAATCTCGCCATTGATCAACACCAGAAGTCCCCGTTGCTCGGGTAGAGGCTGAAACGCGTCCAGATAACTGTCCAGGTCTTTCATCTTGGCCGTGAACACGTCCTGCATGGCATGGGTCGGCGATTGCACTCCGGCATGACTCGCCAACATCTGGACATGCCCCCAAATCGCTCCCTGGTCGGAGGTGTAACCCTGAGATTTCTTCAGCGACTCCGCCACAGTGGACGATTTCAGGTTCCTAAGCTTGTGCGCCATGATGTGCCCCGAATGACTGAAGTGACGTGACCGGTACGACCAGCGCCCTTGTTCCGAGCAACTGACCGGGACGACCGTCTCCGATTTCTCCCTGAGCAGGACGCTGCTGTTGAGTACCCGGTTCTGTCTCGCCCCGGCCAGTTCTTCGCCATCCACCAGCAGCACCGGCAGTTCGGCCTGATTGATCACCTTCAGTTCCGGTACCGATCCGCCCAGACTGACCTCGACCACGCTGACCAAAGCCTTTTCCAAAGCTTCCTTCAATGTGAGGTAGTCCGGGCCATGATTGATCGAGGTGAACAGCGGCACAACCATCATGTTCTGAAACTGCTGCACGTCGCCCAACACCAGCCGCGACATGTACCCGGCCACCCGCTTGTCATCCTTCAACGCATTCATTTGTAGCTTCCGTTTACCAAGAATACGCAGGGAAAAATCGAATCTTGCAGCCAATCGCTAGTGGCACGTGAACGAGTCGTGCTCATTCAACACCTCGATCTGTGACTAACCATCGACAACCGTATAGCGCAGCCGGATGTGTTGCACGATCAGCACGCCGAACCCGTCCTCGCGCAGCCAGTGGACAGTGACCACCGCCATCGCTTCGTCGGGCTTGTTGTGCACGACGGTCAGTGACAGGGTGCCGTGGTACAGCAGCCCCGTCTCTTCGCTCCAGGCAATCGGATAAAGCTGCGTGACATGGAACGTGCGAACATGCGGGCCATGCTCGATCTCGATGTAGATCGGCTCGGCATTCATGCAATCGCTGGTCTGAGTGTCAGGACAAACAAAACACTGGCCAATCCAGCCGGGCGGATCAATCCAGATGCCGGATCCGCCCGTGGGGTCGGCCACCGCAAAACTCAGGCAGCCGAGAGTCCATAACAACATCGTGAAGGTGGTCTTGGTGTGTTTCATGGGTGATCTCATCTTTCCTCGCTCTCGACCATGGATACGCCACCGAGAGCCAAATCTTGGCAAGGGAGCGCGATGTCAAGAGTGATGCTGCGAAGCGCCGCGGTTTGCGTGAAAGCAATCGCAGCCGCGAAACAACATGGCCTTGGGCGACGCCCCGCTTTGAATGGGTGTTTCGGGTCATTGAACCCGAACAGTGCTGGCTTATTGAATTGCATGTGTGTCAGTCTCGGCTTCGGTCGCCGACTCTGATGACTTACCAGTTATCGTGGCGAGGGCTTCTTCGGCAGCGGCTTTGACCAGTTGGCTGGAATCCCCAGCGAGGGCGGTGAGGGCTGACACGGCTTCTTCGTCAGGATGATTCCGCAAAGCACGGATGGCGGCGATGCGTTGGGCGTCGGTCGTGACGTCTTTGTTACCTTGGGCGGCGCTGCGAATGGCGGCACGGGCTTCGGGCGATTCCATCTGGGCGAGAGATTGTGCGATCTGCGTGGCGGCCTTTTGGGGCGCGCTGTCGAGTCGTTGAACCAAATAGTTGGCGGCATGTGGTGTTCCGATCCGGCCAAGCCCTTCGACAGCCGCTGCCATTAACGGGTCAGACGGTGAACGATCCTTGCCGTCGGTTAGCCAAATCAGGCCGTCAATGGCCGCCTCATTGTCAATTCCGCCGATAATCTCCGCGAGACGCAACCGCACTTCTTCATCTGGGGTGGAATCACAACGCGCCACCATTTCGCGGACAAGTTCATCATCCGCCATGTGTGTCAGCGCCGTCGCCGCCGCGCGGAAGGCCGCTCGGTCGTTGCTCGTCGTCACCACTTCCAATAAAATGGCGGCGCTACTGCGATTGGTCGTGCCAGCCAACTGCATCGCCATCTCTTCCTTCGCGTCACCCTCAGGCATCGCCTCCAATACGCGGAATGAAACCTGTCGTAGTTCAGATTTTCCTTCAGTGGCCACTACTGGACTCCCGTTCTCCTTTTCGAGCTTCGCCGTTGTATGATCCGCATGGCTTTGCGTTGTCTTCTCCGGGCGAATTGGCTGTCTACCGGAGATTTCTGGCGTCTCGCTATTGCGCAAGACACTGAAGATAACTACGAGTCCGAGCATCGCGATTCCGGTGCTAGCCACAACCACTGAAGTGCGAGGTCTCATGCTACTGTTCAGAAAATCACCTCCGTACAGACGCTACCATTCAATGAGTTGGATGGAGAATCCCCCGGTCACAACACCGCCACTTGCCCCACCTGAGATGCTAAGTCCACCCGTTCCAATGCAAAGGTCTGCGCCGATTTCTGCTCCTGCACCTGCGCCGATAGCTCCTCCAGGAGACCAGCAAGCGCCGTAGTCCAACTCAGACGTTGAGAAAGCAGAAAACCGCAACACACACTAGCACCGCCAGCGGTGACCTGCCAAGTTGCAACACCGCTGGTGTCCACGGTCATTGTTCCAGTAACATCAAGGACGCCGAGTCCAACTGTACCAAAAACGCCACCATATGCAGTTGGTTGGAATGTGAACACGGGGCCGGTTCTGGTTACAAGGGTTTGAGTTTGCCCAGGGGAGACTGTGTAGTTCAGCACATTGCCGAACGGGCTAGTGACTCTCAATTTGCACGTTCGGGAAGTGCTGTTTAAAAACCGCAGTTCCCTCGCAGCCAAGGAACTTGGATTGCTGCCAGAAGACGGAAGAACTTGGTATGAAGTAGAAGCAAACACAATACCGCCCGCTAGGTATTCAACGACTGCCTCCTTTGCCGCCAACGGTGTAGAGGTGAAAGCAAATCGACCGGTTGCGTCTGTTGTGAGCAAGTAACTTTGTAGACGTATCCCGTCATGCAGTCCAAACGTGAGGTTGGGCACAGCCAGACCGTTCCGCTTGATCGTTCCCCTGACAGTGACGGGCACACCGACTTTGAGTGCTGGAAGAGACGTGCTGTCTAAGACCAGCGCGTAATTGATCTGGTAAACAGCCAACAGTTTCACTCCAGAATACGCCGAATACCCACGTAACATGATATACCAGTCACCAGAAGCGGGGCTGGAAACGGTCACAGTTTCGTTGTTCCCAGAGAGGTAGGGACGATAATCATAGCTTGAGGTAGTCGGCAATGCACCTCGCTTCACATACAAGTCGCAATCACCACTGCCACCTGAAATTTTGATTGTCAGTTTGTCTTGTCCCGACGGCACACTGATCTTGTAGTAAACTTGGCTACTGCTCGCACCAGTGAGGTTACTGACGGGCACATTGTTCTGGAGCGTGGTAACGGTGGTGCAGGCGGTGGTAGTTGCGCCGGCAGTGTTGGAGTAGCCGGAGGTGCCGGCGCCGTTGTAAGCACGGACGCGGTAGTAGTAGGTCGTGCCGCAGGACAGGCCGGTGTTGGAGTACGAGGTGACGTTCGCGCCGACGGTGGCGACCTGCGTCCATGGGCCGCTGGAGGTACTGGCGCGCTCGATGTAGAAGCCGGACTCGTTGCTTGCGTTGTCGATCCAACTGAGGTTGATCTGGCTGGAGGAGACGCGCGAAGCAGTGAGGCTACTGGGCGCGTTGGGAAGCGTGCTGGTGGCTTGGTAGTAGGCCACGAGGGTCACGCCGGAATAGGCGCTGTAGCCGCGCAGCATAATGTACCAGTAGCCGGAAGCGGGGTTGTTGACGGTAACAGTTTCGTTGTTGCCGCCGAGATATGGCCGGTAGTCGTAGCTCGTGGTTGTCGGCGTCGCGCCGTACTTGACGTAGAGGTCGCAGTCGCCGATGCCGCCGGAGATTTTGATTTCGAGCTTGATCTGACCGGACTGCACGTAAATCCGGTAGTAAAGCTGGCTGCCGGTCGCACCGGCGGTGTTGTAGATGGGGACATTGTTCGACAATGTCGTAACGGTTGTGGAAGTCGAGTACGTTGCGACCAACGTGACGCCGGAATAGGCGCTGTAGCCGCGCAGCATTATGTACCAGTAGCCGGAGGCCGGGTTATTGGCGGTGACGGTCTCGTTGTTGCCGCTGAGGTATGGCCGGTAGTCATAACTGCTGGTTGTCGGCCATGCGCCGTACTTCACGTAGAGGTCGCAATCACCCGTGCCGCCGGAGATTTTGACCTCCAACTTGGATTGCCCGGACGACACATAGATCATGTAGTAAAGCTGGCTGCCGGTGCTGCCGGAGATGTTGCTGATGGGGACACCGTTTTGCAGCGTCGTTTGAGCCGATGCCGCCGTGACCATGACTGCCATAAGACCGAAGATCGCCAACGTGAGATTGCGTTTCATTGCGTGCTGTCCTTTCTCATTCCGTTTTCACGTCCAGCAGTCCCGGCAAATCCAGCAGCTTCCTGCAACCTTCGCCATCTTTTCGGACTGCTTCATTATGCTCTTGCTTTGTTTCGCGCTCTGCGGTTGTACTTGCTTACTGGGTGCCAAGACGCACCGAAAACTGCGAAATCGTACAGCGTCTTGTTGGTGAGGCGCTTGTGAAAAGCGAGAGGTTCCTACAGTCGCGGATGATCTGGTCAACAACTGACCACTTGAACAGTTGCTGCTCATCACCTGCACCATCCGACTTCCAGTCGCCGGAAGATTTTTTCTAGCAGCCTGTCGGAGTTAGCTGTTTGAATCTGAAGCTGTGAGGACAGGTTGATGCTGACGACCGGTTCGCCGCCAGTCGGCATGGGATGCTTGAAAGCTGACGGTTTGGCTTTGCGGTCAGCGAGTTGGATGATTGCGCAGTCACACAGCGCTGGTTCGATTGGTTTTCAGCCGATTGGCAGTTGCACCCGATGGAGCCGGCGGAAGT
>Ga0247727_10005688_pt1 | contig 25068 bp, 21 predicted proteins | sample WisWelCaveWW1625_FD_202498 | JGI IMG/M metagenome (GOLD analysis project Ga0247727, IMG submission 202498) | Biofilm microbial communities from Wishing Well Cave, Virginia, United States - WW16-25 | ecosystem: Environmental > Aquatic > Deep subsurface > Groundwater > Cave microbial mat | place...
GGCATCTTTTCAAAAATAAAAAAGGAACCGAAATTGCTTCCGATTCCTTTTATGAAATTGATTTGCTCAATTATTTTACTGCCGCAACCACTGCGTTGAACGCTTCAGGATGGTTCAAAGCAAGGTCAGCGAGGGCTTTGCGGTTTAACCCGAGGTTTTTTTTAGTTGCCTTAGCAATGAACTGGGAATATGACATTCCGTGCAGACGAACTGCCGCATTAATACGCTGAATCCAGATTCCGCGGTAAACAATCTTCTTGTCTTTTCTTCCGCGATAAGCATAGGTAAGACCTTTCTGATATACATTCTTCGCGATAGTCCAAACATTTTTTCTCTTTCCCCAGAAACCGCGTGTTCTCTTGAGGATTTTTTTTCTGCGTGCTCTGGACGCTACACTGTTGACTGAACGTGGCATGACTTATAGATTATGAATTATGAATAATAAATTATATGCAAAGCATCGCTCTTACCCTTCTCATATTAGTTGGGTGAATAGTTGCTGCATGAGTGATATGGCGTTTGCGCTTTTTTGATTTCTTGGTAAGGATGTGGCTTTTGAAAGCATGTTTCCTTTTTATGTGTCCGGAGCCGGAGATCTTAAATCTCTTCTTTGCGCTGGAGTTGGTTTTCATTTTTGGCATTGTCTGTATTTTTTATTTACTGTCTGTTGTTTACTTTTTCTTTCCCGGTCCAATCAGCATTATCATTTTCTTTCCGTCCTGAAGCGGCATCTGTTCAATCTTCCCAACTTCTTCAAGTTCCTGTGCAAAGCGCATCAAAAGTGTTCTTCCCTGATCTTTGAACATGATGGTTCTTCCTTTGAAGAACACATACGCTCTTACTTTTGCTCCTTCTTCCAGAAATCGGAGAGCGTGATTTTTTTTGAAAGTGAAATCATGCTCATCAGTATGCGGAGTGAAGCGAATTTCTTTTACAACAACTTTTGATGTATTCGCTCTTTTCTCCTTTTCTTTTTTCTTATGCTCGTATAAGAACTTTTTATATTCAATTATCTTGCAAACAGGTGGAGTAGCAGTCGCTGAAATCTCCACTAAATCTAACCCAGCATCTGCAGCCATTCTGAGGGCTACTTCTATTGACACAACTGCCGGTTCAAATCCATCTCCAACAACCCTAACCTGGGGGTGTTTTATCCTGTCATTTATTTTATGCAGGTCTTCTCTTTTCTGAAATCTTCCGCCTCTTGGCTGAAACGGTCTTGGCGAAAATCCTCCTGATGGACGTGGCCGGTAAAATGGTGCTGCGATGGTTTTTAAATTTGGTTAATAGTCTGTTTTTTCAATTCCCTTCAAAAGGGACGCAAAGATAAATAAATTCAATTACAGAGATTAACTTTTTTTAGGAGGGGAATTGGATTAATTGGAACCAAAAACCTCATCAACTTCTGCTTTCACTTTCTTAGCAAACTCTTCGGTGTTCATCGTTCCGATATCTCCTTTGCCGTGTTCACGCACTGCAACAGAATTGCTCGCCACTTCCTTTTCGCCAAGGATAATCATGTAAGGAATCTTCATCATCTCCGCATCGCGAATCTTTTTGCCAATCTTTTCGCTTTGAGTATCCACCGAAGCGCGGATGTTATATTTTTTGAACAGTTTAAGAATATCGTTTGCGTTCTCGTTGAAACGGTCGCTGATGGGAAGAATTGTTACCTGCTCGGGAGCAAGCCATGTCGGGAAGTTGCCCGCGTAATGCTCTGTCAGAAAGCCGATAAAACGTTCGTGAGTTCCCAGCGGTGCGCGGTGAATGCAGATAGGCGTTTCATCTTGATTATTTTTATTGACGAATGTTAATCCAAATCTTTTCGGAATGGCAAAGTCAACTTGATTAGTCGCCAAAGTAAATTCTCTTCCGATGGCGCTCCAGACCTGCACATCTATTTTTGGTCCGTAGAAAGCGCCTTCATCAGCCACTTCCTTGTATGGAATCTTAGAGTCAATCAAAACTTTTCTAACCATGTCTTCTGTCTCTAACCAAAGTTCGGGTTCATCCACATATTTCTTTCCGAGTTTATCTTTTGAATGTGTCGAGAAGCGCATCACATATTTATCTATTCCGAAGATTTTAAAATAGCGCAGATACATTTCATTCACCGCGCGAAATTCATCAGCAAATTGTTCTTTGGTGCAGTAGATATGCGCATCGTTCATTTGTAAAGAACGAACGCGCATCAATCCGAAAAGCTCACCGGATTGTTCGTAGCGGTAACAAGTTCCGTATTCGGCAAGACGCAATGGCAAATCTCTGTAACTCGGATTCAGCGTTGCGAAAATCTTGTGATGATGCGGACAGTTCATCGCCTTGAGATAATATTTTTCACCGTCCATATCCATTGGCGGAAACATGCTCTCGGCATAGTAGGGGAGATGCCCGCTTGTAACATACATGGATTCTTTTGCCAGATGCGGAGTGCGCACGCGTTTGTATCCTGCTCTTTCTTCAGTTATTTTTGCGAGAGTTTCCAGTTGCTCAATTATCACCGCTCCGTTTGGCAGCCATAGCGGAAGTCCGGGACCTACCTGATCATCAAATGTAAAAAGCTGAAGATCTTTTCCGAGTTTGCGGTGATCGCGCTTCTTGGCTTCTTCGAGCATCGCAAGATATTCTTCGAGTTCTTTTTGCGCGGGAAAAGTGATTCCGTAAATGCGTGTTAATTGTTTTTTGCTTTCATCACCTCGCCAATACGCGCCAGCAATGTTCATCAACTTCACCGCCTTGATGAAGCCGGTGTTAGGAATGTGAGGACCTCGGCAGAGGTCAACAAAATTTCCCTGCTGATAGAAAGTAATTTGTCCGTCCTGTAAATCATTAATCAATTCAAGTTTGTATTCGTCCCCTTTCTTTGTGAAATATTCTGTCGCTTCTTTCTTGGAAACTTCTTTGCGCACATACGCATTCTTCTGGCGCGCGAGTTCCAGCATCTTGTCTTCTATCTTTTTAAAATCTTCCGAAGAGATTGTTTTGTCTCCTAAATCCACATCGTAATAAAAACCTCCTTCCACAGGAGGGCCGATTCCAAACTTCACACCGGGATAAAATGATTCGAGCGCTTCCGCGAAAAGATGCGCGGAAGAATGCCACATGGTATTTTTTCCTTCCTGGTCTTTCCATGTATAGAAAAGTATTTTCGAATCTTCAAGTATAGGAAGAGTTGCATCTATGACAACCCCCTGCCCCCCTTTGCTAAGGGGGACAACATTTGCTGAAAGTACATTGCGTGCAAGCCCTTCGCTGATGCTTTTGGCAATATCAAGCGCGGTGGTTCCGGCAGGATACTCGCGAACGTTTCCATCGGGGAAAGTAATTTTCATAGGGTTGGCAAAGATAGAAGGAAATTGAATAATAAAACTTTTTTGGGCGCGCCTGCCGCAGACATGGTTTTAAAACCTATAATCAGATAAAAAAGATTTCTTCCATTTGTTTAGAAATAGCAAATGCGCAAGCCAAAAAACATAAGTGAAGAAGAAGTAACAGAAGAAGTGAAAAGAGTGGTCACAAAATTTTTCGATGCCATGAAAAAACTTTTGGTCAAAGAAGGCAACACACCTTACAAAATAGCCATCGCCTGCCATAAAGACCCCGGCACATTTAATAAGATGTTGGATGACTGCGATAACTGCGAAGCGAAGTCCATGATACAACCGCTCATGCCTTATGGTTACAGCATTGATGTAAAAATTGTTCGTCTTAAAAAATGAAGTTCGAAAATAAAAAGTTCAATCGCTGGTCGGGGTCATTGCGGAACATTCTCGAGTTACCGCTCAGTGGAAGGATACAACAACAGTAAACCGGAAACAGTAAACTGGAAACTCCGTATAGGCATTCACACGGGACCAATCGTTGCAGGAATTGTCGGCATCAAAAAATTCGCTTATGATATATGGGGAGACACTGTGAACACCGCCTCGCGAATGGAAAGTTCAGGCGAGGCAGGGAAGGTGAACATCAGCGGCACTACATACGAATTGGTAAAAGATGAACTCAAATGTACTTACCGTGGAAAAGTGCAGGCAAAGAACAAAGGGGAGATTGAAATGTATTTTGTGGAGAAAGTTTAGTTTTCTTCAACTCAAAACTGAACAGGGGATAGCAAATAAGAAAATAGTTATTAGTCATTAAATACAAAAGTAGATTGGTGGATTAGTAGACTAGGGAAATTACCCAATCCACCAGTCAACCAATTTACGCTGCCTTTCTTCCCAGCACCTTCAGCATTCTTGTATGCGAAACAAGCGCGCCAATGAAAGATGGCTGCATATTATAAGGCAGTCCGAATTCACGCGCTGTCTTTTCCACAATGAAAGAAATTTTTCGGTAGTGAATATGACAGATGTTGGGAAACAAGTGATGTTCAATCTGAAAATTGAGTCCGCCCACAAACCAGTTAATGAGCCGATTGTTGCGGGCAAAATTGGCAGTTGTTTGCAACTGGTGAATCGCCCATTCGTTTTCAATATTGCCTTGTGATGTGGGAAGCGGTTGTTCAACTCCTTCCACCACGTGCGCCAGTTGAAAGACAATCGCCATGATAAATCCTCCTGTGCAAAGCATGATGACAAAGCCCAAAAGAATCTGCCACCAGGTGAAGTCAGAGAATATAAGAGGCAATCCGATTGTGGTAAAAAAGAAAACCAACTTTGATCCGATAAGTTTTATGTATTCAAGAATCGGCTTGGCGTTTTGCTGGCGTGTAAGTCCTGATTTATTGTAACGGTGCAATTGAAAGAAATCATTTACTAATTTGGAAATCGTCATTAAACTATACAGGAAAAAAGCATAGATGTGTTGAAAGCGATGAATTTTTTTTAAGGGAGAATGGCGGGAAAAACGAAGTGTTGTATGACCGGCAATATCCTCATCCATGCCTTCAATGTTTGTGAAGGTGTGATGAAGGACATTATGCTGAACCTTCCAATTAAAGGTTGTGGAGCCGAGCAGGTACATGGTGCTTCCCGTCAAATCATTGAGCCATCCTTTTTTGAAAGCCGAGCCGTGCAGTCCATCGTGCATCACCGACATGCCGGTGCCTGCCATTCCGATTCCCATAAGCACAGATAAGGGGAAAATCATCCAGCCATACATGGGAACTGTGAGCATTAAAATGAAAGGGGTTAAATAAATTGCAAGCATTACAACAGATTTCAGTATTGTCTTCCAATTGCCCTTTGTGGAAATATTTTTTTCTTTGAAATAATCATTCACATTCTTCCTCAGCGAGGACATGAATTGTGATTTATCCCTTTCAAACTGTATAATCTTCATAAAAATGAGATTAATAATTTATGAATGCAATGTACGAATATACCAATGGCAAGTTGCAGAATGAAGATTTGTTTTAACATATATTAACACTCATGAGTTCACATCATTCATCGTTATTTATAGAGGAATAAAAATTCCTAACTTCGCTTTCAATTTTTTCTGACTCAATTTATGTTCGAGAATTTATCCGATAAAATAGACCGCGCCTTTAAAATTCTGAAAGGGCAGGGTAAGATTACGGAAGTGAACGTGAGCGAAACGCTCAAGGAAATCCGTAAGGCGCTGCTGGATGCGGATGTAAATTTCAAAGTTGCCAAAACTTTTACCGATAATGTTAAAGCAAAAGCGTTGGGGCAGAATGTTCTCACCAGCATTTCGCCCGGGCAGTTGATGACCAAAATTACCCGTGATGAATTGGCTGAACTGATGGGAGGCAAAAACGCGGAACTGAAGATGACAGGAAATCCCACGGTGATTTTGATGAGTGGTTTGCAGGGTTCGGGTAAAACAACTTTCTCTGGAAAACTCGCGAACTATTTAAAGACCAAGCGCGGAAAAAATCCTTTGCTCGTTGCCTGTGATATTTACCGTCCTGCCGCCATTGACCAACTAACTGTGCTCGGAGAGCAAATCGGTGTTTCCGTTTTTTCCGACCGGGAAAATAAAGATGCGGTGAGTATTGCGAAAAAAGGAATTCAGTTCGCGAAACAGAATAATCATTCAGTTGTAATCATTGACACTGCAGGCCGCCTGGCGATTGATGAACAGATGATGAATGAAATTTCAGCAATAAAAAAAGCAGTTTCGCCCGATGAGATTTTGTTTGTTGTAGACGCGATGACTGGGCAAGACGCGGTGAACACGGCAAAAACTTTTAACGAGCGTTTAGATTTTGGCGGAGTAGTTCTGACGAAGTTAGATGGTGATACTCGCGGAGGTGCCGCGCTTTCAATCAAAAGCGTTGTGAACAAACCCATCAAGTTTGTGGGAACGGGCGAAAAGATGGATGCGATAGATGTTTTTCATCCTGATAGAATGGCTGATAGAATTTTGGGGATGGGCGATATTGTTACGCTGGTTGAAAAAGCGCAGGAAAATTTTGATGTGGAGGAAGGGAAAAAACTTCAAAAGAAAATCGCTAAGAATACATTTGACTTTACTGATTTTCTCGGACAACTTCAGCAGATAAAAAAAATGGGTAACATGAAAGACCTTGTCGGTATGATTCCCGGAGTCGGCAAAGCGATGAAGGATGTTGATATCAATGACGATGCGTTCAAAAGCATTGAGGCAATCATTCATTCAATGACTCCTGCGGAAAGGCAAAACCCTGATGTGATAAACGGAAACCGAAGACAACGAATTGCAAAAGGAAGCGGAACAAATATTCAAGAAGTGAACAAACTCATGAAACAATTTGAAGACATGCGTAAGATGATGCGATCAATGGGTAATAAAGATCAGATGAAAAAGATGATGCAAAACATGCCCAAAATGCGATAGTGTTTTTGATTTGAAAATTTGGAGATGAGTTAATTTGTAGATAAAAAAATAAAAAGATGCAGGATAAAAAAGAAAATTTAATAGTTGATTTGACTTTTGAATTTGCTTTAATGCTAATTGAATATTGCGAAGTTCTTGAAGAAAAGAAAAAGTTTGTAGTTGCAAAACAATTACTTCGATCAGGGACATCCGTTGGAGCAAACGTGAGAGAAGCACAGAATGCTGAAAGTAAACCTGACTTTATTCATAAAATGAAAATTGCATCGAAAGAAGCCGATGAGGCAGAATATTGGTTAATGCTTTGTAAGGAATCAAAGAATTATCCTGATTGCGATTTATTAATTGAGAAAGTAATATCCATCAGCAGAGTTTTATCAAAAATAATCGGCACATCAAAACGAAAGTATTAATCATCTTCAAATTTTCAAATTGGCTAATCTCCAAATCAGTTCATGGCAATAATAGACGGAAAAAAAATATCACAGGAAATTCAGGGCGAGATTGCTGCTGAAATTCAGAAGATAAAATCTTCTGGAGGAAAAATTCCGCACCTCGCTGCAATTCTTGTCGGCACTGATGGCGCGAGCGAAACGTATGTGGGAGGAAAAGTAAAAGCGTGTGAGAGAGTTGGTTTCAAATCAACGCTTGTTCGTTTATCTCATACTACTTCCGAAAATGATTTGCTGAAAAAGATTTCTGAATTAAATAATGACAAAGACATTGATGGTTTCATTGTTCAATTACCCTTGCCGAAAAGTATTTCAGAAAGAAAAGTAATTGAGGCAATCGCTCCGGAAAAAGATGTGGATGGATTTCATCCTGCTAACGTGGGAAGAATGGCGTTGAACATTCCGACTTATCTGCCGGCAACCCCTTATGGAATTTTACAGTTGATTGAGAGATACAAAATAGAAACTGCTGGAAAAAACTGTGTAGTGGTTGGAAGAAGCCATATCGTTGGTTCACCTATGAGTATTTTGATGGCGCGGAACGCTTATCCTGGAAATTGTACGGTCACTATCACTCACAGCAAAACAAAAAAGCTGAAAGAAATTTGTTCAAGTGCTGATATTTTAATTGTCGCGCTGGGTAAGGCGGAGTTTCTCACTGTGGATTATGTGAAGCAAGGAGCGGTTGTCATTGACGTTGGAATCACCCGCATCAAATCCGATAAAACAAAATCAGGGTGGAAACTTTTAGGCGATGTAAAGTACGATGAAGTGGCTCCGAAATGTTCATTCATAACTCCTGTTCCCGGTGGAGTTGGTCCGATGACAATTACTTCTCTTTTGATGAATACGCTGAAGGCGAACAAAAAAGAAATTTACAAGTGATAACAACAGAGAAAAGAAACCCGGAATCCGGAATCCGGAATCCAGAATCAGGCACATCCTTTCCTGTTATGGAAATGTTTTATTCCATCCAGGGCGAAGGATTTCACACAGGCACTGCTGCTTTTTTTATTCGTCTTGGCGGATGCGATGTGGGCTGTCACTGGTGCGATGTGAAGGAAAGTTGGGAAGCAGAAAATCATCCGGAAAAATCCATTGATGAAATTATTTCTGAACCAGAATTAAGCAAAGCGAAAACTATTATTGTAACGGGAGGAGAACCGTTGATGTATGATTTAATGTCTCTCACGCAAGAACTTAGAAATAAAAATTTCAAATTGCATCTTGAAACTTCTGGCGCATATCCTCTCACCGGGGAATGGGATTGGATTTGTTTTTCCCCAAAGAAATTTAAAGAACCGCTTCCTGAATTTTTTTCCCGTGCGAATGAACTAAAAGTTATTGTTTATAATAAAGATGATTTCAGATTTGCAGAAGAACACGAAAAACATCAGAGTGATGATTGCGTTTTATATTTACAGCCCGAATGGAGTAGGAGAGAAGCAATGCTTCCGTTGATTATTGATTATGTAAAACAGCACCCTAAATGGAGAATTTCCCTTCAAACACATAAATATATAGGAGTCAGATAGGGAATGATTATTGTATATTGATTTACTTATGAAATTATTTCTGAAAATATTTATAATTGCCTACTGTCTTTTGCCTTCTGTCTTCTGCTTTTCCCAGCCCACGTATTCCACCAAGAGTAAAAAAGCAATTAAGTATTACGAAGAAGCCACAAAATTTTACGATGGCAGAAGTTATGAAGCCGCAACTGAATATTTAAAAAAAGCAATCAAGGAGGACGATTTGTTTATTGAAGCACACATGCTTCTGGGATATATCTATAGCGACTTGCATCAACCCCAAAAAGCAATCGAAGAAATAATAAAATCAATTGAGATAAATCCGGGATTTTATCAGGGGAATTATTTTTCACTCGCGCGGCTGCAATTCAGCACAGGGCAATATAAGGAAGCGAAAAAAAATTATGTGAAGTATCTCGACAAACCTTCTACAAACGCTGAAATGAATAAGATGGCAGAGCGAGATATAAAAAGTTGCGACTTTGCTACAGCATCAATTGATAATCCTGTTCCGTTCAAACCGATAAATGCAGGCGATGGATTGAACTCACAATACGATGAATATTACCCGTCCATCACTGCGGATGAACAAATGTTTTTATTTACAAGAAAACTTCCTACAAATAAAAATCAATATGGTTTTCAGGAAGATTTTTATGTAAGCGATAAGACAGTTGACGGGAAGTGGGGGAATGCATACGGCATCGGATCGAAAATTAATTCTGAAAGCAACGAAGGAGCGCCTTGCCTTTCTTCTGACGGGCAGATTTTATTTTTTGTCGCCTGCGAAACTGAATTTGGCTATGGGGCTGACAGAACGGGTTTCGGAAGTTGTGATATTTTTTATTCTTTCAAAAACGGAAATGACTGGACGAAACCCAAAAATGTTGGTCCGCCCGTTTGCACAAAGTGGTGGGAAACCCAGCCAAGTTTTTCTTCCGATGGAAAAACATTATATTTTGTTCGGGGAACAACGGATGCAAGTGGAAAAAGAAGCCAGGATATTTACTCTTCTATATTGAAAGAGGAGGGCAAGTGGAGCGGTGCAGCCAAACTGAGCAACACAATAAATACCCCCTATAACGAAGAGTCTGTTTTCATTCATCCTGATAACCAGACATTATATTTTTCTTCCGATGGACATCCGGGAATGGGCGGGCTGGATATTTTCATGTCGCGCAGGCAGGCGAATGGTGAATGGGGCGATGCAGTGAATCTTGGCTATCCGATAAATACTTTCAATGACGAAAACAGTTTGCTTGTTTCCCGCGATGGAAAGATTGCCTACTTTGCTTCTGACAGAGCGGGAGGTTACGGAGGATTGGATATTTATTCTTTTGATTTGTATGAACAGGCGCGCCCGGGAAAAACAATTTATGTGAAAGGAAAAGTTTTTGATGCGGTTACTAAACTTCCACTTGATGCTGACATTGATGTAGAAGATTTGCAAACAGGAAATTCTATTGTTAAGCGGGTGTCTAATAAAAAGAACGGTGAGTTTCTGATTTGTCTTCCGGTAAATAAGAATTATGCGTTCAACACTTCTAAGACTGGTTATCTTTTTCATTCAGAAAATTTCGCACTGATTGAAAATAAGGATTATCAGCCGATACTAATAAATATTCTACTTTCTCCTATCACAAAAGATTCAACAGTGATTTTGAGAAATGTTTTTTTTGATACAGATAAATTTAATTTGAAAGACGAATCGAAAGTTGAGTTAAATAAATTAGTAGACTTTCTGAATAAGAACCCAGCGTTGAAAATAGAACTTAGCGGACACACGGATAATATTGGTGAGAAAAAACACAATCAGGTACTTTCTGATAGCCGAGCCAAGTCGGTTCTTGAATATCTTGCAGCGAATGGAATTTTGAAAGACCGATTGACTTCCAAAGGATACGGAGATGCAAAACCTGTTGTGCTGAATGATTCGGATGAACATCGCCAGATGAATCGAAGAACGGAGTTTAAAGTCGTCTCGAAGTAATTCCCATCTTTGCTATAGTATTTTATGAAACGTTTCTTTTTCCTAATTAGTTTTTTATCAGTTGTCAGTTGCCGGTTGTTAGTTGTCAATGCACAGACAGCAAACGCCAAGCAGCAAGCCATTTCAATCCGGCTATTTGCGAGTTACAATATAACTTCAGTAAATTTTTTTCATGTTTCAGGTGAGTATTCCGTGTATGGCGACAGCATAAAACTTTTTAACACAGATAAAATTTCATTCATCACCATTTCGCTCGCTGGAGATTCGGTACTTCTTAAAAAAACAAACTATCAGGGAAAATTTCGTTCTGTTCAGTTCATGCCGAAAATAACTTCTTCAAGTTTTAAAATAAAATCGCTTCAACCGGATTATAAAGTAAGAATGTATGATGATGAACTACAGATTTCCGCCTTGGATAAATCATTGCGGCTCCTAAACAAAATCGACATTGAAAAATATGTGGCAGGAGTTGTGCAGTGGGAAGTGGGAACAAAAAATCCGCAGGAGTTTAACAAAGTCAAAACCATAGCCATCAGAACATACGCACTTGGAAACTGGCGCAGGCACGAAGATGAAGGATTTCAGTTATGCGATGAAGTGCATTGCCAGGTTTTCAAAGGAAAAACATTCAGCCAGAATATTTATGATGCTGCTTTTCAAACAGCGGAATATATTCTTGTTGACGACAGTGCCAGAATTGTTACCGCAGCATTTCATTCCAATTGTGGCGGGCAGACAATGAATTCGGAAGATGTGTGGTCCAAGCAAGTATCCTGCCTTCGTTCCATCAGTGATACGTTCTGTTTGAAAAAAACAAATGCCGTGTGGCAGAAAAAAATTCCAAAAGATTTATGGCTGGATTATGTAAAAACAAAATATGGTTTTCCTGTGAGTGACTCAAATGTGGTGAAAAAAGTTTTGGATTTTAATCAACCCAATCGTCTTGTCTATTTAGTGAATGACGATTTTTTTATTCCGCTTAAATTTGTGCGCGAAGACATGAAACTTAAATCAACTTTTTTTACAATTAAGGAGGATGGAGAGAATGTTGTCTTCACTGGAAAAGGTTTTGGACACGGAGTCGGGCTTTGCCAGGAAGGCGCCATGCGCATGGCTGAAAAGGGATATTCTTATACTAAAATCCTGAACTTTTATTACGCCAATATTCATCTCATCCGATTTTCTCAACTTGATTTTTTTAATTCAGAGTGAATCATTCGTGTTCTGTGAATAGTGATATTTTTTTACCTTTGTCACTTCATCAGAAATACTTTATGAAAATCCTTCAGGTATTAATTTCTTTTCTGTTAATTCTCCCTATTTATTCTTTTTCACAGGACGGGAATGCCTATGGTTCATTTTCCGGCAAGGAAGCAAAAAAAATGTTGAAAAAGGCGCGGAAGGATGTTGATTATGGAAACTATAAAGACGCATCCGAAAAATATTCTCAACTAATAAAATCCGATTCTGCAAATACGGTTTATTATTATGAATATGCATTGATATTGTATAATAATTTCGAGCAAATCAAATCCATTCCATATTTTGAAAAGTTAATCAAACATTCCAAAGACACAACAGGCGAAGTATTTTATTTTCTTGCTACAGCATATCATCTCGCTGGTAAATTTGATTTAGCCGAAAACAATTACAAAACATATATTTCTTTGATTGCAAGGTATGGAACTGACCTTTGGCCTGAAGAAGAAGGAGAATTAAGAAATGAGGTCTTGCATAAAGTGGAAATGTGTGACAATGGAAAAACACTTATTAAAACACCTGTCGATAAAATTTCTCTTAGCGGAAAAATGCGCCCCTTCCAGATACTAAACGCAGGCAAGAACATAAATTCAGATTATGATGATTACGATGCGGTTTTATCTTCCAATGATTCTCTCATGTATTTTACATCCAGAAGAGAAGGAACCATTGGCGGAAAAGTGGACTGGGATGATAAATATTTTGAGGACATATATGTTTCAACGCAGACAAATCAAGAGTGGGGTGTAAGCGCAGGCATTGGTGAGTCGGTTAATTCTGATAAACACGAAGCCATTGTTGGCATTTCTGCTGATGGAAATAAAATTTATTTTTATAAAGGAGTCAAGCAAGGAACATTTTATTCCAGCAGCAAGAATGGCAATGCCTGGACAAAGCCGGAAACCCTCTATGAACAATCAGATATCAATACCAAAGCATGGGAAACAAGCATGTTTGGATTCACTCTCGCTACAAATGAATTGTTTGTAGTAACCGACCGGGATGGCGGAACAGGAGGAAGAGATATTTATGTTTCTAAAAAACAAGCGGACGGTTCCTGGGGACCTTTAGAGGATATTGGCAATCCCATTAATACGGAATATCATGAAGATGCACCGTTTATTACTTCCGATGGCAAGACAATGTATTTTTCATCCACCGGGCATACTAGCATGGGCGGTTTTGACATTTTCAAATCAGAAAGGAATGGTGATAAATGGAGTGCGCCTGTAAATCTTGGCGTTCCGATTAATACTCCCGGAGATGATATTTTTTTCACCATTGCGCATACAAGTGACCGTGCATATTATTCTTCTTCAGACCGTGCGCCTGACAGCACTTCCGATATGGATATTTACATGATTGATTTATGCGATGATGTTCCAACCACCATTATTAACGGATTTGCTCAGGGGATTTCAAACGGGATGATGATTGTGGTTGAAAAGGAATCCGGAAAAGAAGTCGGTAAATTTGAAATCAAAGAAAATAAATATTCAATATATCTTGAACGCGGAAAAAATTATGTGTTTACGGTGAAAACATCCGGCATTGAACCTGCAAGCGCAGAAGCGTATGTTCCCAGAAATTGCAAGGCATATCCATTGTATCAGGAACTTGCCTTCACACAAGCAGGGCAGCCCATGGTTTTCAAAAATGCTTTTTTTGATATAAATAAAGAAGCAGGCGCCATGAGTCACTCAGAGTTTCTTGCCAAAGCAGATAAAAGCAAGTTGTCTAATTACACGGAGAGCGTTGTGAACACAAATCCTATGATGACGGTGAGTGTTGACACTATAAAAACTACCACCACTACTACAGTAAAAGATACTGCCACATCTGCTGTTACTACCACCACAGCAACTACCACTATCATCAAGACAACTATTTCATTCGATAACGTGCTGTTTGATTATGACAAATCAAATCTCAGAAAAGAATTTCTGCCTGAACTTGACAAAGCGCTCGCTCTTCTGAAAAAAGATTATCCGAACGTGAAGTTTGAAGTAGCAGGGCACACCGATTCAAAAGGCAAGGATTCCTATAACATGAATCTATCCAAACGCAGGGCAAGCGCGGTGGCAAATTATTTTGCCTCAAAAGGAATTAACCGAAGCAGAATGAAAGTAGTTGGCTACGGTGCGACAAAACCTGTTGCAAGCAACGATACAGATGAAGGGCGCGCAAAGAACCGAAGAACAGAGATTGTGATTATTCAGTAAGATTCAAAAAATAACACACAGACCTGTAAGCCGGATTCTGTCTTCCGCATTGCTGCGGAATCCCTATCATTTATCTATGCTGCCTACCAATGGATTTCGCATTGAAGCGAGACGAGCAGCCATCCATTATTCGGCATTGCAACTCCTGAGGTTTGCCTTCAATCCTGATATTGCTATCAGAAAAGCGTGAGCTCTTACCTCACGATTTCACCCTTGCCTTTGCGGTAAACGCCAGGCGGTTTTGTTTCTGCGGCACTTTCTGTATGAAAAATTACTTTTCCATCCTCCCGAAATAAATCGGGACAAGATGCTCTCTGTTGTCCGGACTTTCCTCCCCATATTTCTATGAAGCGATAGAGCGGTCTGTGTGTTAAAGAACGTGTAAGCAAAGATAAGAAAAAACCAAGGACTATTTGCCCCTACCCTGAAGGGAGAAATACATAGCACACTTTGGGCTGGGGCAAGTCCCTTTAGGGATTTAGGGCAAGGACATTTCCACAACCAATGCACCAAAACCATATTTTTTGTAAGGCGCGCCATAATGCCTGACTTTATCATATTTTTTCAGCGCGTGAATAATTTCCTGCTTCAGCGTTCCCTTTCCTACACCATGAATGAAAATTATTTTTTTTATGCGATGAGCGATTGCCGCGTCCAAACACTTTCTGAAATGTTTCAATTGAGCAAGAAGTTTTTCATGGTCGCCAATTAAGTTATCTGTTTCCTCTCGAAGATGCAAATCAACTTCCCAAATTTCATCGTGAGATAATTTGGGTGGTTTTATTTCTTTTTCATCTTTCGCGCTAATCATTTTTGAATCTACTTTATAATCTGATTTATCGCCAAGAGGAACAATTTCATCTATGGAAACAGAAACCTCAAAACCATCTTCGTTCATAATAAGCACACGATAATTGCTGAGTATGTTAGCGATTACTCCTGTTCCTTTTTCGTTCAGGAATGAAACCTTGTCTCCTATGTTGAAAGTTGTTTTCATATTCCTTTGCGAAGGTATTTAATAAAACTATCTTTGTTGGAGATATTCAAATGAAAAAAATATTTTACATATTACTTTTCTTTTTCTGTTCCTGTCTGCAGGACGTTCCTGTTCCTAATCCTCCTGTATACAAAACAAAAAATGCTTTCATTGTTGTGATGGATGGCGCGCGTTACTCTGAAACATGGGGAGAGCCAACACAATTATATATTCCAAGAATAAAAAATCTTGCATCGCAGGGGGTGGTGTGTGTCAATTTTTACAATGATGGGCAAACGGTAACGGTTCCCGGACACACAGCAATGACAACCGGCAACTACGAAGTAATTAATAATGGCGGATTTGAAATTCCTTCTTCACCTTCCATCTTTCAATATTACCGTTCGCAGTTTTCAAAACCTGCCGAAGATACTTGGGTGATTTCGTCAAAAGATAAACTGGAAGTGCTTTCAGATTGCGAAGATGCTGATTGGAAAGGACAATTCCGTCCGCGAACCGATTGCGGTGTGAATGGAAATCACACCGGCTACCGTGGAGATTCAACAACGTATCGCCATTTGATTGATACGATTTCAAAATACCATCCGCATCTTGTGTTGGTTAATTTTAAAGAACCCGATGCCGCAGGGCATTCCAATAATTGGATTGAATATATAAATGAAACCAAGAAAGTGGATAATTACATAGGTGATTTGTGGAGTTATCTGCAATCAGATCCTGCATACGCTGGAACCACTACGATGATTGTAACCAATGACCACGGCAGGCATCTTGATGGTGTGCTGGATGGTTTTGCATCTCATGGGTGTGATTGTAAAGGATGCCGAAGAATTTTTATGTTGGGCATTGGCCCTGATTTCAAAACAAATTATATTGAAGCAAATCATTATTCGCTTGTTGATATTCCGCCTACTGTTTCTAAGTTGATGGGAATTAATTTTCCGAGCGGTCAGGGAAAAGTGATGACGACAATTTTAAAGTAAAGCCCATCCCTAACCCTTCCCGAAGGGAAGGGAAATATCCGTATGCAAAATGTTTTTTTAAAGTCCTCCCTAACGGGGAGGATTTAGGAGGGGCTATAGTTTTTCTATATACGCACCCGAATCAATCACAGAGTAGCAGGGAATTTTTAGTTCAGCACATTCTTCTTTCCATTTAATATTTTTCCAGTCTTTATTTGAGGAATCTATTATTACCTTTTTGAACTCAAACCATTTTTGCAAATCGCTGATTATTATTTTAGGATTTCTGGAGAGGATAACTAAGTCAACCTCTAATTTATTATTGAGCGGAGATTTTATTCTTGGAAGCGAATCAATGACGGCAATTCTTTTATTTCCGAATTGAATAAAGTTGTTTTTAATATTTATGTTTTCGTTAGAGAAGGTAATCCCTCCCTTATTTTCAATTTGTTTTTGTTCTGTGACAGTTCTATCCCACCAATTGTGCTTGATATGGAAAAGCATCCTGCTTGAATTATGAAGGAGAGAGGAATCTGCAAGAAAAATAGTTTTGTTTCCATCAATAAAATCGTAAGCCGAAATCTTAGGAGAATTATAAATAACAATCGCTTTTTGCTTTTTGATAGAATGCGATTCAACCGTTTGAAGAGAAAGAAGAAGAACCAAAGTTGAAAGTGAAAGAAAAAGAAACCGCAAATGCTTTTTGTAAATGTAGAGCATCAGGAAAATTGTGAGGGCATAAATAATCCACGTTTCAAAAATATCTATGGAAATTCCCTCCATAAGCGCACCAGGAGTTTTATCAACCACTCTTACGGATTCATTTAGAAACCAAACGAGACCTGTAAATATTTTTCCGCAAACAATTCCTATGGCAGAAATTTTTCCCAGCGCGAACATCAAAATTCCATAGCCGAGAATAATAGTTGAAATAGGAATCACAATCAGGTTTGAGAACAAAAAGTAATTCGGAAACTGGTGGAAGTACAAAAGTGCGAGCGGAAATGTAGCAATCTGCGCTCCAATAGAAACAGAAGTGATAAGCCATATCTGATTCATGAACCAATTATTTGGCTGCCACTTTTCATAAATCCACGGTTGGATTGATACAATTCCAAGCACTGCAAGAAACGATAATTGAAATCCAACTTCCATAATTAAATACGGATTGTAAAGCAGAAGCGCGAAACACGAAACCGACAGCGTGTTAAAAATATTTGTGTTCCATTTCCATGTCTGGGCAAGCACAATAAAACTAAACATGGTTGCAGAACGGAGAACAGAAGGAGAAAGCCCTGTAAGCGTTGCGTAAAACCATAGAATAAAAATTAAAGAAACAAATTTTATGAATTTGCCATTTTTGAATTTGTCGAGAAAGAGCAACATATAGTTGAAGATGACATAAATGATTCCAACATGCAAACCCGAAACAGAAAGAACATGCAAAGCACCGCTGGATGCATAAGCACTGATTAAATCCTGGTCAATCTTGTCGTCATAGCCTAGCACAAGTGCGGAACCAACCGCATATTCTTCTCCTGTAATATTGTTTTGCGTGTAAATGTTAAGGAGATAATCCCTGAGATTATAGGACGCGTTGAGAACTCTGTTTCCTTTATTTGCTTCAATACATTTCCAATTCTCAGAAGGAATATAAGCAGAGTGATAAATATTATGAAAGGAAAGAAATCGTTTATAGTTAAACTCTCCCGGATTCTGTGGTGGTTTTATTTCATTGAATTTTGTTTTAATAACCATGCAATCTCCATAGCGAAGATATTTTGATGCACCGTCTTTTTTCAAATAACACATCGCCTTTCCGCTCGTCTGAACCCATTTCCCTTTTTGCTTGACTGCAAGAATGCTGATTGAAATCTTGTATGATTTTTCTTTTTCCAAATACGGCTCATTTGTTTTTACATAAAACAATTCCGCATCGTCAAGCAATCTGCTGAAATGATTTAGTTTGAATTTGTCAGTATTTAAAACAGTTAACTGAAAACCTGAAAGGAAAAGTGTGATGGCAATAAATGTTCCGAAAATCCAGGAATATGCGTAAGAAACATTCAGCTCTTTGATGAAAATGAAAAATGCTAGGACAAAAAACAAAGACGGAATTACATAATTCAGCAAGTCAAATTGCCAGCCTGAATAAACTGCTGTGAGAATTCCTGCGATGAAGGGAAGGATTAGGCGGAGGAAAGGAATTTGACTCCATATATTCATCGTGTCCCAAATATTAATGAACCAACGCGAATCAAATTACTTCCCTCCTCAATCGCAATTTTATAATCAGAACTCATTCCCATTGATAAAACTTCAAGTCGGGAGTTGGCAGTTGGTAGCTGGCAGTGAGAATCAAAAAAATTCTTCAATGATTTGAATTCTTTCCTGATTTGATTTTCATCATCTGTCAGAGTTGCCATTCCCATTAAACCAGCGATGCGGATGTTTTTCATCTGCGGTAATTCTTGTGATGAAAAAATTTCTTCCGCTTCTTCAATACTCAAGCCGAACTTTGTTTCTTCCTGCGCGATGTGTATTTGCAAGAGGCAGTCAATGGTGCGATGTGATTTCTCAGCGCACTTATTGATTTCTTGTAAAAGTTTAATGCTGTCAACTGAATGAATCATGCTTACGAACGGAGCAATGTATTTCACTTTGTTCGTTTGCAAATGCCCGATGAGATGCCATTCAATATCTTTCGGAAGATCTTGATGTTTTGGCGCTAGTTCCTGTACGCGGTTCTCTCCAAAAATTTTGTGTCCAGTATTATATGCCTGTATAATCACATCCACAGGATAAGTTTTTGTAACTGCAACAAGTTTTACATGCGCAGGAATTTCAACTTTTATTTTCTTTGTGTTATCAGAAACACTCATGGGATTCTTTTGTTCCCTCTCCTTGAGGAGAGGGTTAGGGTGAGGCGAGGCTGTATATAACCAACCCGCTCCTCATTTTCGGTTCCACCCAGGTAGATTTCGGAGGCATGGTTCCGCCAGAGTCGGCAACTTTGATTACATCGCGCATCGTTACGGGATACAATCCGAAACCAGCCATTGCTTTTCTGCTGTCAACTATTTTTTTTAATTCACTAATGCCTTTTGTTCCGCTAACGAAAAAAATACGATGGTCGGTGCGGAGGTCATGAATATCAAGCAAAGGAGAAAGAATAAGTTCAGTTAATAGTTCTGCATCTAATTTATCCTTATAGGTATTTTTCAATGTGAGTGAATACCAATGTTCTTCAACATACATGCTGAAATTCCCCTGCTTGTTCGGCTTGTAAGGGCTTTCTCCTCTTTCTTCTATAGAAAAATTCACAGAAAGTTTTCTCAGGAACGTATCTTTTGTCAGAAAGTTTAAATCCTTCACAATGCGGTTGAACTCATAAATCTTCAGATTGTTTTCAGGAAAAAACACCGCCATGAAATAATTATATGACTCATCGCCTGTATGATTCTTGTTTTTCTCTTTCAAAGATTTCCCGAGCAGGGCAGAGGAGGCAGTGCGGTGATGCCCGTCAGCAATATAAACCGAAGGCATCTTGCCGAAAGCGGAAACAATTTCATTTACGGTCTTTTTATCACTCACCTTCCAGAGTTTGTGCTGAATTTTATCAGTGGTGGTGAAATCATATTCGGGAGAAGAAGAAATTATTTTAGCGATGAGCGCATCCAGCGTTTTATTTTCAGGATAGCAAAGGCACACGGGCTCCGCGTTAAAATCGCACACCTCCAGATAGTTTTTTAGTTTTTCCTCCCTGTCAGAAATGGTTTGTTCATGCAGTTTGATGGTGTTATTGAAATAATCCCAGATGCTCGCGCAGGCAATGATGCCCGTGAAGGCGTGCTCGTCTTTTATTTGTTCATAGATGTAAAAACTTTCTTCCGCATCGCTTGTTAAAATTCCTTCCTGCACAAACTGCAAAAACTTTTTCTTCACCTTCTGCAATTGCTCGGGCGAGCCGGGTTTTGTTTTTACTGATTCTCTGAACTCAGGTTTTATCACGTGCAAAAACGTGTAAGGGTTTTCGGCAAGTTTACTGCTCAACTGGGCGTTATTGTAGCCATCCACCGAACGCGATGCAACCAAATGCACTTTGTCTTTTGCAGGGCGAATCCCTTTGAAGGGTTTGATGATTGCCATTTTGGTCGTCCCGATATTAATCGGGATGAAACAAATTTACGAATTGTGTTGTATGTCTGTTTCTACGAGGGATTGAACCTAAAATCCCTTTTGTTTCGCAAAGATTGAAGTGGAAAGTCTGACCTGAGTCCTCGAAGTACACGCCCAAATAATTCTTAACTTTGTAAGGAAGGAAAATCTTTATGGCAAAAGACGTTCAAACATTGGTGGTTGACAAGGAAGAGGAGAAAAAAGAACTTCTCAGGCGCTATCGTGGTTTGCTGAAATCGTGTCGAAGAAAACTTGACAAGAACGACAAACTTCAGATTCGCAAGGCGTTCAATGTAGCGATGGAAGCGCATCAGCACGCGAGGAGAAAATCGGGCGAACCCTATATTTATCATCCTATTGCTGTGGCGCAAATCTGCGCGGAAGAAATCGGGCTCGGTTCCACTTCGGTCATCTGTGCGCTGCTGCACGATGTGGTGGAAGACACCGATATGACGCTTGCCGATATGAAAGGAATGTTCGGAGAAAAAGTGGCGCAAATTATTGACGGGCTCACGAAAATAAAAGGCGTAGAGATTTTTGACCCCACAAATTTTTCCATACAGGCGGAAAATTTCCGCAAGATGCTTTTGACTTTATCGGATGATGTGCGTGTCATACTCATTAAAATGGCTGACCGCCTTCACAACATGCGTACGCTTGGTTCGATGAGCGAACAACAGCAGCGGAAAATTGCCTCTGAAACTTTATATTTATACGCCCCTCTCGCTCACCGCTTGGGATTGAACGCTATAAAAACTGAGTTGGAAGATTTGGGATTGAAACATACCGAGCCAGAAGTTTACAATACTATTCAGCAAAAATTAAAAGAGACAGAACCCGAACGGAAAAAATATATCAGCAAATTCATTGAGCCGATTATTGAAGCGCTCATTGAGAACGGATTCAAGTTCAGAATTTTTGGCAGACCGAAATCCATTTTTTCCATCTCCAACAAGATGCGGAGTAAAAATCTTTCGTTTGAAGAAGTGTATGACATTTTTGCGATACGGGTAATCATTGAAACAAAAGAAGAAGTTGAAAAATCGGATTGCTGGAGAGTGTATTCTGTGGTGACGGATTATTATTATCCGAACCCAGAGCGTTTGCGCGATTGGATTTCTACTCCGAAAGCGAATGGATACGAAGCGCTTCACACCACCGTGATGGGTGTGGAAGGAAAATGGGTGGAAGTGCAAATTCGCTCTGAACGGATGGATGAAATTGCTGAACGCGGGTTTGCCGCGCACTGGCGGTACAAAACCGGTTCGGAGGATACGATTGATAAAGAAACTCAGTTGGATGAATGGCTCAAACGCATCCGCCAGATGCTTGATAGTGCGGATGCAAACGCGCTGGATTTCTTAGACGATTTCAAACTAAATCTTTTCGCGGAAGAGATTTTTGTCTTCACTCCCAAAGGAGAAATGAAAACAATTCCTGTGAAAGCCACCGCGCTTGATTTCGCTTTTGACATTCACTCAAAAGTGGGCGAGCAATGTATTGGGGCAAAGGTAAATCACAAACTCGTTCCACTCAGTTATGAATTAAAAAGCGGTGATCAGGTAGAGATTCTTACTTCGGGAAAGCAAGCGCCCAAGCAGGATTGGCTGAATTATGTGGTGACCGCCAAGGCAAAATCAAAAATAAAAGCAGCGCTCAAGGAAGAAAAAAGAAAAGTTTCTGAGAAGGGCGGAATTATTTTAGAAAAACGTTTCAAGAATTTTAAACTTGCTTTCTCTTCTGAAAACATTAATAAAGTAGTTTCTATTTTTAAACTTCCGAACGCGCAGGAACTTTATTATCGTCTTGCCATAGGAAACATCAAGCCGAGCGAAGTAAAAGATTTTAGAAAAGAAAAAAACAAACCTGCGAAGGAAACTAAAAAGTCAACTATTTCTCTTGAACAGTTAGTAACCAATGTTCGTGGAAAATCCGATTTGCTTGTGTTGGGCGACAATCTCGAAAAGATTGATTACAAACTCGCGCCTTGCTGTCATCCGATTCCTGGCGATGATGTGTTTGGTTTCATCACCATCAATGAGGGAATAAAAATTCACCGCGTGAATTGTCCGAACGCTACGAAAATGCTTGCGAACTACGCATACCGCGTGGTGCAGGCAAAATGGACAAACCAGGAATTAATTTCCTTTCTTGCGGGGATTCGCGTTACGGGAACCGACCGTCTTGGCGTAGTGAACAATCTCACAAAAATTATTTCCAGCGAACTAAACGTGAATATGCGCTCTATAAGTTTTGATACAAATGACGGAGTGTTTGAAGGAAAGATTATGCTTTTCGTACACGACACCAAACACCTGATAGAACTGATGGGTAAACTCAAAAAAGTTCCAGGCGTGCTGGGTGTTTCGCGATTTGATACGAATTAATACCTTCGCTTAATATTTTTTTCATGGCTGAAACTAAAGAAGCAGTAAAAAAGATTTTCACCGAATACCTCGAAGATCACGGTCATCGAAAGACAGGCGAGCGTTATGCTATTCTTGACGAAATTTATTCCGACAATGGACATTTTGATATTGAGGCACTCTATTCAAAAATGAAAAGCAAAAAACTACGAGTGAGCAGAGCGACTGTTTATAACACGATCGAACTTTTGCTTGACTGTGATTTAGTTGTCAAACATCATTTCGGAAAAAACATTTCTCTATTTGAAAAAGCATACGAATACAAACAACACGATCATCTCATCTGTCAGGATTGCGGAAACATTATGGAATTCTGCGACCCGCGCATCCAACAGATAAGGAATAAGATGGGAGACATACTTGAATTTAATATCTCATCTCATTCATTAAATTTGTATGCCCATTGCAGAAAATTAGCACAAGTAGGAAAATGCGACCACAAAAAAAATTAAAATATAAACTAAAACCTACCACCATGTTCTTTACTTATTCATCTCGGAAACAAGGCAACATTCACGTCCTCACCTTACAAGGCGACCTGATTGATAAAAACCAGGCAGACAAACTCATAGAGGAAGTGAATGAAATAATCACAAACAATCATGTTCATTTTGTGGTTGACCTTGGTGCATTGAAATATCTTAACAGCAGTGGGCTTACTATTTTAATTCAGATTCTGACGAAGGCGCGCAAAGCAGGAGGAGAAGCCGTGATTGCAAATGTGGGTAAGAGAATTAAAGAACTTTTGGTTATCACAAAACTGAATACTGTCTTTACAGTTGCGGATACCGTTGAGCAGGGAATTGCCAAACTGAATAAGTTAGTTTCGAATTAATTTTTTGCATTTGTCATTCTAAACTCAGTGAAGAATTTTTGCCTGCTGCCAATTGCCTACTGCCTGCTCGTATTCATTTTTTCCTGCAAACAGAAAACCGATTACTCCAAAGAAATTTCCCGTCTTGACAGTGCAGGAATTGTTTTAGCAGAAGCAGAAAAAAATCTTCTTTCGGTTGATACAAGCACACTTCGTTCTTCTTATAATTCTGTTTCTGAAAATCTTCATAGCATCATTAAAAAAATTTCTAAAGACACAGTGAAGAAAAAAACAGCAATGTTTTTATCGGATGCATATCAGCAATCAGGGAATATTCTGAACCTTCTCGGCAATAAAAAACATCTTGAACGCGCCCTAAGAGAAGGGTAGCAAAGAATTAACGACCTGAAATATGATTTGACAGAAGATTTAATTGAGAAAAATAAATCAGCAGAGTATATCGTTAATGAAATAAATGCTTCGCAGAAAATTTATGAAGCAGTTAATAAAGCAATTGAAAACGCAAAAATGGCATCACTGAAATTAGATTCCTTGAAAACACAAATCATCGCCTTAGCAGATAGCATTAACGGAAAATGAAAAAGTATTTAAGATACTGGCTTTTGGCTTTTGGCTTCTGGCTTTTGGTCTCTTTTGCATTTTCTCAAACTACTGACGAACAGCTCGCATTTCAGTATCTCCAGAACAAAGAATTTGACAAAGCAGTTGTGTACTATGAAAAATTCTTCAACAAGAAAGATGGCATTGCCTATTACAATCCTTACCTGCTCTGTCTTGTAAAACTTCAGCAGTATGATAAGGCGGAAAAAATGATTAAGAAACTTATTAAACAGTATCCGAAAAACCTAACTTATGTAGTAGACCTCGGCACACTTTACAAAGACAAGGGTAATGCGGAAAAAGGAAATAGTGAATATGAAAAAGCAATCAAACAGTTGATGCCTGACCAACAACAGATTATCAGTGTTGCAAATGAATTCATTCAATTACAGGAATGGGATTATGCTATTTCTGCGTACAGGCAGGGAAAAAAATTACTTCGGGGATTTTATCCGTTCAGCGCGGAAATCGCGGATGTATGCTTAAAGAAAGGAGACATCTCTGGAATGGTGAATGAGTATCTGAGTCTGCTTGAACTGGGTGATGACCAACTTCAAACTGTTCAAAATGGATTACAGCCATCATTTGGAGAAGATAAGGATGAAAAGAAAAATGAAATCATCAAAACAGAACTGCTGAAAAAAATCCAATCGAGTCCTGACAAAACGGTTTATACCGAATTGCTTATTTGGTTTTTCATTCAGGAAAAAAATTTCAATGGAGCATTTGTTCAGTCAAAAGCATTGGATAAACGTTTACGAGAAGACGGACAGCGGCTGATGGCTATCGGACAATTATGCATTTCAAATGAAGACTATGAAACAGGCGTA
>Ga0247727_10005689_pt1 | contig 25065 bp, 33 predicted proteins | sample WisWelCaveWW1625_FD_202498 | JGI IMG/M metagenome (GOLD analysis project Ga0247727, IMG submission 202498) | Biofilm microbial communities from Wishing Well Cave, Virginia, United States - WW16-25 | ecosystem: Environmental > Aquatic > Deep subsurface > Groundwater > Cave microbial mat | place...
ATCCGAATCCGCCTTGATTCTTCACCTCTATGTTGGTCGCAGTGAGAGCATCTTTGTCTACTCCGTAATTTGAAAGTGTCTGCGAGAGAGAAGACTCAGTTTCTTTTTTAGAAGTTTTAACTTCATCGTTTCTATAAGTAATAGTAAGCTTCTCTCCTTCTACCAATATATTTTTCACTTCAAGGGCCATCACACTTTTCGCTAAGTCGGAAATGGAAATCTCCGACACATCTTTAGGACTGCCAGATATCATCAAGTAGAGAGCGGTGATGGTCATAAAAATAAGCACAGCGCCGATCATACTCCCAGAAAATTTCGGGTTTTCCTTTTTCTTTTTGCCTTTGTTTTTTAGGTCTTTTTTATTCAAAAAATCAAAATCCATAATGAGATAATAACACAAAAAAGATATAAATGAAACATAAAATATATGTTAAGATTAATCTATGGCGCATTACGCGGAAAACCGAAAAGCAAGATTTAATTACGAGATTTTAGAAAAATACGAAGCAGGTATTGAGCTTTTTGGTACGGAGGTAAAGTCCGTAAGAGATGGAAGAATGTCTCTGGATGGCGCTTTTGTCATCATAAGAGGTAGAGAGGCTTTTTTAATAAATGCCAATATTCCTCCATATCAATCCAACAATACCCCGAATGATTATGATCCGCTCCGAAACAAAAAACTCTTGCTTACCAAAAAAGAAATAGCCGCCCTTGCCGGCAGTGAAAAAAACAAGAGTTTGACAATAATACCAATGTCAGTGTATAATAAAAACAGAAAAATAAAAATAGAAATAGCTTTGGTTAAAGGAAAGAAAAAACAAGACAAACGCGAAAGCATCAAAGAGCGCGAAACAAATCGCGAGATCAGACGTCAGATGAAAGAGAGGTAAAGATCGTTGAAAACACAATCATGACTTATTTTGTTTATATACTATACAGTCAAAAGGACCATAAACTTTATATAGGTTGTACAAGTAATCTAGAAAGTAGAATCAAAAAACACAATTCTGGCGGTGTTGCTGCCACAAAAGAAAGGAAGCCGTTAGTCGTAATTTATTCTGAAAAATTTGAAGATAAAGTTGAAGCGTTCAATCGAGAAAGATTCTTAAAAAGTTTATGGTCTGGAAGGTTAAAAAGAAAGATCCTAAAAGAGTACCTAAACAAAATAGGTCGTGATTGATTTATGGCTAAACCAAAACGCTAAGCGTTTTGGTCGCCCGACCACCTTGCTAAAGCAAGATAGTTTATTGGCTAAATCCGCCGAAGGCGGATCGCCAGAACTTTTTGCTTTGCAAAAAGTTTTAGGGGGATGCAAGGCATAGACAGTAGGTCTACTTGTACAGATGCATGTCGAGAATGAACGTAATCTCGTAAAACTTCGTTTAAATGTTAATTGCAAAATTAACTGCCGCAAAAGCTATCCCCTCTCCATATGCAAATATGGGAGAATTCGCTTTTGCTCATGTTTCCGCTTCGGCGTAAACCTGTGTCTTACATAAGGACTTCCGATACTTATGGGGCTAAATCCGCCGAAGGCGGATCGCCCGAACATTTTACTTTGTAAAATGTTTTAGGGCATAATATTATCGGGATAGGTTAAAGAACGTCTCGACTTTACCCGAAACAAAGGGAATCGATCAGAAAATATTTCGCTCGTTTAATAATTTTCCGATTTAAAACAAACAAGCAAGCCACACATGTAGATTTCTTTACAAAAACTTACTGCACGGGGATTCAATTTCCCCCATCTCCACTTGACTCATTCTGTTAAAGGCAGAATTCGCTCGTGGTAAACCACAGCGGAAAATAAAAACACCTTTTTGGGTGTTTTTATTTTGAGAATGGATTTTTCATATCAAAGACTATCTTCTCGAGAGTATTGATTTCATCAGGATGAATCCCATATTTCATCTTATACAACTTCCCAACCGCACAAAACAAAGCATCGTTGTAGTTGAACCCTATTTTTTCAGATACTCGCCTTACTTCTTCCTCCGAATGTCCTTCCACCTCAACAAAAGGCTCGAGAAATGGCCACTCGTCAATGGCAATTTCTACGCTATCTAACTTCCACAGTTCCCGTTTAGTCTCTTGATACGATTTCTTTTCACAACCGATTGACTCAAGAAGTTTTACCGCTTCACTAAAATCATTCACCATGAGACAAATCTCTTTTTGATCTTCGATCTTCTCACCATCAACAATTTTCAAGCTCAATGTTATCTTGTCTCCCTCGTCTCGCACACGAAGCCACGTGTGTTTTGAACGCTTACCTTCTGGTAGATGAAAAGGAATCCTTTTTTGAAGATACTCTGGCCGTATAAGGGTAGCGCCAGCATCTTCTAAACGCTTGCGCATCTCATCCTTATTTACATTTAAAAATTTGGCCTCGTATTCTATATTCATGAATATCTTTCTGATTTTACCACTTTCGACCAACAGGTCCTAATTTCTTCCACATATCTCACCTAGACAACAGATTCAAATGTTTTTGCGTATCTCTACAAGCCAAGTATATACGGCATATTTTCGTTTTCATCCAAAGAGATTCTAACGTCACTCATTAGTTTCCACAGCTTCGCTAGAAAACTTCCGAAAATTCTTTAAAAAAGGAAAATTGATTTTCTGCTTTTTTTTTGTTTTGGTCAAATAAATTTTTGTACTTAGAAGAATCCAGTTTAAAATAGCTTTCATTAAACGCATCGGTAACAAAACGAGCAGCTAGTTCTAAAGTTAAAAGTTTCACACCATATGGGATGGATTCCTTCTCCTCCTTGGTAAGAAATTTGGCATTGACAAAATAACTTCGGAGCGCCGTATCATATATCTCTTTATCAAAGTGCGCGACTGGAGCATCTTCCCCTCCTTTCATGCACCAATCGCGCAGCGCGTCCCCGAGCTCAACAGCAATCGTTCCATGGGTAAAGGTATCAATATCTATCAACGCCAGAGCTTCCTGGGCTGTTTCATCAAATAAAATATTATTAAATTTCAAATCGTCGTGAATGATATGTTTTGGCAAAGAAGTCATTTTAGGAAGTTTCTCGTAAGAAAGAAGAATCTCTTCCGCCAGGTTTTTGAGTTGTTTGTATTTATCCGTGTTTTTATTTTCCGAGAGAGCAGTACAAAGTTTTTCCATATCAAAATCAGCGTCATGATAATGCAATAATTTAAATTTAAATTCGTAGTCGCAATCTAAAAGGGCGGTATGTAAAATTCCTACCAGTCGCCCAGCTTCCTTTGCCTGCTCAAGTGACTCCGCTGAGCAAAAAATATTGCCTGGCAAATATTCAAACATTCGCCACCAAGAAGCTTCGTCTCTCACAAACATTTCCTCTTTTAGAGTCCGCACAATTTTCAAAGTTTTTATATTTTTTGAAAATAAATGTTCGGTAACAAATTCAATGTCTTCCATCAAGGAAACATCAAAGATGGCATTCATTTTCTGAAATTTATAATCCTTTTTCGAGCCGTTTTCTTCCACCTTAAGATGATAAGTCGTATTGATAGCGCCGCCCTTAAACTCTTTCAAGGAAATAGAGGTAGGTTCAAGAAAATATTGATAAACTGCTTCTTCTGCCGTCATGCGATTTATATTATTATAAAACTACTTCTGTTAAAGAATGACAGCACTTGTGTTTAAAAGCAACGTGCCTTTCGGCTATTTTACGGGACTCAGCATATCTCATTTTAAGAAAGTCATCGTCCACCGCATCCATTGCATCAGCTGGAACTCTGTTCATAAAATACGTTTCGATATGGGGCAAAACTTTGTGTACTTCATCTACGTCCCCGCCATTGTTGTCTACAAATATAACTTTATTACTGCTATCAATATATTCCTTTAAAATTGCCATCTTCCCTCTCGCTTCTTTCGTATATTTTATCACATCCACTAGCTTGTCTAGGCCGACACCACGAACTTTTTTATTTTGCCAGTCGGTAGCACCAAAAGACAAAAGCATAATTTTGTACCCCTTGTCTCTTGCCTCTTTTAAAAACAACAACACATCGGAATATAAATATTTATCAAAATTCATTTTCGCTTCGAAAGCTTGCAACTCCTCCATTGAGTATGGTTCGTATCCTAGAATTTTGATTAGCTCACTCCGATGCTGTTCTAGAGAGTACCCCAGCCTTACCGCTGACTCATAAGATTTTTCCCAAATTTCAACCGGAATATTAAATTTCCGGAGCATCCGGTGAGTGATTTCGGACATCAAAAAGGCATCCGTGTCGTAACAAGCATGGTCAAAATCCAAGACCAAAACCTTATCTGTTGGTTTAAATTTATCAATCATATGTTATGGATGACTCAATATAACACACATATTTAAAACTGTCTAATCCATGGTCCTTCGGCAAAAAAGATAAAAAAGGTATAATACACTTATACATGAAACCATTGTCAGAAATGTCAAAGAGGGACATAGCCAAGATTAAAATGTTGGTTTTTGACCTAGACGGAATACTCGTACCTCGAGGCACCAAAATAAGGCAAGTCGGAAACACCACTACCCTGCAGACGAAAGTAATAGAAACAAAAGAAATAGAGGAAATAAAGAAACTTCACAAAAAAGGGTTTCTGATAAATATCAGTTCCGGTAGAGGACTTTATATGCTACAAGAAATGTTTAGAGAAATCCTGTCTTTTGTAAGCCTCACCTACGAAAACGGCAGCGCTACTTGGTACAAGGGGAAAATATATCAGCATATCAATAGCTTTGAATATATGCGAAATATATTTCCTAAACTAAAACAAGCGGCACAAAAAAATAAAAATGTGAAAGGTTTCGAACCAAAAGAATTCATCATAACCCTGCACTGTAAAAATCGAATCAGAGCAATAGAAACAGCAGTGAAAAAAGATAAGAACCTTTACACTGTCTGGAACGGCGAGGCTTATGATATAGGAATCAAAGGAGAACAGACCAAAGCAATCGGCTTAAAACAAGTCATGAGGATTTTTAAATTAAAAAAAGAAAACGTCATGGCAATAGGAGACAACTTCAACGACCATGAATTACTAGAGGAAAGTGGAGTGCCAATATCCGCAGACAAAAGCAGAGTCAAGGGTAAATTTTATACCCCACTGAAAGGTAAACTCCTCCCAGCCGATATGTTGATGCAGAAAATATTGTCGCTTCAAAAATAGCGGTGAAAAATCCTTACTGCATGTTGACTTTGTCCCCTGAATACGATAAACTGGCTTTAGTTTAAGGTATTAAATAGATCAATTGCGAGAAAGAATAAACAACCAAATACGGGCGAAGGAGCTTCGTGTTATTGATGGTGAAGGTCAAAATCTAGGTATTTTAAGTATAAGAGATGCATTAGAGCTAGCCCAAAATAAAGGACTGGACTTGATTGAAATATCTCCAAATACAAACCCCCCGATAGCAAAGATAATGGACTTCGGCAAGTACCAATATGAAGTGAGTAAGAAGTTGAAAAAGGCCAAAGCAGGCTCAAAACCAACAGAAACGAAATCGATTCAAATAAAGATAGGTACTGGCGACCATGATTTAGGGTTAAAGGCCAAAACTGCTTCAAAATGGCTTAAGGAGGGACATAGAATAAAGGTTGAACTTTTCCTCGCCGGACGCACTAAGTACATGGATGAAAAATTCTTACGAGAAAGATTAGACAGGATACTTCACTTGATTACCGAAAATTATAAAGTTTCTGACGCGTACAAAAGAGGACCGAAGGGATTGACCACAACAATAGAGCGAGCGAAATAAATTTTATGAAAACAAACAAATCATATACCAAAAGATTGAAACTTACCAAGAATGGCAAAGTGATATCACGCAAGCCGGGCTTCAATCATTTCAACGCCAAGCAATCACGCACCAAGCAACTAGCCGGCCACAAAGGTCAAAGCTTTTTGATTAAAAACAAACCGAAAAGCCATTTATTACCATTTAGCTGAAAAATAAAGAGCGTAGCGAATATATTTTTCGCTACCCTGTTAAATGTCCTTTGGACAATTTTTGCGAAGCAAAAATTATTTAACAGGGTAATGATTTTTATACTCATTACATTCGTTAAAAATCAATTATGACAAGAGTAAAAAAGGGAGTACATGCGTTAAAGAGAAGAAGGAGTGTCCTGAAGCAAACAAAAGGAATGCGCCATGGGCGAAGCAAAAAAGAGCGCCAAGCCAAAGAGGCACTATTACATGCTGGCAATTACGCATTTGCCCACCGAAAAGATAAAAAATCAAATAATAGAAAGCTCTGGAACATAAAGATAAACGCCCAGAGTCGCGAACTCGGCATGTCTTATTCTAAATTCATTAATGGACTCAAAAAGAAAAATATCTTGCTTGATAGAAAAATTTTAGCTAACTTGGCGGAAAATAACCAAAAAACTTTTGCGAAGGTGATGGAAAGCGTGAAATAAAAAACAAGCAAAAACCTGTCATTGTTACTTTTTAAACCTAAATACCTCAACTTCAAAAAATTGATTCCAAAATTCCTTTTCAATAGTAGATAACGGATTAACTAACAAAGGTCCTTCGCCGAACTTGGAAACAATCCAATTCGTGTTATTTATTTTTATTATTCTTCCAGAATGTATATAACTAGCTTCTGCCTTAAAAGAAGAATTCAGAGAAACAAAGTCTCCGGCTAAAATATCAGTATCATTTTGAAATATAGCATGTTTGCCAGGGCCATATTTTTTTATTGAACGAAACGATCCTTTTAAAATTATTTCTAACGGATTAGTACCATTTGTTAAAAAACTAGAAGATCCTTCCAACCAATCATCCGTTGTTAAGCCAAGTCTCTCTCCAATAGCATAAGTATGACAATTAAAAGATGGGCTATCTTCTGCCCCCCCTTAACTATCCAGGAGTTTTTTTCTTCCTCAAAAAAGAACCCGTCATCTAAAATGTTCTTGGGGTCACCCTTTAATAAACCCACAAAAGAATCATAATTCTGCAATTTCCCAGATAAAAATAACCTCTTGGTTTTATGAAGTAATATAAATTCCACACACCCCACTTTTTTCATGGTCCTTTTGATTTCAATATCTCCTATAGTAAAGGGGGGAAGATTGGAAGAGTCTTTTGTTTGATCTCCTGACCTTGAACTGATGTTAGTCAAGTCTATTAGGCTATCCTGTTTTGTCGTTTGAGCATAAACATCCTCGAGAAAAGCTAAACTTCCAACAGCAGCCAAGGTGCCTGCGGTTATATTTCTTATTTTTCTTTGTAGAGAATTCTCCATAGATTTCACTAAATCCTCTCAATAATATTGAAAAACTCCTCCCAAGAAATTCCAAGCAAATTCAGATTATTTCTGACAATAAACTGAGGCAAAGGGTTATCAAGCGGAATGATGATGGGACGAATTAAATCCGGACGAACATAGACAAAGTGATCTCCTCTGGATCTTTTGAGCGAACAACCAACATAGATTAAAAATTTTTGGAATTGCTTATTCGTTATATTCTGCTTCTTAGGCATAAGAGAGATTCATCGGTTGTACATAATTCGAAACAATCACTGGTGGCTGCCATTTTGATTTTACTTTTCGCCAACCTAGATCGGAAAGCACCCTATCAAGGGTACCCATTTTCATAATCTCTTCAAAAAAAATTTCAACAATTTCTGAAAAACGAGCTTGCACCCCTTTATAGGTAGAAGAAGAGGTTGAAAGATCAAGCGCTGGGCTATAAGCCACATAACTCTTACCTTCTTTAAATATTGTTATCGGCAAATTAGTCATCTTCATTTTTAACTTTTTCATAACTTAACTATACCACATATGGAAAATAAAGGAAAACAAGACCTTGCGGCTGAGCTCTTCTCGCTTATTTGTTCTTTCCATGATCGTCTATTTTATATTTTCTAACCATAGCGATAATATCTTCGACTATCTTTTTTGGGTTATCACTGGAAATAATTTTGTCATTAGGACGATGACTTTTAGCCACTATATCTTCTAGCTCAGCCCCAGTTTCCCAAGGTCCCTCTAAAATACCTATGGGCTTATAATCTTCGAAGGCTACGGCGAACTCATGTATCGTGCCAATACGCCCACAGGCAAATATTACCGCGTCAGAAGAGCGAGTGAGTAAAAGATCTCGTCCTGGGTAGCCAAAACCGGTGTATACTATCAAATCCATATAATCAATGGGAAGCTTGTAAACTTCCACGTGTTCTTTTTCTGACGCAGCCGGAGAAAAACCGATAGAGATACCGTCTTCTTCTTTGGCTCCCATCGCTGCCCAAAAAGGAAACCCAGTGGTCGCTCCTGTGACTAGGACCGCCCCTTGGCGAGTTATTTCTCGTCCGAGTTCCTTTGCTATGTCTAAAGTGTTTAAACCGAAATGGCTGGTATCTGCCGATCCAGAGACGCATATTTTAATCTGATTGTGTCCATGCTTATTATAAGGACTTGCTGAAATCATATTCATAGGGCAATTATAGCAACAAAATAGATTAATCCATATATTAGAAATAAAGCAGAACACCGTCTCCTTGTATCGGCGCAAAAGCTTCGATGCCTAGGTTGTCTCTAATCTTTTGAACCAAAAACATAGCAGAAGACGGCTCACCCATTACCACAAAAACTTTTTTTACAGAATCACTCATATCTTCCACAAATTCAAGCAACCCATCTCCGTCTTTGTGTCCCGAATATCCATGGATAGTCGCGACGTGAGCCCTCACATTCACATCTTCCCCGCTGATATGCACCTTCTTTATACCCTCCTGAATTAATCGTCCCAAGGTCCCTACAGATTGGTATCCGGTAAGCAAAATTGTGTTATTCGGATCAGGCAAATAATGTTTTTCATGATGTATAATGCGCCCACCAGAAGACATTCCAGAACCTGCAATTATTATCTTTGGGTTCGGAGTATCATCAATCATCTTTGACTCTTCAGAATGTAGAGTGGAGTGAAGTCCTGGAAAATCAAACAGGTACTTGTCTTTAGACAATTCCTTTTGCGCTGTTTCGTTAAAGTAATTTCTGTACTGTTTGAAAATTTCAGTCAAACGAATGGCAAGCGGTGAATCGAAAAAGATGGGCATCACGGGTATACGATTATTTTCAACCAAATCATTGAGTTCAAACAAAAGCTCCTGAGAACGTTCGAGTGAGAACGTAGGTATTAGGAGTGTTCCCCTCCTTTTATAATTGTCTTCAATCACTCTCTCCAATAAAACCCTCCTGTCGTTCCTGGATTCGTGATTTCTATCTCCATAAACAGATTCCATAATTAAATAATCCACATCTGTGATTTTTTCAGTATCTGGTAACAGTGGTGATGGCGAATTGCCCAAATCTCCAGTAAACAGAATCTTCTTGCCTTTATATGCAAATTCAATCATTGCTGAACCCAAGATATGTCCAGCATTTTTAAATGATACTTCGAGGTCATCCGTTATCTGTATCTTTTCATGGTAATCGTACGAGAGCCATTGTAAAAACGCTTTGCTTATATTTTCTTCCGAATATATCTTGTGTAAATCAAAATGTTTGCTCTTGGAAAGAATTCCTGCGGTATCTTCCAACATCGGCCCCGTAAGCGCGCGAGTAGGCCTAGTGGAATAAATTTTTCCGTTAAAACCCTCATGGATTAATTTTGGAATTCTTCCGATATGGTCTACGTGGGCATGGGTAATAAAAAGAATGTCTATCTCCTTTGGGTCATATGGGAAAGGTATCCAGTTTATCTCCTCAGCTAGTTTCATTCCTTGATTGAGTCCGCAATCAACCAGAATTCTCTTGTCATCAATTTCCAAAAGAAAGTTGGCCCCAGTGACTGTGCCTACTCCTCCGCAAAATGTTATCTTGGCAATATGTGGCATTTAAAAGTGGTTTAATTATACAATATTTTCCTGAACATAAGTAATGCGCTTCAAAAAATAAAAGATCGCGAATAAACCACCAGCTAGATCAAAAAACACGTCGGAAGTGCTGTCCAGAATATTAAAAGAATTTTGTGTTATGAATCTGTCTACCAATATCTCAAATATCTCCCACCCTGCGCCCACAAACAAAACAACGAGCAAAACCTGGCAAACGGGTTTCAAAAGATTCTCTCTGAACGCGAAAGGGAACAAATAAATGGAAACAAGGCCGAGCCACAGACCTCCTAGAAAATGCATGATTGTATCGAAATACCATATCGAAGAATACCAATAGAACTTGAGCGCTAAGAAATTCAGTAGAAAAATAAAGACGATGAGCGACACTAGACGTATTAAAAGTCTTTTAGAGTCCATATTTATATTATACGCCTAAATGCAACCTTGAAGAAAAAATCCCCAGCTATCAAGTGGAGAATTTTTCTTAGGGTTATTTTGTAGTTTATTACCATAGATTATATATCTAAGTGGGTGCAAGACGCAGAAGACCAAGGTCCAACACGATCGACGCTCCCATAAATTAGTGTTCTAGGTAATAATTAAAATAACCCTACTAAAAGTATATACCCTTCGAAAACACATGCAACTAGACAAAAAGAATTTTTTGTTTCAGTATATTTCCTGTTTATAACATTTTTCGCAAAAGATAATTTGCGGATTATTTGAAGAATAATTCGTCTTAAATTTTCGAGAACATTGATTAGTGTGATCATGAGAGTTATTTTTGCACATACAGACACCATTTCTTGACATTATTTGATTTAATTTTTCCATTCTGATGTAAAATCTGCAATTTGGACATATTCTCGGCAAAGGTATGTTAAAATGTTTATAAAATTGAAGTTCCATTTGAGTTATTTTGAACGCGCTGACGCAACGATGAGCGCATTTTTGCGCATCTTGACACTCAATCACTTTGCCGATGATTGAATCATTTGTATTAGAAATTTTCTCCGGCAATTCAGATGACAATATCTCAACATCATAATTGTTTGAGATTTCAGAATGATTATTTTTCGGAAAATAATCTGAAGCCGAAGATTGTTCATAGGTAAATGGTGAAAATTCAGGCGGAAAAAATTCTCCATATTTATATGGTAAGCCATCAATAGAAATATATGGCAGAGTATTCATCTGCTCTATAATTTTGGCTCGCAGAGAAAAATATTCTTCTCTATGATATTGTTTATTGAAAATGCAATACTTGGCTTTTTGCAACCCAACACAACCAAAACAATAAGATGAAGAATGACATTCAACACAATATTCCAAATCGTGGGAAGAAGGCCAACATTCATAACAAAATTTTAAATTTTGAGAATTTTCTCCGCAATTTGCAGATTCGTATATTAATTCACATGCAAGTCCCCAATTGGTAAAATCATAAATATCTTTAGAATGTCGCACGAATTGAGAAAAACGAGCATTGTCTATATTGTGGATAACAAAACATTCTAAAGCATTATTTGAAGCATAGATATAATCCCCTTTTACATTCTTGTTTCTGTTGCCATGAATGTATTGCATCGGAAATTTTATTTTTAAATCTTTTATTTTTTTCAGTATTTCTTGAACCCTTAAAAAAGAACCATCATAAATTTTTTTAAATTTTTCTTCATATTCTTCTTTGGGATAATGTTCATTAAAAATGCAATATTTTTTATCTCTAAGATTTACACAACCAAAACAATCATTGCAATTTCGGCAATTACTTGAAAACCATAAATTGTAACAATTGGCGCAATCACTGCTCCAAAACATGCGTTCACTATCAACTATAGAAAAGGTTTCATAACATAAACTTGAATCTTTTGTTTCATAAAAATCTACACAATCTTGACTTCCGCTGAATCGAAAACCATAGGAAACATTTTCACTGTCTGTCGCATTAAAACACAAGTAAGCGTTTTTAATGTTGGTGGCATAGTTGGAATAATCACTGTTTATGCAATTCTCTATTGATCTGGCGCACAAAGGAACGCTATGCAACAAGTCAGAAAATTGTTCAAAAAAAGTAATGTTAAAATCATAATTCCTGCCATAAGACTTAGGGTCCCACTTATCGCTCCACCAATAACCATGTTCGTAAATTTTGACTTTAGACGAAGAAGGATATGAAGAAAATATAAAATTACCTGTATGTTCTTCTTTTTTCTTGAAGAAAAAATGCTCGTTGCGCCAAATAGAACGACGAAAGAAACGACAACTGGGACAAAAAGTCGGCGCCGGAACTTGCATTTTCTGATAGAAACCCAAGTCGCCATCTTCGATAACAAAAGAATTTTTACAGCTTTGACATTTTACGGATAAAGACATGATTACACAAAATAATACCATTTGCGAAAGACTAATGCTATAATTGGACCCATGATTAAAAAAAACTGCGTGTATTGCACAAATCTTGATATCAAAAGCCGTAAAATTGCGGAAAACGATCTGGCTTTTGCATTTCTTACCAATATACCTATTGTTCCTGGGCACACGCTTATTGTCCCAAAGAGGTGTATAGCAAAATATAGAGATTTAACTCCAAAGGAAAAAGAAGCGATAGAAGAATTGCGAAAAAAAATTACCAAAGCACTGGAAAAAGCTTTTGGCGCAAAAGGTTTTAATTATGCCTGGAATGAAAATGAAGTTGCCGGTCAAGCAATCCCGCATTTCCATCTGCATGTTGTTCCCAGAAAAGAAGGAGATGCCGGAATAATAGAATATGAACCTAGAAAATTCCTTTATCGCCCCGGTAGCAGAGAAACCACGCCAGAAAAAGAATTAGAAAAAGTTTCCGAATTAATTAGAAAAATTGTTTAATCTAATTGATATTCCCATCCTGGTTGCCAAGATTTAGTCTTGTGCCAGTCGTTTGCCAATGCTTCTTTCCAAGTCTCACCTTTTAGTAACACATCTCATTGATAAAAAATGTGCCAGTCACCGACTCTCAACTTAAAATAATCACGAAAATCTGCAGTAAAGACAGTAGGCAAAACTTCACTAAAATTATTTTCAAGCCAGCCTAGCTTTTCAATAATACGCTTCTGAACAGAATTATCTAAAGCAGAAAAGTCTTTGTCTGCTTCGCTGGTAAATTCAACAGACCATTCAGACATTGTTGTTTAAAGATATTTGTTTTTAATTTCTATTCATCCACTCCGAAACGCTTGTAGTCGTGAGTTTTGTTGTCCCCAAACCAATGTTTTATTTCGTGTTGCGCCTCTTCTGGGGTTTCTGAGCAGTGAAGAATATTCATCACTGCGCGCCTTTCTTTGTTGGCAAGGGCTGGACTATCGATAGAAAAATCTCCCCTGATGGTACCAACATCAGCTCTGTAAGGCAGGGTGTCACCGGCAAGCTTGCGAACGATATCGACGGCATGAACACCTTGAACAATCATTTTTACAAGAGGAGCGCTCATCATGTAATCAACAAGCCACTTTCTTATGTCCGGACCAATTTTAGCCGGATCAGCCGTATTAAAATCTGATATTAAATCATAACCATATTTTTCGTAGGTGCTTACTGTTTTGTTGCCAAGTCTGGTAATCCACTCCTCGTTCCTAGGATAATGATTATCCACCTCGTCATAGATTGGCTGGAACATTTCAAGAGCAACAATTTTTAAATCATGTTGTTCGAGGCGTTTAATAACTTCGCCTATTAATCCCTTCCTGACTCCGTCCGGCTTGATCATCACATATGTCTGTTCTTCTTTTAGATGTTTCATAAACTAAAATAACTTCTTTTTAATGTAATAATGGGCTCATATTAGCAAAAAAAATGCTAAAGCGCAATTTTATTTTGAAGGTTCACGACCATGAAAAAGTCCTGCACTTAAAAGATTGATTGCCGCGACGTCCAACTCAAGAGTTTTACGATCCTCTGCAGAGTTATCTGATAAAGATAATCGATACAATATATTCCAATTGAAATACATTAAGGCTGCCTTGAGTTTCCATCTAGTGTCGTCATCCATCTCTCTAAAATCAACCCCCCCCTTAAATCCGAGCTCTTCTAAAAGTTCTAGAGATCTTTCTTTAATTTCCGCCTCATTAAATTTAGGTTGCTTCTGAATAAAGCTTAGGCCGTCTTCCATCTTAATAAATGCATATTTCTCATAAATAATTTTATATATTACTCCATGGTGTCGAATCTCGCCATAATTTCCGCTTCAACTTCGGCGCGGTCGCGTCCGTATTTGATATAAGAAAGCTGTTTTAGGTTCTCCACGTTTTCGCTATTTCCAACCTCTGGCGCCATGGTTTTTATGTTGAAGGGCTTTGTGGGAGTACCATTTACCAACATACTCATGTACGCATTGTAATTATCCAGCTTGGTTATGTCCGCCGCGTTGAATATGGGTTTGAATTTGGGTTCCAGGAAATTAGCATCTTCCGTACCGACTCGAAATACCGCCATCGAGCCGACGTTACCAAAAACCGCATTTTTTATTTTTTCTTCAAGCTGAGTGATGTATTGGTGAGCAACGTTTAAGGAAAGTCGGTATTTTCTAGCTTCAGATAAAATAGATGCTATAGAATCTGTCGTGACATTCTGAAACTCGTCTATGTAAAGATAAAAATCGTTTATGGGTTGGCCAAACATATCCACCCGAGAGAGCGCCGCCATTTGAATCTTCCCTACAAGCACTAGACCTATTAGGTTGGCATTGATATCACCCAAACGACCTTTCGAAAGATTGACTAAGAGAATCTTTTTCTCATCCATAATTTTCCTGAAATTGAAAACTGAATTTTGCTGAAGCACTACTGGACGCATGATGTCATTTGATATAAAGTTATCAAACTTGGAAGAAATATAGGGTACAAAATTGGCGAGCGACTGATCTCCAGTCGTTTGTTCGGCAGAGACCCAGAACTGTTTAATGATCGGGTTCTTGCATTTCTCGAGCTTCATATCGCGAAATTCCTTATCGGCCAAAACTCTGGTAATTTCAAGCAAGGTGGAACCCGATTCTGGATCTTCCATCACTAGGAAGGCGCTATTTCTGAAATATTGCTCGAACATAGCACCTCCACCTATTTTCATATCAAATAGTTTATTGAAAATACCCATCAGCTCGTTTACGACAAAAGTTTTCTGCTCTGGGTATTTGGGGTCAAACTCAAGCATATTGAGCCCCATCGGTCGCATTGTGTAAGCAGGGTCAAAATAAATGACATCATCAATACGTTCTTTGGGAACACGGGATAAGATAGTTTGAATATCAGTACCGTGCGGGTCAATATAACAACAACCATCGCCATTTCTTATGTCTTGAGTAATCATGTTAAGCATAATATTCGTTTTACCTGTTCCTGTCTGACCGATAACGTAAAAGTGCCTCATCCGATCCTCGCGCGACATGTGAATAACTGTATCTCTTCCTCTATAGCTATTTACCCCAAGTATTATTCCTTCATGCGCTATCTCAAGGGGCGCGGGAGCAATACCTGCCTTCGCCTCTTTTAGTTGCGGTTGACTGCCAATACCGACAGGGAAATGAAAGACAGAAGCGAGCTCCTTCAAATTCATCGGAAGAATCTTGTCCCCCTTTAGTACTCTGTAAGAGAAGTCATGAAAAAGTTCTTTCAAATCACTGCCGTGGAATTTTTCAAAAATAAAAGAATTACTAGCCGATTCAGAAAATTGGTTGAAGGATGATTCTATTTCTTGTAAGATGTCTTCTGCTCGTTCCTTACTTGAAGCAGAGGTGATGACCCGAATGTTCGCCTTCATTATGGTACTCTTCATTTTGTTGCCTATCTTCTCTGCAGCCCCTTCATCTACTGCCTTCCTGCCTGCTGTATATTTTTCTTTCTTTTCTTCTTGTTTCTTTGCGCCGAAAATAAATTCTTTTGAAATCTTAAGAAAGGCCTTATTGAATTTATAAAAATTGTCGGCTGCGTGTTTTACAGACATACCGTCTTTCACATCGTCTAAAATCATGTGAAATTCATCAATGAATTTTCCTCCGGCAGGAGCCACCACTAGTTGTATCGCCGCCCCTTCTCCTTCTGTCTTTAGCTTGGAGAAAACATTTAGTATGATATTCATCGGGTCGTGCTCGATATTGTCATAAGTTTTGATTGGCAAAACAGAACGCTCTTTGAAACTAGCATACGCTCCAGCAGACCCACCCTTTTCATTAAAAATATTGTAGTCGTCTGTCGTCGCGTGAACCTTAGCGTCATGATAGAAAGAGAGCACCTGTTTTTCAAAAAGAGAAATATGCTTGTTGGGGATTGCCGCAAAAATCACCACTTCGTCAGAAGTGGATGAAAGCGCCACTTCCAGGGTAAAATAATTTTCTTTTTCGTTATTTCTACCTTCCGAGATGGAATGCATGCCGGCATAAAATTGTTCCATCGCTCCGATAAATTCCTTAAAACCTTTTTGTTTGTCCGCTTCTTCCCTAGGAGGTGGAAGAGTTATCTCGAAAAGGGTCATATTTAGAGATTTGTAAAGAGGAGTACCTTCTTTCAAACCAGATACTTGTCCTGTTTTAAAGTACTGAACCAAAACCCTATGAAAATCGTCATCCACGTGCGGATTTGCCATGGCCTCTACTATAGACAACGCATTTCGAACTCCTTTGGTTATTACGATGCCCAGCAGTTCTTCCATCACACTGTCATGAGATTCGGGTTTTAAAGCAAGCACTATACCCTCTGTTTCTTTCTTGCTTAAAACATTATCTCCGTGGATAACCTGTTCTACCGATTTTTCCTTGTACGTACTTATCACGTCTTTAACAGCATTGTCGTTTGCGTGTTCGAAATGCCCTTGGTCTATGAGCTCTTGTTCTCTTTCGGCAACATGGGCGCGCAAATATTCCAACTCCTCTTCTGGAGTCTTGAACTTTGGCATTTCCTTCAGGAAGGATGGGTTCATCAATTTGTATTATACAACAAAAATTATATTCGAGTTAATATTTCTGGATCGCTTTCGGTAATTAAAATGGTATGCTCGAAATGCGCACTGCGCTTTAGATCGGCAGTACGAAATGTGTATCCATCTTTGTCTAGAATAATATTCTTGGTCCCGTTGTTTAGCATTGGCTCTATGGCTATCACCATTCCAGGTACTAATTTTGCTCCAGTACTTGCCTTGCCGAAATTCGGAACATACGGGTCTTCATGGATAGCCTTCCCCACCCCGTGCCCAGACAAAACTTCCACAATTCCGTATTTATGTGGACGAACAAAACTTTCTATTGCGTGACTAATATCGCCCACCCTGTTGCCTCCCTGCGCAGCTTCTATGCCCGCTTCTAAAGCATCCTCTGTCACCTTTAAAAGTTTGGCTGATGAACTACTCACGATGCCGACAGGCACAGTCATCGCCATGTCAGTAAAAAGTCCTTTGTGTTTTAAACCCAAATCAATGGCAACAATGTCGCCTTCTTTTAATATTTTATTTTTATTTGGAATACCATGAACCACTTCTTCGTTCACAGAGACACAAAGCGAAGCCGGATAGGAGTAGTCTGCTCCTTCTGGACGATAATTCAAAAATGCCGGAGTATCGCCAAGTTCTTTGATCAATTTAAAAGCGTAATCATCCAGATCTTTAGTGGAAATTCCGGGTTTTACCATTTCTTTAACTTTATATAAAACAGAAGCCAGGCGTTTCCCTCCTTCTCGCAATATCTCTATTTCTTCCGGTGTTTTGATTATTATCATGAAATGACCGTTCCCAGAAACTTTTCTCCATTCAGATAATCGGCTAAATTATCTATCGGCTTACCGTTCATTATCACTACCTCTATCCCCGCTTCTTCGGCATTTTTGGACGCAATGGGGTCAAAAGGCGAGTTGAGTCCGGGATTCCATTCTTTGGGTATCAAAGCCCTGTAATCTTTCCAGGAAATCTTTTCTATTTTCTTTGCATTTGGGTTTACTTTCGGATCAGAATCATATATATAGTCAGTGTTGGATAAGTTGATAACCTTTTTTGCACCCACTGTCTTCGCCGCTTCTATGGCATTCCAGTCTGAACTCCAACCTGGTCTGTAGGCCGAACCCACAACTATTGGTTTATCCAAAGCAAAAGGCTGTGTGAGATTGGTGATGACCTCCCTATGAGCATACTCGCCAAACATCACTCGCAACAATTCGGCATTTACTCGAAGCGTAGATATACCAAGCCAATCTAAATCCTCATCGGAGGGATCGGTAATTTTTTTCGCCGCTTCATTATATTGTCGACACAACCTGCCCCCGCCTGCAATAATCACAAATTTTCTACCCTGCGTGACATGAACAAGAATCAGACTTTTAAAAGATTTCAAGAAATCAACATCTATCTCATCAGGTATGATAAGCGACCCTCCTAGTGAAATTATTATTGTTTCTTGCATACACTAAAACCCTAAAGCTTTTATGATATCTTGATAAACGTTTTCCCTGCTTTGTTCGCCATTTACCGTATAAATTTTATAGCCCTTCTTATCTTTAAAATAATTCATATAGGGAATAACATTGTTCTTGTATTCTTTAATTCTTTTAGAGACTCCCTCCCTTGTATCATCGCGTCTAGCGCGCAATAGATTGCGTCTCATGGCTTCTGTTTCGCCGATTTCTATATAAATAATTTTTACCAAATCACGTTTATAAAATTTTATCATCGCCTGGAAGCTTTCGGCTTGGGCTATCGTACGCGGATATCCATCAGAGATAAGATGTTTATCTTCTGACAGAGAAGATATAAGAATATTAGTAACAATAGAAGTAGTCAAGAAATCCGGCTGAAGATTGCCGCTATGCATCGAGTCTCTGACCAATCCTCCAGTATAGTTTCCGGATTCAGTCATTCTCCTATATTCCGCACCTGGGTACACATACACGACATCTCGTCCATCATGCTCTTTTAGGAAATCAATTAGGAATTCCACTTGAGTTCCTTTACCGGAACCCACTATTCCGAAAAATACAAAAGTTTGCGGTTGCATATAATTAGAGAATAGCTGATTTTGCTTGAATAATCAAGACTTTATTAAAAAGATAAAATATGCTTTAATTAATCCCAATACGATGCAGAAAAAAGAAATCATAACCATAAATGGGGATCTTGGTGGTGGAAAATCAAGTACGGCCGACGCAGTAGCAAAAAAACTGAACTTCAAACGTTTTTCATCTGGAGATTTTTTTCGACAAGTTGGAATTGATTTAGGAATTTCAGTTAAAGAACTCAACATAAGAGCGGAGACAGATCCGCAGATCGATGCAATGACGGACGAAAAATTGAGAAATCTCAGAAATGCGGAGAAAATAGTAATAGACTCAAGAACAGCTTATCATTGGATATCAGAATCATTTAGAGTCTATCTAAAACTTCCTCTCGAGATAGCTAAAAACAGAGTTTTGAATAACCTGAAAGAAAACCGACTGCGCAAGCAAAGTGAAAAGGGAAACACCGTCGAAGAAATTTATGAAGAAATGAAAGAACGGTTTGAAAGTGAACAAAAAAGATACTGGAATTTATACAAAATAAACAATACCGATGAAAACAATTACGATCTTGTCATAGACACAAACAAAAACAACCTTGAACAGGTTGTTGAAATCATTATTTCTGAATACAAAAAGTGGATTGGAAGAAATTAATACTCCCTCATTGAAACCTGCGCATCGATTTTTTTGATGAGATCGAGAACGACAGAGACGACGATGAGGAGGGCTGTGCCTCCTAGCGCTATAGCGGTAATGCCAGTAAGAGATTGCACTATTAGAGGCAAGACTGCTATAAAACCCAAGAATACGGCGCCGAGTAGGGTAATGCGGGATAAAACATTTGATATATATTGCGAAGTAGATGTCCCTGGACGAATGCCAGGAATAAATGCGCCATTTTTCTGCAAGTTAGTAGCGAGCGCTTCAGGATCAAAAGTCACCGCTGTATAAAAGTAAGTGAAAAGAAATACCAAAATAAAATAAAGCACAGCATAAAGCGGACTTGTCTGGGAAAATGAAACAAGTACTTTTGAAATTGAAAGTAAAACCGTACTAGAAGAATTAGCCAAGAAATTGCCGATCATCTGAGGAAAAAGCAACAGGGAAAGCGCGAAGATTATCGGAATAACTCCGGCTTGGTTGACACGAAGAGGGATATAAGTAGAACCTCCGCCATACATCTTCATGCCCCGCACGCGTTTGGCATAAGTCACCGGTACCGGACGCTCTGCTTCTGTAACGACTACTACTCCTGCGATAACCAAAATGCCGGCTATCAAAAACATGAGAAGCATAGGTATCTGGGAAACATCAAAGGTGAACAGAAGCTGGCTTACTTCTGTTGGAATTTGCGAAACTATACCGGCGAAAATTATTAAAGACACTCCATTACCAATACCAAATTCAGACATTAGTTCTCCTATCCACATCAACAATATAGAACCCGAAACCACGATAATCAAATTGGTAACGCGATCAAAAGCGGTTAAATTTATCAGGATGTTCTGACTCTCTAGAATAGCCAAAAGACTGTACCCTTGGATGACAGCGAGCGGTACGGTAAGCAATCTAGAGTATTGAGTAAATCTTTTTCTGCCTGCTTCCCCTTCTTCGTGATAAATTCTTTTCAAGGCAGGAACCATGATGGTAAGAAGCTGCATGATTATGGAGCTCGTAATGTAGGGACCCACGCCTAGCATTATTATAGAAAGATTGGTCAATCCTCCGCCAGAGAATATATTTAAAATACCGAAAAATTGGTTGTTGGAAAGAAAGCGACTGAGCTCCAAGGTGTCGATGCCTGGTATAGGGATAGCGGAAAGCAATCTGAATACAACTAACGCCAAAATTACAAAGAGGACTCTCTTTCGCAAGAGTGCGTCTGTCCACATTAGTTTAATTTTACTCCAAAAATTTTGCATACTTTTGTACCTATTTGCTTTATCTTATCTTTATTTTGCCACCTTTAATACTAAGACTTTTTCTAATCACAGAGAAAGTTTCTATCTTGCCGTCCTTGGTTAACACTTTTTCTTTATCTACCGAAAAAGGACGCTCTATGGATTTAAATTGGTATCCACGATTCTTTGGCAACTTCTTAATAATATCACGAAGCTCGGGCCGACGCTTATTCCCAGCCCTTGCTGTCTGACCTTTCCCGCCTCTTCCCGAAGTCTTCGCGTGCTTGCCTCCGCGACCGACGATACGATCTTTCTTATTTTTATGTTCTCTTTTTAAATTATGTAATTGCATATTTGTTTAGTTAAAAGTTCATAAAGTTTTTAAAGTTATAAAGAATGTTACTTGATAAACTTGAGAACTTTATGACTTTCTACTACTAATCTTTTACTCTTCGATCTTCGGAATACCAATTTCTTTGTTGGCGACAATCGTGTTCTCCGGAATTGGTTTCTTGTATTTTGAAGAAATTTGGGAAAGCGCCATCATCACTGCTTTGGCATTGTTTAATTTGTTCTTACTGCCAGACAAAATTTTCCCTGTAATATCCTTGATCCCTGCTAATTTTGCGATATCGCGAAGAACAGTACCGACTACTAACCCACGTCCTTTATTTGGCAGAAGCATGACAGACGAACTTGAAAACTTGGCGGAAATACTGTGAGAAATAGACATACTTTTCGTCAAATTTAACTTCACCATATTTTTCTTGGCATTACGGAGCGCCTTGTTTATGGCAAGAGAAGTATCCCCCGCTTTGCCTAAACCTAAACCGACAGAACCTTTCTTGTCTCCCGCTACCAGCGCCACACTAAAAGAAAACCTGCGTCCGCCTGCCACCACACGAGTAACCCGACGAATGGAAAGAATTTTTTGATCGAATTCCGGCTTTGGACGGCTAAAAGATTGCGACCTGCGATTGTTATTCCTTTTTTTATTTTCTTCTTCCATTGATTTATTTTTCTTTTACTTTACGAACTTTATAACTTTCTACTTTACAACTACTTAGAATTTCAGTCCGGCAGACCTAGCTTCGTCGGCTACTAATTTTATGCGTCCGGTATATTTAAACCCGTTACGATCAAAAACAACTTGATTGACATTTATCTTAGCGCACGCTTCTGCGATCAATTTGCCTACTTGTTTCGCCCTATCCGTTTTGGTACCTCCTGCTATCTTAACATCACTAGCTTGCGCTAATGTCTTTCCTTTATCATCATCAATGATTTGCGCGTAAATAAATTTATTGGAACGAAATACAGAAAGTCTGGGACGCTCCACGGTGCCCGACATCTTTGCTCTGATTTTTGCCTTTAATCTTATTCTTTTGTCTTGCTTATTCTGCATTTGCTTATTTTCTTTATAACTTTATAAACTTTCAACTTTATAACTTATCTAGGCTGTTTTCTTGCCTTGTTTTCTTCTTATAACTTCATTTTCATAACGTATCCCCTTTCCTTTATATGGTTCTGGCTTTTTTAAAGCGCGCAAATTTGCCGTAAAACTCCCCACCAATTCCTTATCTGGACCAGTAATAGTTATATTGTTCTTCTCAGCCGTAGCAATAATGCCTTCTGGTATAGAAACGACAACAGGATGCGAAAATCCAAGAGAAAAAACGAATTCCTTACCTTTTACTTCTGATTTAAATCCGACCCCTTCCAAAATAAGTTTTTTTTGATATGGAGTTTCTACGCCTTTTATCATATTTTTTATATGCGCAGCATAAGTACCCCAGAGAGATCTGGAAAATTTATCGTTTCTGTTGGTATTCAAAGTAATCAAACTACCGGATACATTGATAGTGATATCATCGCGAAAAATCTTTGAGAGCGTTCCCTTCGGACCCTTAACTTTCAAAACACTGCCATCTCTTACGACTTCGACTCCCTTCGGTATTTGTATTTCTTGTTTCCCTATTCTTGACATAATTTTAGTTAAAAGTTCATAAAGTTTTTAAAGTTATAAAGTATTTTGCTTGATGGACTTTATAAACCTTCTACTTTCTACTACTCATCACCAAATTCTAAACAACGCCTCCCCTCCGACTTGTTCCTTTCTAGCTTCCTTGCCGGATAAAATGCCTTTTGGTGTCGAAAGCACCAGCAGCCCTCCGCCATTTCTAACTGTATGAATACCTTTTATTTTGAAATAAACACGTCTCGATTGTTTGGAGATTCTTTCCACTTCGCTGATTTTCGGTTTTTTATCTGTATAAATTAATCCAATTTCCAAAGTCGGAAAACCGCTTTTTACAACTTTCTTTACTTGACTAATATAACCTTCTTTTTTCAAGCATTCAGCGATGGCATTCTTCACTTTAGAATACGGAAGAAAAACAGACTCTTTACCAGCGAGGCTTCCGTTCTTTAGCATTATTATCATGTTTGAAATTGAATCCATCCTGTTTAGTTAAAAGTTCTTAAAGTTTTTAAAGTGTAAAGCATTTTTACTTGATGAACTTGATGACTTTTTACTTTCTACTACCAAGACGATTTCCTCACACCCGGAAGCATCCCTTCGTTAGCTAATTCTCGAAAACAAATGCGGCAAATACCAAAATCCCTCATGAAAGCATTACCTCGGCCACAACGAAAACATCGATTTTTCTTTCGAGTGGAAAATTTTGGTTTCTTTCTGTTTCTCGCTAAAACTGATGTTTTGGCCATGGTTAATTTTAAGGGAGTTTAGCGACCATTAAAATTTCCACCCTGTTAAATGCCTTTGGGCAAATTTTGCTGAGCAAAATTTATTTAACAGGGTTAGGAAAAATAAATCGCGGACTCATTATTTTTCTCTAACAATATCACACTTTTTTTCTTCTTGGCCGGATGAGCAAAGATTATTTTAGGCTAATATCCTACCCTAAAGCGCTTCGCGCTCGGGCAAAGAAGGAGAAAAATGGATTAATCAAAGCAACATTCCCTTGCATCCATGCTAGCAAATAAGCTCAAAAAAGTCAAACTTTTATCTCTTCTTGCTTTCTTTCTCTTCTTCCTTCTTGAAAGACACGCCGATGATTTCGAATTTAATTGCCGACTATTCCAAAAAAGGAAATGGAATAACTACGATATCTCCTTTTATAAATTCCTCCATATTTTTTCCTCTTCTGGTTTTAGCCAATCCTTAGACAAGCTGGATTCACTGGCAACAATCAAAAAATTTTCTTCCAATTTTCTAATATCGGTTTTTATGTTTTTAAAACTTAGTTCATGAAGACTTTTTTTAAGTTTTTCATATGTATCTAAAGGCAAAAGAATCATCGGCTTGTTCCCAATAGACATATTAGTATTTGAATTTAATACTAAATGATTCATCTAAATATTATAGAGAAAAAGCTCAAAAGAGTCAAACTTTTATCTCTTCTTGCTTTCTTTCTCTTCTTCCTTCTTGAAAGGTACCCCAATGATTTCGAAAAAGGATTTGCCTTCTTTTTTGTTTTTAGCCGTAGAAACCAGAGTGATAGCCAATCCGAAAACATCTCTGATATCTTCATCGGCTGTTTCCGGGAAAATAGTATGCTCCTTTATGCCAATGGTAAGGTTGCCAATATCGTCAACCGCCTTTGGATTAATACCGCGAAAATCTTTGGTTCGAGGCAGAGCGACGTTGATGAGTTTCTCTAAAAATGCATACATTCTTTTGCCTCTCATGGTGACGACGATTCCGATAGGGTCGCCTTGTCGTACCTTGAAAGATGCAACAGATTGTTTGGCGCCTCGGAGGGCTGCTTTTTGTCCGGTTATTTTTGCCAAGCGCATTGCTATAGCATCGTTTTTGTTTTTGTCTTTTTTAATAGCCGTCCCCGTGCCTACATTCAAAACGACTTTCATCATCTTAGGCGCAGCCATTTTGTTTTTATAATGAAAGGCACTTTTCATTTTTTCGAAACTCTCCGCTTCTTTTTCTTTTACAGTTAAATGTTTCATTTGGTTTTTTGTTAGTCAGCTTTTTTAACATTCGAAGCATGTAGTGGCATTGCTATGTCTATCTTCATGCCTTTTTCTCCAGACTTTCTTGGACGTTGATGCTTTTTCATCATATTGATACCCTCAACCACGACTTTATTCTGAGAAACCAAAACCTTGACGATTTTCCCTTTTTTGCCTTTGTCTTTGCCTGTTATTATTATTACATTATCCCCTTTTTTGATTTTCATGATTGTTTAGTTAAAAGTTCATAAAGTTTTTAAAGTTATAAAAAATTTACTTGATGGACTTGATTACTTTATAAACTTTCTACTATTCTATATTACCTCAGGCGCTAAAG
>Ga0247727_10005690_pt1 | contig 25059 bp, 26 predicted proteins | sample WisWelCaveWW1625_FD_202498 | JGI IMG/M metagenome (GOLD analysis project Ga0247727, IMG submission 202498) | Biofilm microbial communities from Wishing Well Cave, Virginia, United States - WW16-25 | ecosystem: Environmental > Aquatic > Deep subsurface > Groundwater > Cave microbial mat | place...
CCGGCCGACCAACGCGACCGCCTTGCGTCTCGGCTCCTTCGACTTCCCGCTCCCTCGTAGCATCGCTGACCCGTCGGCCTCACCCAAGCCTATGCCTCGCGCTCTGAGTTCGCGCTAAACAGTTACCGAACGTCTTGATCCGCACGATGCAGTTGAAGGCAGCGATCGTACGATCGACGCTCGGGTGGCTGCGGATGGCGATGCGATCCTCCTTGGAGAGACTCGCATCCTTCTTTGGGAGCATGACCGTGAAGACGCGGAATTCCCTCGTGTAGCGCATGGCCCCGATCTTCAGGCCCTGGAGAATGGACATGACCACGACGATGATCACGACCGAAAACGCGACCATGATGAACGCCGGCAGAATCCGCCGGAGGTTGCGTCGAAGGTACGTCAGGACGCTCAGCGGGGGGCTTACCATCGCTCCGGGTCGATCCTATGCAATGCGGTGTAGGCGTACATCGCTTCGTACCAACTCCTCTCGCGCATCATAAACTCGAGCATGCGGATCGCCCCGGGATCTGCCTTGCGACCCTTGCCCGCATACAGCAGACCCAGGCCTTCCGCCGCACGATAGCGCACCAGCAACTCTGGATCATCCATCAACACCGCCAGTGAACCCAACGCGGACGGGCTGCCCGTCCGTCCGAGGGCACCACAAACCCACAGGCGCACACGTGGATCCGGGTCCGAGGCGCCTCCAAGGAGCGGCTTCACGTCGGGGTCCTTCAGACGATAGAGCCGGTACGCCGCTTCATGACGAACGCTCGGAAACGTGCTGGAAAGCGCGGCGCCAAGCTCCAGTTGACTTGCCCTGCGCAGCGCGCCCAGTTCCTTCAGTTCTGCACCGCGGTCGACATAAAGGAATGCAAGCGCGGCAACCGCCAGCACGAAAACGACGCCAATGGTCAGAGTCGCGTTGCGTGGAGGCGCACGACGGTAGAGTAGCGCTGCAAAGACCGCGAGAGGCGCCATCAGCAGTGCAACGCCAAACAGCGCTCCCAAGTAGTAGATCGACTTCCATCCGGTCTTGACGACCTCCAGGAGCCAGCCTCCGCGAAAACTCCGGCTGCTTGCGCCGGCAACCGCTGCTTTCCACGATGTCAGATCAGTCGATTTCGGGGCGATGACCAGGCGCGAACCCGCCGCTCCAAGGGGAGCTTCCGCTACCACGATGTCGTAGGCCGCGCTACCCGCCATGGGGCCGTCACCGCGAACAGGGAGGAAGCCGAGTTCTTTCATGATGCGCGGCACCGGCTCGCCTCCCGAAACAACCAGCGCAAGCGGGGCGAGTTTCACATAAGACTCCTCGGCGGGCATGCTGTCGTAGGCGGGCTTCACGGGCTCTGCAGCGTAAAGGGTCACCCGGTAATACAAGTGCGCGAAGGTGCTGCCGAGCCGATTCGTCAGGAGATAGCGGTCGCGGAACAAGGCCAGCTGATCGGTGAACTCGCTGCCGTCGCGCGGCCACGGAACGAGGGCCCCAACCAGCGCAAGCACCAACAGCGCGCCCGCCAGTTTCCTGGGCGTGCCCTTGGCCTCGGTTGGAGTGGTCCGTTCCGAGCGTCGTCCCCACACCAGGCCAGCGGCTGCCCAACCGGAGAGCGGGACGAGGGCCCCCACCGAGATCCCCAAGAGCGGATTGAGCGCCGTCCCGAACGCAAGCACCGCCGCGATTCCAACGAACAGCACAGCGCACAGCGGGAGACGTGACGCCCGCCACCAGAGCTCGCCAAGAACGCTTCCTAGCGTGAGAATGATCCCGAAAAAAAATGCGGCCGGCATCGCCAGGAGCGCCGACGCGCTGAGTTGGTCGGCACGTGTGAACGCCTTGATCTCGTGAAGCGGCGGGAGCACGGGCACTCTCGCTGCAACCGACGCCTCCGCGCGCAGGCGAAGCTGATCCACGTTCGCCCCAATGACGAACCAGGAGGCGAGCGTAACTGTGATCATCATGGCAGTCATCACGGCCGCCATCGTCACGACGTGAACCGCAAAGAGCAGACAATGGCCTGCCGGATCGCTTGCGCAATGAAATGGCCGCGGATTCAGGGCAGGTTCGCGGCCTGCAATCACGGCTTCCAGCCCCTCGGCTGCCTGGCCAAGTCGATGCGCAAGCAGCCGCTCCGTCCGCTGCCGGGTCCACGGCACCCGGGGCCGGTCCATGCTGAGCTCGACGACATCCCCCACCGGTCGGATCTGCAGGCTCCAGCGAACGTCGTTGGGACCCGTCGCCAGCCAATCGCCACCCACCATCCGCCAGCGGCCAGCGTCCTCGCGCAAGCGGGCGTCGAGCCCATGCGCGACTTTCTTCAGCGCCCCTGGAAGGTCCGCGAGTGGCGACGAAAGTGCCAAGGAACGAACAAGGGGAGCGAACTCCGGCATGAGTCGCGCGATTATATCAGAGGAGATTGGCGGCTCCCGACGGGGCCCCTATCATGGAGGCTCATGCGACGCTTCGCCCTGGGCGGCCTTGCTGCCCTTGCCTTTGCCGCCGCCCTCACGCTGGCGGCCGATGCCCGTCCCGCGCGTGGCGGCTTCGATGTCCGCTTCCTCGCTGTCCACGGCCGGCGCATCGACACGATCGCCTACGATTTCACCGGGGACGCGAAGCCCGACATCCTGAACACCTCGATCGATTTCGACGCTGACCCGCCCGTCCGTTGGTTCGCGATCCACCCACAGCAAGCGAACGGCTCCTTCCCGGAGGCCCCGACACAAATCTGGTCCGTCGACCCTCGCTGCTGCGCACTTCTGTTCGGCGACGTCATCCCGGGCGGCGGGATCGAGATCTGCTTCCTTGCCCCCGACGGAGTATACGCCTACCCGTGGGAGAAGAACGCCATCGCCGAGGAGCCGGTCAAGTTGATCCACACGCGCACCTACTTCGCCAATCCATCCGAACGCTCGCTCCCGATCTGGGGCTGGGCCGGCGATCTCGACGCCGACGGCCGCCATGATCTGATCGTCCCTGCCCCGGACGGCTACAAGATCTACTTCCACACAAAGCCCGGGCTCTTCGGGAAGGTCTGCTCGCTCGAGGCTTCGATGAAGGTCAAGTCCCTTGCCGTCCGGCGATCAGCCATGACCTCGGATCTTCTCGCCGCCCTGTTCAACTACGTCGAGGAGCTGCCGAAGCTGACGCCCGTCGACATCGACGGCGACGGCCGGTCGGACCTTCTCGCCATCGATGGGAGCAACGTCACCGTCTGGCTGCAAAAGCAGCCGATGGAATTCCGATCCACCTTGGGCTGGAAGACGCAGTACTGGGCCCAGGTCCTTGAGGAAACGGTCAAGAAGGACGTGGTAAACCTCGCCACGGTGAGCTTCGCGGACATCGACGGCGACCAGAACGCCGACCTGATTGTCACGAAAATATACGGTGAGCTGGGCCTCTTCAGCAGCATCAAGACGACGATCGTCATCTGTTACGGCAACGGCAAAGGGACCTTCAACGCCGACTGCAAGATCAACATCGACGGCGTCAGCATGGACCCCCAGATCGTGGACATGAATGGAGACGGCGCGAAAGACATCATGACCTCGCGGCTCCGCACCGACCTCATCAACCAGGCCGTCACCGGAGCCGTGCTAGGCAGCATCCGCATCGACTACGAGGTGTTCGAATACGACCGCGCGAAGCACAATTTCGTCCCGAGCCCCGTCTACTCCTACCCCGTCGAGATCACGTTCAAGGACATCAAGGACAAGGCAGCGGCCTCACGCCCCATGATGCTGGTCGCCGGCGACTTCTCGGGAGATGGCCGAGCCGACCAGATCCGCCTCGATCCGAAGACCGACACCATCGAGTGGCACCACGGACGCAACACGGGCGACGGCCATATCGACTTCATGCCGCAGCACTGGCAGACCTACAAGCCGGAGCGCAGTCCGAAGTCCATGCAGGTTTACGACGTCAACGGGGACGGGCTGGCGGACCTGATGATGTTCTATGGCGGAAGCGTGGGTCTGTTGCTGTCGAAGAAGTGATTACTTGTCCGCGTCCTCGTCCGGCGCGTTCATGCCCTCCACGGGCCGAACGCTCTCCAGGACCTTTTCCTCGACGTAGATAGGGACCTTCATCTGCACCGCCAGCGCGATCGCATCGCTCGGCCTTGAATCGACCTCAATGGTTTTGCCGTTCCTCCGGATCATGAGTTTCGCGTAGAAGGTCTGGTTCTTGAGGTCGCTGACGAGGATGCGCTCCAGGGTCCCGTCCATCTGCCGAATGACGTTCTCGATCAGGTCGTGGGTCATCGGCCGTGGCGTCTTCTTTTCCTTCAGGTTGCGGTCGATGGCAAAGGCCTCCCAGATGCCGATGACGATGGGAAAGGCGCGAGCGCCTTCAACCTCTTTCAGCACGATGATCTGCTCGTCGTTGTTTTCCGAGATGATCACCCGCGCCAGCTCCATGTGAACCGCCACGCCGAGCTCCTTCTTCCCTGAATGCCTGTGAGAATTATAGCGCCATGCCGCCGCGCGCCATCCCTGAGAAATGGGTCAACCCGTTGGCCGATGGGGTACACTGAATCGTCATGCCAATGTCGTTTGAGGAGATCATCTGCGCGATCGCGGTGAAGAACAGCTTCATCACCCACGATCAGGGCGTCGACTTCCTCAAGCGCTTCGACGCCCAGCCGCTGGACAAGCCCGCGCGCCCCATCGTCGAGCTGATGATCGAGGCGAAGGCCATCACGCTGGACCAGGCTGGACTCCTCCATAACGCCGGCAAGAAGGTCGTCATCAAGGTGATGTCGGGCCAGATGCCCGCGCCGACGAACACCGCCGCGTCGCCGGCGCGCCCGGCGTCGGCACCGGCAGCCCCCATCACGCCGGCCAATCCGAGTGAGCCGATCCCCGGCTACAAGATGCTCGGCAAGCTGGGTGTGGGCGGCACCGCGACCGTCTTCCTGGCCGACGACAAGAAGAACGCACGCCAGGTGGCGCTCAAGATCCTTCACCCCACGCGGACCAAGGACGAAAAGGCGCTCAGGAGCTTCCTGCGCGAAGCCGAGCTGATGGTCAAGTTCAATCATCCCAATCTCTGCCGGGGCTACTATTTCGGCCGCTCGGGTCCGCTCGCCTTCATGGTGCTCGAGTACCTCGATGGAGTCTCCATCCAGGACATCATCGACAAGGAAGGGCCTCTCAAGGAGGCGCGCGCCCTCGAGATCATCCTCGAAACCGCCAAGGCGCTCGACTACATCCAGGAGCGCGGCGTCGTTCACCGCGACATCAAGCCCGGCAACATCATGGTCAACAAGAATGGCGCCGTGAAGGTGCTCGACCTCGGCTTTGCCATCGAGATGAGCAAGGCGGGCGCCGCCGCCGCCGAAGAGGAGACGACCAGCGGTACGGTGCAGTACATGGCCCCCGAGCAGGCCCGCGGCGCCGGTGACATCGACGTGCGCGCCGACATCTACGCGCTGGGCGCATCGCTCTTCCACATGGTCATGGGCGAGGTCCCGTTCCAGGGCACGGACTCCCTCGAAGTGATGCAGAAGCAGGTCCTCGAGGCGCTCAACTCGAGCGAGATCAAGAACCGCCGCATCTCCCGCCACATGCACTACTTCATCGAACGCATGATGTCGAAGGACAAGACGCTTCGCTACGCGAACCCGAAAGAGCTCATCGACGACATCAACGAGCAGATCGAGGGGTTCCGGTCGCTCGAATTCAAGCCTGACGAGGACACGCGCCGCAGCACGACCGTCCTGCGAAACCTGTCTCGCAGCGAACCCGAAACGAAGCCCGGCACCACCCGGCGCTTCGCGACGAAGCGGTTCCAGCGCCCCGACGGAAAATGAGAAAGCTGCTGGCCGCCGCCCTCCTCGTCAGCGGCTGCTCAACGTCGCCGCCGACCATCGATACGCTCGGACTACAGCTCAAGGGCGAGACCAACTCCTCCATCCGCCTCGACCTCGTCCAGCGCATCACGGAGACCGGCGATCACAAGATGGTCCCCCTCCTGATCGACGCCCTTCAGACGGTCATCGACCGCGGCAAGCCTCCTGATCCCGACTACACGACCAATGTCGTCACGCAGTTCACCCGTGGACCGGAGCTCTGGGGCCTGATCATCATCACGGGACAAGACTTCAAGCGGGAGGTGGCGGCTTGGCGTCAATGGTGGGAGGCCAATGGCGCGAAGCTCCGGTGGGACGGGCACAAGTTCGTCCCCAACTAGACCAGCAGCATCGCGTCGCCGTAGCTGAAAAAGCGGTATCGCTCCCTCACCGCGTCCGCATAGCACTGCTTGATCGTCTCCATGCCGGCGAACGCCGAGACGAGCATCATCAGCGTGCTCCGCGGCACGTGAAAATTCGTCAGAAGGGCGCCGACACGCCGGAACTCGAATCCCGGCGTGATGAACAAGCTCGTCCACCCGCTCGACTCTCTCGTGCGCGCATAGGCCTCGAGCGTGCGACAGGCGGTTGTACCGACGGCCACGACGCGTTTTGCGCCCTCGAGGGCAGACGTCGTCGCCGCCGGCACGTCATACCACTCCGGCTCCATCACATGGTCGCTGATGTTCTCGACCTTCACCGGTTTAAAGGTCCCGATTCCCACATGCAGCGTCACGCTCGCGATCGCGATGCCCCGCCCGCGGAGCCGCCCGAGATGCTCCGGCGTGAAGTGCAGCCCCGCGGTCGGTGCGGCGATCGCACCGTCCTTGGCGGCATACACCGTCTGGTAACGTCCCAAGTCGCCGGCATCGGCTTCGCGCTTGATGTAGGGCGGCAGCGGGGCCCGTCCAAGTCGCGCGAGGTCCGGCTCCACATCGAACTCGAGGATCCACTTTCCATCGGCTGTCCGGGAGACGATCCGCGTCCACGATCGCTCCTCCACTTTGAAGCGGTCGCCCACCTGCAGTTTGCGAGGCGTGTCGAGCAGGGCCTCCCAGGTGCGGTCGGTCGTCCGCCGGACGAGCAGGGCGTCGATCCTTCCCCCCGTCTGGCGCCAGATGGAAATCCGCGCCGGCATCACCTTCGTGTCGTTCAGGACGAGGAGGTCGCCCGGCTGGAGGTGTGCGTCGAGTTCTGGGAAGCAGCGATGCTCCCACCGCCGTTCGGCGCGATGGACGACCATCAGTCGCGACGCGTCGCGAGGGGTTGCCGGTGTCTGCGCGATCAGCTCCTTGGGGAGCGCGAAGTCGAAGTCGCCGGTTTTCATTGGACTGCGGTTCGGGCGAGTATAGAATTTTTGGCAGCTAGGAGGCGGAATGATCAGGCTCGTCGCAGTGCTCGGATTGCTGTCGCTCATTCACGGAGTCAAGCTGGAGGCGAAAGCGCCTGCCGCCGGCGACAAGGCGGAAGTCCAGATCGAGTCTGCCGTCGATCTGGAAGTCCGTGTGATCGACTCAAGCGCGACGCCACAGGTCCGCACGTCGTCGGTCATCCGCACCGAGAAATTCACCCACAGTGTGACGGACGTGTCGGCCAAGGGAAGCACCCTGAAGGTCCTGTGCACGTCATCGACCCTGCAGCGCAGCGGAACCAACACACCCTTGACCACCGAGAAGACCGAGCTCGACGGGAAGACCTTCTGGGTCGTCCGCGCCGCCTCCAACACCGTGAAGAACGATGACGGCTCGGCCGCCCCGGCCGGGGCGTGGAGCCTGGGGAGCTGGGAGGACTTCGGCAAGCTTCTTCCCAAGAACGAGGTCGAGATCGGCGCTACGTGGCCGCTTGAAGCCGCCAATCTCAGCGGCCTGATTGGGGCCGGAAACCTTGGCGACGTCAAGTCCTCCATCACGGGAAAACTCGACTCGGTGGATGGCGACCGTGCCACGCTGTCGTTCTCGGGCTCCGTCACCGGCAAGAGTGCCGAGGGGTTCGACGTGAAGCTCACCCTGGATGAGTGCAAGATGATGTTCGACAAGGCCAAGGGCAGGCCGCAGTCATTCACCGTGAAGGCGACGATGGAAGCGGTCAAGAAGATCACCCAGAGCGTCGCCGATCCGCGCGCGCACAAGATCAAGGAAGAGCAGATCGGCGAGGCGCGGATCAAGTCGACGAAGTTCGAGGTGACGGTCACGTATCGCTAGAGCGCCAGGCGTCTCGTCATCGACTGAATCGGCCGCTCGCTCCCCGCTGCGGCCACGGCGCTCTCGACGTAAACGCGCTTCACTCGTTCACCCAGGCGGCAGGTGATCTCGTACGGCAGCGTCCCGACTTCACGCGCCAGATCTTCGACGCGGACCTCTTCGAGCCCATCGCGGCCGATCAGGGTCACCTCGTCGCCGGCGCGGACCTCGCCGAGCTGGCCGACGTCGACCAGGATGTAGTCCATCATCACCTTGCCCACGACGGGACAGCGCCGTCCCCGGATCAGCACGGTGCCCTTGTTCGTCAAGCGATGCGGGTAGCCGTCGGCATAGCCGATCGGGCACGTAGCGATCATCGTGTCGCGCGTGACTGTGAAGCTCTGGTCGTAGCCGATGGTCGCCCCGGCCGTCACTCCCTTGAGGAAGGCAATGCGCGTCCTCAGGCTCAGGGTCGGAACGAGCGGCAGCTTGAGCCTGGCGAAGAGCCCGGGGTCCATGCCATAGAGCGAGATTCCCGGCCGCACCATGTCGTAGTGGGCATTCGGGAAGGTGAAGAGGCCGACGCTGTTGGCGACGTGGATGATCCTTGGCCGGATGCCGAGGGTCTCGATCTCATCGAGCACGGAGCGGAAGCGCGCGAGCTGCTCCTGGGTGAAGGTCGGGTCGGTGGAGGCGACGGACGACAAGTGCGTGCACAGGCCCTCGAGCTCGAGATGGCCGCACGACAGGATCGCCTTCGCGACGTCCGGGGCCGACTTGAGCGACGCTCCGAGGCGGCCCATGCCGGTATCGACCTTCAGATGCACGCGAAGCACGCGGTGCTGGCGGCGCGCCTCGCTCTCCAGCAGCGGCAGCAGGTCGAGCGAGTGGACGGTCACCGCGACGTCGTATTCGACAACGCGGGGAATCTCCTCTTCGATGATCGTGCCGAGGATGAGGATCGGCCCCGTGATGCCCGACTCGCGCAGCTCCAGCGCCTCGGTGGAGTCGCCGACGCCCAGTCCAGTGCAGCCGGACGCGAGCGCCTTTACCGCCACCGGCACGGCGCCGTGACCGTAGGCATTGGCCTTCACGACGGCGAGGATCTTCACCCGCGCGTTCGGCAGGTGGCCGCGAACGACGCGGATGTTGTTGGCAAGCGCCGACAGGTCGATCTCGGCCCAGGCACGATGACCGCGCATGGTTTCAATGACGGGAGCGTGCAGGGAGGCTCTCCAACCCCCCGGCACGCGCCGTTCCCCCTCTTCCGAATCCCTCTCTCCGACAGATGCCTTACTTTTTCTGGCCGAACTTCACTTCCGCCTCGGTCGGCCGCAGATAGAGCGGCACGAGCGCGGCGGCATCGACGGGCGTCACGCCCAGCACGGCGATCCTCGATGCCTTCGGCCACCACTCGTCCCGTTGCGCGAGCGTGCATCCCCCAAAAAGCGATGCGTGCTTCTTCAGCGCGTCGCCGATCACGAACGCCCCGCGCGGCACGCGGGCCGCGAAGGCCGCCGGCGACTCGGCGAGAATCTCGGTCGTGCGGCGCCCGTCCTCGTAGAGCGCGCCGTAGACCTGGTCCCACTTGGCGTCGAGCACCGCCGCGACGGTCCCCCTGCGACCCAGGGCGAGCGCGTCGAGCGAGACGACCGCCGCCGCCGGCCTCTTCAGCGCCAGGCAGAGCCCCTTGGCGGCCGCGATGCCGACCCGCAGCCCGGTGTAGCTTCCCGGCCCGACGTCGACCGCGACGAGGTCGATGTCGAGATTCGGGCAGAGCTTCCCGATCGACGGCGCAATGTCGCGCCCGTGCACCATCCCCGTTTCAAAGACCACCTCGCCGATCACGCACCCGTTGTCGACGAGGGCCACGCCGCCCTGCGTCCCGGACGACTCGATGGCGAGGACTCTCATACTCTAATCCGTAAATTACAATTGTCAAGTTATATTTTATAAATTATAAAACATCAGTCGCGAGGCCCGGCCGCCTTGCGCAGCCGGTCGGCGATCGCGAGCCCGAGCCCCTCTTCGGGCGGCAGGACCACCACGATGGCGTCGAAGCCGTCCGCGTCCGCCTGGCGGAGCATCGCGTAGAGGCCGCGCGCCACGGCTTCCGCCGTCCCCGGCAACTCCCGCCATTCGAGGCCCCCGGGGTCGCGCCGCGACAGGACGACGACGCGGCCCGCGACGCCGCGCGACTGCGCCGCCGCCGTCTCCTCGGTGGCGAGCACCACGCGCGCCCTCGGCGCGTAGTGCGTCGCGAGCGTCCCCGGCGCGCGCGTCGCCCCGCCCAGGCCGATCGGTCCGATCACGCGCTCGATCGCCTCGCGGGGCACGCCCCCGGGGCGGAGGATGGCCGGCTCGCCGCTGCAGTCGATGATCGTCGACTCGACTCCCACCGCGCACGGCCCGCCGTCGAGGATGAGGTCGACGTCGCGGCCCAGGTCCTCCCGCACGTGCTGCGCCGTCGTCGGACTCACCTTCCCGAAGCGGTTTGCGCTCGGCGCCGCGATGCCGCCTTCAAACGCACGAAGCAACTCGAGGGCCATCGGGTGCGACGGCACGCGCAGCCCGACCGTATCGAGCCCGCCGGTCACGACATCGGGCACGCCGCGGCGCTTCACGATGATCGTCATCGGCCCCGGCCAGAACGCCTTCGCGAGCGTCGACGACGCCGACGTCATCTCGCCCCACTCCTCCAGGCGGGCGCGGTCCGACAGGTGAACGATCAGCGGATGGCCCGCCGGCCGGCCCTTCACGGCGAAGAGGCGGCGCACGGCCTTCTCGCTGCGCGCGTCCGCACCGAGGCCGTAGACCGTTTCCGTGGGAAACGCCACGAGTCCGCCGGCGCGGAGAATTCGGACTGCCTGCTCGATCACGGTCGAGCATTATGGACTGAGCGGCGCGCTTCTGGTAGAAGGCTCCTCCCCGCCGAATGAAACTCACCCGCCTCAAGAAGCTCAGCTGGAAGCTCCTCCTCACCTTCAGCCTCGTCATCGCCCTGATCGCGCTCGCCAGCAAGGCGGCGCCGATCGAGAAGCTCCAGCAGTGGTGGTTCTGGACCGGGGTCGGCTTCCTCATCCTCTCGCAGTGGGTGCGGATGTGGGCGGCGGGTCACCTCGTGAAGAACAAGGTCCTCACGGTCACCGGCCCGTACGCCTACGTGAAGAACCCGCTCTACATCGGCACCTTCTTCGGCATGGTCGGTTTCGCGTTCGTCGCCTGGGGCGACACGGACCTCCCGTGGTACTTCCGCTACGCGAACTGGATGGCGCTCGGCCTCGGAGTCCTCGTCTTCCTCGCCTACTACATCCCCTACAAGAAGAAGCGCGAAGGCGACCGTCTCCACGACATCTTCGACGAGGCGTGGGACCACTACGACAAGGCGGTGCCCGACTACCTCCCGAGATTCACGCGCTACGAGAAGGCCGAGAACCGGCCGTGGAGCTGGGCGGCGACCTGCGAGAATTCGGAGCAGTGGACGCCGCTCGCCATCGCGGCGGGCCTCGCCGCCGTCCTCTGGAACGGCGATGTCATTCGTCTCGTCGATAAGCTGATAAAGTAGCCGCGCTTGACCGTACTTCGTGACAAGGGCGGCTTCTGGTCTCCCGTCATCTCGCGCATCGACCACGACGGCAAGCCGGCGGTCCTCAAGGACTACCGGACCAAGAACGCCGTCACCCGCAGCCTCCTCGCGCCGACGCTCGTCAAGCGCGAGTTCGAGGTCCTCCGGCACCTCGACGGCGTTCCCGGCATTCCGCGCGCCTACGCCGTCCTCGACGGACTCGCGCTGGTGACCGAGTTCATCGACGGCCGGCATCCGGGCAAGTTCGAGAAACTGCCCGACGAGGTCTACCGGCGGCTTTCGGCGACCGTCCGCGCGATGCACGACCGCGACGTCGTTCATCTCGATCTCCGTCAGAAGAAGAACATCATCATCGATGGCGAGATGCGGCCCTGGCTCGTCGACTTCGCCAACGGCGTGATCCTCCGGCGCGGATCGCCGCTGCGGCCGCTCGCGGCGAAGCTGCGCGACATTGACCTCGGAGCCCTGACGAAATTCAAAGCGCGGTACTGGCCCCACCTGCTGACCGACGCCGACCGCGACGCCATGAAGCTCCAGCGGTTCCTGAGGCGGTTCTGGCCGTTCTCGCCCCACACCGATCGCGCGAAGGACAAGACGTGGTAGATGTGCGCGAGGCGGCCGTTCGCGTCCTTCGCGACCGGCGGTTCGTCGACGAGGCGATCGAGAAGCCGCGCGAGGCGCTCGACCCGCGCGACCGGGCGCTATTGACGCAGCTCGTCTTCGGCGCCACCCGTCATCGCCTGACGCTTGACTGGCTCGTTGACCGCAACGCGAAGTTCTGCGACGACATGCTCCGCCCGATCTTCCGCGTGGCGCTCTACCAGGTGCTCTTCCTGGACCGGATCCCGGCCTACGCGGCCGTCGACGCCGCCGTCGAGCACGTGAAGCGCGAGATGCCCGGCAAGGTGAAGTTCGCCAACGCGCTCCTGCGCTCCTGCCTGCGCGACACCGCCAAGGGACTCGATCCGATCCTGCCCGACGACCGCGTCCAGCGGCTCGCGATCCAGTACTCACATCCGCCGTGGCTCGTCGCGCGATGGCTCAAGCGATTCGGGAAGAAGACGGAGTCGATCCTCCGCGCCGACAATCTGGTCATGCCCGTCACGGCTCATCGCCTCGGCCAGGCGACGCCGATCGACATCGAGGGGGACGTCACGCAGCGGAAGGACTGGAAGGAGCTCATCGTCCAGGACGCGACCGCGATGGCCGTCGCGCCGTTTCTCGGCGCGAAGCCGGGGGAACACATCGCCGATCTGTGCGCTTCGCCCGGCGGCAAGGCGTGCCATCTCGCCGACATGGTCGGCAAGAAGGGAATAGTGGTCGCCATGGATGTCGGCAAGATGGCGCCGATGCGGGACAATCTCCAGCGGCTGGGACTGACATCGGCGCGCCTCGTGATCGGCGACGGCGTGCGTCCACCGCTGCGGGCGGGCTTCGACGCGGTGCTGGTCGACGCGCCCTGCTCTAACACGGGCGTCCTTGCGCGGCGGCCCGACGCGCGGTGGCGGATCGCGCCCGAAGACCCGGAGAAGATGGCGATGCTGCAGCGTCGGCTGCTCGACGTCGCGCTGACGCTCGTGAAGAAAGGCGGGCGTGTCGTCTATTCAACCTGCTCGCTCGAGTCGGAAGAGAACGAGGGAGTAGTCGCGGGCCGCGCCGAGAAGGAAATGCTGACGCTGCCGAGCACGGCGGCGGCGGGCGGGTACATGGCGAGGATTCGCCCATGAGCGTGCTCCTCACCGGCGCCAGCTCCGGCATCGGCCTCGAGCTCGGCCGCGTCTTCGCGCGCCACAAGCACGACCTCATCCTCGTGGCGCGATCGAAGGAAAAACTCGAGCAGCTTGCGCGCGAGTGGTCGACGGAGTTCGGCGTGAAGGTCGACGTCGCCGCCGTCGATCTCAGCAGGCCGAACGCCGCCGGGCAGCTCGCGAATCGCGATGTCGACATCCTCGTCAACAACGCCGCCTTCGGGTTGAACGGGACGTTCGTCGACCTCGATCTCCGCCGCCAGCTCGAGATGATCGAGCTCAACGTGACGGCGCTCACGCACCTCACGGGGCTGTTCCTGCCCGCGATGGTGAAGCGCGGCCGCGGCCGGATCCTGAATGTCGCGTCGACGGCGAGCTTCCAGCCCGGCCCGATGATGGCCGTCTATTACGCGACGAAGGCCTACGTGCTCTCGTTCTCGGAGGCCATCGCGGAGGAGCTGCGCGGCACCGGCGTGACGGTGACGGCGCTGTGTCCGGGCCCGACCGCCACCGACTTCACCCGCGTAGCCGGCATGGCGAACTCCAGGCTGCACCGCCGGTTCGCGGCGGACGCGAAGAGCGTCGCCGAAAAGGGCTATCGCGCGTTGATGAAGGGCAAGCGCCTCCTCGTTCCGGGCATGATCAACAAGCTCACGGCGGTGAGCGTCCGGTTTTCGCCGCGCGGGCTCGTGACGCGGATCGTGAAGGGCATGAACCGGACGGACTAATAGCCGGCGAACTTGTCGTAGAGCTGATGGAGATGGTGGACGATCGTCTCCATCTGGTCGGGGCGGAAGAGCAGGTCCTCGGCGTGCATGCGCACGCGGAACCGCAGCGGCCCGCCCGGCGTCATCCAGAGGCGGAACGACTTCACGCCCGGCGCGCGGCGGAGAACGATGAGGCTCTCGGCGACGCCCGACGGCTTGCCTTCCAGGTTGATGCTCGAGTGCACGAGCTCGTAGAGATAGCCGCCGAATGGCCCGCTCGTGTAGATCGCGACGGCGTCGTCGATCATCGCGTCGTGCGTCTCGAAGAGCGGCAGGATGCGCATCCCGATCATCGCCCACTTCGTCCGGAACCGCCCGCGCGTCTTGATGACGCCGGCGAACGGGCAGCCGATGTTCTCGTCGAGCTGGACCACGAGCTCGTCAACGTCCGAGATCCAGATCGTGAGTTTGCGGCTCTCGTGCTTCAGGGTGACCCGGCTGGGCCCGAAGATGCCGCGGTGAAGGACGACTTCGGCGAACCGCTCACGAAGCCGGTCGATGAACTTCTCGATCTTGTGCGACCGCTCGCGCCGGCCTTTCGTCGCCTCCCAGAGGAACTTCAGCGGGACGATGATGACGATGAAGGCGATCCCGCCGAAAACGAAATACGGCAGCCACGCGGGGATGTGGAGGTCCGGCAGGTTGAGCATGCTTCTACCTTATACAGGACGCCCTGGCCCCGGCTTTCATTTCGGTTTCTTTAAACGGTCGCCTCGCGTGTACGCATTAGTAATGAGGGTTTTCATTCAAGGTGGGTGCGAGGCCCCTCAACAGGAGGCCTCATGATCGCCGCGATCGCGCTTGTCACGCTGCTCGTCCAGGGCCAGCCGGAAACCGGCAAGCTCTTCTCGACCGACATCGAGAAGCCCCAGACCAAGTACTGGTGCCAGCTTCCCGAAAGTTACGTCGCCGACCGCCAATGGCCGGTCATGGTCATCCTCCATGGCGCCGGCGACACCGCCGAGAACTTCATCAAGTTCTGGAGCGCGGGCGGCTCGCAGGCGAAGTTCATCCTCGCCGCCGTGAAATCGCGCGGCCAGGCGTGGGATGACTCCGACGGCGACGTCATCCTCGCGGTGCTCACCGACGTCAAGAAGCGATACAGCGTCGACGCCGACCGGCAGCTGCTGCTGGGCTACTCGTCGGGCGGCTTCATGGCGACGCGGTGGGGCTTCAAGAACACACAGTACTGGCGGTCGATCACCGCGATCGCCGGCGCCGAGCCGGGCGCGGGGAAGGACTACAACGTCGCCAAGGCGCGCGGCATGACGGTGCTCGTCGAGTGCGGCGAGCGCGATCCGAACATGGGCTGCTGCAAGAGCGTCTTCGAGAAAGTCCAGAAAGACGGTTTCGACTGCGCCTCCAACTGGGTGCCGAAGATGGAACATTCGCCGCTTCTGCCGGAGGCGGCGGTGTGGGTGTATGAGCAGCTGTTGAAGCGCCTCAACGCGCCGATCGAGGTCATCAAGCGCGCACGGAAGGCGACGAGCGAGAAGCGGTTCGGCGAGGCGATCTCGGCCTACCAGGAGCTCGCGGCGCAGAAGGACGACGAGAAGGCGGCCAAGGCAGCGGCCACGGAGCTCGCGAAGATCGAAAAGACCGCCAACGACAAGCTCGCCGACGCCCAGAGGAAGCTCGAGAAGGGCGACAAGCCCGGCGCGAAGAAGCTCTTCGAGGAAGTCGCGAAGTACGCCGGGCTCGAGGCCGCGGCGAAGGCTGCGGAGGCGCTCAAGGAACTCCGCTAGACGCGCACCGCCCCGCCCGGCGCCATCGGCAGGCACTTCGCGGTCGATCCGTCGATCAAGTTGTGCGCCATCATCCACAGCATGAAGGCGCCGGCGACGGCCAGGCAGCCACCGACCACAACGCTGGCCCACCAAATCGACCGGTAGGTTCCGGCCGCGTGCGCCGATGAGAGCACGACGCGCACTTCATGATGCGCCTTGGTCTTGACGTTCTCGAAGTTCGTTCCCCCCACGACGCTTGGGTAGGTCACCTCAAGATCGATGGTGAGCTCCGCGGCGTCGCCGCGCAGGGTCGTACCCTCCGGCACCGTCACGTCCGCCCACAGCGGCGAGGTGCTGTTCGACCCTCCCTTGGTGTAGATCGATTCACCCCAGTCGGCCGACCTCGCCGCGGCGGTGAACGGCCCATCGAGCCCGAGCGCCTCGCCGTTCGCGCACGAGACCGCCGCCCTCCCACTCCACAGGCCCTTCAGGCTCGTGACCGAATCGGGAAGGTAGATGCGGACCGTATCGCCGGTCCCGACGATCGGCGGATGGCAGTCGCGGTTGATCGCCCACCCGTTGAGCAGCCGTGCCGCCTCGCCGCAACCGGTCAGGAGCGAGCCCGCCGCGACGAGCACGAGCGCGACGACCGCCGAGGTCGTAAAGCCCTCCGATCCCGGGATGCGCCTGGGCCGTGCGGAGCTGCCGGGGCGGTCGCAGTAGAGTTCGCGTTCGCCGACGTAGGTGACGGCTTTCTCGCCGTTCGCCTCCAGGTCGGCGTTCGGATTGTGCATCGAGACCAGGACGTTTCCAGCGGCCACCACGATGCCGGTCAGCAGGCACCACCACGAGAGCATCGGCATCGAGACCACGTCGGTGCCAGCGAGGATCGCGACGACGATGAGACCGAGGACCGCGACGACGACCGACCAGCCGTGGACCGAGGCGCGCCGGGCACCGATCATCTCGGGCTGGTAGAGGCCGCAGGTCGGGCAGGGTCGCGGCTCGACGCCATCCTTGAGCACCTTCGCCGCGGTCTTCTCGGCGTCCTCCTCCGCGCCCTCGGGCGTCCCTGCGCTGCCGGTCACTTCACGCGAGAAACGGTAGCGGAAAAGCGCACCGCATCCGACGCAGGTGTGCTGTTTCCAGCAGTTGATCGAGATCGTCGACGTGTAAGTGGTGCTCATTGTCGCCTCCGGTCTTCCATGGACCGGGGCGTGGCGCCGCATTGACGAAATTCACAACGATTCGGGCTTCGAGCGCGACTATCCTGTGCGATGGTACTGTCGCTGATGCCAGAGCAGACCGAGAGCCTCCTCGCGCGAGCCAAACAGGGGGACTCCTCTGCCTTCGACGCGCTGCTCAAGCCGCTGATCGGCGACCTGCGCGCCGCCGCCACGCGGCTTTCCCGCACCGACGCCGACGACCTGGTCAGCGAGACCCTCGCCGGGGCGTTCGGGAGCATCCAGTCGCTGGAGCAGGAGCGCGCGATCTGGACCTGGCTCTTCCGCATCCTGCTTCACAAGCACTACGACCAGCTGCGCAAGCGGATGCGCGAGCGCCGGCTTCCGCCCGCCGCGACGCCCACCGCCTTCGCCGACGAGGAAAAGGAAGTCGTCCGCAAGGCGATCTCGAAGCTCCCGTCGCGCGAGCGGCGCGTCCTGGAGCTCCGCTACTTCGACGGCAAGAACTCGTCCGAGATCGGCGAGGCGCTGCACATGCCCGCGGGGACCGTGCGGTCGATCCTCTTCAACGCGATGCGCACCTTCGAGACCGAATACCGACGGATGATGGAGGAGTGATGCACTGCCTGAGTGACGAGGAGTTCGGCGCCCTGATCGAGAACGATCTCGCGCCTGCGCGCCGCGAACACGTCGCCACGTGCCAGACGTGCGCCGAAACGTGGGCGACGCTGGAGCATGCCGACTGGACGCTCCGCTCCGCGCCGCGGCGGCGCCGCTCTGCGCGCCCCTTCATCGCCGCCGCCATCGCGGCCGCCGCCGTCATCGGCGCCGTCGCGTGGGCGGTCTCCCGGCCCGAGGCCCCGAGGCAGCACGAGCCCGCACCGACCGCAAAGAACGCCGCCCCGGCGCCGGACCCCAAGCCGGAACCGGCTCCGATCCAGGAGCCGAAGAAGCCGGAGGAAGTCGACCCGAAGCAGCCCGACGTAAGGCAGCCCGAGCCCCAGCCGAAGCCGCCGACCCCCGAACCGAAGAAGCCCGAGGAGCCGCCCGGCATCGCCAAGGAGCCGAAGCCGCCCGACGTGAAGCCGCCTGAACCGAAGCCGCCGGTGCCGGAGCCCAAGAAGCCGGAGGAGCCGCCCGGCATCGTCAAGGAGCCGAAGAAGCCCGTCGAGGTGAAGCCGAAGGAGCCGGAGAAGCCGTCGGCCGACGCCATCGCGGCGCTCGACAACTTCGACAAGATGCTCCGCCGCGCCGGCCGCGACGAATCCGCGCGCGAAGGCGCCATCGTCGGCCTCCGCCAGGTGCGCGACCCGTTCATCCTGCAGCGCATGATGGACTTCTACGAGAAGGAGTCGAGCCAGCGCGTCCGCATCGCGATCGCGCAGGGGCTCGGCGACTACCGCACGAGCGAGAAGGCTCTGAAGGCCCTCGCCGGATGGCTCTCCCATGACGGCCGCCAAGGCGACCTCGACAAGACGATCCTCGAGGCGATGGCGGAGTTCGACGCCGACGACCTCAAGGCCTACGCGAAGAAGCTCGCCAGCCTGATGGCCGCGGGCGACATGAACGTCGCGCGCGCTGCCGTCGGCGTGGCTGCCGTGACGAAGGACCCGGCGTGCATCGAGATGCTCGTCGACCAGATGTCGGTCCACCAGCTCCAGATGCGGGCGTTCATCGGGACGGACGACGACGGCGGCCTCGACTCGCCCGTCGTCCAGGAACTGCTCGACAAGCACCTGAAGGGAACGCTCAAGACCACGGATGCCCGCGTCACGCGCTACATCGCGATCGTCCCCGCGATGAACACGGCGCTCCAGAAGATCAGCGGCCAGCAGTTCAAGAACAGCAAGGCCTGGCGCGAGTGGTGGGAGAAGAGCAGGAAGAAAGACAAGTAGCCAGTAGGCAGTAGCCAGTAGCCAGCCAGAGGGGCTACTATTCTCCCGTGTCGTTTGACGCCGGCTTCACCCGAACCCTTGAGGCGCTGAACCTCCTCGCGCGACGCTGGCTCGCCGGCGAGGAGCACGGCGAGCGCCGCACGCCCCGCCGGGGCGCGTCGCTCGAGTTCGCCGACTACCGTCGCTACGCCCCCGGCGACGAGATCCGCTACATCGACTGGAACGTCTATGCCCGCCACGGCGCGCTGTTCGTCAAGGAGTTCACGGCCGAGGAGGATGTGCACATCGCGCTCCTGCTCGACACGTCGAGGTCGATGGACTTCGGGGGCAAGTTCCAGGCGGCGAAGGAGCTCGCGGCGGCGTTCGGCTACATCGGCCTGGTCAACTTCGACACGGTCAGTCTCTATTCCTACTGCGCCGCGCTGCGGCTGCAGAAGCGCCACCTGCGCGGCAAGGGGACGATCTTCGATCTGCTCTCATCGCTCGACGGCCTGAAGCCCGATGGCGCGGGTGACTGGAACGCCGCTCTCTCCTCTCCGCTGACCGTCCTGAAGGGCCGTTCGCTCGTGCTCCTTGTCAGCGACTTCTACGATCCCGCGTACGCCACCGCCATCACGAAGCTCCTTGCGCAGCGCCACCAGGTCAACCTCATCCACCTCGTGTCGAACGAGGAGGTCGATCCGCCCGAGCGCGGTCGGACGCGGCTGGTCGACCTCGAGACCGGCCGCGAGCGTGACGTGCCGGTGACGACCGCCGTCATCGACCAGTACCGCCGCCGCTTCCAGTCCTACTGCGCCGAGATCGAGCAGTTCGCCATGAAGAACGAGCTCTTCTACGCGCGGATCCGCAGCGACGATCCGCTGGAGAAACGGGTGCGGGACCTGTTCCGGCACGGCGGGATCCTGGAGCACCGATGACCTTTGCCTCGCCCGCCGCGCTCTGGCTGCTCGTGCTGGCCGTGCCGATCGTCGCGGTCCACTTCTTCCGCGGCCGCGTCCGCCGGGTGCTCGTGCCGACGCTCCTCTTCTGGGACCAGCTCGTCGTGGAGGAGGAGCGGAAGTCGGCGCTTCAGCGGCTGCGCAAGCTGCTCGCGCTCCTGCTCTCGCTCCTCGCGCTTGCGGCGATGACCAGTGCGTTCGCCGGGCCGTCGGTGAAAGGAGTCACGCTGGAGCCGCGGCGGGTCGTTCTCGTCGTCGACACGCGCGAACCGATGCGCGCCGGCTCGCGGCTCGACGACGCGCGACGGAAGGCTCGCGAGCTCCTCTCGCGCCTCAGCCGCGTCGATGAGGCCGCGCTCTTCGACGCGGGCGGGATGGTCGAGGCCCCGGCCAACCGCGACCGGGTGGTGGACGCTCTCGGGCGGCTGCCGCGCGACACGGCCCCGCTCTCGTGGAGCGATGTTCTCGCCGCCGCGGGAAGGCTCGGCGGCACGCTCTATGTATTCTCGACCGAAGGCAATGTGCCCGTGGGCGCGCCGATGGCGAACGTGTCGGTCACGTCGCCGGAGATCTCGACGCCGCCGGGCGCCACGACGCGAACCGTCAGCGCACGCGTCACGAACCACTCCGACGAGGCTGCCACCGCGGCGCTCACGATCCGCAGCCGCGGCGACGAGATCGAACGCCGCACCGTGGCGCTCACACCGCGCGAGTCGAAGGTCGTCGCGTGGGAGCTCGATGCGAAGCGGACCGAGGCGGGAGCGCTCATCGAGATCGCGCACGAACCGGACGCCTATCCCGACGACGTCGCGACGGTCGTGATCCCGCCGACCGCACCGGTGACGGTCTCGGTGGCCGGGGAAGCGGCGCCCCACCTGGCCGCCGATCTCGACGTCCTCGCGCGGATGGGCGTCATCCGGCTGGTCGCGGGCGGCGGCGCGGTCGTCGTCTGCGACGGTGTCGAGCCGCCCGGGGGCGACGGCGGCTACCTCGTGTTCCGCTCGAAGGGCGAGTTCGAGGTCGAGTCGCCGCAGATCCGGGACTTCTCCCGCGAGGCGCCGTTCCACCGCCACGTGGACTACGGCGGCGTGCAAATCAAGCGGTCGCAGGTGCTCGAGGGGCGGCCGCTGGTGCTCTCCGACAAGGGCGCGATCGCGACGTGGGAGCAACGGATGGGCCGCGCCTGCATCCGGTTCGGCTTCAGCGTCTCGCAGGACGTCAGCAACCTGGGGATGCAGCTGGCGTTCCCTCTGCTGCTGCGGGGCGCGATTGAGTGGCTTGCGGGGGAGGGCCGCCGCGGATTTGCACCCTCGGCGCGCACCGGCACGATCGTGAACACGTCACCGCTGCCGATCGCCAAGGGCGAGGCGACCGTGACTCAGGTGATCGGAAAGACCGGGCTCGTCCGCGTGCTGCCGGTCGACGACGGGATCCTGCGGATCCAGATCGCGGAGCCGTCCCTGGTTCACATCGAGGCCGCGGGGCGCGACGAGTGGATCGCCGTGAACCGCGCCGACGACGGGGTCGACCTCAGCCGCGTCGCGACGGGGGCCGGCCCGGAATTCCCGGCGCCGGTCCCGTGGTGGCGCGATCTGCCGTGGGCGCCGGTGGCCGCGCTGATCGCGGCGCTGCTGCTGTTCCTCGAATGGCTTTTAATCTGACCTCCGCTACACTACGCACCCATGGCCGTCCTCCAGATCGCGCTCGATTTCCTCGAGCTCTCGCGTGCGTTGAAAGTCGCGCGAGAGGCGTGGAAGGGCGGCGCGACGTGGATCGAAGCGGGCACGCCGCTGGTGAAGAGCGAGGGGCTCAACTCGATCCGTGCACTGCGCAGGGAGTTCCCGAAGGCCTACCTGATCGCCGACCTGAAGACCCTCGACGCCGGCCGCGCCGAGTTCGAGGCCGCCGCGAAAGCCGGCGCGAACTGCGCGACGGTCTGCTCGACCGGCTCCGACTCGACGATCCTCGAGTGCATCGAGGCGGGGAAGAACTACGGCATCGACGTCGCCGTCGACCTCCTCGGCGTCCACGGGGCGGAGCAGATCGCCCTCGCGAAGAAGTGCGGCGAGTGGGGCGCGCACCACGTCGGGCTGCACCTGCCCATCGACGACCAGATGCGCGGCGGTGATCCGACCGCGGAGCTCAAGAAGCTCCGGCCGCACGTGCGGATCCAGATCGCCGTCGCCGGCGGCATCAACAGCGAGAACGCCGCCGATTGTGTGAAGCACGGCGCCGACATCGTCATCGTCGGCGGTGCGGTCACGAAATCGGCCGACGCCGAGAAGGCGGCCCGCACGATTCTCAAGGCCATGTCGAAGGGCCTCTCCATCAAGACCGACCTGTATAAGAGAGGAAGCAGCGACGCCGAGATCCGGAAGATCCTCGCGGCGGTTTCCACACCGAACCTCTCCGACGCGATGCACCGCACGGGCGACCTGCCGCTCCTGGTGCCGCTCGCGCTGGGGAAGAAGATGATCGGTCCGTGCGTCACGGTCCGGACTTATCCCGGCGACTGGGCGAAGCCCGTCGAGGCGATCGATGTCGCCAGGGCGGGTGAGGTCATCGTCATTGATGCAGCGGGGGTCGCCCCGGCCGTGTGGGGAGAGCTTGCCAGCGAGTCGTCTCTCCAGCGGAAGATCGCCGGGGTCGTCATCGACGGCGCGATCCGCGATGTCGACAGCATCCGCCAGATCGGCTTCGCGGCGTTCGCGAAAATCGTGACGCCGACCGCCGGCGAGCCGAAGGGGTTCGGCGAGATCAACGTGCCGATCCGCTGCGCGGGCGTGGCGGTCTCGCCGGGGGACTGGATCGTCGGCGACGATTCGGGCGTGGTGCGGATTCCGGCGGGGAAGGTGGTCGAGATCGCCAACCGCGCGATGGACGTGCTCGAGAAGGAGAACCGGCTGCGCGGGGAGATTCGAGCCGGCGGGACGCTGGCCAAGATCACTGAACTGATAAAGTGGGAGAAGCAGATCATCGATGGGAAGTAACCGCGTGCTCGTGGTGAGCGACGGATTGCGGCGCAATCCTGAGTCGAACCAGGAAAAGCAGATCATCGACGGGAAGCAATAAAGATGCAGTGCGAGAAGTGCAAGAAGAACCACGCGACGGTCCATGTGACCGAGGTGGTCAACGGCGTCAAGCGGGAGGCGCACCTCTGCCAGCTGTGCGCCGATTCCGCCGGCGTGAAGTTCAACTTCAGCATCCAGAACATGCTGGAGGGCCTGCTCGAGGCGCCGCCCCTCAAGCCGGGGAAGGGCGAGAAGGCGGCGGCGACGCCGAAGTGCCCCGAGTGCGGGCTGAGCTACACCGAGTTCAAGTCGAAGGCGCGGCTCGGGTGCGCGAACGACTACGACCTGTTCAAGGCGGGGCTGCTTCCCCTGCTTGAGAAGATCCATGGCGCGACGCAGCACGTCGGGAAGGTGCCGCCAACCGCCGACGCCACCGCGAAGATGGAGTCGGAGCTGGTCCGCCTCAAGCGCGATCTCGACGCCGCCGTGAAGGCTGAGAACTTCGAGAGGGCGGCGGAGCTGCGGGACAAAGTCAAGACGCTCGAGTCCGAGCTCAACAAGGGCGGGAAGACGTAAACCGTAGACCGTAGACCGTAGACCGTAGACCGAAGATCGAAACCGAAGACCGTGGACCGAAGACCGAAGAGAAAACTGTGCGCGTAGAAGACCTGATCGGCCAGCAGGGCGAGTGGCTCAAGGGCACCGGGCCGGAGAGCGACGTCGTCGTCTCCACGCGCGTGCGGCTCGCGCGGAACCTCTCGCGCTTCCCGTTCCTGACGACGGCGCCGCTGGGCGTGCGCGGCGACATCGAGAAGCACATCCGCCAGCGGTTCGAGGAGGTGCTCGCGCCGCGCAGGATCGACTACTTTCCGATCACCCGGATGAACCAGGTCGATCGGACGTTCCTCTTCGAGCGCCACCTCATCAGCCGCGAACACGCGTCGGGCGAGGGGGAGCGCGGCGTCGCGATCTCGCACGACGAGGCGGTCAGCATCATGGTCAACGAGGAGGACCACCTGCGGATCCAGGTGCTGCGGTCGGGGCTCCAGCTCGACGAGGCGTACGACCAGATCGACAAGATCGACACGCTGCTGGCGGAGACGCTCCACTACGCGTTCCACACGCGGTTCGGCTTCCTGACCGCCTGCCCGACGAACGTCGGGACCGGCATGAGGATCTCGGTGATGCTCCACCTGCCGGCCGTCGTCATATCCAAGCAGGTCGACCGCGTGCTCAATTCCCTCCAGCGGCTCAACTACGCGGTGCGCGGCTTATACGGCGAAGGGACCCAGCCGCTGGGCGACTTCTTCCAGATTTCCAACCAGATCACGCTGGGCAAGAGCGAGCACGAGATCACCGAGGAGCTCAAGAAGGTGGTCCCTACGGTGCTGCGGTTCGAGCGGGAATGGCGTCACAAGCTGCTCGAGGAGAAGTCGCGCGAACTCCAGGACAAAGTGTGGCGCGCCTACGGCATCCTCAGCCACGCACGAACGATCTCATCGGAGGAGACGATCGAGCTTCTCTCCGCGCTGAGGCTGGGCGTCAATCTGAAGCTCATCAGCGGCATCGCGCCGACAACTCTCAATGAACTCTTCATCGCGACCCAGCCGAGCCACCTTCAGAAACTGGAGAAGAAGGGGCTTTCGGCTTCCGAGCGCGACGAAGTCCGGGCCGACCTTGTTCGGAATAAATTGAAGTCGCCAAACTAGAATCGGGACGTTTTGTCCCATTCCAAATCCGGACTCCTTGTTCCCGCCTAGGCACACGGCAAGGAGCTCCTACCCGCGCCCCGATTGCATGACCGCGCAACAACGTGATTACCAAGACTTTCCGATTGCATAACTTATCTGGCGGTGGCTTGGGGCTTGCTATCTTGGCGTCGGGGCTTAGTGTCTGTTTTGGGGGTTTACATGGCAAATCGCACCAATCGTCGTGGCGCGGTCCTGATCGTCGTCCTGGGAGTGCTGCTGGTGCTGGCGCTCCTGGCGACCACGTTCGCATCGCTGCAGTCGCTGGAACGCAACATCGCACGCAACTATCTCGATGATGTGCGCGCGAAGCTGCTGGCCGAGTCCGGGATGCAGTACGCCATGAGCCGCATCAAGGAGACGATGGCCAAGGGCTTCTTCTCCTCCGGCGGTTCGCTCGAGATGAACTTCTACGGCAATGACGCCAAC
>Ga0247727_10005691_pt1 | contig 25059 bp, 12 predicted proteins | sample WisWelCaveWW1625_FD_202498 | JGI IMG/M metagenome (GOLD analysis project Ga0247727, IMG submission 202498) | Biofilm microbial communities from Wishing Well Cave, Virginia, United States - WW16-25 | ecosystem: Environmental > Aquatic > Deep subsurface > Groundwater > Cave microbial mat | place...
TTTGGCAAACAATTTCATCTCGACAACATCAACAACAAGCCGACCTTCCGCGATTTTCGCGTTCGCGGCGGCACGCGCCATCAATTCTTTTTTGGATGGGATTTTTAGATTTCGATCTAACCGATTTTTGTATGTGATCGGATTGAACAGATTCAGCCTGTTTAATTCATAAACTCGAACCGCCAAGTCGCGAAGGGCGCAAAGAAAATTGAAAGAACTAAACCAAATGCCATTGGTCATCGAAAAAGTTGTTCTTTGCGAACTTAGCGCCTTCGCGGTTTTCTTTATGAATTATTCAGGTTAGCATAGGAATTTTTTTTCTGTCGGAACTTCTGAATGAAACGATTGAATTTTCATTTTTTCTTGTTCGCCGTTATTCTTCTAGCAATAATAAATGGCGGCTGCTCGAAGTTTGCATTTCGCAAGATGGACGGCCAACAACAGAATAAACTCAATTGGCCGCAGGCCGGCGGAGGAATCGAGCGCGCATCACACAGACCATACAGCATGGCGCTGCCACTCGAAGAGAAGAAAAGATTCAAGATGAGCTCGGCGCTCGGACAAAATTTGGTGGCGAGCAACGGCTACGTTTTTGCGCCGACGCTCGATGGGCGACTGGCTGCCATCAATCTCCAGCAGATGCGCATCCAGGTGCGCAAGAAACTGCCCCAGGCGCACGAAGCAGCGTGCGCCATCGCAGACTCGTCGATGGTTCTCGCGCGACGCTTCGGCGTGAACACTTTGCTGCATTACAATCTCCGCACCGGAAAGCTGCTGTGGGATGTCAACGCCGGAGACATTGCAACCGAGCCGCTCATCGCCGACACGGTGATTTACTGCGCAGCGCTTTATAATCATGTTGACGCTTACCGCCGTTCGGATGGTCTGCGGCTCTGGCAATATCGGACTCCGGCGCAGCTTCGCTCATCTCCGGCGCTGGCCAATGGCGTGCTGGTCGTCGGTATGGATAATGGATTCTTACTTGGCCTGGATGCGAGAACCGGTTCGAAGAAATGGGAGTTTGACCCAAACAAGGGAGACGTAGAGAAGCAGCACAGCGTGCCGTTTACCGGCGGCATTCAAGCGACGCCGATCATCCGCGGCAAAACAGTTTTCATTGGAACGATCGGTGAAGAATTCATTGCAGTGAACTTGTTGACCGGGGAAGAGAAGTGGCGCGTTCCCGCCGGCAGCAAAGTTATTCACGCGGCGGCGTCGAATGATACGCTGGTGATCTTCGGCGCCAACGATGGCCTCATGCGCGCGGTTGACGCAGAAACCGGAGCGCTGCAATGGGAATTTCGCGCCAGCAGCGTCATCGGCACCTCGCCGGTGATCATGGGACATCAGGTTTTCTTTGGCGCGTTGAATCACGCTCTTTATTGTCTCGATTTACGTGATGGCGCCGTGCTCTGGCAATATGCTTTGGAGGGGAGAATCCGAACGAACCCCATTGTCTGGGAAAATTATTTGATCACCGCATGTGAAGATAACCTGCTATACATTTTTGCCTCTGCCGACAGTAATCTGGCTCCTTAATAGGATCATTCGCGTGAATAAATTCATCTCGCTCGGTCTTTGCATAGCCGTTTCAATTTCTTCAGAACTCGCCTCGGCGCAAAACGCAACTGCCGTTTTTTCGATAACGACGAAAGAACGAGGATTGCCGATTTTTGTAGATGGAATGCAAGTCGGCGTTACCCCGCTCAAACATTTTTCTATTCCAGCGGGCCGGCATGAAATCAGCGTCAAGCATGTTCAATCCGAAAGCTGGCTGGACACGGATTGGGCGGAAAAATACGATCTCGCCGCCGGCGATACGCTCGACGTCTATCCGGTATTCAAGCGCGGGTATATGATTAATTCAATACCGTTTGGGGCGGAGGTTTTTGTCGATCATGTTCAGCAAGGCACAACGCCTTTGGTGTTGTATTTGAATGAAGGTGACAGGAGCGAGGTCGAGTTGCGTATAAAGGGTTATGAAAACTATGTGACGACGATTGACAGCACGTCAACACGCCGCATACAGATTACGCTACTAAAAGATCGCGACGATCTACTGTCCCGGAAGAAAGAGCAGAAAAACTCGCGGCGCTCACATTTTCGTAAATTGGCAACGATCGCCGGCGGCATGAGCGCGGCGTCCGGCATTACCGCCATCTTGCTGAAACGACAAGCTGACAATTTCTATCAAGACTATTTATCTGCCAGCAACCCGCAGGAGATCAATTCATATTTTAACAAAACAGGGCAGTATGATGAATACGCAGGAACCGCATTTATCGTTTTCCAAATTAGCTTCGGGCTTTCCTTTTACTGGTTCCTAAGATCGACGACAGCCGAATGATGGGTGATTGGAGTTCCTTGTAACACTCTTAAAAAGTTAAAACTTGACTTTGCTATGAAACCAGCGCGAATTTTTTCTTAACAAACCTCAAAAACCACTTGACAAAATGGATTCTGTTTTGTAAACTTTCCGCGCTTTGCAGATGACGCATGAGCTTTTAAATGCGTCATTTTTAATGGTTGATTATGGAAGCCCTTCCATCGTTACTGCTGTTGGTATCGATACAGTTATCGCCTCGGCACTATCAGGTTTAGTTGAAGGGATTCCAACCAGTGATCAGGCCGTGATGTGATGCTCCGTGAGCGCGGAGCACGGGAGGCTGAATCAGTTGTCAAAAGCCGCCGTGACGATATACGACGTGGCCAAAAAGGCCGGGGTGGGTATTGGAACGGTATCGCGAGTCTTGAATCAAAGCCAGCGCCTTGCACCGGAAACACGGGCGCGGGTTCTCCAGGTCATCAGTGATCTTAATTATCAGCCCCATGCCTTTGCGCAGGGTCTAGCCAGAAAAAAAACTTTCGCCATCGCCGCCATCGTACCTTTTTTCACGGGTTACTTTTACGTCGAACTCCTCAAAGGTATACAGCACGCGGTTTCCAAGCACAAGTATGATCTTGTCCTTTATAGTGTCGATGATCTCAAAAAAACCGGCACCTATATCCGGCGCGCTTTGCAAGAGCGCCGGGTGGATGGCGTGCTGTTGATTTCATTAAAAATTCCGGAGAAATACTCCGAGCAGTTTCAAGGGCGCAAGCTGCCGCTCGTCCTGGTCGATGCGTCGCATCCGTCGCACGATTCGATTACCGTCAACAATAAAGACGGCGCCTATCGGGCAGTTCATCATCTCCTTGAGCGCGGCCATCGATCCATCGCCATCGTCAATGGTCATCTTGAAAGCATTCCGGCGCAAGAACGATTCGCCGGCTATCAGAAAGCGCTGCAGGAAGCCGGCGTCGAGCCGGTGAAGGACTTGATGCTTTCCAGTGACGAGCTTGAGGGAGAGGCAGCCATCCTCAACGACGGATTCAATAAGGAAGCCGGGTATCTTGCCATGCAGCTTCTCCTGAAAAGAAAATGCACCCGCCCGACGGCGGTTTTTATGGCAAGCGATATTCAGGCTATGGGCGCGATCAAAGCAATTCGCGAAGCCGGCTTGAGCATGCCAGACGACATCGCCATGGTCGGGTTCGATGATATCGAATTGGCGGAATATCTCGGCCTGAGCACCGTGCGCCAGCCGATGTTTAAGATGGGCGAGCAGGCCGTGGAGAGATTGCTCTGTTTGCTCAATGATCCCGATGCCGAGCGCCGGCATTTTCGGATCGAGACCGAGCTTGTGATTCGCGAAAGCTCCGGACAGATTCGAACTTTGGAAAGTTGATTGCTTATATAGAAGTTATTTATCGTGACAAGATATGCCAAGGATGGATAGGTAATTACGAAGGACAAACGCCAGGAGCATGCATCGCGGCTTTGCAGTTGTCGCGAGGCTGAGGGACTTTCGGATCCGTCATGCAACAGTTGAGTGCCGAACAGAAAAAACAGATCGAAGCATTGGCTGAATCGCGGACTGATGTGAAGATCGCTAAAAAGCTGCATCTCGACAAGCTGAAGGTGCAGGCACATCTCGACGCGGTGAAGCAGGAGCGACGGCGCCGAAGAGAGCGAATCTTCAAACTGATCATGATCTTCCTGCCGGCGCTCTTTTTTATCATCTTCGAGATCAGCTTACGAATACTAAACTACGGCGGCGCCACTTCACTCTTCATCCACGCAGACGCGACGCCCGGATTCCTCAAAGTAAATGACAATGTTGGTCGCCGCTACTTCTCCGCTACAGAAATAATCCCCGAAACTTCTCACGACATCTTTCGCGCTGTGAAATCTCCGAATGCATATCGCATCTTTGTGATGGGTGAATCGACCACCGCTGGGTATCCTTACATGTACAATGGCAGCATGTCGAAAATGCTTTACCAGCGACTGCTTGATTATTTCCCCGATCGCGAAATCGAAGTCGTAAATCTGGCCATGCCCGCGACCAACAGCTTTTCCGTGCGCGATCTGGCGATCGAAGCGTTGGAGCAACAGCCCGATGCATTGATCATCTACTGCGGCCACAACGAATTCTACGGCGCGCTCGGCGCCGGTTCAACGGAATCTCTGGGTCGCTGGCGCTGGGTTATCAATCAATACTTGGGCTTGCAGCGTTTTAAAGCCATGCTTTTCCTGCGTGATCAAATTGAAGCAGCGAAGAGGATGATGCGTCCTGCGCGCGAAAGCGACGGCGCGGTGACCACGACACTGATGGAGCAGATGGCTGCAAATCAGCACATTGCCTACCAAAGCGACGCATACAATCGGGCCAGGGACTTCTTCAAAACAAATTTACTCGATGTGATTTCCGCGACCCGTGACAAAGGCGTGCGCGTTATTCTTTCCAATCTCGCCAGCAATGTCCGAGATCAAGCGCCGTTTGTTTCTCTATACGCAGAGCATACAGATCGCGCCGCTTACGAAGGTGCGCTGAAAAGAGGCGCTTCACATTCGGGGAATGGAAATGACGCTGCGGCGCTTTCGATATATGGTTCATTGGAGACAATAGACGGTTCGCCGGCGACTTTGCATTTTCAAAAAGGTCGCGCCTTGGAAGGAACGCAGAATTTCGACGAAGCGCGCCTCGCCTACGAACGCGCGCGGGATTACGACGGCCTGCGTTTTCGCGCCAGCGCTGATTTCAACAAAGCGATCCAGGAAGTTGTACAAATCAGCGGCGTGGCGTTCGTGGATATGGAAGCTGCTTTCGCTGCTGCGTCGCCCAATGCCCTCATCGGAAAGAGTCTCATGTTTGAGCACGTGCATCCAAAGCTCGAAGGCTACTTCATCATGGGCAGAGAATTGTGCCGGGCGATGCGGCAAGGGGGATTCATCGCCAACACCTGGGATGACAAACACGCTAAACCTGATTCTGTTTATTGGCAACAGCGTTGTGTCACAGAGTTGGATGATGAAATCGCGCGCATTCGCATTTCTGTATTAACCAATAGCTGGCCGTTTGTTCCGAAAGAACAGGCTGCTCCATTTGTTTATAAACCTCGCACTCTTCTGGAAAAGCTGGCTTATGCGACGTGGCGGCGTGAAGACACCTGGGAAAAGGCGCATGTCACGTTGGCGGAAGATTTTGCAAAACGCGGCCAGCTCTCTCTTGCCGCGAAAGAATATGAAGCGATCATCTTGCAGACGCCATACAATGCCTCACCGTACGTTCGCGCCGGTTTGATTTACACGGCGATGAATGACTATGATCGCGCTTATGATCGAATGATTCGCTCGCTTGCTTTGGAGCAGACAACAGAAGCGAACAAAGTCGTTGGCGCTATCTTCATCAATCGCCAACAACCCGAAGCCGCCGTGCCGTATTTGCAAAAAGCTTTGCAGTTTGTTCCGACTGATGTCGAGACGCTTTACAATTTGACTGGCGCCTACATGCTCTTGGGAGAAAAAGAACAGGCAACTGCCACACTGGCGCAATTGGAAAAGTTGATGCCCGGCAATTCACGAGTGGAGCAACTTAAACGCGGCTTGCCGAACATTGTAAATACAAAACAGAGCAGTTCTGCAAATGGTTTCTAAGCGTGCTGATATGCGTTTTGCTCAAACATATTTAAAGTGTAGAACATGCAGAGTGAAACGTTCTGCGCATTACGGATTAAGCATTACGCTTTACGCTCTTCGCTTCACGCTCTTCGTGTTCTCGTTTTCGCTAATCTCCTGCGGCAGCAAAACCGATGACGGCCCGGCGCTTGCCAGAGTTGGTGACAAGATCGTCAGTCGCGCGGCGTATGAACAGCGCTTGAAAGACTTGATGATGCTCACGCCGCTCGACGATGCCCGGATGCGAAATGCTTTGCTCGAAGCAATGATCGATGAGCAGGCGCTTTTGATCGAAGCCGACCGACGCGGTCTGCGAGAAACGGAAGAGTTCAAACACTATTCCAAGTCGCTGAAAGTTGACGCATTGCTCGACGCGTATCGCGACCTCATGGCAGAACGCAGAACCAAAGTGCAAGAAACCGACGTGCAGCATGCGTTCGTGCTGGCAAACGAGCAAGCCGCCGCGCGTCATCTCTACGCGCCGACGCTCGAGCAGGCGAATGCGCTTTATGAAAAACTTCAAGCTGGAGCGACCTTCGAAGAATTGGCGCAGCAAACTTCCAAAGATTACCGCCTGGCAAGCACCGGAGGTTATCTCGGATATTTCAAGTGGGAGGACATGGATCCAACTTTTTCGGCGGCGGCCTTGAGGCTGAAGAAAGACGAAATCTCAAAACCCGTGCGCACCAAGTTCGGCTACAGCATCATCAAATTAGAAGATCGCGTGCGCCATCCGCTGCTCACGGAAACAGAGTATGGCGCGCAACGAAAAAAACTCAAGTGGGTCGTTGAACACCGGATGCGCGCTGCCGAAATCCAAAAGCTCGATGCCGAGACTCTCGGCACGTTGAAGATTGAATTCGATGAGCCGACGCTGAAAAAGCTTTTTGATGAAATCCAAAAATCGAACAGGGACTCAACTTTCTCCAGCGAGGCGACGAATGGGCGCTCATCTCTCGACCCCGATGACGCCATCGCGACAGTTGCCGGAAAGAAATGGACGCTGAAAGATTTTCGCGCGCGCGCCGTCTCGACTTCGGCTCGACAGCGCAGTAAAGTACAAAGCAAAGATGATTTAAAAAATTTCATAAATGGATTGGCCTTGCGCGACGAATATTTTGACAGGGCGAAAAATGAAGATTTGGAAAAAAGCCAAAAGGTTTTGCAGTTCGTCCGCATAAAAGAAGAGCGGTTTTTATTGGACAAAATGAAGAATTTGCTGACTGCTTCACTGCGCGTTTCAGACGATTCTTTGCGGGCATACTTTGTTGCAAGGCCGCAAGATTACATTCATCCAGCGCAAGTGAAGCTGAGAGAGATTACAGTTGCCAATCGCGAACAGGCGGATTATATTTTGCGTCATTTGCGCAGCGGCAGCAAGTTCGCCGAAACGGCTCGACAATACTCCATTCGTAAATGGGCTGCCGATCGCGGCGGAGAAATTGGTTATGTCTCAAAGGGCGACTTGGGATCATTGAGCGACAAAATCTTCAACCTGAAAACCGGCGAGATCGGTGGGCCTTATCAGCAAGACGATTTCTTTCTCATCGTGCAAGTTGTGGAGCATGTGCCGGAGCGCGGCAAAACTTTTGAAGAAGCTAAAACTGATATCGAAGAAAGTCTATTGCCTCTTTTCAAGCAGCGCGCATTGCAGGAACAACTGCAGAAGTTGCGGCAACCGCTGACCATCCAGGTGGATCAGCAGGTTTTTCAAGAAGTGAAATCACCGTTGTAAGCGCCTCGGATGACAAGAAAATTTGGTGTAAACGAGGAGGATGTGAATGAAAAAGTGTATACGGTTCAATTCTTGGTTCCTGGCTTTTATAGCCATGACGCAATTTGTGTTTGCCGGAACGACGGGTAAAATCGCCGGCAAGGTAATCGACAAAAACGCCACCAGCCCACTGCCCGGCGCTAATGTGGTCATCATGGCGCAAATCAAAGATGGCAACGACCAGCCGCTGGATCGGGCGTTAGGTGCGGCGACCGACGTTGACGGCAATTTCGCGATCATCAACATCCCGCCGGGACGGTACATCGTACAGGCGTCGTTCATCGGCTACAACTCGATGACGATTCGCGACGTCGTCGTCTCAATCGACATTACCACGAAAGCTAATTTTGATTTGCAGGAAGAATTGATCACCACCAGCGAGGTGGTCGTCGTCGCGCAGCGCGAGGTGATCAACAAAGATGTCACCTCGTCGCAGGCGCACGTGTCTGCCGAGCAGATTCAGGCGCTACCGGTGCAGAATATCAACGAAGTGCTCAGCCTCCAAGCCGGGGTGTCCGTCGGGCGCGGTGGTGATATTCACATCCGCGGCGGACGCTCCAGCGAAGTCGCCTACTTCGTCGACGGCGTTTCGGTGACCGACGCATATAACGGCGGCTCGGCGATTCGCGTTGAAAACGAATCAGTGCAAGAGCTGCAGGTTATCAGCGGCACGTTCAATTCGGAATACGGCAACGTGATGTCGGGCGTCATCAATCTCGTTACCAAAGATGGCTCGCAACAATATCACGGCAGCGTGAATTTATACAGCGGAGATTACATCAGCAGCGATAAAGATCTCTATCTCGGGATCGATGATGTCGATCCTCTCGCGACGCGTAATGTGCAAGCCAGCCTGAGCGGGCCGTTGCCTCTGCTTGGTAATAAGCTGTCGTTCTTTGCCACTGGTCGTTATTATTCAACCGATGGCTGGTTGAATGGCCGCAGGATGTTCAACGCTTCGGGCAAAACTCTCGGAGTATTCGGAGGGCCGAGTGGCAAGGATGCTATCGACGGCGAAATCGTGCCAATGAATACCCAGGATAATCTTTCAGCCCAACTCAAGCTCACATATCAACTCTCGCAGTCGATGACTCTAAGGATGAGTTTGCTTGGCAATGATGATGAAAGCGCGGACTACAATGGATTCTTCCGTTGGCTGCCGGATGCGCGTCGCACCAATCATGATAAAGGCTACAACACCGGATTGCAATTGACCCATACGCTTAGCGCGCGATCTTTTTACACATTCAATGTTTCACAATTCTTCAAGGGTTACAAGAGTTATCTCTATGAAGATCCGCTTGACCCACGATATTTGCATCCGGATTCACTGGTTGAGCAAGGGCCATACGATCTGGCAAACTCCGGCACCCAGAATGGTTTCTTCGAGCGCGCGACGACCTCGCAAATCGCGAAGGTCGATTATACGAACCAAATGAATCTCATTCATCAGGTCAAAATAGGCGCAGAGTACCGGCGTCACAAACTGTTCGAAGAAAACATCACAACGCAGCCCAAGCTTGGCGCCAGTGGGGGCGAGATCGTACCCTTTGTGCCGGATATTCCACCCCTGTCCTCGCCAAATCATGGTCGCTATACTTTCAGGCCCATGGAATTCTCGGCTTATGTGCAAGATAAAATCGAGTACGAGAGCGTCATCATCAACGCCGGTTTGCGATTTGATTACTTTGATTCCAAAGGCCTGGTACTCGCTGACCCGAGCGATCCCAACGTTTATGAACCGTTGAATAATCGCTACAAAGCGATGACTCTGGAGGAACGCCTGGCAACTTGGTACAAAAAGCCCTCTGCAAAGTATCAAGTAAGCCCGCGGTTCGGCATTGCTTATCCGATTACCGACAAAGGCGCGATTCATTTTTCCTACGGCCATTTTCTCCAAATTCCTCCTTTCGAGTTGCTTTATCAAAATCCGGGATTCAAAGTGCCGGTCGGTAGCGGCAATTATGGCGTCTATGGCAATTCTGATTTGAAGCCACAGAAAACCGTGATGTATGAAATCGGCCTGAAGCAGCAGCTTGGCGAAAGCATCGGCATCGATGTGACCGGCTATTATCGTGACGTACGCGATTGGGTGGGAACCAGCCCGGAAATTGAAACCGTCGGCGCTGGCGGACAAGTTGTCCCACGTACGTACTCCATTTATCGCAATCTCGATTACGCCAATGTGCGCGGCATTACTTTAACTTTGTCCCAAGTTCGTTCGCAGACGTTGAGATACTCAGTTGATTACACCTTCCAGGTTGCAGAGGGCAGCAACTCCGATCCCGGCGAAGAATTTGGCCGTCGCAATAGCAATGATGAACCGACAATATACGTTATTCCGCTCGGTTGGGATCAACGCCATACGCTCAACGGAACGCTTAGCTTTTTCAAAAATCAATGGGCCGCCAGCTTGCTTGGCCGCTATCATTCCGGACTGCCTTACTCGCCGTCGGTTCAGCGCGCCACGCGCACCGGACAGAACACCACCGTCGCATTCTCGCGCAACAGCCGCAATGCGCCGTATTTTCTGGTTTTCGATCTGCGGCTCTCCAAAACTTTTCGCTTTGCCGGAATGGAGATGGCGTTATTAGCGAACGCGTATAATTTGCTCGATCGCCGTAACGAAATCAATGTCTATGGCGATACCGGTCGCGCAACGACTTCAACGACGTTCTCCGAGGCGCGGGCCGCGACGATTCGCAACAACACCGCCGATGAGTTTTTGCGACAGCCCGAACGCTTCAGCGAGCCGCGTGAAGTGCAGTTCGGCTTGAAAGTGAGTTTCTAATCCATGCGCGTGAATTTTGAAGGTGTCTCGAAAATTATTCCGCTTATCATTGAAGCCCAGAGGGTTAGGAGTTTTTGCATGAACGTCTCAAGAAAACTATTGCTGATTTTTGCACTCTTGCCGGCGTTGGCTTTCTCACAGTACATCCCATCAAAAGAGCGCAGCGATTTTAGCGAACGCCGAAAGTCCTACACGAACGCCAATCTTGTGGGCACGACGATTTTTAATCATGGCATTACGGGTCGTTCATCGGCGCGGCCCGATGAAATTCCCTACGAGTGGCCAGCGAACACGAGAAAGATCTACATGGCGTTGACCTCGCCGATGTACGGCGCGGAAGTAAGAACGCCGGATAACTCATTTCAAAGAATAATGACTGCGGGGCTTGGCAAGCCGGATCGCAACAACGGGTCAACTTGGGAGCTGCAACCGATCACCGGCTACATTAACACCGGAGAAGGCGCGGCGGCCAACGTTGCAAATCTTCTCGACAAAAAATCATGGCCTTCCGTTTGGCCGGATAAATTGGAAGACGCCAATGATCCGGGATGGGCGGGAAATTGGAACGGCCTGTTTGGAAAAGTGCCCCCCGATCTTTCCGTCAAAACCGCGGATCAGGAGTTTTTCTTCAAAACCGGCGACGATAATTTCGACAAGTGGATCGGCGTTTTCCGTCCCGATTTCACCGACTCCAGCCGCTATGGTCTTGGCGTGATCATGGAAACCCGCGTTCTCCAATGGGCGCAGGTCTTGGTGCAAGACGCGGTTTTTATTTTGCATTATTTCAAAAACGACGGCAGCAAGCCGCTTGAACGCTTCGGCGTCAACATTTTACTGGCCGATCTTGTCGGCGGCGACGGCGGCGATGACATCGCGTACTTTTCTCTTGCTACTGACGTGGCCTGGTCGACGGATCAAGACGGCATCGGCGATCAATTCTTTGGCAATGATCCGGTCGGCGTTGTGGCAACCTCGTTCCTGGAAACGCCGGGCAATTTTACCGACGGTATCGACAACGATTTGGACGGAGAGGACAGCAGCCCGAAAATCACCGAACAAGTTTTTTCCGGAGAACAGGTCGATAACTTGATCGATGACAATGGCAACGGTCTTATCGATGAAAGCGAAATTCATTTGGCGCGCACCACGCCGGTTTTCAATCCGGGCAACGGCTTTGCCGACAAAATAGACAACGACGGCGATGGGGAAACCGGCAGCCCGACGGTGACGGCGGCAACGATCGTTGGTGAAACTTCCGGCAATGGCAGAGATGATAACGGCAATCGTCTGCGCGACGAAGGGCCGGAAGATATTGGCCGCGCCTATGCCGATGGCCTCGACAACGACGGCGACGGCCTCATCGACGAAGGCATCGATGAAATGATCGATGAAGCCCGCGAAGACGGCATCGACAACGATGGCGATTGGAACCTGATAACAGACGACGTTGGCAGAGACGGATTAGCTGGAACCGGCGATGTCGGCGAGAGCGACGGCAAACCAACTTCAGGAGCTGGCACTAATTTTCCCGGCGAGCCGAACGTTGATAAGACCGACGTCTCCGAATCTGATCAGATCGGTTTTACCAATGTGCAATACGAAGGCTCCGGCCAACTCAACGGCAGTCTGGCGGATGATCGCGCCGCCTATCGGAAGTTCTGTGTGCCTGGCATCGGCGACGTTGGCGGTGTCACCGGAGATTACAATCTGTTCGTTGGCGCCGGCTTGTTTCCCTTGCAGCCGGGAATTACTGAGCGCATCTCTCTGGCAGTGTGCATGGGGCAGGACACGGTCGATGCACTTTTGAATCGCGACGCCGCGCAGACGACCTATGACACCGACTATCAATTTGCGCTGACGCCGCTTGTGCCCCTGCTCACGGCCGTGCACGCCGATGGAAAAGTCTATCTGTATTGGGACGACATCGCCGAGCAGTCATTTGATCGTTTCTTGTCGCGCTTGGGCGAAGATCCCTATGATTTCGAGGGCTATCGGATTTACCGATCCACCGACGACGCTTTCGAAGATGTGTCGGTTATCACCGACGGCGCTGGCAATATCACGTTACGGAAACCGCTCGTTCAATTTGATTTGGATAACACGATCTCCGGCTACCATGCTGTGGATTTTAACGGCGTAAAATTCGATCTGGGCCGAAACACCGGCATCGTGCATCAATTTGTGGATGAGAATGTCATCAACGGCCAAAGATATTTTTATGCGATTACGGCGTATGATCGCGGCTTGATCGACCGCAACGAGCCGACGAAGGGAATCTCTCCCGGAGAAAGCCCGATCTCGATTCAACGCGACGAGGCCGGAGAGTATACGATCGGACGCAATGTCGCGATCGTGACGCCCAATGCCCCATCCGCCGGATATCAGCAAGCCTTTTATACGAGCGCCCATGTAGCCGGCGCCTCCACGTCCACGGTTGCCATGGAACTGTTCGATCGCGAGCAGATCCGCGATAACCAAACTTATCGTCTGACATTCCAAGACACGACCATCGTGAATACCGGCAGGGAAGACAGCCTCAAGACTAAAAACTTTACTCTCACGCGTCTCAATCCCGATACGCCGCTCATTACGCGCGGCGTGCTGGATAGCGATCAACTGGTGACCGATGGATTCTTCCTGAAGTTTGCCAATATCCCGCAAGTCGCGCCTGATCCCACGCGGACGGTATGGCGGCCCAACCCTTCGCAGATTCACCGCCCGGATTTTCGTATTCCAACCCAGGGTTTTACCAAAGGCAAAAAAGTTGCTTATGATTATGAAGTCATCGTAGGCAGCACAGCGCTCGATACTTCGGTCGTCGTTACGTTTGGCAGCTTGCGCTTTACCGAGATGCCGGTAAACTTCAAGGTTCGTAACCTGACCCTCGACAAACAAATCGACGTAGCTTTTCTCGACACTGATGCAACCGGCAGCACGCCACAGTTGAGTTTGCTTTCCCGTGTGCGAACCCGCAACGACGCCATTTTCTTTGTTGAAGAAATCAACAGCGTGAGAACGGCAACGTGGTTTGTAGGTTTTGCTTCGGCATTTTTCGACACGCTGCGAAATCCACAAGCCGGCGACACACTGCGATGCATCACCGCCAAGCCGTTTCTCAGCAGCGACGTTTATGAATTCACTACCGTCGCGGAGAACGTGGATGATGCACAGGCCGCCGAGGAGCTTACCCGCATCAGGGTCGTGCCCAATCCCTACGTCGCCGCTGCCTCGTGGGAGGCGCGCAATCCATTCAACTCCGGTCGCGGTCCGCGCTCGATACATTTCAATCATCTTCCGCAGAAATGCACGATTCGTATCTTCAGCGTCGCAGGCGAGCTGGTTGACACCATCGAGCATGAATCGACCGTGGGCGACGGCACTGCCGAATGGGATCTCCTCAGCCGGGACAACCTCGCGGTCTCGTACGGCGTGTACGTCTTCCATGTTGAGGCGCCGGGCGTCGGCGAGTTCATCGGAAAATTTGCGGTGATTAAGTAAAGCTCCTACTCGTACTCTTACTCATACTCCTACTCGCCGTTGAATTGTGAACAGCGAGTAAGAGCAAGAGTAGGAGTAAGAGTAAGAGAGCACAGAAGGAATGGAATTGCAAAAAGGTTAATTCCACCGGAGCACAAAATGAAAAAGCTCTTGACACTTCTAACGATTTTTATTGTGAAGATGCTGGCGGCTGGAGTTTTGCCGGTGTCCGCGCAAGACAATGTGAGCAAGGTGGGCACGACCTCGGCAAAATTTTTGGCCGCGCCGATGGGGGCGCGCGCGCTTGCCATGGGCGGCGCATTTGTCGGCCACGCCAAAGATGCGACTGCGACTTATTGGAACCCAGGCACACTCGGCCTTCTGACGATGAACGAGCTGTGCTTTACGCATTCCGATTATTTCGCGGATATCGGCATCGAATATATTACCGCCGTGTTTCCGTGGGAAGGCTTCGGCACGATTGGCTTGAGCGTCACTTCCATGAACATGGCAGAGATGCAGGTAACGACTGTTGATGATCCTGAGGGCGCGTCCGGCGCGATGTTCGACGCCGGCAGTTTTGCCGTCGGCCTCAGCTATGGCCGCAGCCTCACGGACAAATTTGCGATCGGCGGGACGCTTAAATATATCTCGGAATCCATCGCCAACTCGAAGGCGACCGGCATTGCGGTGGACATCGGAACGGTCTTCACGACGCCGTTCAAGGATATTCGTCTGGGCGCCAGCATTTCCAATTTTGGACAGAAGATGAAAATCAGCGGCGCCGACCTGCTGGTGCAAAAGGATATTGACCCATCGATCAATGGAAATAATGAAAGCGTCAACGCCAATTTGGCCACAGACAATTTCGATCTGCCGTTGAATTTGCGAATCGGCCTTGCGTATGATCCGATAAAGACTTCAAACAGCCGTCTCACGGTGGTGGTCGATGGTTTGCATCCCAACGACAATACCGAGAGCGTCAATGCCGGCGCCGAATACGCCATGTTCAACGAGCGCTTTTTCCTGCGCGGCGGTTACCGCAATTTATTTCAGGATGACAACGAGAACTCATATACTGTTGGCTTTGGCTTGAACTACCGATCCGAATCTCTGCATATCCGGTTCGACTACGCCTTTGCCGATCAACAACATCTACAAGGCATTCATCAATTCGGTTTTTCCGTGAGTTATTAGAATTTGTAGTTTCACAGTTTCACACCACTAACTTATTGGAGGCGTTGTTATGAGACATGTGATTCGTTTTGTGCTATGCCTTTGCCTCGGAACGATGCTGATTGCCGGCGCGGCGCTGGCAGACAGCACGACGTTCAAGGTCAACCTGAAGGTCATGCAACAGGCCGGTTTCTTCAATCCGGCCACGCAGACCGTTCATGTTCGCGGCGGTTTCAACAGTTGGGGAGACGGCAGCCCCATGTTCGATGCCGATGGGGATTTTATCTATGAGGGGAAATTCGAAGCCGGTACGACTTCACCGGTGGGATACAAATTCGTCGTGAAGGAAGGGAGCAGTGTTAATTGGGAGGATCATATCGGCGACCGGCAGCTTGTTCTTACCGGCAGCGAGCAGGTGCTCGATCCCGTGGAGTGGACCAACGGTATAAGGTTCAAGGTTAACATGGCTGCGCCGCTCAACACCGGTTTGTTTAATCCAACCACCCAATTTGTCTCCATCATGGGCGGTTTTAATGCCTGGGCTGCTGGCGATTCTCTAACCGCCAGGAAGTACGAGCTTAAGGATGGCAACGCGGACCAGATTTATGATGCCGTCGTTTCGGTAGGAGATTTCGGCAACAAATTCAAGTTCACAATTCACAACAACTCGGATGGAAAAGTAGCAACGTGGGAAGGTCATGCCGACCGTTCGATCGATCTGACCACCAGCACGCTGGCGAGACCTGAGAATATCGAATTGCCATGGGACGGCGATCCAGGCGTGGCGGTGACCGGCACGGTTTTGTTTCAGGTAAACATCGCGCCGCTGCGTGACAGCGGAATCTTCGATGAAACCGAAGGCGATACCTTGCAACTGCGCGGCGAATTCAACAATTGGAGTGATGCCAATCCGGAACTCTCCATTATGCAACAATCGCCAATCGATGGGAATCTTTATGAGATTGCGATTCCGATCACCAAAGTCCCCGGGGCGGTGCTCAATTACAAGTTCTACGTGAAGTTCAATTTCAATCGTGCGCTCTGGGCGGGCATTACCGGTGTTCCTGACTGGGGCTATGAGGAGCCAGGCTCCACCGGCGGCGGCAATCGCCAGTTTGAATTTACTGGCGTCCCACAGCAGTCGTTGGATCCGGTGCCCTACAAGGATGTTTTCAATTACATCCCAGACGGCACAACCGTCAATTATCACTTTGTGGCGGACATGCGCTGCTACTTGCGCGACGCGGCAAACAACGGCGCTGATCCGGCGACCGACACTTTGCGCCTGCACATTCAGGATGTTGTCTGGCATATTTTCGATGATGGCACAACGAAATTCCAAGATGCCATCAATCTCGTTGGCGTCACACCTTTCAATTTCAGCGACGCCAACGGTGACAGCATTTATACCTTGACCTTACCGGTCGCGGGTGTCAACCAAAACTGGATGCAGTACAAACTGAGATGGGCGGGAACGGAAGAAAGCGGCCCCGGATTTGAATTTGGCCGCCGCCGCGTGCGTTACGCGCGTCCGGATGCACAAGGAAACTATGCAACCGACTATCAAATGGGCGTCGACTATTTCAGCACTACGACTGATCCGTTGCCAATCGAGACCGAAGACAGCGGCCCGATTGATGATGAAGCGCCGTGCTCCGTCACACCGGTCAGCGTCGAGCAGACCGACCCGAACGCGCCGGAAACTTATGCGCTTAGCAACAACTACCCGAACCCGTTCAATCCATCGACGACGTTCGAGTATTCCTTGCGCAAGAATGGCCGCGTGACCATCACCTTGTACAATGCCCTCGGCCAGAAAATTGCCGATCTGGTGAATGAAGATCAGGCCGCCGGCAAGTACAAAGTGAACGTCGATCTCAGCAGCCTGAGCAGAACAAGCCTGGCAACCGGCGTGTACTTCTATCAAATCAAGGCTGGCGATTTCACCGCCACCCGCCGGATGATGTTCTTGAAGTAGTTGCTCGTTGCTGGATGCTCGTACTCTTACTCTTACTCCTACTCATACTCTTACTCGCTTTTGAACTTTTCGAAATCAAAAAGCGAGTAAGAGTACGAGAAAGAGTAGGAGTAAGATCATTCAAGCAAGACTTTTTATTCCAAAACGCCGCTTCGGTCTTTCTTGATTTTCCTCTTCGTAAGAACGGCAAAGGGAGAAAATGGAGGACTGAAGCGGCGTTTTTGTTTGACTTAATTACAAGGGGCAAACTTTTAAACGGTTTTCGAATGGAAGTCGGTAATGATTCTGTAAATTCTTTCAAGGAGGATAGTTTTATGGGTAGGACAAGGTTTGTTCTTGTTGTGTTTTGCACTTTGTGCTTTTGCAGCTTGTTTTCGGGAAGCGATAATGCGCGCGCGCAAAACGATGTGATGATGCAGGCTTTTTATTGGGATGTGCCGGTCGATGCAACGAATCTCAACGGCACGTGGTACGACAGCTTGAAAGCGAAAGCCCAAGCCTTGAAAAACGCCGGCTTCACGGCGATTTGGACGCCGCCGCCTTCCAAGGGCGCCTTCAGCATTTATGACATGGGCTACGGTCTTTATGATCACTACGACTTGGGCGAGTATAACCAGAAGGGCAATGTCGGAGACGGGATTCCTTCATCAACAGAAACCCGCTTTGGCAGCAAGCAAGAGTTGCTCAACATGGTGAGTGAATTTCACAACAAAGGCATCGAGGTTTACGCGGACATCGTGCTCAATCATCTTTACGGCGGCAGCTATGAATCCAACTCGCCGGTGAAAAATTATATCGAAGAGGAGAATTATCCGAGCTATCCCACTTCACAAGTTCGCTGGGTGCTGCCAAACGCAGCCGCGAGCGACTACTACATTCAGCTCAATGGCTTCAATTTGAACTGGAGCAGCTTGCCGGCGCGCGGTTATGAATTGCGCATCTCCTGGACAGGCAGCGCCAATGATGCCGGGCCAGGAACGAATCCAGTGTGGGAATCCGAGCCGAATGGCGGTGGCGGGCAATTCAACACTTTTCCCGGCAGTGGTCGCGCCGTTTACGGTCATGCAGACTCGCAGGGCGACGTTGACGAATTCAAAATCACGTTGAGCGGAACAGCCACGATCACCATTCAAATCATCCCTAAATACGACAACAGCGGCACGATGACTTGGGCGAGCGACGATAACGGCTATCGCATTCGCGCGGCTTGGTATAACGGCCAGAATCAATACTTGAATCTGCAAGCTCGCGCATTGACGAGCTTCTCTTACGCGACGCACACCGGCGGCGCGCCACAGTGGACGTGGAATTATGCGAGCTTTCATCCGGTTGATAACAACGACTATTTGCAGGATCAAGGCACCGAAGACGCCGTGCGTCCGAACTGGATGCTCTTCGGCGTGGATTTCAACACCTACGACACCGGCACTGTGCAGCCGCGTTTGAAAACCTGGGGCCAATGGCTCACCAACACCGCCGGCTTCGATGGCTACCGTCTCGATTTTGTGCGCGGCATTCAAGAAGCCTTTGTTGCCGATTGGTTGAAGGCCATGCCGCTGAAGAGTGGCGCGCAACGGTTTGCCGTCGGCGAATTTTGGACGACCCAAAAATACCGTTTGAAAGATTGGACGAATGCCATCACCTCCAACGGCGCGGCGTGCTCGGTTTTTGATTTCCCCTTGCGCGATGATTTGAAGAGAATGTGCAACGCTGAGCCGAATTTCAACATGGCCTGGCTCAATCACTCCGGCATGATTCGCGATCAATCCAACTCGATTTCCGCTGACCGAGTCGTCACCTTCCTCGAAAATCATGACACCGGCAAGGAGCACGACAAGTGGCTGACGCAAGATCGCGACCTGGGATATGCTTACATGTTGTTCGCGCAAGGAAGGCCGTGCATCTTCTATTCACATTATTACGAGCTCCAGCAAGTCGATGCCGGAAATTCGAGCTACACGACCGGCCCGGAGAGCGGGTTGAAAACCAAAATCAATCAGCTCATTTCGATTCGCAAACGCTATCTCGACGGCGGTTTCGAAGTATTGACGGAGATTGGCAATCCTTATCCATCATCCAACACGACGGATATTTTTATTGCGCGGCGGGAGGGCAACCGCAGCAACAAGCCCGGCGCGATTCTCGTGCTCAACGATCACGCATCGAGCACGCTGAGCACCTGGGTAACCGCAAACGTCTCCGGCTGGCCGACGATGACGAATCAAGTTTTGAAAAACCTCACCAGCGGCTCGGGAGAAACGGCAACTGTTCAGGGCGATGGCCGGGTATCGGTTTTTGCGCCGGCGCGCGGCTATGCAGTTTGGTCGATTGACACGACCTACGTTCCAATCGATTTCACCGTCAATAATGCAACTACGACCTCCGGCCAAAATGTGTATCTGGTCGGCAGCATTTCACAACTGGGCAGTTGGGACACCAACAAAGCGCTTGGTCCGATGGATGCGTCGAGCTATCCCACGTGGAAAATTTTTGATGTTTATCTGCCGCCAAGCACCAGCATTCAGTACAAGTTCATCAAGAAAGATGCCAGCGGCAATGTGACGTGGGAGTCCGGGAACAACCATTCCTACACAACTCCGGCAAGCGGCACCGGCTCGGTGACAAACACGTGGGGGACGGCGAAGATCGGAGTCGATGATCCGATCGAGCCGGAAATCGCCTCGCTTCCCGACGAGTTCAAGCTCCATCAGAATTTTCCCAACCCATTCAATCCTGAGACGACTATTTCTTACGACATTCCTCGCGACGCGAGCGTTCATGTGCAGTTGTCAATTTTCAATACGCTGGGGCAAATCGTTCGTCGCTTGATTGATCGAGAACAGCCGGCGGGCACGTACAAAGTAGTTTGGGATGGCCGCAGCGATGCGGGAGAACAGGTTTCTGCGGGCGTGTACCTGTATCGTATCACTGCCGGAGAATTTGCAGTTGAGCGAAAAATGCTTATCTTGAAATAGCTGTTTTCGGCAACGAGTTGTGTGAAGAGCCTCTGTTTGTCGCGAACAACAGAGGCTTTTCTTATTAATAAATCATGAACGAAGCCTCAACTAATCACTTATGACGAAATCCGCTAAGAAAAAGAATCCAGCCATGTTCTCTATCGTCATGGCGGCGACTCCTGTGCTGCTTCTGGCGGCGATTGAAATCGCGCTGCGTATTTTTACGAATGATCCCATAACTTCTCTGGTCTTGCTTCGCGAGGGAGATGGCAAGAAGTATTATCAATTGAACTCACGAGTAGGGGAGAGGTTTTTTCGGGGAGGAGTCGCAGCGATTCCAGAAGTCTATCCTGAAAAGTTCTTGTATGAGAAGACAGCGAATACTTTGCGTGTCTTCTGTCTCGGCAGCTCGACGATGGCTTCATTTCCTTATGAATTGAATGCGCGCGTTTCCAGCCTCCTGCGAGATCGGCTGCAAGTCGCCTTTCCAGATAAAAAAGTAGAAGTCATCAATGCCGGCATGGCGGCAATCAATAGTTATGCAGTCTGTGAGTTCATACGCGAGTTGGTCGACTATCAGCCCGATCTGTTTGTGATGTACATGGGTCATAATGAATTTTATGGCGCGTTGGGAGTAGGATCGACACAAACGATAGGGCAGCAGCGTGGATTGATCCGCGCGCATCTTCGTCTGCAAAAATTTCGGCTCTTTCAGATTATGCAACGGTTTATCCAATCGTTGCGAAAAGGCGAAGCGCCGGCGAATCTTGCCAATCAAACGTTGATGGAGGGGATGGCTCAGGAGAAAACCATCCCATTGCAGAGCGAGCTTTTTATGCGCGGGGTCGAGCAGTTCAGAAACAATCTGGAGGAGGTCATTGGCGTCGCACGGCAACATCGCGTGCCGATTTTGATTGGGACGCTCGCCAGCAATTTGCGCGACATGGAACCTTTCGAATCCGGATTTGCGCCGGAGAGAACCGAAGCCGACAAGCAAAAATGGCAGCGGCTCTTTGAAAAAGGCGTGCGACTTCAACGGGCCGACTCCCTCGATGTGACATTGCAAGCGTATTCGCAAGCAGAAGCCATTGATGGCGTACCGGCTATCCTGCATTATCGAATGGCTGAAACTTATCTCGCTCAAAGCGATTCGAATGAGGCGCTTCAGGAATTCAAGCGCGCTCGCGATCTTGATATGCTGCGTTTTCGCGCGCCAAGCTTGTTCAACGACATCATTCGCGAGAGCTGCGAGAAGTTTTCAGTTCCGGTGGTTGATGTAGAGGAGATGCTCGCGCGCCATTCGCCGCGAGGCATCATCGGTCATGAATTAATATCCGAGCATTTGCACCCAAACTTTGATGGATATTTACTTTTCGCCAAAGCTTTTGCGGAGGGAATTCTTGAAAACAAAGTAGTGAAAATTTCAGAGCAATCTCCAGCATCTCCGGATGACGGCTTCTTTCGCGATTATTCCGCAGTGACCGAGTTTGATCTTGAAGTTGGTGAGAAAAAAATCGAGCGGCTTATTAGTCGATGGCCGTTTCGCCCTGGACAGTTCAGGACGAGCGCCTTTTTTGTGGCAGACAAGAAAGTCAAAAGCCTTGTCGATAATTATCAATCGAAAAAAATTTCCTGGAATGAGGCGCATAATCAAGTGGCCAAATTTTATCAAAATCAGGGCGAATTTGACCGGGCGATCCGTGAATATCGCGCCGTCATCAAGGTCATTCCGGAAAGTGATTCTCCTTACGCTCGCATCGCTGATTTACTGATTCAAAAAAACCAATACGATCGGGCAGGACAAATCCTTCAGGATGGGCTTGCTTGGAATGATCGGTCGCCATTTCTCTATGCAAAATCCGGTCTCGTTAAATTTTTGCAGAGGGATTTTCGCAGCGCCGCCGAGCATTTTCAAAAAGCGTTGGCATTGAATCAAGGCCGTTGGTTATTGCCAGCCAACGACCTATCGAGCGCGAATTATTATCTGGCTTTGAGTGAAATTCAGATCGGCAGCTACGAGCCTGCGAAGTTGCATCTTGAAGAAACATTGCGGCAAAATCCACAACATTCGGAAGCCGGGCGCTTGCTCACACTGCTAAGACAGGGTGTACCGGTCCAATTACAATTTTAGAATTAACTCCAGAGTTTTTCCGCAAATCAACAACCTTGCAGATAATATAGCTGCGAATTGATGTGAAACTAACGAGAGCTTGTGGCATTACTGGTGAATAATAATCTGGGTCAGGATGTCCCGGTCACCGTGCCTCGCGCTTGCTTCCCTGCCCTACATCTTCGCGGCGATCTGCATCCACTCCACTTCACCGTTACTGCTTCGTTTAAGTTTATTCTTCAGCATGTCAATAATTTCAATTGAAGGTGTCTTTTGGCTTTTATAATTTGTTTAAAGACGCAAGTCGTCTCTGGTAAAGCGGGCATCAGCTCAACAAAAATACAAAAGTATGTCGAAGATCAGAGTATTTTTAATTTTCCTGTTTTGATGCTTCAGCTTCAAGGGAGGGAGTATGTTGCGACGATTCGTTGAGAGAAATCTTCACGGCATTCGCGGCAGACTGCTGCTGGGAATTTTGTTGATCGTCGTGCTCTTTAGTCTGATCAGCACGACCTCCAGCGTGTATTTCATGCACCGGCAGACGCTCGAGAGTTTCGACTTCATGAGCAATGGCATGACTGCCTATTTCACGCAGCTCTTGACGGAATTGTGGCGTAGCGGCGATAGCACGGCGGTGCTTGCTGCTGCGGAAGATATTCTCTCCGCTGAACAAATCTTGGGCGGCACACTATATGACGGCAACATGGTGAGTTTGGTGTCTCGCCGCAGAATCGATTTTGGCGCGCAGAAGGGACTCGACAGCATTCGCGCATTAATCGTTCTACAGCCCGACACCGTCAACTACGTCGTTCGCGTCGGACTCGCTAAACGTTCGATGGTGCATTTTCGGCCCATCTACAACATGAACTATCCTCAAATCGCCAGCTCATCGCCGTCTAAACCACCGGCCTCAGTGATGGGTTTTTTGGAAATCGATTATGACCTCGAATTTGCGCGGCAACAGAGATTGGGCATTTATAAACTCAACTTGTTTTTGTTGGTTTTCTTCATCGTTTTCGGATCCGGGCTTGGCTATGTCTTCAGCCGCCAAATCAATCGTCCGCTGAAGCGATTCGTCGAGGGCGTCCAGCAGTTTCGCGAAGGCAATATGGATCAGCGTCTCGATGCAAGCGGCGTCGGCGAATTGTCGAAGTTGGCTCGTTCGTTCAATGCCATGGCCGACAAACTGCAACATCGGACCCAGGCATTGCAAAAATCGGAGTCGCGCCACCGCCTGCTCTTTGAAGATGCACAAGACGGCATCTTCATCGTTGACGGCCAACTCCGATTTACCGAAGTGAATGAAAAATTCTGCGAGCTGGCGGGACGCAACTCCCAAGAGATGATCGGGCTGGCGATGAGCGATGTGTTTATCAGCAAGCGAGATCATGACCGGGAAATACTCGGCCTCTTCGAGAGAAAATATTTTCGCGGCGAAGTGAACGTGCAACGTCCAGACAATCGGCGGTTGCTTGTCGATTTGCATGCCTCGCCGCTCGCGGGCGAATTGTACATGGGCATCGCCCGGGATATTACCGACAAGAAGCGATACGAAGTCGAGTTGCGCCGCGCCGCGCAACTGCGCGACCTGCTCCTGGCGACGATGAGCGAAGGCCTGGTGGTGGTGAATATGGACGCGCAAATCATCATGACCAACAATGCCGCCCTCGATATTCTGGGCAGCGCATTTGAAGATTTAAAAAATAAAACATTGATGCAATGCGGATGGGAAATGTTATCTGCCGACGGAGAGTATCTCGAATACTCACGGAATCCGGTGATCATCGCGTTGCGCGGCAGGGCGCGCGTCTCCGATTGTCGCTTAAAGATTCGCCGACGCGGCGTTGAAAAAGATTTGCAAATGAATGCTGCTCCTCTCGCGGACGAGCGCCACAATCTTCTGGGCGCCGTAGTGACGGTTCGCGACATGACAGCAGCGAGACAGAGCGAACATGCTCAAACGATCATCCAGGAACAAATGAAACAACGCGAGAAGCTTGCCTCGCTCGGCGAGATGGCCGCCGGCGTCGCTCATGAGATCAACAATCCGGTGACCGGCATCACCAACTTTGCGCAGATGCTGCTCGAAAAGGGGATAGGCGATAACGACGATCGCGAACTGCTCGCGAGTATTTCGGAAGAAGGAAATCGCATTGCCGACATCGTGCGCAACTTGTTGACCTTTGCCCGCCAGGAAAAACAGGAGCACGCCTCGAACCGGCTCGATGATATTCTCGACGCCTCGTTGCATTTGCTTGGAAAAACTCTGCAGAACGACGGCATCAAACTAGTGCGTGAAATGCCGGCAGATCTTCCGAACGTGCAGTGCCGCGCCCAGCAGATTCAACAGGTTTTCATTAATTTGCTGACCAACGCGAGAGACGCGCTCAACGAAAAATTCCGCGGCATGCATCCTGAAAAAACCGTTCGCATATCCGCTGAAGTGGTTGAGCGCGACGGACACAAAATGGTGCGAACCGAATTTTATGATAATGGCTGTGGCATCGCCGCGGAGATTTTGCCAAAAATCTTTGACCCCTTTTTTACGACCAAAGGCGTCAAGGACGGCACCGGCTTGGGGTTGAGCGTCACTTACGGCATCGTGAAGGATCATCAGGGCGAAATCTTCGTTGAGAGCGTTGTGGGGCAACATACGCGCTTTGTCGTCGAGCTGCCCGCAGCAACGAATGGCGCGGGGTGATAAAAATAATTCCGCTGTTTTGGTGGATATCGTTGGCTGAAAGCGCAAAAGAGTCGTTGTACTGATTTCTTCACAAGAATACCCCGTTGTCTTC
>Ga0247727_10005692_pt1 | contig 25058 bp, 22 predicted proteins | sample WisWelCaveWW1625_FD_202498 | JGI IMG/M metagenome (GOLD analysis project Ga0247727, IMG submission 202498) | Biofilm microbial communities from Wishing Well Cave, Virginia, United States - WW16-25 | ecosystem: Environmental > Aquatic > Deep subsurface > Groundwater > Cave microbial mat | place...
CCAATTTGGATAAAATTGCGCGAGAAATTTAAGATTTTTTTCACCGGACCAGTTTTCGTAAAAAACGTGCTCATCGCCGACGTAGCCGATGTCGAGCTTCCAATCAACATGGTTGGGATCATTGGGCCGTCCGAAAATTTCCATCGTGCCGGCGTCGGCTTTGACGAGTCCGGTGAGACAATGCATCGTCGTGCTTTTGCCGGAGCCGTTTGGCCCGACAAAGCCGAGCACCGTGCCCGGCGCCAAATCCAGATTGAACGGGCCGAGCTTGAAGTCCGGATAAGTTTTGACGAGATCATGAATTGAGAAAGCGTTGGTCATTTTATCGCTCCTTATTTTATCGGAGTGCAAAGATTTATCTTTGCATTGCCCTCCGATTATTTTGCGCCATTTTTCTTGAGAACGAGATCGAAAATTTCCTTGATATCTTTTGGCCGCAATCCTTCCGACAATGCCATGCCAATCAGCGGCTCGATGTTTTCCCGCAATCGCTGTTTCGCCATCGTTTTTTTTTCATCATCCGGCAATTCCGAAACAAAAAATCCTTTGCCGCGCCGCGAGTGAATTAAATTCTCGCGCTCGAGCTCCTCGTAAGCGCGTTGCACCGTGATCACGCTCACGTGTTGCTCGGAGGCCAGCGCCCGGATCGAAGGCAGGCTTTCTCCTGCCGGCAATTCTCCGGCGAGAACGGCGGCGCGAATCTGCCGGATAATCTGGCTTTGCAGCGACTCGGAGGAAAGATCGGTTAAATTTAAAAGCATGTTGGTTTTAATGACAAAGCAATGAGTTTGGTGAACCGAAACTTATTCATAATTTTCTTCCGCGACTTTCAACACCATCGTCGTCCGATCATCCTGCAACAATACGGAATCTCGGAAGGCGTCCAAATCTTCGATGATCGAACGAATAATTTCCTGAGCGCTGCGCTCGCGATGGCGGACGAGCAAATCCTGCAAGCGTTGTTCGCCATATTCTTCGCGTGGCGAATTCATCGTTTCCGTCACGCCGTCGGTGTAGAAAAGCAGGCAATCGCCGGCGCGCAATTTTGTCGTGTCAATTTGATGCTCGGCTTCGGCCAGAAGACCCAGCGCCGGGCCGGTCGGCTGCAACAATTCGACTTCTCCATTTTTGCGCGCGAGGAGGGGCGGAAGATGGCCGGCATTTGCAAATTCAAAACCGCCGCTGCGATGATCGAAAATGCCGTAAAAAAGCGTGGCGAAATTTTTCGTCGAAGCGAAGCGCTTGACATACTGATTCAAATTCTGCATCGTCTGTTGAATCGAGCTGCCATGGCTCGCTTCGCTTTTGATGATGGCCTGCACGGGCGAAATCACCATCGCCGCCGGCATGCCTTTGCCGCAGGCGTCCGCGATAACTAACGCGAAACGATGATCGTCCAATGGGAGATAATCATAAAAATCGCCGCCGATAACGCGCGCCGGCTCGCAAGACGCCGCCATTTGAATGAGATTATTGTTGGGGAGCATTTTCGGCAACAATCCGATCTGAATCTGCCGCGCCATGTTTAGCTCTTCTTCGAGGCGTTGTCGTTCCTGCTCATCAGAGAGGAAACCCTGCAGCGTGAGCCTTTGCTTTTGCGTCGGCGAAAGCGAATTAACCAACACGCGCTGATCGCCGCCGCAGGTGATCAAACCCTTGCGCGCCAAATCTCTATATGCATGCTCCACGCTGTTCAAGCTCACGCGCTGCTTTCGCGCGAACGATCGCGCCGGCATCAGCTCGTCGCCTTCTTGCAGCGCGCCGGCCAAAATTTTGGCCAGAAGCTGATGTGAGATTTGGCGGCGCAAAGGCTCGCTGGATAAATCGGTAAGATGGAGCAGCATGGCATTTTCTCAAGCGTTAAGTTTGGTCATATTACTCATACTGTATATACTCAATATATACACTAAAGTTTCATTTGTCAAGCATTTTTTTAAAATTTTCCATCGCGGGTTTCGTAGTGCGTCGGCTTCGCCAGCGTCGGGCCGGAGATTTTCACCCAGTGCGACACCCATTCGATCATTTGCGGCAGCGTGATGGCAGGAGGGCCGAACAGTTGCGAACAACGGCTGGCATTGCTGAGCAGCGCCGAGCCTGCTTCAGTATTCGCGAACACCGGCTCGATTTGGAAAATTTCGCCGAATTTTTTCGCCAGCTCGCGAATGGCAACCGTTTCCAGCCCGGTCACATTTAAAATTGCCGGCGGTGTTTGCGCCATCGCGAAGGCGCGCCAGACGATAGAATTCGCCTCACCTTGCCAAATCACATTGACATGTCCCATCGTCAAATCAATCGACTGGCGATGAAATACTTTTTGCGCCACCTCCAACAAGATTCCGTAGCGCAAATCAATCGCATAATTCAAGCGAATGATGACACCGGGAATTTGCAGCGCCCGACTGAAATATTCAAAAATTCTTTCTCGACCAAGCGCCGATTGCGCATATTCGCCGAGGGGATTGATGGCATCATCTTCTGTGCAGCCGCCGAGCTTTACGGGAATTAATGGATAAACATTGCCGGTGGAAAAAAGCACAAAGCGCGAGTTTCTAAATTTTTGCGCTACCATTCCCGGCAAATAAGCATTCGTCGCCCACGTTTCCGCCGCTTTATCGGTGGCGCCAAATTTCATTCCGGCCATGTAAATAACATTTTCCGTTTCTGGCAACCTCTGCAATTCATCAGCATTGAGAAGATTACATGAAATGGTTTCGACGCCGATTGACTCCAATCGCCGGCGCTCGGCCTGATTGGAAAAACGCGACACGGCAAATATTTTTTTATTTATTTTTCCGGCCTCGACGGCGCGTTTCGCCAGTTCAGCCAGCGACGGTCCCATTTTTCCGCCGGCGCCGAGCAGCATTATGTGGCCGGTGAGATTTTTGACGGCTTCCACGACTGCGCTGCTCGGTCTCGATAAAACTTCATCAAGCTCAGCAACGTTTTGAATCGAAGTTGGATGGTTCATTTTAGTTTTCCTTAATGATGGAACTTGACTTCCAGACGAGTTTTGTGTATCTTCTGTCACATCTTTTGCAAATTAATTAATGAAAATAAAAGAGGCAAGAAACAAAGTTATGGCCCGCCGACTTTTCCTGATTTCAATCAGTCTAATTTTTCCCTCACTCGCGCTGGCTCAAAAAACAAGTTTACTGCCAGACTCACAATTGAATGCCATCGTCAGCGAAGCTTCAGGATCGTTGGTAAAAGAAAATATTATCGCATTAAGCCGATTCCATCGCGTGCAAGCTTCGCCGGGTTTTCACGAGGCGGCAAGTTATGTTGCTGCGAAAGCGCGCGAGTATGGCTTGCAGCAAGTTAAAATCGATTTGTTTCCGGCCGACGGCGTCACCACTTACAACACGTTTCGATCATATTACGGCTGGGAAGCGGAGTCCGGTATTTTAACCGAAGGTTCGCCGCGTCGCGAAATTATTGCTGAATATCCGAAACTTCACGTGGCGCTCGCCGATTACAGCAACGACGTTGATGTCACTGCCGAACTCGTCGACGTTGGCGCGGGAACTTCTGAAAAAGATTATCTTGATAAAGACGTCAAAGACAAAATAGTTCTTGCGGGTGGCGGCGTCGCCGCGGTGCATCGGCAAGCGGTGGAGAAATTCGGCGCGGCCGGTATTTTGAGTTATCAACAAAATCAAATCACCGGCTGGAGCGGCGATTATGTTGACAACGTGCGCTGGGGGCATCTCTCGCCCTACAATCTCAAAAACACTTTTGCTTTCATGATTTCGCTGCGCCAGGCGCGTGAGTATCAAACTCGTTTGCAGCGCGGCGAGAAAATTCGTTTGCATGATAATGCCAGCGGCGCCGCAACCATTTTAGAAGATGCCCGTCTGCTCGTCAAGTTGATTCGAGAAAACAAGCTGCCGCGTCCGCGCCGCACGATTCGTTTTATCTGGCCGCCGGAGATTGCCGGAACCATGTGTTACTTTGCGCGCTATCCCGAGATCGTTAAACGCATGCACGCTGCCATTCACCTGGATATGGTCGGCGGCAATCATCAACTCACCAAAGCGATTTTTCATTTAACTCAACGACTGACCGGATGTTTTCATTCATACCAACAACGACACGCCTGAAAATATGGACGCCACCAAATTGCGCCGCGTCGCGGTGATCGGCGCCAGCGCCGGTTATTTTCTCGCCGGCGCCGGCGTGAATGAAGCAAAAATTTTGGCCCGCGAAGTTTTGGCGCGCGGTGGCGCCAGGCAAAGTCGGGCGCTGCAGCGAGCATTGGCCGTGGCGCAAGCCGGCTCGGAAAATTTCGCTGCGGCAGAAAATATCATCGCGCAAGCGGCGCAACGCGAACGCGCCGCGTTGGCTTCGATTGCAACGCTTGTGAAAGAAGATCGGAATTTGCAGGCCGTGCTCGACCAATTTGGCAAAAACGTCGATTCACGCGAAAGGGAAGGACAGGAGGGGCTGCGCGCTTTCATTTTACCATCAACTTCCGCATCTTTGCCTGATACGTTTAAAAATATCATTCCGCAGCGGAATCCAAACGTGATCGGCAATCTCGACGTTTACTATTACGATTACCTGAGCGATCATTTGAAAGACTCGCCCGGCGATCTCGCGCGTTTGGTTGAGCTGCCGAATGGCGGAACGCTGGCTTACGAAACACTCAATTTGGTTGACGGCAAACGCAGCGTTCGCGAGATTCGAGAGGTATTGAGTGCGGCTTATGGAATAGTTCCGACAGAGGCTGTGCTTGATTATCTGAAGTTGCTGGAGAAAATCGGAATCATAGTATTTATAAATGAATCGAAGCAAAACGACTAACACGGAATTTAGTTGAATGATGAAACCACAAGGCACGCTCTTATTAGCTCGTCACGAGGTGGCTGCATTGCTCAGCATCGATGAGTGCATCGCCGCGGTCGAGAATGCTTTTAAATTATATGGCGAAGGCAAAACCGCAGCGCCGGGAATTTTGGGCATTCATAGCCGCGACGGCGGCTTTCATATCAAAGCCGGATTGCTCGAGGTTGGACGCGCTTATTTCGTGGCCAAGACCAATGCAAATTTTCCGCAAAACCCGCAGCGTTTTGCATTGCCCGCGATTCAAGGCGTCATTATCGTTTGCGACGCCGAAAACGGTTATCCGTTGGCGCTGATGGACTCGATTGAGATTACCATTTTGCGAACCGGTGCGGCAACGGCAGTGGCGGCGAAACATCTGGCTCGATCCGAATCGAGTGTCGTAACGATCTGTGGCTGCGGCAATCAGGGTCGCATCCAACTACAGGCGCTGGCGAAAGTTCTTCCAATCACACGCGTGTATGCGTTTGATCGCGATACCAGTCGCGCGCGGCAATTTGCCGATGAGCTTTCCGCCATGTTGGGAATCGAAGCGCAAGCGGTGGATGATTTGACCAGCGCGGTTCGAAGCAGCGATGTTTGTGTGACTTGCACGCCATCCCAACAATACTTTTTGAAGGAAGAAGATGTCGCGCCCGGAACGTTCATCGCTGCGGTCGGCGCGGATAGCGCGGGCAAACAAGAATTGGATCCAGCGTTGCTGGCCTCCAACAAAGTCGTCGTCGATATTCTCGAACAATGCGCCACGATTGGCGAGCTGCATCATGCGTTGGAGGCGGGTTTGATGAAGAAAGAGAATGTTCACGCCGAGCTCGGTGAAATTGTTGCGGGCAAAAAAGCCGGGCGAACTTCAAAAGAGGAAATCACAATTTTCGATAGCACCGGCATGGCGTTGCAGGATGCGGCTGCCGCTGCGATTGTGTATGAGAAGGCGATGCAGACTGGAAAGGGTATGACCATTAATTTTGCAAGCATGTGACGGTGCCGGTGAGAATGCCATAAGAAGAAAAGGCGTTGAGTTGACCTATTATCTTGATTTAGAAGCAAGTTTTATTTATCTTCTCTTACGACATAACAAGATCGTGGAGATGCTGTTGTGATTACACGGATAAAAATCGAAGGCTTTAAAAGTTTAGCGAAAGTCGATCTAGCGCTCGGGCCCTTCAATCTCTTTGTTGGCGCCAACGCCAGCGGCAAGTCAAACTTTTTTGACGCCTTGCGCGTGCTCCAAGGGATTGGGTACGGCTTTACCATTGAGGAGATTTTGAATGGCAAGTCCAAAAGCGCAAATAGTGAGATTTGGGAACCAATTCGCGGCGGCAGCGCAAAAGCCGATTTTATTAGCGGCAACCATGTTGACGCAAACGCCACAATCAGAACGATTGGGTTTGAGGTTTCGCTCAAGCTTTCTGCCCTGGCACAAGAAGTGAGCTACTCCATCGGGATTTCGGCCCAATCCGGTGACATACGCTACGAGAAATTATCGCTCGGCGACAAGATCATTTTTGAGGGTGGCGACAATCGGTTGGAAAATTATTTTTTAAATGTGCAATATCATCGAGAAGGAAGGAATTCACAGCCGAATTTAAAATTCGAAAAGTCGAAGCCGGTATTACATCAGTTGTTGCGATATAGCGATTGTAGCGATAACGACCGCGAGCTTATCGAAACATGTATCCATGCTCTGAGCAACATGCAACGATTCGATCCATCTCCGGCGATTTTACGGGAGTACTCTCAAGCGCAAACGGCGCGGCGCATGGGTGAGCGAGGCGAAAATTTTGCAGCGCTTTTGAAAACGATATCTTCGGATGATAAATTGCGTTCAGCCTATGTGTCGTGGCTCAAACAGTTAACACCGTTTGAAGTTGATGATGTAACCATTTTGTCGGGCGCGTTGGACGAACCTTTATTTGCCATCAAGGAACGTGGCAACATATATCCGGCGCCGATTTTATCAGATGGCACGCTTCGGTTTGCCGCACTCACCGCCGCGTTTTTTCAACCGGTGATGCCTGATATCATTACTATCGAGGAAATTGAAAACTGTATCCATCCGAGCCGATTAAGATTGTTGGTAGAATTGCTGAAGTCACAGGCAACGCCATCTCGACAAGTCATGGCGACAACGCATTCGCCCGTCATACTAGCCTGGCTTGAGGAAAAAGATTATTCGACAACTTTTTTCTGCAAGCGTGACGATCAAACGGGCGCATCCGTAATTACTTCGCTCAATAGCATTCCACGCTTTTTGGACCTTGCACGCAAACAACCGGTTGGTGACTTGTTTACTGAAGGTTGGTTGGAGGGAGCATTGTGAGCTATAGTGTGCTTGTCATTCCTGAGGATCCCATACATAATGGGTATATTCTCAAACCACTGGTTAGTCGAATGTTGGAAGAATGTGGCAAGCCTAATGCTAAAACTAAAGTTTTGGACGAACCCAAAGCGCAGGGGTACGAACACGTCAAGTCATTACTTATTGGACAGGTTCTTGAGCGTTATAGCCATTACGATCTCTTGTTGTTTCTGCCCGATGCTGACGGCAAGAACAGAGAGGCGGAGTTTGAACGCTTAGAGAATCAAACGCAGGAGATGGGTGTAAAACTATTTTGCTGCGCGGCCGTTCAAGAGATTGAAGTTTGGTTATTAGCGGGCCATCTCAACGAACTTTCTATAAATTTGCAGAATCTTCGCGCTGATGTTTCAGTTAAGGAAAATTTTTTTAAACCCTTTCTCTCACAGTACGGTGATCATCGTCGCGCCGGTGGTGGAAGAGATTTGCTCATGAAGGAAACACTCCAAAATTATAGCGGGTTGCTCCAACGTTGTCCGGAGTTGGCGTTGCTTCAACAACGTATTCAAAAGCATTTACAGGAGCAGCGCGCTTAAATTGAATCATTTTCCTTTATTTTCATTTTATGAATGGCATTGAAAGCAAAGGACGCAGCCCATTTTTTCCGGATCAACCGGTTCCTGTCGAGCTCTTTATCGGGAGATCGGAGCAGGTTGAGCGCATTATGACGCGCGCGGTGGGACAAGTAACCGCGGGAAAACCGGTGTCGGTTTTTCTCGAAGGTGAATATGGAATTGGGAAAACCTCGGTGGCGCGATTTTCACAATGGCTGGCCGAACGAAATCAAGGTTTGCTGGGAATTTATGCAACGCTTGAGCGCGCCGAAAGTATGGATGATGTTGGCGCGGCCGTGCTTGAAGCCACTTTCCGATCAGGCGTCTACGATCCTAAATTCGGCGAAAAAATTCGGGAAGGCTTGGCTAAATTTGTCGGTGAGCAAAGTCTTTTCGGAATGACCATCCGCGCCGAATCGCTTCGCAAAGAAGCGCCGAATGTGGCGCGAGGGCTGTTGCCTTTTTTAACCCAAACGCTTGAGCGAGTGCGAAGTGACGGCGCTCGCGGCATTTTTTTGATTTTGGATGAAATCAATGGCATTGCTGGGAATCCCAAGTTTGCCTATTTTTTAAAAGGCCTCGTGGACTCCAATGCCGCCGTCTCGTTTGAAAAACCAACGCTGCCGCTTCTATTGATGCTTTGCGGCGTCGAAGAACGTTGCCGGCAGCTCATCGCGCAGCACGAGCCGGTCGCTCGAATATTTGATGTCATCAGCCTCGAGCGCATGACGGAAGCCGAGATGGCTGGATTCTTTCATAAAGCCTTTGAATCGGCGCATATCGCCGTCGCGCCCGGCGCCATGGATATCATGACACATTATGCCGCCGGCTTTCCTAAAATTATGCATTTGATCGGCAATGCTGCTTATTGGCTCGACCGGGACGGCCATATCGATAAAGAAGATGCGTCGAATGCGGTGGTTTTGGCCGCTGAGGATGTTGGGAAGAAATATGTCGAACAGCAGGTTTATGCCGCTTTACGCAGCGCTGATTATCGCTCAATTCTTGCCAAGATCGCGAGAATGGGTCCGGCCGCGATGAGTTTTGCCAAAAGCGATGTCGTCAAAGGATTGACGGACACTGAAAAAAAGAAATTCAACAACTTCCTGCAAAAAATGAAACAATTGGAGGTGTTGCGTTCAGGTGAAGTGCAGGGTGAATATACTTTCAATATCCGCATGGTGCGTCTTTATATTTGGCTGCAAAGCTTGCACAAAGAAAAGTTCAAACAAGAAAGAGCATGAGCCATGATCCCATCCCTTCGCGAGCAATATAACGCCCAATTTACCGAAGAAAAATACCAACGGTTTTTGCGCATGCTTGATGAAACCGTCGGCGCGAAAATCGATTTTCGGGTTTGTGAAACTCCGGTTTTTCTGCCCGGAGATTTGTTGAGGGAAATGCAGCAATCGGCGGCGGAAATCATCAGCCAGCTCGACACGCCGGCATATCGTCTGGAGTCCGAGGCCGCGGTGCCGGAACGTTATCGCGTGCCCAATGATGAATCAAACCCTCTCTTCGTTCAAGTTGACTTTGCCGTTACGCGCGACGCAAATGGGAAATTGTCGCCAAAACTCATCGAGCTGCAAGGGTTTCCCTCGCTCTATGGCTTTCAAATCATGCTGACGCAAACTTTTCAGCGCGAATTCAATTTGTCACATTTGGAATTTTTGCTGAATGGCCTCACCGTCGAGCGTTATACGGCGCTGCTCAAGCAAGCGCTGTTGGGCAAACATGATTCTGAAAATGTCATCTTAATGGAGATTCAGCCGGAGAAGCAAAAAACCGCTTGCGATTTTTATTGCACCGAAAAATTCACCGGCGTCAAAGCGGTTTGCATTACCGAAATCAAAAAACGCGGTAAGAAATTATTTTATCGCCGCAACGGCAGAGAAATTCCGATTCATCGCATTTACAATCGCGTCATCGTCGACGAGTTCGTCAAGAAAAATATTGCAATTGATTTTGATTTTCGCGACGAGCTCGAGGTGGAATGGGCCGGCCATCCGAATTGGTATTTTCGCCTGAGCAAATATTCGCTGCCGCATTTGCATCATCGCAACGTGCCGCGCGCCTATTTCCTGAATCAATTGGAGCGCTATCCGGAGAATTTGGAAAATTATGTTTTAAAGCCGTTATTCTCGTTTGCCGGCAGCGGCGTTAAAATCGACGTCACGCCCGCTGATCTCGACGCCGTTTCACCGGCAGATCGCGCGTTTCATCTTCTGCAGGAAAAAATCGAATACGGCCCGGTCATCAAAACGCCGGACGCCGCCAGCAAAGTGGAAGTGCGCGTCATGTTCCTGTGGCTCGACCAACCGATGGCCGTCACCACATTGGCTCGCCTCAGCCAGGGCAAAATGCTGGGCGTCGATTTCAACAAAAATAAAACCTGGGTCGGCGCGTCTTGTTGTTTGTTTGAGCCGTGACCCGCCATAAAAATTACCCGCCGATCGAAGACCACGTGGAAAATTTTTTATAAATTTCTGCGTGGTTTTTTTGCCGGCGTGAAGCCTCCCGCCAAAAATTTTTCGTAATCATCTTCCGCGAAATTCGTTTCCTTGCCTATATTCTCTGTGATAGCGATAATTGTATCCCGTCAAATTTGACATTTCCATTTTAGGGATAAAGGATATTTTATGAACAGGACGAAACGAGTTTTAGTTTTTTGCAAAATTGCCGCCATCTTCACTTTGCTGTTGCCGATAGCCGTTGCAGCAAATGCAGGGAAAAAAGATTCTAGCGCGACGTTAACCGGAGAAAAACGCCTGATGCTCGTTCCACAGGCCCGTCTTCAGCTTGCCACCGCGCCGATTTGGGGTGACAGCCTCGAAGCCGTCGTGACCGTGGTAGTGCCGGATTCGTGTAAGATTCAGCGTTATGTTTGCTGGTTTGAAACGAATATTGCCGCGCGTTTCGCCACCGTCCCGCGTTACAAATGGGCGCTACGACGCGATTCATTGACGGTGCTCTCTTTCATGCCATTGCAAATTCGCGCGGCCCGGCAAAGTTTTACTTCATTAAATCAACCGCCGGTTATCAAAATTCATTTTCACAATTTGGATCACCCCGCGAAATTGAGCGGCATCGCCACGCTCGAGCTTCTCCTCGACGGAAAGCCGGCCCTGGCAAATTCATTGAAAACTGATTCGATCATTGTTGCAAAGCTTTCGGCTGATAGCTCGTTTGCGGCTCAGGTGTTATCATCGACAGGCTCACCCGCAAAACCGGATTCATTGGCAAACGCCAATCAGTCGAGCTCATTTAGAATTTTTTATGCGGCGCTGGCGATTTTGTTGATTTTTTTGTTCGGCGCATTGAGCTGGCTTTTGACCTGGTCGCAACGCCGCCGTTTGCAAACGCATGAAACGCCAACAACGGCCATGGCGTTTCCGCATTTGCAGCATCTTCAGCCCGCCGCTTCAGCCGGCACTGATGACAAAAATTCTACGACTAATGAGAATGAAGCGCCGGCGCCCACACCGGCAGTTGCAGCCACAACCGATTTACCGGCCGCGATATCGAATGATAGTCACATTGAGGTTTCTACCGTTCTCACGCAACTGCACGAGCTGCATATGAGCCTACAGCAAGTGATTGCCAACCAACAGGAAGCGAATCGGCGGCTGGCGCAAATGACGGCAGTTACGGCGTTGGAGGTTTCCAGGTTCCCAACGCGAATCGCGTTGTTCGATATTTTAAATGAAGATTCTGCCAACAAACATGGCGACGGTAATAAGACTGATAATGGCTCGTCGCCTCGTTTGCGCATACAGTTTGCCGGTGACGGCAGCGCCGACTGCTTGTCGCTCAGTTTCGCCTCTGCCGCTGCCGTGCACATCGAGCTGGAGAAAAAAGACGATCATTTTGAAAGAGCTTCTTTAAATCTCCGGCCGCCCTCAAATTTAAGAATCTTATTTGCCGGTTCGGAAAGCAACGGCTCTGCCGCCGATGAGGTGCTGTTGCACTGAAATGCAGGCAGATTGTCACTCGGCGATCGTTAATTTTTTAAAATCCAAAATGCGGCGTTTGTTCTTGTAAGTCATTAGCAGATTTTCGCTGCCGATTTCGGCGTTAAGAAACGGGCCTTCAAAGAGTTTGTATTGGGTTAAATCAATCGGCTTGCCATTCAATTTGCGAATATCGGGAAAAGCAAAAAACATCTCATCGCCATTCAAAGTCGTATAATTCACCGATACGGCATGGGGCTGCAAATTAGTTTTGGGAATATGCGAGCGAAGTTTTTTCTGAAACGGCGCGAACGAGCCGATTTCCGACTGCGAGCGCACTTCGATGATATAACCGTTTTGAAGTTGGTGGCTACGCATGCGCCAATTTTCTGTTTCTTCTTTCCATTCGATTTTCTGCAGCGGAAACCAGCCGATATAAGTCTCGCCGGCCTGGCATATAATCCAGCCGGAATCATCGACAATGCGTTGCTCGAGATTTTTTGGAAAGAAACCGTCGATGTGCTCCGAAGTCGTGCCCGGCGGAATGTCATACAACACGAGTAATGTGTTCCGATGTTGAAACGTGCGCTCGTACGGCGAGCTGCTCGTCCACTTGTCTTCTTTATTATAAGTTCCCTTCGATCCCGCCACCTCGGCGACGAGAGTTTTTATTTCTTCGGGAAAAAACATACCGAGCTCGATTTCCGACCAGTACGGGTGCAAGCCAAAGATTGCCGTAAACGGTTTGCCACTGGTGAAACGGACGCTCCACGTGTGTTGCTGAATCGGCTGCAAAATGCCGCCGTGCAATGAAGACAGACCGTAATCTTTCGTCATGTAGGTATATTTGTAAACCGGCGGATTTTTTTCAGGGCCATAGCGAATGACATTGCGCACGCGCTTGCGTTCTTTGTGAATGTAGGGTTGGGTTCGATCCGTTGCGATATTATAAATAATTTCCGGTAAGCGATAATGCGACAGCGCCGGCAACACGAGCCAACCGGATTGTGATGGCTCGCCGGTATTGAAATATAAATAGGCGAACGCCGAAGCGGGAGAGAGCAAAGGCTTGTAAACCGCCGGCTCGTAAATGCGGCTGAACCCGCCGATATATTGGCCCTGTAAATGCTCGACCGCAAAATCCGCGAACAGATAATCCAGCATCATCGTGCCGCGTTGCTTCATCTCCGCCTCTTGCGCAAATTGCGCCAGCAGCATCAGCGGAATCACATATTCCGGAAAATAATCCGGCGAATCAAACTCGCCCTGCCCAATCGTCGTGGTGATTTTTATCCAATGTCTGAGATAGGATTTGGCTTCGTCGCGATTTTCCTCCGAGCTTTTGCCGTTATACCATTCCGATCCCGGCAAATTCGGCCATTGCTCGGCGGCCAAAAAAAGTGCGGCGTAATACATGCACCAATGATTTTCCGTATCGCCGCGATAGAGCGAATAAATTTTCCACGCATTGCGCATCGCCGTTTTGGCTGCCGGTGACATTTTATTTTTGACGTGCAGATACGCGCCGATTGTTTGAAACATCCAAAACATATCGCCGCTGGGTTTTTGCAAAAGCGCGAGGATGATGCTGTCGGCAAATGCGACATTGACGTTGTGCGTATATTTTGCCGCCGCCGAATAATAACTCACCTGCTTTGTGGTGTCATAAAATGACGTCACATAAGCGGCGCGCTGCTCGTAGCCGGAGAGATAATTTTCACGACTGATCGTCTGCCCAAATAAATTTTGAAAAAAAAGACCAGACAAAAAAATGCCGGAAAAAAGTTTTGCAAAAATTTCGTTCATCATCCGTTGGGTTGTTTCTATCCGTTGGGGAAATCTTCAATTATAAAAACGCCTCTCGTCAAAACGGTTGGATCGACATTGCCGAAACTTGCGCGCCGCTCAATCCCGCCTGGCGCCATGTGATTCCGCCATCATCCGAGCGAAAGACGCCGCTTCCCATCGTTCCCGCATATACGCGGCTGCTATTGGCTGGATCGACAGCCAGCGCGTGAATATTCAAATTCATCAGGCCTTCGTGATAGCGCTGCCAACTCTTTCCGCCATTCATGGATTTGTAAACGCCCGTGGCGTATCCACCGGCATACATAATTTCCGGATGGTTTGGATTAAACACAATCGTATAAAACGTCCGGTGATCGCTGCCGATATTACTTTCCGCCCATGCTTTGCCGCCATCGCGAGAAATGTAAATGCCGTCGTTCTCCGTGCCGGCGAACAGCATTTGCTGATCTCGCGGATGTTGAGCAACGACACGGATGTTGGTTACGGGCAAATTAAGTTTGTGCCAATTCTCCGCGCCATCATCACTGCCGAAAACGCCGTCTTCCGTTGCACAATACAAAACTTTTGAATTGCGATGATCAACGATAACGCCAGAAGAGAATGTTGCGGTAAGCCCGTTGTTCATTTGTTTCCACGTTGCGCCGCCATCACTCGTTTTGTATATTCCATACGCCGTGGCGATGTAAACCGTTGCCGAATTGGTTGGATCAATGGCAACGGAAAGCACTTCGGTGATCTCCCAGCCCGTAGTGATCTTCCAGCTTTTCCCGTCATCGGTGGTGCGATGCACGCCGTTGCCGGCCGCAATATAAATCAATTGCCCGGCCGCCGGAGCATGCACGGCCAATCCGAATGCGCGACTATTTTTTCCGCCGAGATAATTCCAAGTCGTATCGTCCGTCGGCTTTTGATAAAAAAGCCCGGTTGGCGGATTCGCCGCGCCGGCGACGAAAAGTTTGGTCGATAAGATGGTAATGTAGACGGTGGATTCTTGGGCTAAGGTAGGTGAAATTAAAACTGCAAGAAGTAGAATAAGCGCGAAGATGAATTGACGACAAAAGAATGTTTTCATTTGCTGATCATTCATTGAAATTTTAATTGAAATTTACAAAATTTATTATATATTGTAAAAGATTAAAACGCAATTCTTTTTGGGACGTTTGGGATACGTCCATTGAGTGAAATCCTATAATAAAATTCTCAAGGTTTCAAAGGAGTCCGCCAATGTCTGATTTCCTTGATACGCATTACAAAATTGTAGTTAAAGCAATAACGGAGAAGCGGTTAATTCTATTTTTTGGCGCAGGAGTTAATTTATGTGACCGCCAAGCCGGACAAAGGTGGCAGCATGGCCAATTTAACTTTTTGCCGAGTGGAAGTGAATTGGCTTCACACCTGGCGGAAAGTTATAATTTCCCTTCTGACGATATTCGTGTCAATTGCCCTTCCTGTAAAAAAGAAATGTCTTTATCTGAAAACTCTATCAACTCGTTAAACGATAAACAAAATCTTTTACGTGTATCGCAATATGTTTATGTTATGGCTGGCATAGGTCCCCTCTATGATGAACTTCGAAGCGTTTTTAATGCCGACTACCCGCCGACACGTCTACATAAATTTTTTGCGGCTCTCCCATCAACCTTGCGAGAAAAAGGCTACCCACCTCATCAATTGATTTTAACGACCAATTATGATGATTTGCTTGAGAGTGCTTTCAAGACAGCAAATGAGCCATTTGATTTGGTAAGCTACGCCACTAATAATGATCTATCCGGCGGCAAATTCATGCATCGGCTTGCCAACGGCAAGACGCGTCTGATCGAAAAGCCTAACAAGTATGATAATGTATCACCAGATAAAAGCTCGGTGATTCTCAAAATTCATGGAGCTGTCGATCGCTTGGAACGGGAAAATGACAGTTACGTTATTACAGAGGATCAGTATATTGACTATTTGGCAGGGGATAATATTATCGAGCAGGTGCCTGTAAAATTGCTTGCAAAGATGCATAGGAGCCATTTTTTATTTTTGGGTTATGGATTGCATGATTGGAATCTACGGGTTGTCTTGCGGCGTGTTTGGGGCGAGCAAAAACTCAAATACAAGTCATGGGCGATTCAATTAAATCCACAACCGATTGATCGAGAATTTTGGCGCAAACGCGATGTGGATATCCTCGATATTCCTTTGGAAGATTATATAGCGGAATTAAATAGGCGTTTGCAGGCTTTGCCACATGCTGGAGGTGTGATATGACAAATATAATACCTCCTAATGTACCCTACAAAGGTTTGATACCTTACGAAGAAGATGATGCCCAGTTCTTTTTTGGACGTGAACGGGAGCGGGAAATTATAACCGCTAACTTGATTTCTTCGCGATTTACATTGCTTTATGGCGCCAGCGGAGTTGGCAAGACCTCCGTTCTTTGTGCCGGCGTCGAACATCACCTTCGCCAATTTATTCGGAATAATTTGGAAAAAAATAGCACACCTGAATTTGTTGTGGTCGTGTTCAATTCTTGGCACGATGATCCATTACGGAGTCTGACTTTAAACATACAAAACACCATCAAAGAGACGTTAAACGTTCAACCATTTGAGCACATTTCGCCGAATTTGTTTGTTGATAATTTGCTGGCTTTCACGAAGCGCATTGATGGCGATCTTCTCATTATTCTCGATCAATTTGAGGAGTATTTTCTCTATCATGGTCAAGAGGATGGAGAAGGAAAATTTGCGATGGAGTTTCCTCGCGCCGTTAGTCGTTCCGACCTGCGCGTAAATTTTCTTGTGTCAATCCGTGAGGATGCATTGGCCAAGCTTGACATTTTCGAAGGGCGTATCCGCAATCTTTTTAACAATTACCTGCGTATTGAGCATCTTGACCGAGAAGCGGCTATTGTAGCTATTGAGAAACCGATTGAACAGTATAACCGGCTATATGCTAAAGATGGTCAACAAATCAAAATCGGTCCGGGTTTGGTGGATGCGGTTTTAAAGGAGGTTGATTCTGTTGGTGAAGAGGGACGTAGCTTTGGTATGGGTGAAACCCGCCAGGCGCCAACAGACATGCGTATCGAGCCACCTTATTTACAAGTGGTGATGACGCGTTTATGGGAAGAGGAGATGCGTGCAAATTCGCTGGTTTTGCGGCAAGAAACGCTGGATGACCTCGGTGGGGCAAAGCGTATTTTTCAAACACATTTGGATTCATCGATGGACGCGCTTTCACTCAGCGAGCAACATGTTGCGGAACGGATTTTTTATCATCTCGTTACTCCCTCTGGCACTAAAATCGCACAAAAGGCTGTTGACCTGGCTTATCACGTTAAGATGCCACAAGAGAAACTCCTGCCCATGTTGTACAAACTCTCGGACCAGAATCGTATTCTGCGCTCTGTTCCACCGCCGCTCAAGCAACCGCAAGAGCCATGGTTTGAGATTTTTCATGATGTACTGGCACGCGCTATATTAGACTGGCGACGACGGTATGTGGAAAAACGCCACAAGAGACGATTGATTTCCGTATGTTTTTTGGCACTGGTTGCCGGCATTTTGATAATGCTTGTATTTCAGCATTTCAATGACGCCCGTATTCAGAAAAAGATTGCTTTCTCACGGGAACTCGCTGCGAATGCTATCTCCAATTTAACTGTTGATCCGGAGTTGAGCCTGTTGTTAGCTATAGAATCCGCAAAAATAAATCCAACGAGGGAAGGCGAAGATGCACTTCGCAAAGCGATCGCGGTTTCATCGATTCGGAAAATTTTACGCGGGCATGCACGCCAAGTTACCAGCGTGGCTTATAGTTCTGACGGAACTAATCTGATTACGGCAAGCTGGGACATGACAGCTCGAATCTGGGATCTTACGACCGGACGCGAGCGAAAATTATTGCGGGGGCATATTGCTGGAGTTGTCAAGGCTACTTTTAGCCCTAACGGCAAAAAGATTGTGACTGCGAGCTTCGATTCAACGGCGCGTATTTGGGACGCGGAAACGGGAAGCGAAATGGCTGTGTTGCGCGGCCATCTGGATTGCGTTGTAAGCGCGATTTTCACTCCGAATGGCAAACAGATCGTCACGGCCAGCTTTGATAAAACCGCCCGAGTTTGGGACACGGCCACTGGACGTTTGCTGGTAGTTTCTCGTCCTCATGGTGATCCAGTTATAGAAGTTGCCTGCAGCCCCGATGGCAAATACATAGTAACCGCAAGTGATACAACCGCGTATATTTGGGACGCAGAGATGAAGCAGCAATTAGCAGTCTTACGTGGGCATAGAGGCCCAGTGAATAGCGTGGCGTATAGTCCGGATGGCAAAAGAATTATAACAGCGAGTAATGATAAAACCGCGTTCATTTGGGATGCGATAACTAAACGCAAAATGATTACTTTGCGTGGACATGCACTTGGAGTATGGAGTGCGGCTTTTAGTCCGGATAATAAGCGAGTTGTTACATCAAGTGAAGACGTTACCGTGCGTATTTGGGATGCTGTTGATGGAATTGAGCACAAAAGGATAGAATTAAATCTGCTGCGTGAAAATAAGAAAGGCGTTTGGTATGCAACGTATAGCCCGGATGGCAAGCAAATAGTTACGGCAAATTCAGATGCGACGATATACATTTTGAACGCGGTTAGTGCTGGTGAAGAAACTATGATGCTTGGTCATCCCAGCTCGGTTTGGAGTGCGAGTTTCAGCCCCGATGGCAAACAGATTATTACGGCATGCGCTGATAGTGCCGTACGAGTTTGGGATTTCTCGATGGAAAATACTGTCCCTGCTTTTCATAAACATGAGAATGCAGTTAATTATGCCAGCTATAGCCCCGATGGTAAACAAATCGTTACTGCCGAGTATACCGTGGCTAGAGTTTGGGATATAAGCAATTGGCATCAACAACTTTTGTTGCAAGGGCATACGAATACAATTTGGAGCGTAGCCTATAATTGGGATGGTACTCGAATCGTCACTGCTAGTTCTGATAGTACGGGACGGATTTGGGATGCGATGAGTGGCCGCGAACTGGTTGTTTTGCGTGGGCATAAAGAACGTGTCAACGCTGCCGCCTACAGTCCCGATGGAAATAAAATTGTTACCGCCAGTTTCGATAGTACGGCGCGAGTTTGGAATGCGATGAATGGGCATGAGCTTGTCATTTTGCGTGGACACACTGGTCGAGTCTGGAGCGCAAATTACAGTTCTAATGGAAAGCGAATCGCCACCGCAAGTAGTGACACCACCGTGCGAATATGGGATGCAACGAACGGACGCCAGTTGGCCATCTGGCGTGGACATAATGATCAGGTCTGGAGTGCGGCTTTTAGTCCAGATGGCAAAGAGATTGTAACAACCAGCTCAGATAAAACGGTGTGCATATGGAATTTTAAAACGGGACGTAAATTGAGTATCCTGCGTGGCCATATTAACTGGATTTGGGGCGCAACTTACAGCCCGGATGGCAGTAAAATAATTACCGCTGGCGCCGACGGCACGGCGCGAGTTTACCTGACGAGAATCGAGGACCTCATCGAACAGGCGCGAGCATGCGTGCCCCGTTCCTTGACAGCGGAAGAACACCAGAGATATTTCCATTCCGAAGACCAGAAGTATGTTTATTAAGAAAATATTCATTCCGCATCTTCATTAAATAACAAAGTAAAATAGCATGGAGGCTTCCCCATGTCACCAACAACACCTGATCCCAAAAAGATGAATAGGATTTTAGCTTTAATTGGGACTATTATTCTGTCGGTACTTGCCTTAAAGATCTCCGGCATTGACAGTTTAGTTGACAAGGTCATAATTGTCGATAAGCATGCTGAACAACATGATTACCATTATCCGGTTGCCACCTCAAAAGATTCTTCAGATCCTGTAACGGCCGTAAACACTGAAAAGAAAACAAGTTCAGACCCTAATTTCGAAAATACGGAATTAAAAAGAATTTCACCAGGGCTAATTGGATGTGCCGGGCCGGCAATAAAACCGAAATCCGATCATGAAGATTCTCTCTACGAAGCCAGTGGAATTTATGATCTAGAGAAATTCAAGAAAGATTCGCTATCTGAAAAGAAAAAAAAGAAGTTTAAAAGAGAGACTCAAAAGAACTGACTATCATCCAATAGGGAGGCTTCCATGTGCCGCTACATTTTGGGCTGCGCAATTTTTTTTATGGCTTTATCGTTTGCAATGGGATACGCGCAGGATGCTGAATATGGAACCATCATCGACACGATTCAAAGAAACGTTGGGTGCGACCGTGAAGCCGCGGAAGCTTTGTTGGCGGTCATCAATTATTTTGCCGAGGGCATACAAACTGAGTTCAGCTATCTGGCCTCGTCAAAGGATGATATCTATATAAAAGAAATCAGAATTAAAAAAACTATTCAAAAATATTTTGAAAGCGAGAGATCCATCGTACAGGTTTCAAATGTCCATCGCAAACCCATTTATGACTATGAAATACGGACCTATCTCGACCGCCTGGCTAGGCTCGCCTTATACAAATATACGAGAGTCGAGCTTCTTTTCGATCCGGACTATCTCGGTATTGGGCAATTCTTACAGACGGGGCCAAATTCTTATGAATTATCCGTAAGCATGTGGCAAATTTTTCGTGCTTGGATGGGCAATGAGCTGGCCTATGCTGATGCAACAAAAAAGAAATTCCGGCTTAACTTTGTCATCGAAGGCGATCGCGTTCAAGTAAAAATCAGTGAGATTTTGGTTTCTGAAACCACTTCGCTTGAAAAATACAAGGGAAAATTTAAAGTGGATAATTAAACAGGAGTCCAAGCCGATGCGATATATTCTCATTCTTTTGGCCGTCATTCCTGCTTTCACGCAGGCACAAATCTTCGATTTAGAAGATATGAACAAAACCGTTACAGCTTTTGATCTGGCATTCAAGGAAAAACGGCTTGAATATCTTCAGGCTATTGCAAGCGATGAGTTCCTGCATTCAGATGCTTTCATCCGCCTCGGAAAATTGACTAAGCAATACTCTTTAAATCTTGGCTATACACAAACACGTTGTTTGAAAGAATTCGATATTGAAAAATCTTCTCAGAAACTGATCGTTCGGTTTATTCAAAAGGATAATTTCTGGTACGTGGAGGATGCCTATATTCAAGGCAGTAAAGAAGTGGTTCGTTTCCCTGCCAAAGGGTTTAAACCGTTGGCAGTCGAATACAATTTTAGCGATTTTGTCAATGCTGTGACAAGCGGCGAAATCAAAGAATTTAGCGGGTTGGCGCCATTTGGAGGGTTGCCCATTTCATTCTTTTCTGAGTATAGAATAACCAAAAATCAAGAAGCTAAAATTCTTGTCAGCAATATCATTTTTCATGACTTTAAAAACATCGTCGAATTAGGCTATATCGCTCTTAAGAATCACCCCAAGCTCATCAATAACAAGCGTGGCTGGCTTCTCGTCGAATTCGGCTTTATGGATGATTACTATTCTCTCTATCAGGAACAAGATTTATTTGTTGATTTTCTTCTCGGTAAGGGAGGAAGCTACGATCTTAGTAAGCGGAGCCCTTTTTTCTTCGCAAACGTCGCGAGTTTAAAGTCTGGTGCACTCCAAACTGAAAAATCGGATTCTAATGAAGAAAAACGCCCTCAAGACAACGATAGACCCCAAATTAAAGAGTCTACAGAAGCAGCAAATAATTTGAAAGAACCACGACTCATTAGTATTAAAGTGCCGGCTTATAAACCGGAGGCAAGCGAACCAAAGCCATTTTTTGTGCTTGCACTTGAATTCGATGGTATTACGCTTACTGATAAAAAGCAAATTCGCGTGCAGATCAAATCCGATATTTTGGAGTGTACTTTAAAACAGCCTGTTAAGTATGTTGGACCGAAACATAACTGGTTAGATGTAGAAACGAATGACGAAACAATTATCATTAGTGCCAAACCCAACTCTCCATATTATTTTATCGATCAACGCCAGCTCATCAATACTGTTTTGAAAAATGACGGAAACAAGACAACGTTTGCCATTCAACTTGCTTTGTAAGAATAGGCATGTTATGGCTGAAAAAACGACTAATGATTCAAGCACAAAGCGTCGAAGATAAGAAAGCAACAAGATCAAAAGTTTTCTCGCGGTATGGAGAATGAAATTAAGAATTCTACTGCGCAAGATTATTCAATTGATAAACCTTCTCATCTTCAGCCTCAAGATCTCCAAAAATTGATATAATTGAAAGGCTCCTCGAAAGAAAGAAGCCGTGGTGGAATTAAATCAAACCTGTTTTGAAAAGCGTCCATCGTGCGGCTTCCGCCCTTATTTTGGAATGAGGCTATCCTTAATTTTGCCTGTTCACTTCCCTTTGAGAAGCTTCCCGTCTGATGCACCGCTGCCGCCAAAATGACCAACGGCTTGATAGCCAATTCGATTAATAACGAATGCCACACCGGGATATTTCTGGCGCAGTTTCTTGTCTGCCGCATCAAGCGTGCGGCCAATGGCATAATCGCCGTTGATAGGGTAGATCGCAATGTACTTGCCCCAATGCTCGGCCTCGAGTTGAGGCCGAAGCGGCTCAAAAATTTTTTCGGCGGCGTCGCCATACGCGTCGATTTCCTGGCGTGATGGCAAACGATCAATCGTTAAAGCTTCCATCGGTTTATCTCCTGGTAAATTGTCATTGAATTCATCATAAAAATAAGCTATTATTTATAAAATTGCAAAGCGAAAAATTCAGATTTATCGATAGCCTGTCACTGCGATAACCGGCGAACGGGCTAACCGGCCAACAGACAAACAGGAAGGAGAAACATACATGCCAACAACTAAAACTCACCCCAAAATTAAAGGACTCGAGCTCAGCGAAAATTTCTCCGACGCCGAAATTGAGGCGCTGTGGGGTGACGTCACCTGGTTGCGTCCCAAAGATCATGTCAATAAATTGCGTCATTTTATTAGCTTTGAATTTGCTTTGACGCGTTTGCTAGCAGGATGGGTGCCGGCCTGTGGAAGTTATGAATGGAAAATGCAAATTCCGCAACGGCTGTATGAAGACATGCAGCACATTCGCCGTTTGCGCGAGCGGCTCAGAGAACTGCCCGGCGGCACAAGTGAAATCGCTGCGAATCCGGCCTTAGTAAAATTTATCGAAGCCGTCGGCGCGGCAGATAGCCCCGAAAGTTTTTTGAGCGCGTTTTATTTTGAGATCAAACGCGATCTGCGGCAGGCATATCAAGAATATCGCGATCATTGCGATCTGATTTTCGACGCGCCGACGATTTATATTTTAGAAAGTATTATTTCGGAGAAGCAAAGACAATTGGAATGGGCCGCCAATTTTTTGCAGCACGTCAAATTCAACGCAAATCTTTTTGCGCAAGTGCGGCGTTGGCGCCAATTCGTGCAATATTGCATCAAAATGCTCGGTGGTGTTGCGAATGCAGAACCGAGTTGGGATGAAAAAACGTTGCCGCAGAGTCCGGTGCACGAACCTGCCGGCCCCGCGCCGTTCAAACCAAAGCAGGATGCGCGCTTTAAATTAATGGATCGCTTTCCCTTGAGCCAGCAGGAAGATCCATTGTATGGGACGTTGAAAGACATCATCTTTCAAAATGCCACCGAGTGGCAAGTCGTCGATCCGATGTGTTACATTTTTTACGGCGTTCGCAACATGCCGCTGGATTTCTTTATTGATTTCGCGCGGCACATTTGGGATGAATGCCGGCACTCGTTGATGGGCTTGCGCCGTCTGCGTGAGCTGGGTTACGACATTCAGAATTTTTATTGGCCGCATTATGCCAATCGTTTGGAAGCGATGGAGGATTATTTTGCCGAGTTGACAATGGTGGGCGAGGCTTGCAGTTTTACCCGCAAAAAAGGCAGCATCGTTCCATTTCTAAAATTTAACGATCCGCAAAGCGCGATGTTGCCGGAGATCGATTGCGTTGACGAGCGCCTGCACGTGCGCTTCGGGCGCAAATGGCTGCCGGTAATGTTCAAAAATAATAAAAGGGATGATCGTCCGCTCGACGTTCTTTCCGAGTCGACGCGTTTGCGTTTGGCGCAGGACTGGACGCAATTTGAAGGCTTGAGCGAAGAAGAGCGCGAAAAGATTGCGCGCAGCTTTGCAGGATTCTGCACGACGATTGAGTTTGCGCTGGATTTTACGGTGTATGAGTAACTTGGCTACTTGCTGTCGTGGTTGCTTTCACTTCTTCTTGCGTTTCAATCCAGAAATTTCTTTTGATCATGCTGGCCTCCCGTTTGAGCGTCGACCGTCTGATGCTCCACGGCCACCAAAGTGAAAAACCGCGCGATAGCCAATTCGAATGGTAAAAAATGCCACATCGGGATATTTCTTCTGCATTTTTTTTACCGCTGCACGATGAGTGCGCGCAATTGCATAATCGCCATTAACGGGATAGATGGTGATATACTTACCCCAATGTTCGGCCTCGAGTTTTTCTCGAAGCGGTTCGTAAATTCTCTCGGCGGCTTCGCCATACGCGTCAATTTCTCGCCGCGTTGGCAGACGATCAGTGGTTAAAGCTTCCATAATTTTTCGTCTCGTTTTCTGCTTGTTATAATGAAAAATTTTATTAAATACTTTTTGGCTGATTTGATTGGCGTTGATGCTCTCAAAGATAGTAAACTATAGTCAAATTTACAAATTCAAAATCAGCGAGATTATCGATAAATGGAAATTTCGACGAAGCCAATGCAATGGAGAAGATACGAAAATTTGCGGCCGGCACAAATCGACGCCATTCGCGAACGAACGCCCATGTCGTATTTGCCGTGGGGCGCGTTAGAGTGGCATAGTTATCACGCGCCGATTGGGTTGGATGGCATCAAAGCGAGCGGACTCTGTGAAGCGCTGGCGCAAGAAACCGGCGGCATCGTTTTGCCTCCGGTTTTTGTTGGAACGGATACGATCAAGCCATACATGCCGCAAGCGGCATGAAATGAGCGCGTGAACTAACCGCAACCAAAAATAAAGGTGCACCCAAAGACGCAGAGACGCAAAGATTCGCAAAGTTTTTCTCTGCGCTACCTTTGTCCCGACTTGTCGGGATGAAAGTTTTTTTGCAATGATTAATTTGTAATGGAATACCGCCGCATTGCCACGCTCAAAACCGCCGATGATTTCCGCAATTATCTATTGCAATTAGACATTGATTTGCCTTTTGATGAACACTTACAGAACGGGCCGCATTCTCCACTCGCGCAGACCCATCAACTGGCGAATGGTTTTACTATCGGCAATCGTTTCGCCATTCTCCCGATGGAAGGATGGGATGGCACGACTGACGGCAAGCCGACTGCGCCAACGATTCGGCGGTGGCGGCGTTTTGGCCAAAGCGGCGCGAAATTAATTTGGGGCGGTGAAGCCGTTGCCGTGCGCGATGATGGCCGCGCCAATCCGAATCAATTGCTCATCAATGAAAAAAATCTCGGCGATCTCGCGGCGTTGCGAGAGACATTGGTTAAAGCTCACAAATCGTTTTATGGCCGCAGCGATGATTTGTTGATCGGATTGCAGCTCACGCATTCCGGCCG